>Ga0163151_10000203_pt1 | contig 105211 bp, 107 predicted proteins | sample OliLakLV19MP5IB2_FD_145596 | JGI IMG/M metagenome (GOLD analysis project Ga0163151, IMG submission 145596) | Freshwater microbial mat bacterial communities from Lake Vanda, McMurdo Dry Valleys, Antarctica - Oligotrophic Lake LV.19.MP5.IB-2 | ecosystem: Environmental > Aquatic > Freshwater >...
CAGCAGAGAGGAATTGCGTAGAAGGCAAATTTGGACAGGCAAAACGATTTTATTTCAATGATGCTATAAGAGCCAGACTCCGTCTGACCAGCGAATCTATGATAGGAGCGGTGATTGTTGTACTTAACCTAGTAAGGTTAGCGCAACAACACGCGTTTGCTTTTTTTAACTTTTGGATTACTAAAATTAATTCGACTGTTTTTCGGTTTTTTTATAAAAATGGTGGGGTCGGACTTTTTGAGTGAACCCTACTTATATGGGTAAATAAAGTGTTTTTTTTAATAAAATAGTTTGATAAATTTCCCAAATACATCTAGATACAAATATGTATATTCGTCCTACTAATGGAAACGCAAGTAACAAAAGGAGTAAAAATTACAGTCCGCACACAATTTCAACCAGATTTTTCTAGGCCTGAAATGAGCCATTTTCTTTTTACGTATAAAATTCTGATTGAAAACCAAAGCGAATATTCAGTACAGTTACTTCGAAGACACTGGTATATTTTCGATAGCAATGGTGAACACCGTGAGGTAGAAGGCGAAGGAGTTGTAGGACAACAACCAGTTTTAATGCCAAATGAAATTTATGAATATGAATCTGCTTGCAATCTTACCACCGAAATTGGAAAGATGAGTGGTGAATATGAAATGATCAGAATAATTGATAAAGAAAAATTTACCGTGGAAATTCCAGAATTCAAACTCATTGCTCCACAGCGAATGAATTAACAACTATTTAAAATAAAAAATTATGTCTAACGGCTTTTACAAAATTCCAGTTGCTATTAACGAACCAATCAAACAATTTGAACCGGGCTCAATTGACCGTATTGAATTAAAAAAAACAATTCAGGAGTTACGTTCTCAAAAGTTAGATGTGCCCATGTATATTGGCGGCAAAGAAGTTCGCACCGGAAAAAAAATGCCGTTGGTTTGCCCACACGACCACAAGCATATACTAGGATATTATCATAAAGGAGATAAAACACATATCAAACAAGCCATTGCAGCTTCTATGTCTGCTAAGAAAAAATGGGCAAATATGTCTTGGGAGCATAGAGCAGCGATATTCTTAAAAGCTGCTGAATTACTTGCTGGCCCTTACCGCTACAAGATTATAGCAGCAACTATGCTTGGTCAATCTAAAAATGTATACCAAGCGGAAATTGATGCAGCGTGTGAAAGCATTGACTTTTTACGTTTCAATGTTAAGTATATGACAGAGATTTATGCACAGCAAGTAGATTCAACCTCTGCGATGTGGAATAGATTAGAATGGAGACCATTAGAAGGGTTTATTTATGCACTTACTCCATTTAACTTTACAGCCATTGGACTTAACTTGGTTTCTTCCTGTGCCATGATGGGAAACACGGTAGTTTGGAAGCAGTCTAATACTGCAATATATTCTGCCTACTATGTTATGGAGGTATTTCGCAAAGCAGGAGTCCCTGATGGGGTAATTAATTTAGTTCATGCAGGCGGTGAAGAAACGGCAAACGTTGTACTCAACCATCCTGATTTTGGAGGCATCCACTTTACAGGTTCTACGGAAGTCTTTAGAGATATATGGAAAAAAATCGGGAACAACATTCATAACTATAAATCCTATCCAAGAATTGTTGGCGAAACAGGTGGTAAAGATTTTATTATAGGTCATAAATCTGCCGATGTAAAAGTATTAGCAACAGCAATCATTCGAGGGGCATTTGAATATCAAGGACAAAAATGTTCTGCCTGTTCCAGAGCTTATATTCCATCCAACTTATGGAAAGAAGTAAAAAATATTTTTGCTGAAGAACTAGCATCCATGAAAATGGGCCCTACAGAAAATCTTGGCAACTTTTTTAATGCTGTCATAGATGAAAAATCATTTGACAACATTGCAGCATATATTGACCGAGCAAAAAAAGATAAGAAAGAAGCACAAGTAATATTTGGTGGAAACTACGACAAGAGTAAAGGATATTTTGTTGAGCCTACAGTTATTCTGGCAAAGAATCCTACTTACAGAACAATGTGTGAAGAAATATTTGGCCCCGTCCTTACCATTCATGTTTACGATGAAAACAAATATGATAAAATGCTGGATGTTCTTAACAACACATCACCGTATGCGCTTACAGGGGCTTTGATTTGTCAGGATCGATATGTGATTGAACAAACTGAGAAAAAACTAGTGTATGCAGCAGGTAATTTTTACATAAACGATAAGTGTACAGGTGCTGTTGTTGGTCAGCAGCCTTTTGGAGGCGCAAGAGCTTCTGGAACTGATGACAAAGCTGGTCACATGATAAATTTACTTCGCTGGGTTGCTCCTAGAACTATTAAGGAGCTATTTGTTCCGCCTACGGATTACAAGTATCCTTTTATGTTGCCTGATAAAAAATAGTTTAAGAAGCTTAAAGGATAGCTTTTATAACATCTAGGAAATCTCGTACTTCTAAAGAAGCGCCACCTATCAATCCCCCATCTACATCGGGCTGAGAAAATATTTGTTTTGCGTTTTTAGGATTGCAACTACCACCGTATAAAATTGAAATTTTTCTAGAAATATCTTTTCCAAACTTGCCAGAAACTACCGAACGAATATAATTATGCATTTCCTGTGCTTGATCTGGTGTAGCGTTGCGGCCTGTCCCAATCGCCCACAGAGGCTCATAGGCAATTACGACCTTAGTTATCCCGTCTGCGGATAAATGAAACAAGCATTCTTCTAATTGACGCGTAATAGATTGAAACTCTTTATTGGCTTCACGTTCGGATAAAGATTCACCAACGCAACAAATAACCAATAAATCATTTTCCAAAACACGGTCAATTTTTTTAGCAATATCCTGATTTGTTTCATGAAAATATTTGCGTCTTTCCGAATGTCCTACAATAACATAATTCACTTTTACAGCTTTGAGCATTGCTGCAGAAATCTCTCCAGTAAAAGCGCCTTCTTTTTCAGAAGAACAATTTTGTGCTGCTATTTTCACATCCCAAGCTTGCGCTAACAAAGCCGCATTTTCTACTATTAAATATGGCGGAGCAATTACTATTTCTGGCATCTGCTTGTTTGTATCCTCAATGATGGATGTCTCAAAATCAAGCATCTTAAAAAGATGCACAAGCATATCCATTCCTTCACGATGGGTCTTGTTCATTTTCCAGTTACCTGCTATAATTTTTTTTCGCATGATTAAAACAAAAATACTAAAGAATTTTATTGAAGCCTAACTCTAGGATCAAGAATCCCATAAACTATATCTACCACAATATTTATTATCACATAAATAAATCCAATAACTAGAACTCCTCCCATGATAATAGGCAAATCTTGCTTATCGAGCGCGCTAACAATTTCAGAACCTATTCCTCTCCAACCAAAAATAAATTCCACAAAAACTGCCCCTGCCATAAGTCCAGCAAACCATCCCGATATAGCAGTAACCACCGGGTTTAATGAATTTTTTAAAGCATGTTTAAATACTACCGTATAGTAACTAAGACCTTTAGCAGTAGCTGTTCGAATATAGTCTTGGGAAAGAACATCTAACAATGAACTACGAGTAAGCTGAACAATGATTGCCAAGGGCCTAATCCCTAATGTAACAGCTGGTAAAATAATATTCTTAATCGACAAATGTTCGTCTCCTAAATCATCAATGATGTATAAGCTGCCTTCGTTATTCAATCCTGTTCCTGGTAATAAAATGTAATTATTTACAAATGGAATTACGTCCCAAACTAAATTAAATAGATATAAAACGGTCCAAACACAAAATCCAATAAAGCCCCACAGCAAAAACTGACGTATTACAAAATCTACCTTTCCGCCCTCCCCTTTATTAGCATTTAATTTTCGTAATCCTATTACCGAGCTAATCAACCCTCCAACTAAAAAAAATACTAGGATTAATGTAGGAAATGGAAAAACTTTTGACCACAAATACCCAAAAGTCATAGCTACAATTAATCCTACGTAGAAAGAAGGTCCCGACATCCCTAATACTGCAAAAAACAAAGAACCGCTGTCCAACCAAGTACCCTTTTTTACAGCTGCTAATACTCCAAGCAACACACCTAATATGGAAGCGATTAACATGGCAGCAAAAGCAAGAACTGCTGTTTCTGGCAATGTATCAATTAATATATCTACAACAGGTCTTCTTGTGATATAAGAGCGCCTTAAGTAAGGTGTTTTAAAAACGATTTGCTTTGTTGATGAAACAGAAAAAAGTTTTTTAGCAGAAGTATATTTTTTAGGGCTTAAATAAAATGAACTCTCCATATTTACTGTTTCATGAATAGATAATGGTGATATATCATTAAGATATAACATGTACTGGACCAATATAGGCTTATCTCTGCCAATGTCTTTATTGATTGCGTCTATCTGTTCTTTAGATGCATTTTGCCCAAGCATCATTCGAGCAGGATCTCCGGGAAGTATGTTAAATAAAAAAAAGACAATAGTTATCACTCCCCACATTACCAGAAAGCCATACAATAATCTTTTTAAAATGAATTTTGTCACAAAATTTAGTTATTGAAATAACTTTTTTTCACTTCATTATACGATGGAAAAGAATTATGATGCCACATATTTACAACCGTGCCTGCTTGCAAAAGCATTAATCCAGGGTTAGAGCGTACCATAGTTTTCAAAGTAATTTGATCTGTTAAATAAAATGGAATTGTTAAACCAGTTTCACTTTTAAATGATTCAATTTGATCCGAAGAAGCAGTAAGAACAATTATAGGAATATTATCTGCCTTACAAAGATTAGAAAAATCTGAAATTTTTTGAAAAACCTTTTTGTTGGTCTTACTAAGATCATAACATACAATGAAAAAATAATATCCTGAGTAATTTAAAATTTGTTCAGTAAAATCATCGCCTTCGGGCGTTACAATACTAAAATCATGAATGGCAGGGACATCCCCCTTACGAATCACTTTATCTAACCTATCAACATATTTGTATGATCCATCTATCGTTTTTATTTGCTCTGGCGTTAATTCTACTTTCTCGCCATTTTTTTCATAAACAAATACCATCTGAATACTATCCTTTATTGCATTTGGAAGAAGAACCATTCCTTCTTGAATATTTTTTCCAATTGCATAGGGCCTGAAGTCTTTTACCGGCAGATAATTGAACGTGTATAGCGGAAATCCAATAGAAAAAATAATTGACAGAGCAATTAGAGCTTTTTCTATTTTCTTATCAAAAAGAGATCGAATATTTTTTAGCCCTGCAAACAACACTAAGATTAACACCAACAATGCAATATCTTTTGAAAATGATTGCCAAGGGGTCATGTGTAAAAAATCGCCAAAGCAACCACACTCCCTAACTTTATCGTAATAAGCCGAATAGAAAGTGAGGAAAGTAAAAAAGATAATCATCAAGAAAAGCGCCCATACAGTAAACTTGGCCCTAGAACCAATCAGTAACATAAAACCAAAAATAATCTCGTAAGCACAAATAAAAATTGCAAGAGTAAGAGAGAGTGGAATCATAAACTCAGTACCAAATACCGTAAAGTACTCATCGAGCTTATAGGAAAACCCTAAAGGATCGTTAGCTTTAATAAGCCCTGAAAAAATAAAAAGAACTCCAACAAGAATTCTGCAAATAAGTGTTAAAAATCTCATGGTTATTTATATTGTTTGATTTTCTTTTTCTCCGATTTTTATTAAGGCAAAGATGGCGTAGTTCATCATGTCGTGATAGTTTGCATCCACTCCCTCAGATATTAACGTTTTCCCTTTGTGATCTTCAATCTGCCTTACGCGAAGAATCTTCATTAGTATAAGGTCTGAAAAAGATCCTATTCTCATGTCTCTCCATGCTTCACCGTAATCGTGATTCTTATTCTCCATCAAAGACTTTGCCTGAGTTGAAATTTTATCAAACAACACCCCTACTTCCTCAACAGAAATATCTTGGCGAGGGTCGCCTTCTAATTCAAGTTGTATGAGACCAATAATTGAATAATTAACTATCCCAATATAATCTGAGCCAATATCTTCCTTTATTTTTTGAGTACCTTTATCATCGATTGTACGAATACGTTGTGTTTTTATAAAAATTTGATCTACAATACTGGGATTACGCATAACGCGCCATGCACTACCATAATCGAGCATTTTTTTGATGAAAATATCCTTACACTGCTTTACTACAGCATCAAATTGCTGGGAGGTCTTTGTCATAGATAAAGAATTCACCACAAAGTTAATCTTTTATAGCAAATTGAATCAAGGATTTAAGCCCCATAAACCTCAAAATATTACTCTAAAATCACCTTCAGACTTCTAAGCATGGAGCTTCGTTTCAAGCATACAATTTTAGACCTATCTACTCCCAAAATAATGGGGATTTTAAACATCACCCCTGATTCATTTTACGATGGAGGGAGCTATTTAAGCAATGAATCTATTCTTGCTCAAGCACAAAAATTATTAATGGACGGAGCCGATATTATTGATATTGGAGCTGTATCTACCCGACCAAATGCTAGCATAGTTAACGAAAATGATGAGTTAATGCGCTTAATACCAGCAATTGAATTATTGAAAGAAAAATTTCCAGATTGTATAATTTCTGTCGATACCTATAGAAGCAACGTTGCGACTAAAGCAATTGAAGCTGGCGCAGATATGGTGAATGATATTTCTGGAGGTACTTTTGACACAAACATGTTTGATGTTGTTGCTAAACTAAATGTCCCCTTCGTATTGATGCACATTCAAGGAACTCCACAAGATATGCAACATAATCCATCCTATGTTGATGTTTCGAATGACGTAAATGATTTTTTTTCTCGTCAAATTACTGTAGCAAAGAAAAAAGGAATTGAACAGATTATCTTAGATCCTGGGTTTGGATTTGGAAAGACGTTGGAGCATAACTACACTCTCTTAAAAGAGCTTTCAGCTTTCAAACTCTTTAACTATCCTATTCTTGCAGGATTGTCTAGAAAATCAATGCTAGGAAAAGTAATTTCATTACCTCCTGTAGATTCTTTAAATGCAACCACTGCGGCTAACACCATTGCGCTGATGAATGGAGCAACAATATTACGAGTGCATGATGCCAAAGAGGCTAACCAAGCAATTCAAATTTTTACATTTGCAAGCAAATAGATTTATAGCTATTCAATTATAAAATGGATTTCATAACATTCAACCTTATTGATTTACTTGACATATTGCTAGTAGCAATTATCTTGTATCAGCTATATCGATTGGTTCAGGGAACGGTTGCAATGAATATATTTTTGGGCATCCTTTCTGTGTATTTTGTTTGGAAAATTGTTCAAGCGCTAAACATGGATGTGTTAAGCGAAGTGTTAGGAAAAGTGATAGATGTTGGAATTGTTGCGCTACTTATTGTTTTCCAACCCGAGCTAAGGCGTTTTCTATTGCTGATTGGAACCCCCGAAATATTAGAAAAATTTTCTTTTGGAAGAAGGCTTTTGTCTCTCAAGAGCAAACCTAAAATCTCCGTGGCTGATTTATCAGAAATTAAAAAAGCTTGTATGGAGATGAGCAACTCTAATACAGGCGCATTAATAATCATACCCTTTAACTCAAACCTTAACTATTACATTAAAACAGGAGAGATAATGGATGCAAAAATTTCTGCCAAAACATTGGAAAGTATTTTTTACAAAAACAGTCCACTACATGATGGCGCAACCATTATTGCAAATGGAAAAATTCGCGCTACACGCTGCATATTACCCATTACTGAACGAGAAGATTTTCCTGGTCATTTAGGAACTAGGCACCGGGCAGCTGTGGGCATTACAGAAACTTCCGATGCACTAGCAATCATTGTTTCTGAACAAACTGGGGAAATATCAGTAGCAAAAAACGGACAAATAGAAAGCAACCTTACAGCCGAAGAGTTAGTAAAAAGAATGGAAGGTTCGAATGGCTAATTAATTTTTCTGAGATTCCTTTTTCTCAAAATCCTTTATTACATCAGCATCTGACTTGCCAAATAATTGCAGCAGCACTTTTGCATCTTTTGAAAAAGGGTGAGCAGGGAATTTTTCAATCAGCTGCGTATAAAAATACTTTGCTTGTACTGAATCTTTAAAAAATTCTTGATGGTAGTAGCCTTGCAAAAAAAGGCATTCTGGAATCCTTTTATACTTGGGATATTTCTTACATATGTTTTCTAAATAGCTAATAGAATTTTTACTATCCCCTAGCCCTCTGGCAAGATCTGAAGATCTAAAAAGATACTCTGCGCTTAATGAGTCATCGGGATATTTATTGACGTACTCCTGATACAACATTAATCCCTTGGAAGCAACTGATCGGTCCAGCTCCATGCTTTCGGGGTTAAACATTTTTACTTGCAATGAATCTATAGAGGCTATTAAAGATTTTTTTTCATCCAAATTCGTATCCGATGAGCAAGAAAAAAGACTTGCAGCAATAACAACTAAGAGTGAATAAATAATGGGGCGTTTCATTTTCTATTTTTTTGTTGGAAATTTCATTTTATAATCTACGTCAACTTTGCCTTTTGTAATATCCAGCAATTTGCCTTTTAGTAACGTTCTTCGGAGAGCGTTTACTCTATCAATAAACAACTTGCCTTCAATGTGGTCATATTCATGTTGTATAATTCTGGCTGGAATGCCCGAAAACTCTTCCTCGAGCGCTACAAAATTTTCATCAAAATACTTTAACTTAATTTTAGGCTTTCTAATTACCTCTTCGCGAATTTTAGGGATACTCAAACAGCCTTCGTTATATCCCCAGTCCTCTCCCTTTTCTTCAACTATTTTTGCATTAATAAATACTTTTCTAAAGTCTTTTAATTCTGGATGCTTATCATCTTCAGAAAAAGGACTTCCATCCACAATAAACAATCGGATGGACTTCCCAACTTGCGGGGCTGCCAAGCCAACACCACTAGCATTTTCCATAGTCTCAAACATATGTACAATTAGCTGAGCCAGATCTGGATAATCCTTGCCAATATCAACACCTATTTTACGTAAAACAGGATCCCCGTAAGCTACAATAGGTAAAATCATAATTTATCTAAAAAATTTTGCAATAATACTGTTGCACTCACTTTATCAACTAAGCCTTTATCTCTTCTAGCCATTTTCCCAATTCCACTTTGCAGAATTGTTCTTTCTGCAATTTTTGAAGTATAAAACTCGTCAATCCTTTCAATGCGCAAAGATGGAAATTTTTCGCTAACTTTTTTACAGAATTCATCTGCTAATGTAGCTATATCTCCCCCTCTTCCAGCAGCACCCGGGCTTCCTATTACCAAACATTCCACTTCCTCTTTAATAAAATAGGATTCTAGATAGGTCATAATCTTTTCTGAACCTACTGTATCTAATCCGCTTGCAATAATCTTTAAGGGATCTGTTACAGCAATACCCATACGTTTTGTTCCAAAGTCTATTGACATTATCCTTCCCATTGGGCAAAGTTAATTCTATAATCTATTCCCATTATTACAAATATTTTGCGAATTTTACTAATTAAATAACATTGTTTAAATAATGATTCTTAAGGATTCTACCAAAAGATCTGAAATTACTTTAAACCCGAATGAGGGATACTTAAAAGTTAGAGTATTGGCATTGGATAAAACAATTTGTAAAATAAATATAGTTTATGAAAGACATTATTGAATCAGTTTGGAATAACAGAGAGCTATTAAAAGAAATAAAAACGCAGGATGCCATTCGCGAAGTTATTGAGCAACTTGATAAAGGTAGATTAAGAGTTGCTGAGCCAACAAGCAATGGGTGGCAGGTAAATGAATGGGTAAAAAAAGCTGTTATTCTTTATTTCCCCATTCAAAAAATGGAAACTTTTAATGCAGGCCCCATGGAGTTTCACGATAAGATGAAACTAAAAACTAATTATGAAAAACTTGGAGTTCGAGTTGTCCCACACGCTGTTGCCCGTTACGGTGCATATTTAGCTTCGGGTGTAATTATGATGCCATCCTACGTGAATATAGGAGCCTATGTGGATAGCGGCACTATGGTTGATACTTGGGCAACTGTTGGCTCTTGCGCACAAATCGGAAAAAATGTACACCTGAGTGGCGGAGTTGGGATAGGTGGAGTATTAGAACCCGTTCAAGCAGCTCCTGTAATAATTGAAGATGGCGCTTTTATTGGCTCCAGATGCATCGTAGTTGAAGGAGTACGAATAGAAAAAGAAGCTGTGCTTGGAGCAAATGTGGTGCTTACTGCCTCAACAAAAATTATTGACGTAACAGGCTCAGCTCCAATCGAAACGAAGGGAATTGTTCCTGCACGATCGGTGGTCATTCCCGGCTCTTACACAAAAAAGTTCCCTGCTGGAGATTTCCATGTTCAATGTGCGTTAATCATTGGAAAAAGAAAAGAAAGCACTGATTTAAAAACTTCGCTCAATAGCGCATTGAGGGAATATGATGTGGCAGTGTAATTTCTATATTTACAAGCAAGTATGCAAGAGACCATTTTAATTTTAGATTTCGGATCGCAATACACTCAACTGATAGCGCGTAAAGTTCGTGAGCTAAATGTATATTGCGAAATACATCCTTATACCTTTTTAGAAAACAAAAAAAGTGGTTTTAATTTCAAAAACTACAAAGGAGTAATATTGTCGGGCTCCCCTTTTTCTGTACGAAATAAAAAAGCCCCGCACCCAAATCTTAATTTAATAAGAAAAAAAATTCCTGTACTGGGAGTTTGTTATGGCGCACAGTTGTTAGCACATCAATCTGGGGGAAATATTCAGCCATCCAAACATCGCGAATATGGAAGGGCAAATCTTTCTTTTGTAAATAATAAAGGTGTTCTAAAAAATGTCAACATAGAATATTCTCTGCTTTTTCAAAACATTTACTTGCAATCACAAGTTTGGATGAGTCATGCTGATACTATTACTAGCGCTCCCAAAAACTTTCGCATTGACGCAAGCACTCCAGATGTACAATATGCAGGATATCAAATAGAAGGAGAAGAAACATATGGCATTCAATTTCACCCGGAAGTATATCATTCAACCGAAGGATTGAAACTACTTGAAAACTTTGTAGTTAGTATTTGCAAATGTTCGCAAGACTGGACTCCTGCTTCTTACATTGAAACTACGATTTCAGAATTAAGAAATAAATTAGGAAACGACAAAGTTGTACTTGGATTATCTGGCGGGGTAGATTCAACCGTAGCAGCAGTATTACTTCACAAAGCCATAGGGAAAAATTTATATTGCATTTTTGTAGATAATGGACTTTTACGAAAAGATGAATTTAAAAATGTATTGCATTCGTATAAAGACTTAGGATTAAATGTAAAAGGCGTAAATGCTAAAAAAGAGTTTTATAAATCTTTAAAAGGGAAAACTGATCCAGAGAAAAAAAGAAAAGCTATTGGAAAAACATTCATTGAAGTATTTGATAAAGAAGCTCGTAGAATAAAAAATGTAAAGTGGCTGGGTCAAGGCACTATCTATCCGGATATTATTGAAAGCGTATCTGTAAAAGGACCTTCTGCTACAATTAAATCGCATCACAATGTAGGTGGGCTACCCGCCCGCATGAAACTACAGGTTGTAGAACCATTAAATTCTCTTTTTAAGGATGAAGTAAGAAAAGTTGGAAGAAAATTAAAAATCACAGAAGATATTATTGGCAGGCATCCATTCCCCGGCCCAGGATTAGGAATTAGAATATTAGGAGATATCACCGAAGAAAAGGTACGGATTTTGCAGGAGGTTGACCATATCTACATCGAAGCACTGAAAAACGCAGGATTATATAATCAGGTATGGCAGGCAGGCTCCATACTAACACCCATTAAGAGTGTTGGAGTGATGGGCGATGAACGTACCTATGAAAATGTAGTTGCGCTTCGTGCAGTATCTTCTACCGATGGTATGACAGCCGATTGGTGCCATTTACCTTATGAGTTTTTAGCAAAAGTATCTAACGAAATAATTAATAAAGTAAAAGGAGTTAACCGAGTTGTATATGATATCAGCTCTAAACCTCCAGCAACCATCGAATGGGAATAAATTTTCATAAAAATAAATTGATTTATCTACGACTTGCAATGTTGCATTTAGCAATGCTTATTGTATTCGCAAATACATTGCACGCCCAAACCCCTACTCCCACTCCGGTAAAAAAATCTAATAAAATTGAAACGATAGACGGCACAAAATACTATATACATCTAGTAGAAAAAGGCCAAACACTATATTCCATTTCCAGAACTTATAGCACTACTGTAGATAAAGTACTTTTTTATAATCAAGAGGCAACCGATGGTATTAAACCTGGCGATGAATTAAAAATTCCAACTATTTCTGCAATCCCTGTAACGCCAGCAGCAACTGCAACCAAAAAAGAAGATGAAACTAAGCCTGTTACTGCTAAAGTAACCACAACTGCTCCTCCAACAGTTGACCCAGAACTACAAAAAGCAATTACTAACTTATCTACAGATCAAGTACCTGTCACACATAAAGACACTTCAATAAATAATATCCCTGGAAGCGAAGTTCATGTTGCTTTATTCTTACCTCTAAACTTAATTTCTACTGACAATATTAATGTTGAGAAAATTGCTCACGGTGATGATAAATTTGCTGAAGACACTAAAATTGGCATCGAATTTTATGAAGGCATAAAGCTTGCTTTTGACTCTTTAAGAAAATTAGACTTTGCACTTTTCTTACATATTTACGACACAGATGTTGATTCATTAGCATTTATTAAACTTTTAAATAAATCTGAGCTTACGGAAATGGATTTAATAATTGGTCCGCTTTATGGATCCAAATTTGATTTAGTGCTAAAATTTGCTAAGTATAATAATATCAATATTGTTTCACCTACTTTACTTGGAAACAACATGTTATTAGGAAATCCAAATGTGAGTAAAGTAAAACCCTCGTACATGACTCAGGCCGATGTGTTGGCGAAATTTGTAACAGAAAATTATGCTGGACAAAATATCATTGTTTTTAATAGTGCTAACGTTAGAGACAAGCCTTATCTAAATATTTTTAAAAAAACAGCAAATCCTATTTTAATAAAATCTAAAAAAGACACTGTAAAGGAAGTTACGTTTACTTCCTTAAAAAACTTTATCAGTAAAACAAAACCTAACATTGTGGTAGTTCCTTCCACAGATAGATCTTTCGTAACAGAAGCAGTTAATAAATTGTATTCACATAAACAAGATACAAAAGACAGCGTGATTGTATTAGGTTTCAATAATTTTCAGGAGATTGAAAGCCTTGACTTTGGCTATTTAGATTTTTTACATGCCATCATTTCATCTTACACCGATATTGATTATCAACATTCAGAAACAAAATCTTTTATCTTAAAATATCGTAATGAATTTCATACCGAGCCTTCTCAGTACGCAATTTCAGGATATGACATTGGATTGTATTATTTTTCTGCCCTATATAAATACGGTTCTGCATTTCAAAATAAACTACCAGAACTAAAAGCAAAAGGAATTCAAACCGAGTTTGACTTTTACCAAACTACAGACGGAAGTGGTTACGAAAACAAGGGAGTAGGGATTTTCAAATTTGAAAACTACTCTTATAAAAGAATAAAGTAGTTAAGGCTCATACTCATATGCTCCTAGATCTGGATCGCCATTAACAGTTCTAGGCTTTCCACTTAAATCAATTGGATATAATAGCCCAATTGCAACATCTCCTTTATCTATTACTGCCGGAAGAGACAAGGGGTTCTGAATCCGAAAATCTTTATTTCCAACATCATAAAAATAAGGGTCTTTATTTATGACTACACTTTTATAATGGCTGGTCGAAGTATTAAAAGTTGTTGCTAATAACGTATTTTGGAATTTGTAATTATACTTAAATGAAACATTTAAGCTAGAGTCTAAAGCTAACTCATCGCCTGAATTCAAATCTCCATACACGATGCAATTATAAAAATTAGCACTATCAAGATTGCGAGTTATAATATTCTCATTTTTATCTTTATAATAATTGTTCAACAATAAAACCGGAAATTGCCTATTTCCATACTCCCAATAATTGGCAAAGGTGCAATGGTAAAAACTGTACTTCCCTCCTATGGTTAAAGCAGCTACGTATTGTCCGCAGTTAGCAAATACACAATTAACACCAATCATTGAAGTACCTCTACCATATAGAGCAGCAATACTCATGTTTTTAATTATCGTGTTACTGATTTTCAAGGTGGGGTTAACCGAGTTCCCGACAGTATCTGCTAAAACGCCCACAAGTCCATTTTTAATGATTGCTCCATCTATCTCGTTATTTTTGCTGCCTGGAGAAAGCCATATATACCCCCATTGACCAGCCTCCTCGGAGTATTGGGGCTCTAACCTATCCCCTTGAAATGTTACAGGCATGGAAATGCTTCCTTTTATTTTCAAAGTAGCATCCTTGTATACCCATAAAACAGAATTTGGATGCGCATATACTCTAGTTCCCGGGTTCATGGTTAATACACATCCTGAGTCTACCACTACATATCCGTATAAAACATGTGGCTTATTGTTTGTCCATGTTGAATTACAAGGCAATACTGAATAAGGAGGAAATCCGTTTGTAGGAAAAACATTGGGAGTATGAAAATAAGCATCCTGCCCCCATGCTTCCAAATCTACGTCTTGTAAATTACCATTGGTTTCAAATATGATAGAGTCTCTAATTATCAAAGGACTATTGGCTTTATTTGGATCAACAGTAACTTCCGCAAATACAAATAGGCTATCCTTGCCTTGCACTTCAATATCCAAAAATACTACCCCTTTCATGCCATCCACATTTATTCTAAAATTTGAGGAGGTTCCACTAGCAAGTCGAATTGAAGATATTTTGATAGGTAGTGTGTTCTTATTATAAACTTTAAAGCTTTTTGTAGATGAACCTACCGTAGTAAAAACAGTATCAAATAGTATTGAATTTCTTGAAAATTGAAGTTTTGCAGCTGGGTCTGTTATGAATTGGTCTTTTTTGCACGAAGCTAAACCCACTAACAATAGCGTAATTAGTAATAAGTATCGGGTAATTAATGCGTTCATGATAAGCAGCAAATATAAACAGACAGCTCAAACGAAGCTTTGAACATTAAATTTTATTCTTTTGATTTAATTATTCTATTATCTTTGCGACCCTTAATAACAGAACCATGAAAAAAGATATTCACCCAGAAAGCTATCGTTACGTTGTGTTTAAAGACGTATCAAACGATATCGCATTTCTAACCAGATCTACAGCAGACACCAAAGAAACTATTAAATGGGAAGACGGAAACGAATACCCTTTAATTAAACTCGAGATTTCAAATACATCTCACCCTTACTTCACTGGCAAGATGAAACTTATTGATACTGCTGGTCGTGTTGATAAATTTCGTACTCGTTACGCAAAGAAAAAATAATTTTTACTGTCTTTTTTCCTACTACTATTTTAGATTGATTGATACAAATAAAAAAGGGACGCAAATGCGTCCCTTTTTTATTTTCTTGGTTGAGAGAATTAACCTCTTCCAGAAGTAGCTTTCTTAGCTTCTTCAACTTTCTTCTGCTCAACAGTCTTTGGCTTAGCAGCACCTTTTTTAGGAGCAGCAGCTTCAACAGCAGCTAGAGAATCAGCAGTTGCTTTTGCTTGTGCTTCAGCAGCAGCCTTAGCAGCTTCTTCAGCAGCTAGTGCAGCAGCAGCTTCAGCAGCTAGTGCATCGGCCATAGCAATTGAATCTTGCTTTGCTTTTTCTTTTGCTTCTAATTCAGCTTTGCTTGGTCCGCAAGCTACAAGTGATAACATTCCACCTGCAATAACGAGTGTAAGTAATTTTTTCATAGTACTATTTAGTTGTTTGTTTTTTGGTTAACCGATGCAAAAGTATATTTATTTTAACACAACAATATAATTTTAATGAATATTTAATTAAAAAGCATAGACATTATACTGCCTTGGCTTTTTGTTAAAGGTTAACTACGTTGATAATTCAATGAATCACTATATTGAATATTCGATAAATTATAGTAAATTTGCAACAAGAAAAAAAAACGCTTTGATTAATTAAAGTGGCAAAATAACAACAACAACAAAACCTAAATTCTGAGATTTCCAGAACAAAAACTCTAAAAAAGATGAAAAAACAAATTTTAATTGCAGCAGCTGTACTTTTTTCAGCAGGAATGATCTTCATTACTGGTTGTAAAAAAGACGACACATCAGGACCTGTTATCACATTAAACGGTTCAGCTTCTGAGCTAAGTATCTTAAATGCTGCTTGGGCTGACCTTGGAGCTACTGCAGAAGATGATGAAGATGGAGTTGTAACAGTTACTGCATCAGGTACAGTTAATAAAGACTTAGCCGGTGTGTATGTAATTACATACACTGCTTCGGATGCTGCCGGAAACACTTCTACTGAGACTAGAAATGTTACGGTTTATAACGAAGCTGCTGCTTATTTCAATGGCACTTATACTGCTAGTGAAACTGATGCATTAGGTCCGTATAGCTACAATCCAGCAAAACCTTTTACTTGTACCGCTTCTACTACGGTAAACAACAGAGTTATCATGAACAGACTTGGAGACTTTGACAATAATGTAGTTTACATGACTGTTACAGGAACCACACTTACTATTCCTTCTCAAACTGTAACAAACGTAGGAAGCGGATCAAACCCTTGCGACATTCACGACCGTCAATCTGATGGATCTGGTGCAAAATCTAGCAATGGATATACATTAACATATAATGACAACAAAGTTGCTCCATGTACTGGCACTCGCACTGCAGTTGTTGCAACTTTCGTAAAACAATAAGATAATTTTTCTCAACGAAAACCCTCTGCATTTGCAGGGGGTTTTTTGTTGATACCTGATATTAAGATGAAGCAAACAATCCGAGAATTTAAATTGATGCTTTTTCGGCTAGGAATTGCCTTATTGGTATATCCAATAGGAAAAATATTTTTTTTCGTATTAAACTACAATCACTTTTCAGAAGTTTCAATTGGTAAATTTATTGTCATTCTATGTTGGGGGCTTCGTTTTGATCTTCCGGCCTTAGTCTTGGTAAATGGCATCTTTATTCTTTTAAGCATTATCCCGTTCTTCCTTTCAAAATCTTGGTATCAGACTACTTTGAAATATATTTTCATATCTACTAATTCTATTGCCTTATTAGCAGATAGTTTTGACATTGCATATTACCATTTTACGCTTAAACGCACTACTTCGGATTTCTTTGACTTATTTAGTCTGGGCTCCGACATTACTACCTTACTTCCTCAATACCTAAAAGACTTTTGGTATATAGTTTTTATATGGATTGGACTTTCAATTTTAATAACATGGTTATACAATAAAACATCAAATATTTTTTCAAAGGATACAGCCCAAACTATTACTATAAAAGGAACCCGAGGATTCGTAATAAATGCTGTCACGTGGCTAGTCATAAACATTTCTTTTTTAGGACTATGCATAATAGCTTTTCGAGGAGGTCTTCAGCTTAGACCTATAATGCCCATTAATGCTTCAGAATATGTTAGTGCAAAGAATATCCCTCTAATAATTAGCACCCCATTCTAGATTATTAAAAGCTTTGACCTAGAAAAGCTTGAAGAAAAAAAATATTTTAAACTTGAGGAAGCTGCCGAAATCATTAGCCCCATACACATAGCAAAAATTAATGCAGATACTTCAAAGAAAATAAATGTTTTTATTATTATTTTAGAGAGCTTCTCTAAAGAATATATTGGAGCCTTATCCGGCAAAAAAACCTATACCCCTTTTTTAGATTCCTTAATTCAAAAAAGCCTGGTTTTTGACAATGCTTTTGCGAATGGAAAAAAATCAATTGAAGGGATTCCTGCAATTCTAGGTGGTATTCCTGCTCTCACTAATGAGTCATACATAACCTCTGCATATGGGTCAAATCAATTTACATCTTTAGCCAACACGTTAAAATCCTTAAATTATTATTCAGCTTTTTTTCATGGAGGAACTAATGGCACAATGGGATTTGATGGATTTATTAAGGCTGCCGGCTATGATAAGTACTATGGAAGAACAGAATATGCAAACGAAAAAGATTATGATGGCGATTGGGGCATTTGGGATGAAGATTATTTTCAATACACAAACAACACAGTAAGTAAAATACCAGAGCCCTTTTTAGCCACACTATTCACACTATCATCTCATCACCCAGCGTTTATTCCCGAAAAATACAAAACCAAATTTTTAGGAGGAGACATGCCTATACTTAAAAGTGTTGAGTATGCAGATTTTGCGCTGCGCAAATTTTTTGAATCTGCTTCAAAAGAAAAATGGTTTAACAACACCTTGTTTATCATTACGGCTGATCATACCGGCCCTTCAAACGACCCTTTATATACTAATCTTTCAGGGATTTTTCAAATACCTATTTTACTATACAAACCAAGCAGCAACCTGATAGGAATTAATCACAAACTGGTTCAGCAGATTGATATATTACCAACCGCTTTAAATCAAATCAATTACCCCGAACCATTTTATGCACTTGGCAACAATATGCTAGATTCTACTAAAACAGGATATGCAGTGAATTATATTAATAATGTGTTTCAATATTTTGAACAAGATTATCTTTTACAATTTGACGGGGAAAAGAAAATTGCTTTTTACAACCGAAAGTCAGATCCAAATTTGACTTTAAATATTTTAGGAGAAAACCATAAAGTAGAAAATAATATGGAAAGAAAATTAAAAGCGCTTATTCAATTACACTATCACGGATTAATAAACAACAAAATGATAGTTTCCAGCTTTAAAATGAACTAATAAAATAATGAAAAAGAAAATTCTTTTTATCATTAATCCAATATCGGGTGTTGGGCGCCAGCGGCTAGTAGAAAAATTAGTGACTGATAAAATAGATGCTTCATTATTTGATTTTGAATTTGCTTATACCAAAGCACACAAACACGCAATTGCATTAAGCAAACAAGGCGTTAAGGAAGGTTTTAACATAATTACTGCCGTGGGCGGAGATGGTTCCGTAAATGAAGTAGGTCAAAGCTTAATTGGCAGTGCCACTACGCTAGCTATCCTTCCCTGCGGTTCTGGCAATGGAGCTGCCAGACACTTAGAAATTCCAATGAATCTTGTAAAGGCAATAGAATTAATTAACAAAGGAAAAACTTCATTAATAGACACATTTAAGATAAACGCTGAAATAGCAATTAACACAGCTGGAATTGGATATGCTGCTTACATCGCTCATCAATTTTCAAAGCTTAAATCTAGAGGGTTTAGCAATTACATAAAAATCGCTATTCGTGATTCTGTGAAATACAAACCGCAGATGTGCGAATTAGAATTTAACGGAACTACAAAAAAAATAAATGCATTTATTGTTGATATTGCCAATGGCGCTCAATGGGGAAACAATGCAGTAATATCTCCTAATGCAAAAAATAATGATGGGTTGCTTGACTTATGTATTGTAGAAAAGTTTCCATTCTTAAACTTTCCGATATTAGCAACACGACTATTTACTAATTCTATTCATAAATCAAAATTTGTAGAGATTCATAACTCAACAAATATAAAAATTATACAAGAGGAGAACTACGCCCACATAGATGGCGAACCAATAATAATTGGAAATGAGCTTAACATTTCAATTAACCCCTCATCGCTAAAGGTAATAGTACCTTAGCTGTTTTTTTTAATTACGACAGTATCTTTCTTAATAATTCTTTTTTCAACTTTAACTTCTTTATCCGCGCAACATTTTTTTTCACCATTCTCGGACTTGTCTATTTCCGCGTCACATTCTGCCTTTTCCTCACAACATCCTTCCCCCTTTCTTTCACAGCCATTTTCATCCTCTTTAAAAATCATCATTCTTTTCTTAAATCTTTTTCCATCTCTTCCACCACAATCGCTCTCTCCAAATTCACAACCTTCCGAACGAGCATCGCATGAAGTAGTGCTCGAGCAACTATCACCTTTATTGCATCCCATAAACACGCAACGAACGGAGCAGCAAACTAAACTCCCAATTGCTATTACAATAATAAACCAGGAAACAATTTTAAATAACATTCCTAGACTCTCTTTCTGGGTTTTGTAGAACAAAAACATTCCAGCTGATAAGGCTAAAAGTAAAAGAGCGATGGCAATAGTAGGTGAACAATTCATTTGATAAGATTTATAAGTTTTTCAAATATAAGTAAAATGAACTTGATGGATAAACATAGATGTTGACAAAAATCTATACTATAAACTTATCATGTTTACCCATAACATTATACCTTTAGCACCTAAATATGAATGAAGGTTTAACTAACTCATTTTCAATAGTGCCTCCTGCTATTCCATCGGCTGGGATTTACTTTTTTACTACCGATAGTGGTGTAAAATACGAAGTTCGATTTGGCAGAAGAAAAGACAATATACTGCATGCGACTATTGTGTTTGGAGTAATAAATGACGAATACGAAGGTGAAGAATATGTGGAGACAAACCGTGGCGAAGTATACCGTGTAATGGCAACCCTAGTTCAAATAATTCGGATGTTTATGGGTGAGCATAGTAAAGTAATGATATACGAATTTACAGGTACTGCTAAAGAAGGAGAGCCAGATGAAGGTGCAACGGCAAGAATAAATTTATACAAGCGATACCTTCCAACTATTTTCCCTGCCGCTGAAGGTTGGACCTATAAGTTTCAAGGAAGCAACGCTGTTGCCACTCGAAAAGACAGGTAATCAGATTTTTACTCCAATCAATAAAATATCATCGATCTGCTCTAATTCTCCTTTCCAATTTTCTATTGTGCTGCCCAAAATATTTTTTTGCTCTTCCATTGGTTTCTCATGTATAGCAAGCAACAGCTCCGATAATTTCTTGTACTTAAATTTTTTCTTCTTCGGTCCTCCAAATTGATCTGCGTAACCATCTGTAAAAAGGTAAATAGTATCTCCTGACAATAAATTTAACGATTTTACTGTGAAGTCTTTTGCATTCGGCTGCGTACCAATTGGCTGTTTATCGGCAGGAATTTCTACCAATTTATAATTATTTAGAGCTATGGGCTCTGTCTCATCAAACTCAGATACAGACTCCATTTTGCGCACTATCCACAATGGATTATTGGCCCCTGAATAAGATAATTTATTGTTGCTAATTGCACAAAAAGAAATATCAAGCCCATCTTTATTCTCCATCGATTCTCCTGTTTGGCGCATTGCTTTTATGATTTTTTTGCGCAATTCATTTAATATCAAATCAGGCTGCAATATATTTTTTTCATTGACCACTTCATTTAGAAATGAGTTTGCTATCATACTCATAAATGCACCAGGAACTCCATGCCCTGTACAATCTGCTGCAGCGATAAATGTTATTCCAGCCTTTTGAGAAAACCAATAAAAATCTCCGCTCACAATATCCTTTGGCTTAAATAAAATAAATGACTGAGGCAGCTTTTCTTTTATTTCATTTACATCCGACAGAATTGCTTTTTGAATGCGCTGAGCATAATTAATACTGTCACGGATATCTTTATTTTTTTCTTCAATAATTTCATTTTTTAATGAAAGCTGATGATTGGATTCAGCTAACGACAACCTTGCAATAATTTCTTTTTTCGTAAGATTAGTTCTAGTTTGAATTAAGAAAATGGTAAGCATCGCTATTGATAAAGTAAGCATTCCTCCATTTGATAAAATATCACTTACGGGAAGATCACTATTAATACTAAATAATACGATGTTAGCCAAAAGCGAAATAATAACAAGTAAGATTGAATATATCGGTGCCCATAATACAAAAAGCCCTCCACCTATAAATTCTGCTACGTAAGCAAGTGTGTGTTTTTGCAACTCCGGTATATCCATCACGCTATACATGTAAGCGTTTTGCAAGGAAAATAAAACAAAAGGGATAAAAGCAATTAAGGATGGTCTATTAACAAACCATTTCTTGAATACTACAAAAAATATTGTGCCAAGTGAAACTACTATTCTAAAGAGAAGAAAATCAGTAATATGTTCTGGAATTGTAAAATAATCTATTACTGCCCATATCGGATTAAGCAAAGAAGCTACCAAGCAAATTAACGTATGATACTTAAATGCAGAAGCATTTAATTCTGACTTCCAATCTACTAGTGATGTTTGATTTTCTATACTCATTTAACTTTGATTCACAACTCAAGCCTCTTCTCAAAGATAAAACAAATTACTTAGTTCGTTTCGTAGAGCGAGGGTGATACTTCTCAATAGTGTCTTTCAGGTATTTTCTATCCATATGCGTATAAATCTCGGTTGTGGTTATGCTCTCGTGACCTAGCATTTCCTGTACTGACCTCAAATCAGCACCATTCTCTACTAGGTGTGTAGCAAAAGAATGTCTGAATGTATGCGGACTAACATGTTTTTTCATTCCCAACTGCCTAACTATTTTTTGAATAATTAGAAACACCATAGTGGTTGTAAGCTTTTTCCCTCTATTGTTTAAGAATAAAAAATCCTCAAATCCTTTTTGTACCTGAGAATGAACGCGTATTTTGCTTTTATAAATTTCAATAAATTTCATAGCCTCACTCCCGATAGGAATGAGTCGTTGTTTGTCGCCTTTACCAATAACTCGCACAAATTCAGTGTCAAAAAACAAATCAGATATTTTAAGATTAACTAATTCACTTACGCGCAAACCGCAACTGTACATGGTCTCCAGCATAGTACGATCCCTATGTCCTTTATCGGTAGACATATCTATGGCTGATAGAATTTTATCAATGTCATCTACATTTAACACATCGGGTAGCTTCCTGCCCATCTTGGGCGTTTCAATAAGTTCAGTTGGATTTATAGTGACTAGATTTTCTAAAAGCAAATATTTATAGAAAGCCCTGATGCCGGATATTACTCTTGACTGCGTAGTAGCGCTTCGCTCTAATTCATTTAGCCACATTAAAAATTCAGTAAGATGATGATGCTGAATTTTATCGGGAGATAAATCGTATTTCTTATCTGCTAAAAACTGAACAAATCTTTCAATATCTTCGGTATAAGCTACAATTGAGTTTTTAGCTAGGGAGCGTTCCAACTTCAGGAACGACTGAAAACCTTTAATAGAAATTTGCCAGTTCATTTTATATATTTCGAATATACGAATGATTAATCGCTATTTTCTGGGCAAAAGTAGACAAACCTCAATATCACTAAAATATTAGGGTTTTTAGGAAAGAAATGGTCAAATTAAGTTAGATGCATTAAATATTTATTTATTGAGAGTGGGTAAGTAATCTACTCATTTGCCACACCTTATAAGTCTTACAAAGACTCAAAAACTAAACACAAGCCCTTGAATGTGCCTAATATCACTGTATAAAAATCGAAGTAGATGTAGAATCTTCTTTTTAACTTTTTCCATATCTATGAATTTTAATTTTATTTATCCTTCTTCAATGCTTCAAATCCAGATATCACATCAAACAATTCTTCGTCAATTGAACTTTGACGCAATTGGTGATATTTAGCACTTAGCTCATCTTGTAATTCATCAATATTTTTTTCTGCACGTTGCATCGCTTCTAAACGACTTGCATTTTCACTTGCCAACGATTCAGCACAAGCTCTGTAAATGGATCCAAAAAGATATTCTTTTATTAATGCTGACAGAGTGGATTTCATTCCACCAACCATTTGTGGTAATTTATTGGTAGGCCATTTACGTTTTTTCAGATCCTGCATCCAAGTACTGTCTAAAGGCAACAGTCGAAAAGAAAAAGGTTCATACCCTCTACCTACCTTCAAACGATTGTGAAAAATATAAAACTCATTTATTTTTTCTTTTTCATGTTCCGCTTGAATATTCATAAGAATATTCTCAACCAAAGATGTTATTTCACTTACAGAATTCGGAACAGGAAATAATTTGGGATTTGTAAAACCAGAATCAGATAACCTGTCCTTCATACGTTCTCCAACAGCCCATATTTCCTTTTTTACGGAAAACTTATTTAATAAAGTTCCTGCGAAAAGAGAAAGAACATCATTAAACTGTCCGACAAGACCTTGGTCAGAGCCGAAAACAAGCACTCCGATTGATTTGTTTATACTTCTACTATCTTCTTGCGCCTGGAAATGATTATTTTTCTGCTTAACGTAAGCCATCATTCCTAATTCTATAGTATTGTAATAATCACGGAGAGCCTTGGTAGCTGTTTCATATTGGCTGATATTAGAAGCAGCCATCGCTTTCATAGTTTTTACCACAGATTCGAGTTTGTCTGCACTTGCAATTTTCCGCTGTAAACTTTCCAACGTATCCATTATTCTTTGTCTTTTTTAACCTCCGTCATAGCTGTTTCTTTATTTTCTGGAATAATATTTTTTTTCTTTTCAGGTTTTATATCCTTTTTATCTTCAAGTTCACTCAAGACTTGACCTTCAGCCTTGATTATTGGCCTTTCTTTCGTTTCGTCTCTCTCATTGACCTCCTTTTTAACTTCCAAAGCGGAAATTGTTTTTCTTGCAATGAGAAGAATTGAATTCTTATCCTCGTCATTTAATGGCTTATCTGAAAATAGCCTCTTGAGGATATCATCCGGTAGTTGATCTATCATTTTACCTAATGCAATTTCCGCTTCGTGAGTTTTATAAAGCGGGATTTTATCAAACAATTTATTCGTTAAAGCAAGTAGAATAATAATTTGTTCCGGCACTGCCATTGGTTCCATTTCCGACTGTTTAAAACACGTACGAATTCTTTTTCCGTGCTCAATTATTTGTCGTGTATGTTCATCAAGCCGTGTGCCGAAACGCGCAAATGTTTCGAGTTCTTCAAATTGCGCATAGGCCAGTTTTAAACTTCCTGCTACTGAACGATAAGCAGGCAATTGTGCTTTTCCTCCGACACGCGAAACAGATTTTCCAATATCAATAGCTGGAAGAAGGCCTAACTCAAAAAGTTTGGGAGATAAATAGAGTTGCCCGTCAGTAATCGAAATAAGATTGGTTGGGATATAAGCGGAAATATTTTGCGATTCTGTTTCAATGATGGGCAAGGCGGTAAGCGACCCGCCTCCTTTTTCTTTACTCAAATGTGTCGCTCTTTCAAGTAAACGTGAATGGATATAAAAAATATCACCCGGAAAAGCTTCACGTCCTGGCGGTCTTCGTAATAAAAGAGAAAGTTCGCGGTATGCACGTGCATGATGTGTAAGATCATCGTAAACAATCAAAACATCCCGACCCTGTTCCATAAAATATTCTGCAATGCTGGTTGCTGCATACGGTGCTATATAGCGCAATCCAGGAGGATTGTTTCCCTCAGTTACTATCACAATAGTATACTCCATCGCCTCTTTTTCATTGAGGTGTGCAATTACTTTAGCCATAGATGATGCGCGCTGCCCGATAGCACAATAAATGCACAAGACATCTTTGTCTTTTTGATTGATAATGGTGTCAATAGCAATTGCCGTTTTCCCTGTTTGACGGTCTCCTAAAATCAATTCACGCTGGCCTCGGCCAATAGGAATTAATGCATCAATAACTTTTAACCCGGTTTGTAACGGAACAGTAACCGGAGCACGATCCATAATTGCCGGTGCTTCACGTTCTATGGGCAAACGTTGTGTAACAGAAAGTTTTTCTTTCCCATCAAGAGGTTCTCCAAGCGGGTTTACTACCCGACCGATCAAAGAATTCCCAACCGGAACATCCATTACACGACCCGTACGTTCCACTTCATCTCCAACATTCAATTGCGTATCCTCACCAAGGAGAATAACACCGATTTCATTTTCGTCTATATTAAATGCAATGCCGTACAACTTCCCGGGAAATTCTAGCAGCTCTTCAAAGCTAACTCCTGGCAAACCTGACACGATAACTATTCCAGAAGAAATACTTAATACAGTGCCAACTTCACGAGGTTTCAAACTGGGAATATAATCCTCAAAAGCCCCGTTGATTGAGCTGAAAGTCTTATCAATAATTTTATCCAGTTTATGTTCCTGCATTTATATTATCCGCTGATTTGACTGTTTCTTTTTTTTTCGGTTCAATTTCTTTTTTGTCTTCCGGCTTTTTTACTTCTTTATCTGGAATAATTTCTTTTGTCTTGCTTTTTATAATTTCTTCAATTGACTTTTCGACAGAAGCAAGATATTCTGAAATGCTCCATTCCACTTTATAACCGTTAGCATTCATTTCAATTCCACATATAAGTTCAGGTGTGGTTTCAAATTGAAATTTGGAGGAAGTTCCTATTTCATCCTTGAATGTTTTTTTAATTTCTGTATGTTGCGATACAGTTAATTCAAACATACTTCTCACCACAATAGGTTTATCTGATGATTTAAAAGCAGTAGTTAATTTTTTTTCTTCATTCTCATCAAGATTTTTCAGGTGTTTGATAAATACATTAACCATTTTCTCCTCTAAATCAGCATCCGCAAGTTCTTTTAATGTTTTTCTTGCAATTGCGAAAACTTCACTTTTTGTCTTCCGTACAATTTCATCTCCTATGTGTTCCTGATCTTCCTTCAAAGTTTTTTCCAGCTTTACCCGTAAAGCCAACGATTCTTTTCTTGCTTCCTCAAGAAGACGAAGTTTTTCCACTTTGATTTCTTCAATTGCTTTTCTCATTAAACCATCCTGCTCATTATCAAACGCATCATTCTTCTTCAGGAATTTTTCCTTTTCCTTTTTTGCATCTGCATCTTTCTTTTCTGCATCCTCAATCTGTGTTGCAATTTTTTTTTCGCGTTCGTCAATTGCTTTCAAAATTGGTTTGTAGAGAAAACGTTTCAGCAACCAAACAAGAATAAAAAAATTAATGATTTGTGCAATTACAGTAAACCAGTTGATAAGCATGACAATTTTTTATTTTATAAAATGATTCCAGAATGGATTGGCAAAAAGCAGTATCATCGAAACCACAAAACAATATATTGCTGTAGATTCAATCATTGCCAGTCCCACAAATAGGGTACGGGTAATGGTAGGTGCTGCATCGGGTTGCTGCGCTATTGATTGCAAAGCAGAGACAACCGCTTTCCCTTCGGCAATTGCAGGCATCATACATCCGATGGATGTCGTGAGTCCAGCTGTGACGATCGTAGTTGCTGCAATGATTGTTGTGTTGTCCATAATTTTAAATTTTATTGATTTATTTTTTATTGTGTAACTTTATTTTTCTAACTTCCGTAGTGGCAGATGCAATATATACGGCTGCCAGAATACTGAAAATATATGCCTGTACCATGCCCGTGAGCAATCCGAGCAGATTCATAATAATTGGAAAAATTAATGGGACAATACTCAGTATGATGACTACAATCATTCCTCCACTCATGATATTGCCAAAGAGACGAACAGCTAATGCTATCGTTCGGGAAACTTCACTGATGATGTTAAAAGGCAACATAATAAAGGTGGGTTGCAAATAGGATTTGAGGTAAGCACCGAAACCGCTTTTAGAAATTCCAAAAAATGGTACAGCAATCAGTACACTGAACGACAACGCTGCCGTAGTAGAAAGCGAACCTGTTGGCGCTTCATAACCAGGGAAAATGATGCAAAAATTGGAAGTTGCAATGAATAAAAATAATGTGCCGAGGAAACCAATATATTTTTCCGGTTTTTTTAAACCTGCTTCTTCAATTTGCTGACTGATGCCTTTAACCAACATTTCAAGTAAACATTGCCAGCGTGAAATATGAATATCTGTTCGGAGTTTGCGTGTAATAAGAATAGAACTAATTATCAGTACGAACATGATCACCCATGTCCAAACGATTGTAGCATTCAGAACAACAAAACCCTGTTGCCAGAAAATAGTTTCGTCCGGGCTAAGCTTCATTTTGGGCATCTGTTTTTATAGTTGTATGAGTCAATGGCAAAAGTCTGTTGGTCAATATTCTGGCGATAACAAAACCAAGGAGGCAAATAAGTAGTCTTTTCCAGTTGCCATTCGATACATAATAAAATCCGATTAGTACGATTGCAGTTCTTACAAAGAAACTTCCAAGAATCCAGAGTACAGGGCTTTTTGAAGTCGTAATTTTACAAGTGGTTAACCATAAGCCTCCAAAAAAAACGACCCCCAATAAAATACCAGCAAATAATGCGGCTAGCATATATAAATTTTCATTCATCATTTTCGTTATTTTGATTCATTTCTTTATTTTCTTTATCTATCCATTTCCATGCCACCAGACAGCCTACAACCAGTCCCAATAACATTAAAGATATAGTCCATGAAAATGACTGCGCATAGCTTTTGTCCAGCCAAACACCTAAGATTGCACCCAGTAAAGTAGGAACAACAATTGACCATCCCACAATTCCGAATAATGCAAAACCCGACCAAACACTATATTTATTTTCACTTTGAGCTTTCAATTTCCGTTTTGCTTTTTCTTCGACTTCTTGACTAAAAAAGTCCTGATTATTTTGTTTGTCTGATGCCATTATTAATCCCTTCTGAATTTCTCAAATGTGCGCATAAAACCACTTTCTAATTTTACCACCGCTGAACGAACATCCTTTTCCTGCTCATCAAGGTTCTTAAATTCTTTTTCTACCGATTCATGAAGTTTAACCAAATCAGTACCTTCGAAAGCATTGCGTGCAGAGATGAGAACCTCAAATCCGGTTTTTACTAATATGCCTTCGTCCATAGCTATGTAGTTTTTCTTTCCTGCTTCCGTTTCGTACAAAAGAATGCCGGGCACTAAGGCAGCCACACAATCAAGTCTGTGAGGTAAAATTCCGAACGAACCTTCACTGGTTTCTGCTGTGATGCTTGAAACGTTTTTTACATCAGCAAAGGTTTTATAGGGAATCGACATTTTAAGTGTTAACATTGGTAGGATTTTTTTTCAGTTTTTTTTTATTCTTAATGTCGTCTGGAACAAGTTTTATTTTTTCGGCTATATTTTTTCTTTATCCTTATTTGTTTCATAAATTTAATTTTGTGCCATATCAATTTTATCCTTCCCAGTTTCTTCTTGTTTTTTATTCGTTTTAATTTTACCCTTTTGATTTTTCTCTTTATCAATTTTCATTTTTTCAACAGCTTCACCTATGGTGCCGATCATATAAAAAGCGCTTTCAGGGTAGTCCTTAAATTCATCTTTCAGTATCCGTTGGCAACCGTCAAGCGCATCCTTCAGGCTTACATCTTTTCCTTTCATTCCACTGAACTGTTCGGTGGTGAAAAAAGGTTGTGTAAGGAAACGTTCGAGTTGTCTTGCTCGATTTACAAGTTTCCTGTCTTCTGGGGATAATTGCTCCAGCCCTAGCATAGCAATAATATCTTTGATATCCTCATACCTCGCAAGCGTATCCCTGATCTCACGTGCAATATTATAGTGCCTTTCACCGATAATCCTGGGTGTTGCCATCTTGGATCCTGATTGAAGAATATCTATGGCCGGATAAAGTCCTTCGCTCGCACGTTTACGCGAAAGAACAAGGGATGAGGAAAGATGAGAAAAAGTATGAACGGCAGCCGGATCTGTTAAATCATCGGCAGGTACATAAACAGCCTGAATGGATGTAATTGCAGCAACATCCGTATTCGCAATGCGCTCTTCCAACTTTGACAATTCAGTTCCGAGAGTTGGCTGATAGCCGAGGCGTGATGGCATTTGCCCCATTAAACCAGAAACTTCCATACCCGCCTGAATGAAACGAAAAATATTATCTATGAGCAAAAGCACATCACGGTGTTCATCATCGCGGAAATATTCTGCCATTGTAAGCGCGGCATGACCAACTCGGAAACGTGCACCAGGTGGTTCATTCATTTGCCCGAACATCATTACCATATTGTCCAGCACCCCTGCCTCCTTCATATCATGATATAGTTCCTGTCCTTCCCTGCAACGTTCACCAATTCCACAAAACATACTTACACCTTTGTGATGGCCGACCATGTTATGAATCATTTCTGTGAGCAATACGGTTTTCCCAACTCCCGCTCCGCCAAACAAACCCGATTTACCTCCACGTTCAAGCGGAACTAAAACATCAATTGCTTTGATTCCGGTTTCAAAGATTTCTGATTTGGCAGATCGCTTTGATAAAGGAGGTGGGGATTGGTGTATACTTCTCAATGCTGCTCCCTTCAGTGCCGATTTATGATCTATTGTATTTCCGAATACATTAAACATCCGGCCTAATGTTTCTTTGCCAACAGGAACTTTTAAAGGTTCGCCTTTGCTTTCAACTTTCATTTTTCGCGAAAGCCCCTGGGTGGGAGTTAAAGCAATTCCACGAACACGATGAGAATCAAGTTGTGTAAGCACTTCAATGGCAATTTCATTATCTTTTCCCGCCTGAAGTAAAGTATTAATGGAGGGCAAGTGTTCATGAAAAAAAACATCCACAACACTTCCTCTTACCGAAATAACTTCTCCGCAATGTTTAAATTGGTCTTTGTATGGAGGTTCAAGTTCGTCTTTTTTTATACGTTGCATCTCATTCATTTAAGCCGTCAATCCTTTTATATAAAGAGGTATAATAAAAAATTCAAGTACATTATTATGGGCTTTTGAAACGTGTTCAGTAAAAGATTGCATACTGCGATACATTGTGGAAGCATATTCCTTTCCTAACTTATTGAGAATGTGCTCTAGTTTTGAAAGTTCCTTTTTAATCGCCATTTCTCTTTCATTTTTCCCCTTCGGGAGACTATCGTCTAACTCTTCAATGTTTGCCAAAAATACTTTCTCGGCTTCTTTGTAGAAATCGGATAGCAAGGGATCACATGAAAATGTTTTGATATGTGTGAAGTGAATGGCTTCTTTTTTTTCTGCTTCGTCCATTTTCCCATCTGAATTAGCAGCAAGTAATGAAATGTAAGCAGGAAATTTCAATAGCATGCTTATTTCATTTTGGTTTAGATTTTCAAATGTTTTCATAGTTAAAGAGCTTTATAGAAATTTTTAACTTTTGCGACAATTTGATTTTTTGTCATTTTATCTGCAGATTCAACAGTAATATTTTTTTGCAATCGCTTATTACTTTCTATTTCTTTTATCAGGTGTTTTTTCATCTCAGCGGGTCCGAAAATATACAACCCTTCCGCATTTTGTATTTGAGAAATTATTTCATTTAAGTAATCGTGTGTCTGATGATTTATTCTTTCCTCAAATTTTCGTTCGTGGTTTATATGCTGGAAGCCGTTGAATGTTCCCTTATCTCCTTCTTTTTGATGGTGAACGCGATTTTCAATAGCTGAGTTAATTACTTTTACTTTTGAACTACCGTTATTTACTGTGACGATAATCGCATTAGCGCTATCTATCCAAATCCCTATTTGATCTTCCATGGTTTTAATTTAAATTAATGTTATTACTTACTGGTTTTTTTTACAGAAGTTTCCTTTCTGTTTCGTCATGAAATTTTATCAGATTTTTTTCTACGCATCATTTTACGAAGCGCATCTACAGCAAGCGAAATCGATTTTTCATAGTCATTCGGATTCTTTGTCACAAAAAGGTCGTTTCCCTTTATCGATAAACGGATTCTGCAAAACTGGTTCTTAGGATTTCCTTTTGCGCCTTCAAAAAAGGCAACATTTGCTTCATTAATTTTATTGTTCCGCTTAAAGAGCTTACTTATTTTTTTATTTATTAATTCTTTTATGTTATTTTTTTTACCTGCACTCATTTTTGCATCACATTGCTCAATCATGTCTTTTTTTTCTGAACCACCAATCCTTAGAGAACCTTCCATCGTAGGTTTTATTTCAGCTGAAGATTCCACTTTCTTTTGTTTTGGCACTTCTGCATTTATCAACACTTCTTTGAAAACATCAGCTTTTGGCATGGTAGTGATAATCGAAATTTCTGGTTCTCCGTCCTCTGTATCTATATTTATAGTGACTTTTGTCATATTATTTTGTTGGCTAATAGAATAAAATGTTTCTCATTTTTTTCGATTGCCTTTCAATAAAAAAACAATGATTATTACAACAATAAGCGGGATAATCCAATTACCCCAACCCATTCCCCAAGAGTAGTCGTGCATCATTTTATATGTTTTTTATGTATTTACCATTTCCTCTTTCAGCTTTGCATTTGGTTTTGCTTTTAATGCTGTATGAACTTCCAGCACCATCTTAGCATCCATCACAATTGCACCTCTGCCAACTTCCAGAACTTTTATTGGATTCATGTCCATTTCTTTTATGTTTGGAAAATCTGTAACTAATTGCGATATTCTCAAAAGATAATCGGCAACGGCTTCAATGTCGTATGCAGGTTGTCCTCTGAATCCTTTTAATATTTGGTACCCTTTTGTTTCTTTTATCATATTAAGGGCATCCTGTTTTGTTAGGGGAGCTAACCTAAAAGCAACATCTTTAAATAATTCTACGAATGTTCCACCAGAACCAAACATGATCAAATGACCAAAGCCTTCTATCGCTTGCACACCCGCAATTGTTTCAATACCTTTCTCGGTGAAATATTTCTGAACCAAGAATCCATCAATTTTAGCTTCAGGATTTTTATTTTTTACAGTTTCTGAAATTTCCTGAAAAGCATTTTTAAGATCACTTTCGTTCTTCAAATTAATTCTCACTCCTCCAACATCAATTTTATGCATGATATCAGGGGAAACAATTTTTAAAACAATCGGATAACCAATTATATCTGCAGCGATTAGAGCCCCCTTTAAGTTCTTTGCAATTTTGGAATCAACACTTTTCATCCCGTATGCTTCCAATACTCCGTATGATTCCGCTTCGGAAAGGTGGTTTCTCTTTCCTTCTTTTAGATTGATAAATATTTTTTCTACAGATTCTTTGTTCCCCTTAACTATTGTTGCTTTATCCTGAGGTTGCTTTATCCAATTATAGTATTTGATCATCGCTGCTAGCACACGTACATTGATTTCAGGAAAATCGAAATTTGGAATGCTTGCCTTTTCTAGTAAATATTCAAAAGATGGATTTAGCTCAAGGGACATCAGGTTAGCTAAAATTGGCAAGTCAGGATTTGCTTCTGCAAATGTGCAAAGATTCTCTGCCATTGCATTCATATCTGTTTCTGCTGTTGGTAGAACGGAAACAATAAAGGCATCTACGTTTTTATCTTTTGCAATTTCAGTTAGCGCATTGTTTAATCGCTGTGCATCTGCGTCACCTATGATGTCAACCGGATTATGAATACCTGCGGTTGGTGGTAATATTTTTTTTAAAGCCGCTAACGTTTTGGGCTCAAATGTTGTCATTTCTAAACCATTTCTTTCAGCAGCATCGGTGGCAATAACACCCATACCTCCTCCATTGGTAACAACAACAATTCTATTTCCTTTGGGCTGTACAAAACCAGTAAATCCTTTTGCGCACTCAAATAATTGTTCAAGGGTTTCCACCCGTATGACACCGCACTGTGCAAAAAGTGCATCATAAGCTGTATCAGAACTGGATAATGCTCCTGTATGAGAATGCGTAGCAATGGCCCCACGAACGGATCTGCCTGTTTTTATAACAATGATAGGTTTATGTTTTGCTGCCGCTTTTTTTGCCATTTCAAAAAAGCGCGATGGCTTTTTAATATCTTCGGCATACATCGTAATTATTTTTGTTTCTTCATCATCGATCAAATATTCCAGCACATCGCTTTCATCTATTACGGCTTTATTGCCGATAGAAACAAATTTTGAAATACCTAAATCATGTTGGTGTGCATAATCAAGTGCTACAATTCCTATTGCTCCGCTTTGTGATATAAGGGCTACGTTGCCCACTTTGGGCATCTGAAGAGCAAAGTTTGCATTCAGGTTAATTTCTTTTTTCGTATTTATTATCCCTAAAATATTAGGACCAAGTAAAGCTATGTTATGTTTACTGGCAATGTCAATTATTTTATCTTCTAATTCTTTTCCTTCTTTGCCAATTTCTTTAAAACCCGCAGTAATAACAACTAGTGCTTTTACCCCTTTTTCAGCGCATTGCTTAATCACTAGTACAGCTATTTTAGAAGGAACACAAATAACAGCCATATCAACCGCATCAGGGATGGATACAACATCCTTATAAGCTTTTACGCTCATGATATTATCATACTTTGGATTAACCGGGAAAACTGACCCTTGAAAATTTGATAGCAGTATATTTGAAAAGATTTCATTTCCAACAGTTCCGGTAGTTACAGAAGCCCCAATAACCGCCACAGATTTTGGTTCGAAAATGTATTTTAAATTTTTCATTTAAAAATTTCTTCTTTTATATTTTTTAAAAAAGGTTTGTCTTCATCAAGATTATCATGATTGTCTCCTCCTATACTGTAGTAATTGTTTTCTTCGTCTTCACTTCCTATATCCTCCTGCGCGTCATCTAGTTCAGAGCCTGGCACATCAAGGTCGATGCCGGTAATAACATCGCCAAAATCCTTTTCGTTTCGCTTTCCCGGTTTCTCATTGGGTGATTTAACTTTAGATACGTCCTCCGGATTAAGAGATGACTCTTCTTTGTCTTTTTCGTAAATGTCATCTTTAGGAGGATAATTAGGATAGCCTGGAAATCTTTTTGCTCTAATGGGTTTTTGAATACTTTTTTCATCTGACTTAACAGGCTTAGTTTTGTTTTTACTTTTTTCTTTTGTCATTTTTTTTATATTATTTAATTATTATTGGTTAAAATTATTCTGCTAAATAGCCTCCATCAATTTCTAATGTAGTTCCTGAAACAAATGAACTATCATCAGAGGCAAGAAAAATAAATCCTTTGGCAATTTCTTCAGCTTTGCCTAATCGTTTCATTGGATGCAAGTCAATAATACGTTGCCTTACTTCAGTATTTTGATTGATGTGTGCTTTAGTCAGTAATGGTGTATCAATAAAACCCGGACAAATTGCATTAACTCTTATACCTACTGTTGCATACTCCAGTGCCGCAGTTTCTGTAAGTCCTATTACTCCATGCTTTGCAGCCACATAATGAGAGGAATATGGAATACCTACCTTACCCATAACCGAGGACATATTTACAATGACTCCACTTTTTTGCTTAGCCATTTGCTCTAACTCATGTCTCATGCAATTGAAAACTCCGTTAAGATCTATTCCAATTACTTTTAACCATGCCTCTTCGGTCATTTCCCCTACTTTACTTGGCTTACCTCCAATTCCTGCATTGTTAAGCGCAACATCAAGAGTTGAAAATGTGCTTATCGATTTTTCAATTGCTGATTGAACTTGTAAAAAGTTTAATACATCACACGCAACAAAAATAGCTTTCGAATTTTCCTTTTTTATTTCAGTCATAGATGTTTCAACTGCATCTGATTTTAAATCAGCAATAACTATATTGGCTCCTTCCTTTGCTGCTTCTATGGCGCAAGCAAGTCCAATCCCAGATAATCCTCCTGTGATAAACACCGTTTTGTTTTCTAATTTTTTCATCTATATAATATTCACTTTTTTTATTAATCTTTTTTAAGTATTCGCTGTTATAATAACAATTTCTTCTCTCTGTTTAAGAAATAATTTATATAAATTCTAATTATCAATTTCTAAATTTGTTCCTTCGGTATGAAGTATTTTTTTGGCTCTTTCAATCTCTTCCTCATTACCCTGAACCACGAGCAAAAATTTTCCTTTTTTAATATGCTCCTCGAATTTAACTCCAGAATCTTCCTTAAAACCCAATTTGGTGAGTGCGATTACTATTCCACCCATCAAGCCAAAATCTAAGCCGCCAAATACGCCAATCAATGCCCCAGCTCCATATAAAAATCCAAGTCCGGGTATAGCAAAAATTCCTATACCTGTAAGCAAGCCTACGATAGACCCGATTGCTACTGGTGCAACTACGCTGACCACATCGTTAGATCTGACATGTAAATGATCATTTATTAATTCGGCTTTGCCAATCAGTGAAATATGTTTCAAGGGAAAATGTTCTTTGTCTAAAACTTTTACAGCATTAAAAGCTATTTCATGTGAATCATAAACTGCAACTGCTGCTTTCATATTTTTGAGTATTAATTTTTTTGTAACAAATTTATTGCTCTATAAAATCAAATTCATATAATTAAATTTTAATTACAATTCTCTATAATAATCGCACTAGCTCCGCCACCACCGTTGCAAATTGCGGCAGCACCATATTTTGCTTTGTTTTGTTTTAGCACATTGATCAACGTAACAATAATACGCGCTCCGGAACACCCTAGAGGATGGCCAAGAGAAACGGCACCACCATTAACATTTACTTTTGCAGGATCGAGTTTCATGATTTGTGTATTTACAATTCCTACTACCGAAAACGCTTCATTTAGTTCGAAATAATTAATGTCATTGATCTGCAATCCTGCTTTCGCAATTGCTTTCGGAACCGCAAGTGATGGAGAGGTAGTGAACCATTCAGGATCTTGCGCTGCATCAGCGTATGCAAGAATTTTTGCAATCGGTTTTACTCCTAATGTTTCGGCCTTTTCTTTGCTCATTAAAACAAGTGCAGCAGCCCCATCATTTATCTTAGATGCATTCGCTGCCGTGCTTGTACCATCTTTTATGAAAGCCGGCTTCAGCCCAGAAATCTTTTCGAAATTTACTTTTGCGCATTCTTCATCTTCTTTAAATTGTATAGGGTCGCCTTTATGTTGTGGAACTTCTATCGAAATAACTTCATCCTTAAATTTGCCCTCATTCCATGCTTGTGCAGATCGTTTGTAGGATTCAATGGCGAAATCATCTTGCTCTTTACGCGAGATAGTATATTTTTTAGCACAAAGGTCTGCGGCATTTCCCATTGCGTAATGATGATACACATCCGTAAGTCCATCCTTTGCCAATCCATCTATCAGAGTACTATCGCCAAATTTATGACCCCAGCGATGCGTTTCATCATAATAAGGCACAGAGCTCATGTTTTCCATTCCTCCGGCAACAACTACATCTGCATCTCCTAATAAAATACTTTGCACACCTTGCATCACTGCTTTCATTCCTGATGCGCAAACTTTATTTACAGTAGTACAACTAACAGTGCTTGGTAATCCGGCAAAAATTGCTGCCTGCCTGGCAGGAGCTTGTCCGAGGTTTGCTTCCAACACACAGCCCATTAAAACTTCCTGTACTTCTTTCGGGTCTAAATTTATTTTTTCGATAGCGCCTTTAATAGCCGCAGCTCCTAATTTTGTTGCACCTACTGAGGCGAGTGTACCTCCAAATGATCCGATTGGCGTGCGCACGGCAGATATGATGTAAACTTCCTTTTTCATTTGCTTTTACTGTTACTAAATATTTTACTCTTTTCATTTTCGTACTATCTCCACTGAACATTTTGCATGTAACGCCACAGATTGAGACACTGAGCCGAGAAGAAAACCTGTCACCATACCGCGACCATGAGAACCTACTACTATCAGATTAGCATGATTTTTTTTTGCTTCATTGAGAATAACATTTTTAGGAGACCCTTCAATAGCAATAGCAGATATGGAAAGTTTTGGATTTTGTTTACGTAATATATCAGCTGCGTCTTCAGCCGATTTTTGTGCAGTTTTTTGAGCGCTTTGGTTGGCTTCCATAAAATATTGGCTTGAAACACCCATTGGGTAGGTATTCATCATATATGGATATCTTTCATAAGCAGTAACAATTCGCACTTTCGTGTTTGGCGCAAAAGTTCTTTGGGCGAATTTCTTTACCATTGTTTTGCAGTGCGCAGAACCATCTGTTGCTAATAATATTTTCATTGCTTCTTATCTTTTTTATTGAAATATTTAAAAATTATTTTTTCGTATCCTTTTCTATGATCTGCTTACGCTCTTCGTATTCCTCTTTATTTATTTCCCCTGAAGCAAAGCGCTTCTGCAAAATGCTAAGAGGAGAGTCGTATTTTTTTCGCTGCCCAGGAACATAGTAGGGTGTAGCAAAAATCCAGAATATGAACACAAGCCAAACAAACCACCATACAAGGTGCATTCCATAAACGTGATAACCATCGTACATCATAATTTTTAGTTTAAAGAGTTAATATTAATTGCCCTACAAAGATGCGGGTATGAAAACTTAAATGTGTTACACATCTGTAAAAATGCATTACACATATCACATGTTTAGCATAATAAAAAATATATTTTGTCAGGAGGGGTAGAAAAAGCCCGCGCTCAAATGAATTTATTACATGTGTAATCCACCATTGATTGCAATGTCGGCTCCGGTAATATAACGGGCATCATCCGATGCTAGATAGGCAACTGCACCGGCAATTTCTTCCGTACTGCCCAGGCGTCCCATCGGAATTTGCTGTATAATCTTTTCTCTTATTTCTTCCTTAATTGCCATCACCATGGATGTTCCCACATAGCCCGGTGAAACAGTATTGACGGTGATTCCTTTTTTTGCAACTTCCAGCGCAAGCGATTTCGTAAATCCATACATGCCTGCTTTGGTGGCGGCATAATTTGTTTGACCGTATTGCCCCTTTTGCCCGTTCACTGAAGAAATACTAATAATACGTCCCCAGCCCTTTGTTATCATGTTTTCAATTACAAGACGAGAGCAAATGAATACGCTATTCAGATTTGTATTTATTACATCGTACCATTGTTTAGGAGTCATTTTTTGCAAACTCGAATCCTGTGTAATGCCAGCATTGTTTATTAAAACATCTATTATTCCTATTTCAGAATTAATTGTTTTAATCATTTTTTCGGCCGATTTAAAATCAGAAATATCTCCTTGCACAATTTTTACATCAATTCCCATTTTAAGAACTTCTTCGCGCCATTTCTTAGCTTCCTCACGCCAGGTCATCGCCTTGGTAAAATTCCTGTAATTGGCAACTACCGTGTAACCATCTTTATAAAGTCTTTCGCAGATCGCAGTTCCCATTCCACCGGTGCCTCCTGTAATTAAAGCGACTTTGTTATTTTTTTTCCTCATACGTTCGATCGTTCCATTTTACTTTTTGAAGTTTTGCTCTTTTCACTCTCATTTTTTTTACTAATATTTTCAGAGCACTTTTCTTTTACATATCTACCTGGTGCCGGCTCGATCATTTTATACTTGCTGTTTCCAAGAGACTTCACAGCAGCTTTTTGTTTGCCCGATTTTTTGATCAATCTTTCACTCCATGCAGTCCACCAGCTTCCTTCATGAAATTTAGCAGTTGCTTTCCATTTTTTAAATCCATTTTCGAGTTTTCCGTTAAGGTAATATCCATATTTATTTTTAGAAGGCGGATTAGCTGTTCCCATTACGTGCCCTGACTCTCCTAAAATAAATTCTACCGGACCACTTAATAGTTCCGTAGTGGTGAAGGCGGTATGTACGGGGGAAATATGGTCTTCTTCCAAACCAATAACCCAGGAAGGAGTTTCAATTTTTCCTATATCAATTTGTGTATTGCAAATGTTGAGTGCATTTTTTCTGCTTAGTTTGTTTTCCAAAACCATATATCTTAAATAATAGAGATACATATTGGCAGGAAGATTTGTATTGTCGTTTGTCCAGTACATCACATCAAATGAAGTTGGAGATTGCCCTTTTAGGTAATTACTTACTACATATCTCCAGATCAGATCGTTCGCTCGAATAAGATTAAATGCCCGTTCCATGTCATGCCCGTGCATAACTCCTTGTTCTAATAATTCTCCACGTTCTAATTTTCGAACTAAGGCTGAGTCAATAACATCTCCCATCGGACCAACATCCGAAAAGTCAATCATGGCAGCAAGAAATGTTGCTGTATTGATCGGATTATTTTTTTGTCCTTTCCTTTTAGCTAAAATAGCAAGTGTGGTACCCAGTAAAGTTCCTCCAAGACAATACCCGAATATGTTTATTTTTTTAAATTTTGAAATAGACTGAACCACTTCAATGGCTTTCAAGGTGCCTTCTTCCACATATTTATCAAAAGTGATGTTTCTCATGTCGGGGGTTGGATTCTTCCAAGAAATCATATAAACTGTAATCCCGCTATCCACCAAAAACCGGACAAGAGAATTTTCTGGCCGCAGGTCAAGGATGTAATATTTATTAATCCATGGCGGCACCATTAATAAAGGTGTTTCATACACTCGTTTAGTCGAAGGCCTGTATTGAATAAGCTGCATTAATTCATTTTCATAAATGACGGCACCCGGAGTAATGGCAATATTTCTGCCTGGTTCAAAGGCGGACATATCTGTTTGAGAAATTCCGCCCTTTTCAATATCTGATAAAAGATTTTTGAAGCCATCTATTAAACTTTGTCCATTAGTTTCTTTCGCTAATTTTAGCGCTTCAGGATTGGTAGATGCAAAATTGGAAGGAGAAAATGCATCAATGTATTGGTTCGTGTAAAAAGCAAGTTTCTTCTTTGATTTATCACCTACATCAACCGTGTCAATTATTGCATTCATTAGCTTTGAGGACAAGAGATAGCTTTGTTTAATGAAATCAAAATAATAAGGCGCTTCATTCCATTCGGGAGCCTTAAAGCGTTTGTCTTGTTGAGAAGGGGAAATAACAGGTTTATGTTCTTTGTTTGGGTCAAATTGACTTTCAACAATACGTTTCGATAATTCCTGCTGGTCACTTAAAAAGCTTACAAATAATTCTTGTATTTTTTTTACCTCATCAGGATTGGCCATCAATTTTGTACCAAATACTGCGTAGGCGTTAGCTATGTCTCGGCTATCATGATGATAACCGGTTTTATTTTCCAAATAATTTTGAATAATTTTATGGCTTGCCTTCGAAACCTGATCCGCTAAAGCGTGTATTTCTGTTGGTTCTGAATTTTTCATAAATAATTTTTAAAAATAGATAATGATGATATTTTATAGCCCCATTTTATGAAATTGAATTCACAAAAATTTAGGTATTTATCTTAAACGATTTGTAATAGCACAAGAAACTCGAGACTATTAAATAGTTTCTTTCTGCTTCCACCATTCAGATGCCCAGTTAGTGAACTTATCCAAGTTCTTACTTTGAATTTCGAACAGTGTATCTATTTGAGAATTTACGTTGTTAGCAAATTTTTTATTAAAGTTGAGTGCAAGGTTGGTATGCTTGTTATAGAAATCCAGAATTTCCTTGGTGTTTTTTACAGTTAATTGATGAGAAGTTTCAAAATTTTCATGAATCAATTCAAGAAACTTCTCCGCATTATCCGGATTAGCTTCGCTAACTGCATCCACCAACCTTGTATTAAAATCCACTGCGAGTTCCATCTGACGCGTATAAGAATTAATAATGGCATCAAGCGTATCTTCCGCCAATTCAACCGACTTCAAAAGCGTATCTTTTAGTGTGTCGGTAACTGTATCCTCCATTTTCTGCTGCTTGAGGTTTTTTTTGATAGTATCAAATACCTGCGCATTTGAGTCCAATGCCTCACTCGCGTATTTGGAGTTTGAAGCAATAATCTCTCTTATTGTTTCTTTTGATTTTTCTGCAATTCCGCTAATATTTTTTTTAATTTTTTCGGCCTTTTCTTTTAATTCCCTTTTCATGATTTTTGTATTAAATTGATTTATTTTTTAAGCAACTTTTTTTTAGTTGTTTTTTTAACTTGTCCATTTTGTTTCACTCTTCCTTCTTCTTTTTTGGAAATATTGATTGTTTCCAACATCTCCGTCCAGAAGGACAGTGTACGGTTAGTACTAACATCAATAAGGTTATTGATTTCACCTAGCAAGTTTTTATTTGCATCCGAAGACGAACCTTTATGTTTGCTGAATGACTCCAAAATGGCTTTTATTGATTTTTGAGAAGCCTCCATGTTGTCAATCGCATTTTTTTGAAACTTATCCGACAACAGTTTAAAATCAATGTTCACGTTCTCCATTTTTACCGGTTTGTTAATAGAATCAAAATAGTTTTTATTGGCGTTTGCCAACAGCTCCATCTGCTTGCGAAAGGTTTCCGTTATGGCTTCCGTATTTTCTAATGGCCATTTTCCGCTTTCGCCTTTACTCAAAGGGTTAAATATTGTTTTTGCCATATCCTTAAACAAGCTTGAACTGTTTTCAATATTGTTTTTAAAGAATTCTATTTTCTCTTGAAATATTTCGAACATGTTGTTGAAATTATTTTCTTCACCCCCGCTCAGGAAAGAGCTGCCTATAATTTTTTTATAGATGCCTGCCGAAAGGTCCATTTGTTTGTTGTAGGTTTCAGTAATTGTTTTCGAAGATTCCGAGAACCATTTCTTCGAATCTTCCATGCTCTTTCTGAGTGTTTCTTCTGCTTGTTTGAAGTTTTTGTTTTCCATTTTTTTAGATGATTTTTTTAGATATCTGATTAATAATTATTCTGCAAAAGTGAAAAGATTAAACTTTATGGTAGTTGTATTTTTATCTAAAAATGTTACATCATTCACATATTGCACCTATATAATTGTGTCAACTTATTGGAGCTTATTCAAGACCGTCACAGCAAAAAATCAATTAGGGATATTTCTCAAGTTTCTGTAGTATGTTTCTTGAAAATGTTGCAGGATAATTTAGAGGATAGAAAAATATAGCACTTTAAAAAAAACCAAAACTTCCCCTATAACTATTCAGGCATGATTTGGCATAAAATGTTACCTATTTGTTATTCATCCTGCCCCTATCAAACCTCGTCACTATTTGAACCTTAGGAAAAACAGACAATAAATGCGATTTACGAATGAAGAGTGCTTCTAATAATTCAGATAGAGTTTATATGCTAATTCGTACATTCGCATTACCTCTATCTCAACGATATGAAACTAATAATCATAAATGGCCCCAACCTTAACCTTCTAGGAGTACGTGAACCATCCGTTTATGGCAATCAGTCCTTTATTGATTATTTAGAGGATCTTAAAAAAAAGTTCCCTTCCATTGAAATCGACTATTTTCAAAGCAATGTGGAAGGAGAAATAATAAACAAGCTACACGAAATAGGATTTATGATCGATGGCATCATATTAAATGCCGGGGGTTACACCCACACCTCTGTAGCAATAGCCGATGCAATCTCTGCTATTAAAACGCCCGTTCTGGAGGTTCACATCTCCAATATATTTGCGCGGGAAGAATTCAGACACCATTCACTAATTGCAGGAAAATGTAATGGAAGTATTTCCGGGTTTGGATTGGATTCCTATAGGCTTGCTGTTGAAAGTTTTTTGAATAAATAGCCGAAACTGTTATTCTCTTAAAAGCGATCTTGGTCTAATTCTGGAAACTTCCTTTTCTGCTTTACAAAATATTGCCAAACAATACTACCATGATAAACAGAAGAAGTGGCATACTGTTTAATATTTTTCTGTATATGTTTTCGCTTCCCTAGCATTTTAGGGAGCAGGGCATAAAATCCAAAATGAGCCCGAACAACAGCTATAAAATGACCCGCTTGCCCATTTAACAGAAATTTCATCCCTGCTATACCATCCAATAATCCTCTACAAAATAATTTTAATACAAAATATTGAGGAGCATGGTTTTTAAACAATAGCAATAAGTTATTTCTGAAATTAAAGTATGTTTTACGGGGATCCATAAACGACAAAGTTCCTGCACCAACGTGATAAACTGTGGAAGCAGATGAATACATAATCTTAAAGCCTAGGTTGCGAATTCGCCAGCAAATATCTATCTCTTCCTGATGAGCAAAAAAATCTTCATCAAACCCACCTGCTTCAATAAAATTCTTGGACTTAATAAACATACAAGCACCACTAGCCCAAAAAATTTCACGAGCATCATTGTATTGCCCATTATCTTTTTCAAAAGTGCTAAACAGCCTGCCTCTGCAAAAAGGATATCCCCACTTATCTATATACCCTCCTCCTCCTCCTGCATATTCAAACTCATCCCGAACATTATAATTTAAAAGCTTAGGTTGGCATGCTGCAATCTCAACGCTTGATTGCATTAAATCAATTACTGGCATTATCCAATTTTCAGTAACCTCAACATCAGAGTTCAGCAGGACAAAATAGTCTGCATTTATTTGCTTAAGACCTTCATTATATCCTTTTGCAAAGCCGTAATTATCAATATTTTGAACTATTTTAACTGAAGTAAAATTTGAAGTAATAAATGCAACAGAATTATCCGATGAGTTATTGTCAATTACATATATATCAGCGACCTCTTTTGAGTGCTGAATTACAGAAGGGAGAAATTTTTCAAGAAGCTCTTTCCCATTCCAGTTAAGGATTACAACCGCTATGCGCATACGTACAAAGTTAAACGATAATAATGATTCAATATTATCGAGCTTACATAACCTTCACGCTTCTATTACTTTGGGTTACTAAATTCTTCACTTGAGTTCCCACCAAAATGATCTGGAGCAGTCTTGTCCTCAAAATCATGCGACTGAACCGTACGGCTATGTAGCTTCATTTGCCAACGCGCATCTTTTGTTTCTCCCCTAGCATCGGAATGTAGAATACGGTAATTATTAGAAACCAAATCTCTGTTAAAAAATATAAACTGCTTGTTCGTTTGGATAGGCTGCAAATTACTCTTGTCCACCAATCGATAGTACAACCAAATTTCATACGGGTATGCATTGGGCTCACTTGGATATTCTTGTCGCTTATCCGGAGGGCCATACTGTAGGTACACCCTACCTCTGTCTGTTTCAAAGCCCTGGTAATTAAACGCACCAAAATTTTTGTTCACCGCAACTACATCCTGATAATATCTATACCAGGCAGCTTCAGGTTCTTGCAGATAGCGAGATTGCCAAAAATTATAAAAGAACTGCTGCATCAATCTTTCATCTGCTAACTTGAGTTGATTATCAATAAATCCTTTTTCTGCTTCAGAAGATATAGGAGTTAAGCAACGAATAAAACCCGCTAAAGTATCCTTGCCCGTTATCTTAGAAGCAAATGTATTATCGACCGATATGTTTGACAGATCATTAATATCTAAGGCAGGATGAAAAGAAGTATTTTTACGTTGAAAAAAAACTTTTTTCTGCTGCACTAATTCGTTTGTTTTATTTCTGACCTCAACCACTAAATTGTAATTGCCGCTTGTTAGTTCAGCAATATTTAACTTTGTAAGAAGTACGCTTACAGGGGCTGTAGTTTCTTTCTTAAAAGCTGCAAACTTTGAAAGCGCAGTTTTACTTTCGTACGACTCTACGAAATAACTAATTATATATTTTTCATTTCTGCCTAAAACAGTGTCTGTATTATAAATTTCGGCATAAAAAGAAATTTCTGTTATGTTATCAGGAAAAAAGTCTGCTACATAAGGAATTAAATTCAAACCATTTTTAGTGAGCGGTCCGGGCTTTTCTGCTTTTTCAAATGAAGTAAGCAATGCAACATCCGAAATATTTACTTTATCAGACGAAAAAGCTACTTTCACTTTATCTTTTATAGATAACGTTTTACCATTTAAATTTTTGTCTGTCACCATCACCTCCATATCGTAGGTGCCCGTATCTAATTTAAAACGTTGCTGATCAATAAATGGTGGACGATCTAACGTATCCTTCTGCTCCGGACTCATCAAATTATACTTTTTAGATGCTTTTATTTTTCCATTCTGAGAAAATAAAACTCCTACCTCCACTACACCCTGGTATTTACCAGCAGCATTTTTCTTATACAAAATAGAATTACCAAAAATGGATATATATGTTTCTATATATGGCTCATGCTGTGGGGTACTAAACGTACATCGTGAAAAGTATGCGGTTATTTGTGCGTTTACTTGCACAAACAAAACTGTTGCAAAAAAGATAGAAAATATTTTTTTCATGGTTATAAATTTCTGCTGCTAAAGTATTAATTAATAAACAATAATAGAACTTAAAGGTAAGACCAAAAAAGCACTTAAATCAACTAAAATTAGTAAGTGGGCAGGAAATTTGGGTAAGTGGTAATAAAGCAACTACTTTTTAATCACATCACATAGGGTACTAACACAATGAACTTAAATTAAATGAAAGAACTTTGTCACTATGCGTACTGTCTATTGATGGGCTAGAACAATAACGAGGTTATTTTTTATTCTACCTCAGTATTAATCGGAGTGATGTATCTTTTGTTACGTATGCCCAAGTCCAATTAATAAAAATAATAAGTTTATTTTTCACGCTTAATATAAGCATTAGATGTAAAAACATCCAGATAAGCCAGGCAAAGTATCCCTTTAATTGAATGAATGGAAAATCCGCCACGGCCTTATTCCTACCTATCGTTGCCATAGAACCTAAATCTTTATATTCATATTCAACAGTTGGCTTGTTTTGCACTGTTCTTCCTAAATTTTTTGCAAGGAGTTTGCCCTGATTAATAGCAACGTTTGCAAGTTGGGGATGGCCTGTAGGGTATATAGGTGTTTCCATATATGCAATATCACCTATAGCAAAAATATTATTAGTTTCTACTATTTTATTAATTCTGTTTACTCTTAGTCGGTTTCCCTGAGCAATATTATTTCCCGAAAAACCTTCTATTTTATTTCCAATTACTCCTGCTGCCCAAATTACTGTTTTCGTTTTTATTACTTCTCCATTATTCAGGACTAATTTATTGTCATCATAATCTTTAACAAAAATTTCGGTATATATTTTAACCCCCATCTGTTGTAAATATTTCTTGGAGACTAATTTTGCATTATCGCTCATGCTATTCAACGTATTCTTGCTCCCTTCGATTAATATAACATTGAACTTTGAAAAATCTATTCTGGGATAATCTTTTGGCAAAATATCTCTTTTTATTTCAGCAAATGCTCCCGCCAATTCAACTCCTGTAGGTCCTGCACCAACAATTACGAGATTATAAAGACTTTGTTTTTCTTCATCATTAGCTGAAATAATATTTTCAAATGTTAGCAAGATGTGATTGCGAATAGTAATTGCATCATAAGTAGATTTTAATGTCAGAGAATTTTTACTGATGTTCTTATTGCCAAAAAAATTGGTTTTACAACCAATTGCAATAACTAAATAATCATATTCAAATGTACCGATGCTGGTGATTACTTTATTGCTACTCTTATCAACGCTTATCACTTCTGCAAGGCGAATTTGAACATTCTTTTTATTTTTGAAAATATTTCTCAGAGGAAACGAAATGTTGGATGGTTCAATCTGAGAGGTAGCAACCTGATAAAATAATGGCTGGAACTGATGGTGATTTATTTTATCTATAAGAAGAACCTCAAATAGTTCTTCATCTAACATTCTAACTAGCTGGACTCCTGCAAATCCGCCACCTACTATAATGATTTTTCTTTTATTAAACATGCTGTAACTTTCTCAGAATATATTTTATTTATTTCTTGTGAATTTATTCTCCTTGTATTCAAATGTACAATTTTTACTGACCAGAAATCGTCAAACGTATCTCTTACAACATTCAATTACTTTTTTTCAAGGTTGTTTAGCAGAAGATATGGTGTTCAATAGCCTCATAAATTTCTAAACATATTTTATGTTTTTTCTCATAAAATTTATTTAGTGTCTTTTCAATTGAAATCCTACAGAGCTTTTGCTTGTACTCTGCTTGAGTTTTTATTATGTTTTAAAGATCGTCAAAACTGAACACTAAAATAATACAATTTAATTACCTATGTTAATACAGTTTTGTACAATAAAGAGTTTTCTACTAGTTCAGCTTTCTTCCTTTACTGCGAATCGTGTAACTTATTACTAAAAATATGTAATACTATACAGGATTAAGATATTCACCTTTGTGGCGTAACAATACAGTTGTAAATTAAAATCAAATAAATGCGAATAGCTAAGTATTCACTAGCCATAAAAAAAATAAAATCAGTTTTTTAAAACAATCATTATGAAAACAAATCGGATTTCAGAAAAACTCTCATCAGCATTGAATGAGCAAATGTCTAACGAAGCATATGCTTCTCAAATTTATTTATCCTATGCAGCATGGGCGGCTAATGAGGGATATGAAGGAATAGCAAATTTTCTTTTCAGACACGCACAGGAAGAACGCAATCATATGATGAAGATATTGGAATATATTTTAAAAAGAGGTTCAAAAGCAAAAGTAGTTGCCATTCCTGCTCCGGACGCAAATCCAGTGAGTGTAAATAATTGTTTCGAAAAAGTATTTGAACAGGAGGTGGATAATACAAAGGCAATTTACAAAATAGTAAAAATGAGTTTTGAAGAAGAAGATTGGGCAACATGGAATTTTATGCAGTGGTTTGTAAAAGAGCAAACAGAGGAGGAAAATCTGGCCATCAGTTTATTAGATAAAATTAAAATTGCAGGAGGCGAAAAAACAGCAAGCGATACGTTGTATATACTAGATAAAGATTTGGAAAAGACTGCCGGCAATGTGAGAATGGCGCAGGATGTAACAGCGGATAATCCATAAATACTTTCTCTGCCGCCTAACTTATTTAAAAAAATTAAAGCGATGGAAAAATATCTCGTAAAAATAAAATCAATTGATAAGATCACTCATGACGTGCTAAGAATTGTTACCGAAAAACCTATTGGCTATAAATTCACTCCCGGACAAGCAACTGAAATTGCTATCAACAAAATCGGCTGGCAGGAAGAAAGCAGACCATTCACTTTCACCTGTTTGCCTGAGGATGACAGCTTAGAATTTGTTATTAAAACATATCCAGCACGAAAAGGAGTAACCAATGAGTTGTTGAAACTAAAAAAAGACAATGAGCTAATTTTGCATGAAGTATTTGGTGCAATTTCTTACCAAGGGGAAGGAGTGTTCATCGCAGGAGGCGCAGGCGTTACGCCTTTCATTTCCATTTTCAGACTTCTTCAATCAAAAAATAAGATTGGCAACAATAAGATTGTGTTTGCTAATAAAACCAAGGGCGATATTATACTTGAAAAAGAATTAAAGGATATGTTAGGCGATAATTTCATCAATATTTTATCAAAGGAAAATGTAAAGGGATATTCTCATGGAATGATTAGTGAGAATTTTCTTAAAACAAACATTGCAGATTTCAATCAGCAATTTTATGTATGCGGACCACCGCCTATGATAGAGGCAGTACTCAAACAGTTAGCGAGCTTGAAGGTGGCTGAAAATTTAATAACAAAAGAAGTAATCTAACAGAAATAGTTAAGCAATTCCAGAAAAATCATGAAAAATACTTTGACGAATTCTTTAGGTTCTCCCATTTATCCCCAAGATATAGCTAAAGAGAAAATTATAATTACATCTTAATAAAAATAATTATGAAAAACATAAACACCCTATCACTAAAAAATATCTGTTACACTATGGCTATAATAACGATGTCATTTTGTTTTAATTCCTGCTCACAAAAATCTGTCTCCTTTCAAATATCCACAGTTGTTCCGGCTGCCAAGGGTACGGTAAAAGTTAAAAAAGATAAAAACAATAATTATGTACTAAAAATATCCTTATCAGATCTTGCAGGGTCTGATAGACTACAACCTCCCAAAAACACTTATATAGTTTGGATGCAGACGGGCAAGAATAACACAAAAAATATAGGACAAATCAATAGCTCCAAGCGTTCCTTATCCGCCACTTTGGCAACTGTAAGCTCATTTAAGCCCCTAAAAATATTTATAACTGCCGAGGATGATGCTGGCATTCAGGATCCAAGCGGACAAGTGATTTTATCAACAGACAACTTTTAAAACTCATTCCTCCCAACCTTACACATGACCGAACCTTAATAAAAATAATAATAACATTAAAATAGCTTAATGAAAAAATTGTATCAATTACCACGCTTAAATAAGAATGCTAGCTTGAATTAATAAAGTATTTAAATGAAATGCTTTTACTATTTCTGATAAGAGTAAACCGGAAATCAATATTTAAATCTTGAATGAATATTATAAATCACTGATAAATTAGCTAATAACATATGAAGCTGCACATGAAAAAAACATCCTAAAGCAAGTAAAAAGAGAAAAATAATTTTCCAATAAAAACCAATACTTAAATAAATAATGAAACATAGCAAGAATAATTTTTTAATGTACAACGAAAAATTAAAACAACCTGTAAATACAGGATTTATAACTTATACATGCACCAATCACCCTGAAGTGATTGAAAACAAACCAGGAAAATGTCCTAATTGCGGAAAGGATTTAGTTAAAAAATACTAAAATGATAAAACCACGTAACTATAGGCTATGATTAAGACAGGGTTAAAATGGATAAAGGTACTTTATAAGAGAACCATTGCAAGCATTGCTTTTCTACCTGCAATTATTGCGCTGTCGTTTTTGCTTTTGTCATTTTTAATGATTCTGCTTGATTTTTCGGAAACGGGGAAAGCTATAAAATTAAACTTAGGCTGGATTAGTTTGAAAGATGCCAGTACGGCAAGAAGTATAATTTCTGCCATTGTAAACGGAATTATATCTCTTACTGTATTTAGTTTTAGCATGGTAATGATACTTCTTAACCAGACAGCATCGCAAATGAGTAACAGAGTTCTGGATAAATTAATTGGCAACCAGTTTCAGGAATTTATTCTCGGCTTTTACATAGGTACTATTGTTTACGCTTTATTTTTATTGAGTACCATTCGTGATATAGATTCTGGTATTTATGTTCCTTCTATTAGCGTTTATTTGCTTATTGCATTAACCATTACGGATATTTTTCTCTTTATATATTTTCTTCATTACATTACTCAATCTGTAAAATACGAAACAATTATTCATAGGATATTTGATGACACAATAGACTCCTTGAAGATAAGTTGTCTCCTCAAAGAGCAGCCGGAAATCATCGTTCCTGAAGCAGAAGGCATTAAAATAAACGCTTATAAATCAGGATTGTACCAGGGTTTTGACAGCGTGCAATTATTGAAACTTTGCGAAAAGGAAAATATAATAATTTACTTTCTTTATCCTGTTGGCACATTTTTGTTCAAAAATAATCCTGTATTAATAGTGGCTAATAAGAGTCCTTTATCAGAAGATTTTGAAAGCAAGTTGAAAACTGTCATCAATATACATCGGGGACAGGAAATCGAAACCAATTATTATTATGGATTCAATCAATTAATGGAAATCGCAATAAAGGCGCTAAGTCCAGGAATAAATGACCCTGGCACAGCTATTATAAGTTTGCGAACACTTGCAGATTTACTTGTGTATGGACTGAAAAATTTTTCCGAAACAAATTTCAGAGACAAAAGTGGAAGCTTGCGAATTATTACCAAGGAAAGAAGTTTTGAAAAAATGTTTTCGGATTTAATTATTCCTATTTGGAATTATGGAAAAAACGATGATTCAGTGCAACGAGAGATGAGTCATGTTTTAACGCAGATGAAGATGCAGAAAGATCATCCGGTTATTAACACACTTCTTAGGTCAGTTCACGCTACTAAAATGGCTAATAATGATTTCTAACATTTAATAAACACAAAAATATGGACAACTTAAGCAAAGAGTCTAAAAATGAAGTAAGATCCGAATCGGGATTAAGTAAGTGGGCAAAAGCCAATAAAAAAATCTTTATAACTATTGGAGTTGCATTACTATTAATTATTACTATCTGGATTTGGAAATCTATTGAAATAAATAATATTAAAGCAAAAGCCGAAAGCGTTCAACTCCTTATAAAAAAGCAAGCCGCCAGCCAAATAATCCAATCACATGAAGCTCATTTAAAACTATTAGCTAAACCTTATGTATGGGCTGTACGAAGCGAAATGATGAGAGGCAATATTAACCAGCTTAACCTTTTTGCCAATGATATGATTAAAGAAAATAAATTTCAACTTATCGCTGTAGCCAACGATAAGGGCATAATTGTATCATCAACAAATAAAAAGCACGAGGGACAGGCTTTTTCTACTATTGGCAGAGAAACTGGTTTAACCGACAACAATACAACTGTAGAAAATGTTAACGATACTATTTTAATAATGACTTCTCCGATTATGGGCTTTAATAATCGCTTAGGAACCTTGCTAATAAAATACGCTATTCAGCCTCTGGTTTTTCAGGTGAAAGAATAAAATTAAAATACTCGATCAATTTTGAAAAATATGAATGAAATTATAAAGAGATTAGAGGTTTATTATTATGGTTTTCTAAACGCTATACCCCGTATTGCTCTGGCCGTTTTAATCTTAATTATTGGTATTCTTATAGCTGGTTGGCTTACATCTATTTTCAAAAAGAGCATAAAGGGAAAATCCTATGACCCACTTATGACTTCCTTTTTGGCGAAGGCTATAAAATTAGTTCTAATTATTTGTATTTTCTTTCTTGCGCTTCACGCAGCTGGCTTAAGCAGTATCGCAGGTGCTTTAATAACTATGGCAGGAGCTTCGGCTGTATTGCTGGGCTTTGCGTTTAAAGATATCGCTGAAAATTTTTTGGCAGGAATCATACTTGCTTTTAATCGTCCTTTTCATACGAATGATACCGTGCAGATAGAAGATGTGTTTGGAAAAATAAAATCTATGGAGTTCCGGTATACCAAGATCACTACGTTTGATGGCAGGAATGTTTACATTCCCAATTCTGATATTTTAAAAAAACCGGTGTTTAATTACACGGAAGATGGTTATTATCGGTCCGATTTTATTGTTGGAATTGCTTATGAAAATAATATAGAAAAGGCAAAAGAAATTATTGCAACATGTTTTGAAGAAAATGAAAGAGTCGTTAAGGATGTGCTTCATGTTAACTTTGTTGCAGAAGATGAATTGACGCCAAGTACGGTAAACCTTAAAGTATATTTTTGGATAACCACAGAGGATTTTAGAAGAGGTGCCTTGCAAACAAAAGGATTGCTGATACAACAAATTAAAGTAAAATTAGAGGCAAATGGATTTAATCTGCCAGCTGATATTACTGAACTAAAGTTTTACGAAGCTTCAAAGAGCTTTCCGGTTAATGCTGTTATAAAGAGTGAAAGCGATACCGTATTAAGAAGAATTAAAAAAGAAGTACCCGAAGATTGCAATAACAATAACAGGAACAGTGTATGACAACTCAAGAAAACAATGCTAATAATTATATAATCACTAATAAATCAAACTTACATGAATTTACTTACTAATGAAATGATGCCAGAATTGTTAAGCATCAATGCCGGAACATGCATATCGCTGTATATGCCCACGCACCGTACTCACCCTGACAATCTTCAGGATCCTATCCTTTTTAAAAACCTGGTAAAAAAACTGGAACAATCCCTGCTGCAACAATATTCAGCCTCAGAAGCTACAATACTGCTGAAGCCATTTGTAGAGCTTTCAAATAATAAAGAGTTTTGGAATCACACCTTAGATGGACTGGCTGTACTTAGCACAGCTGACATGTTCAAGAATATATTCTTACCCGTATCCACAGAAGAATTAACCGTGGTTGCTGACAGCTTTCATACAAAACCGCTTCGGAAATATTTACAGTCGGTAGAGCGTTACAATGTGTTGGGTTTAAGCCTTCACGATTACCATATTTATGAAGGCAACAGGCATTCGCTGACAGAATTAGTGCTTGCTCCGGGCATTCCAAAAAACATAAAAGAAGCATTAGGTGACGAATTAACCGAAAAGCATTCTACCGTTGCCTCCTATGGCGGTGTAGGCAGCGGAAGCAGCAACATGCACCATGGACATGGTGGCAAAGCAGATGAAGTGGATATTGATGCCGAAAGATTTTTTCGCTTTGTAGCAAAAACGATTAACGATCATTATTCCAAACTCTCAGGTTTGCCGCTTATACTGGCTGCATTGCCTGAGCACCACCAACTTTTTCATAAAGTAAGCAACATTCTTTCATTGCTTCCCGAAGGTATTGATGTGAATCCAAAGTCCGTAGAAACGAGTGAACTGGCGAAACATGCCTGGAAAGTTATGGAACCATATTGTAATGGTATCATCGACAAAGCTTATGATGAATACCAGCAGGCAAAATCAAAAGGTACAGGCAGTGATAGTATAAGTGATGTAGCTGTGGCAGCAGCAGCCGGCAGAGTAGATACGCTAATGATAGAAGCCGACCGCCAAATTCCGGGCAAAATAATAAACAGCACAGGCCGTATTGAAAAAGGCGATTTAGAAAACCCTGAAATGGATGATTTGCTAGATGACTTAGGCGAACTTGTAACAAAGATAGGCGGCAAAGTAATGGTTATTCCACGTGAAAAAATGCCTACTAGCACAGGTATCGCCTGTGTGTTTCGTTATTAAAATTAAAGCAAGCAATTGAAACTTCAAACAACTAAAAAATAGTACATATGAAAATCTTAATAGAAACCGGCAATAATATATCAGGAACCGAAGAAATGAAAGAACCTTTGAAAGCTACCATAGCAAATGCATTTGATAGCAAATTTTTATTTTTTGGTTTTAAGAGTTGATACCAATTTTTTCAGCCGTGTGAATTTTACAGCGCCCTTCATTTTTATTTCTTCACCGATAAGATAGCCGTAAGGTTGGAGTGATTGTATGTTATCAAAAATAACTTTAAGCATACCGAGAAAAGGAATAAACAGCATCATGCCTGCAACGCCCCAAATAAGTCCTCCTATAATTAAAGCAATCAAAGTTGCAAGCGGGTTGATGCTCACACTGGAACCAACCACTTTAGGAGTAATAAAATTATTATCGAGAAGCTGGACAAAAATGCAAACACCGGCAGCGCCCGCAGCATACCAGAGGGAATCTTTTGTTAAGAGTGCAATAAGCACCGGAAAAATACTGCCAATCAATACCCCAATGTAAGGAATGATATTAAGAATAGATGCAATTATCCCGAAGAGCACTGCATGTTTTAATCCTAACAATAAAAATCCGGTTGAATTAAGAACAGATAAAATTGCGATGTCAATTAATAATCCCAGAATGTATTTTGCTGAAACTTTGGACGTGCGTTCAACGATGTTTAAAATATGTGTGTGATGTTCTTCTTTACTTATTTTGAAAATAAAATTTTCAAATTTATCCCTGTAATAAGTGAGGAAAAAAATATAGATGGGTATGATTCCCGTTCCTGCGATAATAGTTCCGGTAAGGGTGAAAACACCTGATAAAATTGCTCCGGCCGATTCCATAATACCCTGCATCCGTTGTTTCATCCAGGCGATTTGCCTTTGCTCATCAATATGAAATTCTGAACTGACATACGCCTGTATACCGTTCAGTTTTTCAAAAATACTTTGTTTAAGCGCTGGTGCATCTTTCGTAAAACTTATTATCTGATTGGAGATAAAAAATATAACCCCACCAAAAACAATGATGGCGAGCAGTATGCTGAGAACGATTGCAGGCGCACGCCAGAGTCCCGATTTTTCGAGCTTCGCTGAGACAGGATAAAGCAAAAAGGTTAGCAGCAATGCTATGCAAAAAGGGATAAAAAACGTACTGCCTATTGACAAAAAAATTATTATCACTAAAATCAGTAGCAAATAAATTGTTGACTTTATATAAACTGGAAGTTCATTCATTTTTTTTGAAATTAATATCTTAACTGTTTTCTAAAAAAATAATAGAAAAACCAAGCCACTTTCACAAGCCTATTACCTTCTTTGAATTTATTTTTATTGAATGAAATAAGGTAATAAGCTAGTTTGTGTTTTGAATTTCAGTTTTCAGAAAAGAAAGGAATTTTAATGTCTAATTTATTTATTTCAGGATATTAGTTATACAGTTTCAGTTTTATGGTATAGCTTCCGAGCGACACGATACCCCGAAGCTCCGCTTCGGGGTTATTCATGTGCGCCATCCATGCAAAGCCGAGTATTAAAACTTATCTTTGTCCCCTACTTTAATTTTAATGATAAATTTCTTTTTCGTAATAATCATTGAGGGAATGCTCATACAAATCATTTATCGGTTGTGAAGAATCATATTCGGGACTATTTTTCACTTCGTCCTTTGAGTGATTGATAATAACGTTCTGTTCCTGCCATTTTACATCTTTAATCCACTGTGGAGAAATGAGCACTTTTTTTCCCGAAAACCAGTTGCCGGTTTTCACAACGAGAAAATGGATTTTCCAGGTTACATCATCTATTATAAAATCTTCCACTTTGCCTATGTCACCATCCATTGCATGAATCTCATAACCTGTAACTTCATGGGTGCTTCGCAAATGGGGATTATCATTCGTAAGCTCTGTCGCTTTCATTTGTTTCATTTCCTTTTCTGCCGCGCTTACTTCAACTATTGGATAGCCCCACATGCCAAGCCCCTGGTATCCGTACATCCCGTATCCGTAATAGCCGGGCCAGGAGTAGTATCCACGCATCAACTCTTCCTGCTGGCGCGAAACGGGTTTATCGGTGTCAATATCAGGACTGTTTTTTATTTTTTCTTTAGTAAGATTTACAGAAAATGTTTCTGATTCCCATTCAGCTTTTTGAAATGCTTCGGGCGAAATCAAAACTTTTTTTCCGGAAAACCATCCTCCCGTTTTTACAACCATGTAACGAATGGTTGAGGTGCGGTCATCAAAGTAAAACTCTTCTACTTTTCCAATTTCACCATCCGTTGCTTTAATGGTGTAGCCTAATAAACTGTTTATGCTGCGTTTCATATTATATTGTTTTTAATTGTTTGAATAATTAATTTGAATTTTAATTGATTATACTTTTGTTAGTTAGTTTAGAGCATTAATTAATTTTTATTATGATTAGAAAAATTTGTGCCTTTACCCATAAATCAAACATTTTTATTTTTTCTCATATTTTACAATGCAAAGTTATATTCACTCGTTTAAAAAGCGTTACATAATTATTTTAAAAAGTTACATAATTTCAACGCCTTCAGGAAAATTTTTTAAAAAATAAGTTTATCCAGTTCTGTAGACAGGAAAAATAAACATAAAAAAATCAGTCCAAAAAAAATTGACCAGCCAATGCCTGAAGAATATAAAGAACAAAAAGTACAGCTATACGTATGCATCCACAGCATTTGTAAATAATTCAAATAAAGTAATAAGGTGCCTGAATGATGTAATTTTTTTCAAGAATTGTGTAATAGATTGCTCAGCAATGCTGCTCATCTTTGTGGCATTATTTTAAAATTTAATTACTAAACATAAAAACAAAAACAATGAAATCTAAAATAATCTTCTCCAAACTTTGCCTAATAACAGTCATCGCATTATCAGGATGCCGGTTGTACAATAATTTTTATTCTGACTATGACAAGAGTGTAGATTTTACTAAATATAAAACTTATGCATGGTTAAATTCACAGAAATCAACTCCGTATTATAATGATGTGATTGAGAATAACGCTAAAAGTTTTGTGGATCATGAATTTAAGGACAGAGGATATACAGTTGATACTGTTAAGCCCGATGTTTTGCTGGAGCTCGTATTAAAAAGCGAAAAGAAAAAAGAAGTAGTTCAGACCAGTAATCCTTACAACTATTCTAATTATACATATTACAATTATCCCTACAATCCCATTTACAATGATAATTTATATTATGACAATCCGTATTACAATTACTATCCCAATTATAATTATAGTTTTCCTTATTCCTATTACCCAGACTACAACGCTACTACTACTACTACTACTAGGAAATACACGGAAAGTACCATCATCATTAATGTGATTGACAGGGCTTCAAACAAGTTGGTTTGGACAGGATCTGCCGAAGGCGATATCTATGACCCTCAACATTTAAAAGGTGAAATTCATCCCGCAGTAGATAATATTTTGAAACAATATCCTATTAAACCAATTGAAAAATCACAAACTAAAAAGTAAAACGAATTGAGCAACAGTAAAACTAAAGAACAGGCAACAGCGAAACTAAAGAAAGAAATTAATTAATTCAAAAACTAAACATTAGAATCAATTACAACGATTGTTCTGCTGTTTTATAGTCGGAGCAACTGCTTCTTTTCCTCAGAAAAGAAAAAACTACTAAGGATTGTTGCATGATGAAAGATGGCAAGAGGATCCAAAAGAAAGATGGCAAAATGATGCTAACAGACGAAGATATGACCATGTGAGAAAGAACGGATGTGCCACTTCCTCTTTCTTATCGCTCATTGGGTTTTCCATACTCTTTATTTTTTTGTTCTTGGCTGATGAAGAATCGTTATTGATTTTTGGCATTTGCTGATTGTATGAGAAATATCCACTGAATATTAAAGCAATAAACAAAACAAAAAAAAGTGCTTCAATTTTCCAAATAAACATATTTTGATTTTATTATTTCTTGCGTTTCCCTTTGAATAAAAAGACAATGATTAGTATAACAGCAAGCGGAATAATCCACATGCTCCAACCCATACCCCAGAAATTATCATGCATCATTATATTTATCTTTTGTGATTCAAGTAAAAATCAGAATAACATATTATAAAGATATTGGATCTCTAAGTTCAGATATGGAATAACCCGTATTACTCAATGCCTCTTGCAACTTATCAATCTCAATTGCTTGTGAAGAGGTGATATCTGCTTCCTTTTTTGCCAAGTCAACTTGCACGGATGTTACACTGGGAGCAGCAGACAATTTATTTTTAACAGTTGTTGCGCATCCTCCGCAACTCATACCATTAACATGATATGTATGTGTGATTGGTTTTTTCATATTTTTTGTTTTAAACTTTTTCTCCTCTACGTCTGAATTGCCTTTTATTAAACCGTTTTCATCATGATTAGGATGTTCGTTGTTGAAATCCTGATTTGTCTTTTTGTCTAACATACTGCCTACCTCTTGGCCTAACATGGTTCGAGGTTTCTTTCTGTTTTGATCATTTTTAGTTTTTTTCATTTTTCTTTGTTTTATAGTGAAATAATTTGAACAGATTAAAGTCGAATTAATCAACTATTGAAAGTGTATCTGCCATTATAATTTTATTGTTTTTTTTTCATTGGTTCAATTTATTTTTTTTATTAATCATTCTATTTGACTAAATCTTTTTCAAAAAGTACTTTATGTTCCTGATAAATTTCTTTTGTGATTTGCCCTAAAGCAAAACGCTTTTGCAAAACGTCAAGTGGTGAATCTTTCTTTTTCCGCTGAGCCGGTATGTAGTAAGGTATTGCGAAAACCCAGAATATAAATACAAGCCAAACGAACCACCAAATTAAGTGCATTCCCCAAAAGTGATAACCGTCATACATATACATACTTTTAGTTTTTTAATTACGATTATTGATTATTTTGTTTTTAGGTTGAAGTTATTTTTTCATATTGTCCATGCCACACATTCCTTTTATGGATTTCATAACAGCTGGATGCGATTGCATTGAGCCCATCATCATTTTACATTTTGCAGGGTCAGCATCACACATTTCCATTGTGTTTCCCATCATCATATTGCACATGGATGAATCTTTACTGCACATGCTCATCATGTTCTCCATCATCCTATTCATCATGTCAGTATTGTTCATCATACTTTCTGCCATCATTTGTCTGCAACTGTCGCTATTCATCATTTCTTGCATCATTTCTGTCATATAGGGTTGATGATGAACGATACCGACCATAATATTTTTTCGTTGATTGTCGTCTTTGAGAGATTGGTCAGCAGTTTGTTTTGAATTACAGGCAAAAAGTAAAGTCATTGCTGCTGCAATGAAGATTGGAAGCGAGAATTGTTTTTTCATTTTTTTTAACTTTAGATTATGAATTGATTATTATTTTACTTTGATAATCTCTTTTGTGCTTCCGCAAGTTGGCATTTGTTTACCGAAATAAGGATTTGAAATTTTTGATTGTTCGCTTAACCAGTAAGCACCTTTTCCCTCGTTTGCCATAGGGCAAAACTGATAGTAAATATCCGTTGTGTTTATGTTAAGCGCTTTCATTGCCTTATACATAACGGTAGTCAAAGTCATGAAATGTTCCCGCTGATGTTCTAATTTACCAGTGTCTTTCATGTGTTCGGAATGGAAACTTAAATCCTTCGCATACTGCATCCATATTTTGTGTTGCTCGGCAGAAAGTTTTTCCATCGGAACTTTGTCAATGGCCTTAAACAATTCTTTTGCCGCTGTGCGAACACTATCACCGCTGTCGGTGGTTAAAGCATTTTTTACCTTAAGATATGCAGTCAATACATTATTGAGAGATTGATTGCTGTCTGCTTGCGCAAAGGTGCTTTGCACGAATACGGTTGCTGTGAGAGTAAACGCAAGAATTACCTTTTTCATTTTTTCTTAATTAAGTCTATTCCGCACTTCGGACACTTACCTGCTTTCTCGCTAGTAACTTCGGGGTGCATTGGGCAGGTGTAGCTCATTGCCACTTCCTTGTTATCGTTTTTTTTATCTGTTGAGCTTTTCATGTCTTTATGCATCATTGAGCAATTATCCATTTTGCCACTCATATCCATACACTGTCCGTCTTTCATCTGCATCTTTGTTCCGTCTTTCATAATGCACTCTCCGCTGGTCATACATTTAGTTCCATCCTGCATGGTCATGTTGTGTTCCATTGGCGTGGTTTTCCCATCTTTCATATACATCATTTGCCCGTCCTTCATCATGCAACAATCCTGCATCTTTGTAGAATCCGTTTTAGCTTGGGCGTAAGAGTTGCTTACTGTAAAACTTAATACGAGTATTAGCAATGAAGCTAAAGTGGTGGAAATCATTCTTTTTGTTTTCATAATTAACTATTTTAAATTTCTTCAGTAATGCAGTTGCCCATTTTTCAGTTTTGCTGTCACCCAATATGTTAGTTGATTATAAGTTGGAAATAATCTGCCCGAATGTAGTTACTGATCATTGTTGTACGGATAGTATTCGTTGAGTGCTTGTTTTTAACAGTCAAAAGGGGAATTATAATCTATACCAGGGAACAAAGAGGAAGTTTCTTTTCAGGCAATCCGTTACACTGTTTCGAAAATAGGTTACATGAGCCACACTTTTCTCGTTGACTATGAACTCTAAAAGAAAAAGCAATATCAGTTTGTTGTTTAAGGAAGGATTGAAAACACCCAACAACAATATCCTTTTAATTATTATTAATAATTTTTAAAGAGGATTCGAACTTGTAAATGGTTGAAATAACGTTATTGTGTGAGAAGCAGATTTTGAGCAATTTATTTCGAATTTCATTCAAATGAAAAGCCCTTGAAAGTGAAACACTTTCAAGGGCTGGATCTTTATGCGGAAAAAGAGGGATTATCTTGATAGCTATCGGGCGTGATCCCTACTACTCCCATTGTCATAATCAAATCAGACCTTTCAGGTCTTTTGTTTTTTACATTCACAAACTCAAGCAAGCTTGGTTTGTTCATTCCAAAAACAAAAACCCCGCTATTGCGGGGTCTGATTTGATTTATCTGCGGAGAGAGAGGGATTCGAACCCCCGCTGGTTTTACCCAGGGCTGTTTTCAAGACAGCTGCGTTAAACCACTCTGCCATCTCTCCAATTAAGTGCGCAAAAATAGAATTATCCTGACATCTAACGAAATCTCCATGCATTCTTTTGTATTTTTGATTCTCATGAATAATCCATCATCTACCAAAAACCCCTTTAATATTATCGTTATAGTAGCTGCGCTAGGCTATTTTGTGGATATATACGACCTCATATTATTTGGCATCGTAAAAGACCCTAGCCTTAGGGCATTGGGTGTTTTAGAAGAGGATATGTATGCCGTTGGCACTCATCTGCTGGATATGCAAATGATAGGGATGTTGCTAGGCGGTATTGCCTGGGGAATTTTAGGAGACAAAAAAGGAAGACTCTCCACGCTATTTCTAACGATTATGATGTACTCGCTTGCAAATATTGCAAATGGGTTTGTTCAAACCATTCAGCAATATGAGTGGCTTCGCTTTATAGCTGGCTTTGGACTTGCCGGAGAATTAGGTATTGGAATAACATTAGTATCGGAAGTAATGAGCAAAGAATCGCGCGGCATTGGAACAAGTATTGTTTCAAGCATTGGGATTGCAGGAGCTATTTTAGGGTTCCTGGTTGCCGATCTTTTTGACTGGAGAATGGCTTATTGGGTTGGTGGCGGATTAGGACTATTACTACTGGCTTTGCGAGTAAGTGTTTACGAATCTGGCATGTTTGAAAAAACAAAACACGAAAATGTTAAGCGAGGAGATTTTTTCAGTCTGTTTACAAATTCAAATCGAATTAAAAAATATATTCTCAGTATTCTAATTGGGATTCCGGTTTGGTTTGTAATTAGTCAGCTAGCCATTCAAGCACCAACGTACGCAAAAGCACTAGGCATAGAAGGAAAAATATTGGGAGCAAATGCCGTTATGTATCATTATATTGGCGCATCTATTGGCAGTATGTTATTTGGCTTGTTAAGTGAAAAGTTAAAGTCCAGAAAAAAGTCTCTTCTCATAGCAAGTGCTTCGCTAGGTATTTTTATGGCTTTGTTCTTTTTCCCATTTAGTCTTTCTCCAACTGTATTTTACATGATTTTAGCGTTATTAGGAGTTTCCATGGGTGGACTTTGGGCCGTGTTTATGATGAACGCATCCGAGCAATTTGGAACAAACCTACGCGCTACCGTAACTACTACGGTGCCAAATTTTGTTAGAGGCACAACTGTTATCATTAGTATTAGCATAGCTTATTTGCTAAACTCGTTCAATCTTTGGACGGCAGGGCTTATAGTAGGAGTAATTTGCATTGCGCTTTCCATCTTTAGTATATTTGGTAGCGAAGAATCATATGGGAAAGATTTAGATTATAACGAATGAAAAAAACAATAGTCATAGGAGCTTCAGAAAACACCGAGCGATATTCCAATCGTGCAGTAAGGCAATTGAAACAACACGGAAACCCAGTAGTTGCCATTGGCCTGAAAGAAGGAGAAATTGATGGCACAAAAATTCAAACAGGATTTCCTAAAATTGAAAATGTAGATACGGTAACTTTATATGTAGGTGAAAAAAATCAACCCGCTTATTACGATTATATATTAAGCTTAAAACCTGTGCGTGTAATATTTAATCCCGGAGCTGAAAACCCTGACTTTAAAAAGAAATTGGAAAAAGCAGGCATTGAAGCTCCCGAAGCTTGCACGCTAGTAATGTTGTCGATTGGAAATTACTAGCTTACTTCATCAATACATTTTAAAATAATTTCGCAGGCTTTCCTAATTTCTTTTTCAGAAATAGTTAATGGAGGCGCAATGCGCATGGAGGAAGAATTAAAAAGAAACCAATCTGTTATCACTCCCAGCTCTACACACTTAGCAATAATTGCTTTATTTTCTTTTTCACTTGAAAACTGAACGGCAAGAAGGAGCCCTTCTCCCCTAACTTCCTTAATCTTTGGATGAACTAAAAGTTTTTTAAACAGCTCGCCTTTTTTGATTCTTTCTTTTACTTTCTGCTTTTTTATTTCCTTAAAAGCGGCATTTCCTGCAACACAACTAAGCGGATGACCTCCAAAAGTTGTAATATGACCTAGCACAGGATTGTGAGAAAGAGTAGACATGATTCTTTTAGAAGAAATAAAAGCACCTAAAGGCATACCGCCACCAAATGCTTTTGCAAGACATAATATATCAGGCATAACACTGTAATGCTCAAAGGCAAACACTTCCCCTGCCCTACCCATGCCAGTTTGTATCTCATCAAATATTAAAAGTGCGCCAACTTTCTTACAACGTATTTGTAATTTTTTCAAAAAAATATTTTCCGGCAATATTACTCCTGCTTCTCCTTGAATTGGCTCAACAATTACACAGGCAGTTTGCTTGGTTATTTCTTCTAATTGTACCTGACTATTAAAATCTAAAAATCTGATATTAGGAAGCAATGGTCTAAACGCCTGTTTCATTTCTTCATTTCCCATTACACTTAGCGCCCCATGTGTACTGCCGTGATAAGCATTTTTAAAAGCTATAATTTCTGTGCGTCCTGTATATCTCTTTGCTAATTTAAGAGCACCCTCTATCGCTTCGCTGCCGGTATTTACAAAATATACATTATTTAAAGTTTTAGGCAAGTGCTTAACTAAAGTTGCTGCATATTCGGTTTGCGGCCCAACCACATACTCTCCATACACCATCAAATAGCCGTGTTTTGAAAGTTGCTTTTTTATTGCTGATGTGACTTTGGGGTTTCCATGACCTACATTGCTTACAGAAATACCAGAAATCAAATCCATGTACTTTTTATCCGATTTATCATACAAATAAATACCCTTTGCCTTAACAAACTCTAACGCAGGAGGCTCTGGAGAGGTTTGAGCTAAATAATTAAAAAACAATTGCGTGTTAGTCATGACGTATCTTTTTAGAACTTTGCAGAATCGTAACCAAAGTTAAGATATTAACATTCCCTATGACACGCTGGATAGAAGATTGGTTTGGCTCAAAATATTATTCCTTGCTCTACAAGCACCGGGATGAAAATGAAGCTAAATTATTTATAGATAATCTTTCCACTTTACTTTCATTTTCAGCAAACAACAAAATATTAGATTGTGGATGTGGGAAAGGCAGGCACTCACTTTATCTTAGCGAAAAAGGATTTGACGTAACAGGTATCGACATCAGTGAAAAAAATATCGCTGATTCCAAAAAGCACGAGAATTCAAAGCTCACTTTTTATAGTCATGACATGCGTAATCTTTTTAGAATAAATTATTACGATGCAGCGCTTTGCCTTTTTACCAGCTTTGGTTATTTTGAAAACGATTCAGAAAACAACAAAGTAATTAAATCCATCTCCAGTTCCCTAAAAAAAAATGGCTGGTTTGTATTAGACTTCATGAATGTTGCCAAAGAAATCAACAGATTAGTCCCTGAAGAATCTATCGAAAAAGATGGTGTTAAATTTAAAATCTTAAGGTCTATTGACAACAATTGTATGAAGAAAGAAATTCAAATTACCGACCAAAAAAATTCATACTTATTTAAAGAAAACGTGAGAACATATAGGCTAGAAGACTTAAAATTATTTTTAAGCAAAAACAACGTAGAGGTTGTACATTTGTTTGGAGATTATGAGAATGGCGCATTTAATGAGCAAGTTTCTGATCGCCTCATCCTAATAGGAAAAAAGAAATGACAAATTACCTCATATACCTTTTATTATTTATCGGAGTAATTGCCAGCGGAAGCATTGTACTTTTTATCAAAATCGAGCAAAAAATCTTAAAGCTCATTTTGTCATTTAGTGGCGCTTTCTTATTTGCAATAACAATACTCCATCTCATACCCGAGGTATTTGATAGTTCTTCCGCAAGCATTGGAGTATATATTTTAGCCGGATTTCTATTTCAAATTTTTCTAGAATTCTTTTCCGAAGGAATTGAGCATGGACACATACACGTACATAAACATGCTGAGCCTACTTTTCCAGCTACCATGATGATTGCCTTATCGGTGCATTCATTTTTAGAAGGCATGCCTTTATCGGGTGCGTGGGGAACGGCTAAAGAATCTTTATTTATTGGCATTATACTTCACAACATACCTATTGCTATTGCATTAATGACTATGCTACTGCAATCAAATATTTCAAAGGAAAAGGCTTTTAGCTGGCTGATAATTTTTGCACTGATGACTCCACTTGGCACGCTAACAAACACTTTCATTGGAGAGTCAATTGCGATCGAAGGCTTCAGCGAAAAAATAATGGGAATGGTGATAGGGATATTTCTTCATATCTCTACCACCATTTTATTTGAATCTGGAGATGAACACCGCTTCAACCTGGTGAAATTTGCCACCATCGTTGCTGGCATGAGCATAGCGCTCTTTTCTATTTAGCAGCTTCCAATGCTTTTTTAACAGCGTCTAAATTTGGCATGTCGCTTGGTGTTGGTGTTACTTCGGCATAAACAATGTTTCCGTTTTTATCTACCACAAAAGCAGCACGCTTGGATACACCTTTGTGCCCAACACTAAAACTGTCAATTACAATATCGTATGCATGTATAGCTTCTTTATTAAAGTCTGATAGCAATGGAAAATTTATGTTGTTAGCTTTTTTGAATTCGCCAAGCGCAAAAATCATATCAACAGAAATTCCATACACCTGAGCATTTAAGCTATTAAACGCTGCTAAATCATCTCTCATTTGGCACATTTCTTTGGTACATGCTCCAGAAAATGCTGCTGGAAAAAACAACAATACAACATTTTTTCCTTTATTAGATTCAAGGGAAACCATGTTTTTATCTGAATCTGGAAGATTAAAATTGGGTGCTTTTTGTCCTACTGTAATTGGCATAATGGGGAATATTAAATGAATATTTATTTTTTATTGTTCGCTGCAAATGTAATCGGATTTTTGGGCAAAAAAGTAATAAACATCTTTTGTTTGAACGATATTTTAATAGATATTTGCATGAATATATAATCTGAAATATTAACTATTAAAAAAATAAATATTTATGGCAGTTTTAACAGGAAAAAAAGCACCTCTTTTCAAAGCAAAAGCAGTAGTAAACGGTGGCGAAGTGGTTGAGAATTTTTCGCTTGAACAATACATTGGAAAGAAATATGTGATCTTATTCTTTTATCCAAAAGATTTCACATTTGTTTGTCCAACGGAATTACATGCCTTTCAAGAGCGTTTAGCAGAATTTGAAAAACGCAACACGGCTATTGTTGCAGCATCAACTGATTCTGAACAATCGCACTGGGCTTGGCTTCAAACCGAAAAAAAAATGGGCGGCATTCAAGGAATAACTTATCCGGTTGTTGCGGACACGAACAAAACTATCGCAGCAAACTTTGATGTGCTTGATGGAGAATTAAGTATTGCAGAGGATGGAACAGTTGTGGCTACCAGCGAGCTTGTTGCCTATCGCGGATTATTTTTGATAGACAAAAAGGGAGTAGTACGTCACCAAATCGTAAATGACAAGCCACTGGGTAGAAACGTGGATGAAGCCCTTCGCATGGTGGATGCATTATTGTTTCACGAAGAAAATGGAGATGTTTGTCCTGCTGATTGGGTGAAAGGCAAAGAAGGTATTAAAGAAACCCACGACAGCGTAGCATCTTATTTGGCAAAAAAATAAGAATATTTCCTTCATGAAAAAATACATTACCGAGTTTATCGGCACCTTTTTTCTAGTCGCAATTATTTGCCTGACTAATGGAAATTATTTAGCTCCTATGGCAGTTGGGTTTTTGCTTTCTGCAATTATCTATATGGGATATCCTATATCTGGCGCTCATTATAATCCTGCTACTACCCTGGCAATATTTATTTTAAAAAAAATAAGTATTCGGGAAGCTGTAGTATATATACTTATACAGTTACTAGCTGCGTGCGCTGGAGCATTGTTGTACTTTTTTGTTTGGGGAAGAAACTCCGGCATACCAAGACCAAATATGGATATCCATATTTTAAAACCACTCGTGATTGAAGTTGTTTTTACTTTTATTATGATACTGGTAATTCTTTTTGTTGCTGCTTCTAAACGAACAGCGGGAAATAATTACTATGGTCTTGCCATTGGATTAGTAGTATCCGGCCTTGCCATTGCAGGCGGAAGAATATCCGGAGCAGCATTTAATCCAGCGGTAGGATTTGGCCCCTTGCTGATTGACAAACTTTTTGGCACCTGCGATTGCAACCCTTTTGAATATGGATGGATCTATTACCTTGGCCCAATAGCAGGATCAACATTAGCGGCTTTTACGTTTAGGTATTTAAGTCCAGAAGATATTGGAACAACAAATTCTATAAATTAATTTTATGAAAAACATTACCGTAATCGGATCAGGAACTATGGGCAACGGCATTGCTCACACGTTTGCACAATTTGGATATAATGTTTCGCTAGTAGATATAAAACAAGAGTTTCTTGACAAAGCAATATCTACTATCACAAAAAACATTGACCGTCAGGTTGCAAAAGGAAAAATTACCGAAGCAGACAAAGAAAACACACTTAAAAACATTACCACATTTATTAAGTTAGATGAAGGCTCAAAAAATGCAGACCTAGTAGTAGAAGCAGCAACCGAGAATGTAGAGCTTAAGCTAAATATTTTCAGAGAGCTTGATAAAATATGCAAACCCGAAGCTATTCTTTCCAGCAACACATCTTCCATTTCTATTACGCAAATTGCATCTGTTACAAAACGAGCAGACAAAGTGATTGGCATGCACTTCATGAACCCGGTTCCACTAATGAAACTAGTAGAGGTGATTCGTGGAAAAGAAACATCCGATGAAGTCACAAAAGTTGTGATGGAAACATCCAAAAAGCTAAATAAAATACCTGTTGAAGTAAATGATGCACCCGGCTTTGTAGCCAACCGCATTCTTATGCCTATGATTAACGAAGCTGTTTTTACTTTGCACGAGGGCGTAGCAGGTGTTGAAGAAATTGATACGGTAATGAAGCTAGGCATGGCGCATCCCATGGGACCACTTCAATTAGCCGATTTTATCGGACTTGATGTTTGCTTATCTATCCAACAAGTATTGTTTGAAGGTTTTAACAGCTCTAAATATTCGCCCTGCCCTTTGTTAGAAGAAATGGTTAAAGCCGGTCAATTAGGTGTAAAATCAGGCAGTGGGTTTTATAACTATACAGCCGGAAACAAGGATTTAGTATTGGCGGATAGGTTTAAGATATAACATCCTTTCATATTTTTGTCTAGTATTTTCTATACCCTTCGAATTAGGCAACCTTACTTTTTCTAAGTGTTTACGCCTCCCCTCCCTTGGGAATAGCGTTAAACGCCACCTCCAGCTGGCAAATGCACTCTGATTAAAGTTGAACTTATTATCTTCTTCTGCCTAGTTCCTCAGGAAATTTTTGATTCCCTAATTTGTAGTGTACTTCTAGCTGATAACTAATGATAGGCTTTCTCTCTGGACACTACCTCCATTTACAAACCTTTCTTAGCTTTGCTTAAATCGATACTACAATAAATAAACACTAAAAAACCGAATGGGTAAATCGCAAGAAACATATAGCAAAAAAGAGAAAGAAAAAAAGCGCTTAAAAAAGAGACAGGAAAAAGAGCAAAGACGCGAAGATCGTAAGAGAAATGCCGAAGGTAGTGGCAACGACCTTGAAAGTATGATGGCCTATGTTGATGAATACGGAAACATAACTGATACCCCACCCGATCCTACAAAAAAGAAAGCAGTTATTAGCGCAGATAGTATAGAGCTTGGCGTACCAAAACGCGAAGATGCTCCTTCTGGAGTTAGAAAAGGAAGAGTAGATTTTTTTAATACTGAAAAAGGATTTGGATTTATCAAGGAGATAGACTCCCACGAGAAACACTTTGTTCACGTACACGGCCTGTTAGAAGAAATCAAAGAAAACGATATCGTTGTTTTTGAAATTGAGCCAGGCCTGAAAGGAATGAATGCTGTTCGTGTTAAGAAGGCTTAATTTATTTTACAAACACCATTTTTTTAGAATCCGATAATTTACCCACCTGCATTTTATAAAAATAGGTGCCTGCAGGATATTTATTCATATCTGCTAACAGACTATACTCCCCTTTGTTTCTCTCTTCGTTAAGAAGCGTTTCAACTTCATTTCCTGCTATATCATAAAGTTGAATTACTACTCGCACTTTCGAAGGAACCGTGAAGCCAATATTCGTTTGTCCGTTACTTGGATTTGGAATATTTTGGCCCAGGCGATATCCATGATCTGCAAATGAAAGCTCCCCAACAGACGTATACCCTGTGGTATAGAATTTCCAAATTGGAGAATAGGTGCTCCAGCTCCCACCATTATTTGCCCTCACTCTCCAATAATAAACCGATGAGTCTTGCAGCCCAACTACGGTATTGTAATTTACTGCAGACTTTACCGACTTAAACGTAGTTGTAAAAAGAGAGTCTGTTGAAATATCTATTTGATAAATAATATCATCGTAATTTTTAAACCACTTTAATTGTTTTACAGCACCAACATTTTGCGTACCGTTTAATGGAATATCTAATGCCGGGACTTTAGGCAATGTATCGTTTGATCCAAGATAAGTAACAAACATTTCAATTTTTACATTGGGGCAATCATTTATGTCTCTTGGAGAACTTACAATGCTATCTGCAATATTCATTCCAGATGTAACCTGTCCGTAAATTGTATAGTTATTATCTAATCCTGCTTGCGGAGCTACGCAAATGTAAAACTGCGAATTAGCACTATTTATATTCGCAGCACGTGCTGCGGCAAATGTTCCTCGCTTGTGAGTGGCTGCGCTAAACTCTGCATTTACGGTAGGCTGACCGGGAGCTCCTTGCCCCCAAGTAGATTTTGGTCCGCTTCTTGAATTAGGATCTCCCCCTTGAATAACAAATCCTGGAATTACTCTGTGAAAGGCTGTGGTATCATAAAATACTTTACCAACTAAACTATCAAAGTTCTTTACATGATTAGGAGCAATACCCGGAAACAACTCTACAGTTATATTACCAAGAGGAACTCCACCACGAGTTGTTGCTATTTGATATATTGGCTTTCCTGTAAATTGAGCTATGCTAACAAAATGAAATAATAAAATTATTTGTGCTACTACAACTGCTTTAATAATTTTCATAAAAAATTAATTTAATTAATTATTCCAAAGTTAACTTTTTTTCGAATAACAATAAAAGAGCAGAAAACCAGAGAGAAGAAAATTAGATTCCTTTTCTTAGCGCTCCATGCATATTCGCATATTTGATAGAAATCTCTAGGCCACCAGCTGAGCGCTGTACTTGTCCATAGGAAGATGCGTTAAAATCATACGAAAGACCAAAAGAATAATCGCCCATTTCATAATAAACTTGTGGGCTTAAGGCATCTTTAAATCTATAAAACAGTCCAAAAGAAAAAGCTGATTCAGCAAAAAAGTTAGTAACCTTTGTTCCCTGGCTGGTTTTAATCCTAACTAAGCCACCACCATAAATTTCCATTGCAGGACCTTGCATCATAAACAATAACGAAGGCACAATACCAAATCGAGTGCCTTCTATATCTTTACGCATACTACCGTGAGCAACCACTTTTGCATATTGACGCTCTTTGGTTCCCGTGTAAAATTTTTGCACAGGCATCGAAGCATGATAATAAGCTGCACCAAAATTTATTTTTTTAACATTTATGCCATTAATATTTGAAACACTTGTTACAGATTCATAACTCATACCCACTCCTAGATCTAAATAAGAAAAAGAGTTTTTATACAATTGTTCATTGGGATTTAACCCTGGGTCGTAGTTGTATCCATTGTACTGGTTGGGCCACTCAATACCGGTAAGATTAATGCTATGCTGCATCATACCTGCTTGTAAGCCAGCAGAAAATTTTCCATTTGAATTAACTGGAACAATGGATGAGATAGAAATTTTTCCTTGCGTAGTTCCAAATCTCGAATCACCTCCTTTATCGGAGTAGAAGAATCCACCCAGTCCAATGAAACTACCTTTTTGTTTTTTCTTCTCTATGGGCATATCAAAAGAACACATTACCGTACTAAATGCCTTACCCATGGATGGCCATTGATTACGATAGTTAATGATCCCTCTGTATAAACCGTCATACATTCCTGTCAAAGCTGGGTTAATAATTTGAGGAGTTTCAGAAAGCTGAGCAAAATGAGTATCCTGCGCTGTAGCTTCAACAATAAAAAACAAAGTAGCTATGAATATTAAATTACGCATACTCAGATTTACCAAACTACAGTAATGTTTCCAGCTTTTTTAACTGATACGCCTTTGCTATCTAGCGCATAAAATTTATAAGCATACACTCCAGACTGAACTAATTTCCCGTTGTGTTTACCATCCCAACCAATCAATTTATCGTTTGTTTTAAATACCACTTGCCCCCATCGATTGTAAATTACAAATTCCAACTCCGACATTGTTCCAAAGACAAAAAGCATGTCGTTATTGCCATCTCCGTTTGGAGAAAAGCCTGTTGGCACAAATATTTCAGGACACTCACCAGAAACAAAAACGGTAACAGTATCGGATGCAGAACAATTTTTAGCATCGGTAACTATTAAATAATAGGTTGTTGTAGCTGGTGGAGAAGCAATAGGGTTTGCGCAACTCACACAACTCAATCCTGTTGGTGGCGACCAAATATAATTAGCGCCTCCAGAGGCACTTAGTTCAGCATTTTCTGTATTACAAATTGTTACATCGCCACTAACATTTGGCACAGGAAGTTTACTAACAGTAATGGTTACCAATGCAGTATCCGAGCCACATGCATCAGAAACAGCAACAGAATAAGTAGTACTAATTGTTGGGGTAGCTACAGGATTTGAAATGGATGGATTACTTAAACCTGTTGCAGGGCTCCAAGAATAACTAGTACTCACACTAGCTACTAAAGTAGCTGACGAACCTAAACATACATTGTTTGACGAGGCAGTTATAGAAGCATTATTTCCTCCATTAATAGAGATTGCAATGCTTGTTGTATCTGTTCCACACGGGCTGGTAACAATTACAGTGTACGTAATATTGGTAGTTGGGGATGCTACTGGATTTGGAATAGTTGTATTACTTAATCCCGTAGGAGGGCTCCACAAATAACTGCTACCTCCTGCTGCCAATAACGTAGTTGACCCACCGCAAGGGATAGCTGTTGAACTAGCAGTTACAGAAGCAGAGGCAGAACCTGAAACATTGATAGTAATACTTGTGGTATCTGATCCACACTGTCCGGATGTGAAAACAGTATAAGTTGTTGTAACTGTAGGTGTAGCAACTGGATTAGAAATAGAAGTACTGCTTAGTCCAACAGCCGGAGTCCAAATAAAACTTGAGCCACCAGTAACTTGAAGCTGGGCAGAATCCCCACAAAAGATAGTTGTTGCGGATGCTGTTACTGATGCACTTCCGCCAATCGTGAAATGCGCAATAATACTGTCAGTTTTTGTCAGTCCTACAGACACTGCAGAATCGGTTGTGCTGGGCGTAGGTGTATGACTTTGAAATTCCCAATGGTCAAAGCAATATCCGGGTTTTGCGTGAGCAACTAAATTTATATTAATTCCACCAGGATAAATTCCTGAGTAAGTAAATTGAGTAATATTTAAAGAGTTTAAATCAACCGTACCAGAACCTGCAGGCGATACATTAAGTTTTATTGGGTACGGCCCAGTAGTGCCATTACAAGGAGCAAAATTATTTACCACATTAGCGCACCTTGCTAAAATAAAATTACGCAGATCGGTTACGTTAGCACGCCATTTTGTATAAGTACCATTGCCACCATTTGCATTCCAGCGAGTTATGTGTGCCGTCATTTCTGGATCAATTACATTAACCATACTGTCTAAAATTGTGATCATGCGCGTACAACTTAATCCGTTATTCATCAGATCAAAATAACGCATAACGTAATACTGCTTAAAGCCCGGGTTAGCTAAAAGCGCATTAAGAATTTTCAAATGTCCTTCGTCTCCACCAGGAGGGTTTAATGATTGAGTTTGACAAGGATCTGCATTTGCACCTGAGCTTGGCACGCCTGAATAATTAACGTAATGATCAAACGTGGCATCCACATCCCATAAAGTGTACCTCCACTTCTTTTTCTTTCCTTTCACATTTAGACCTCTCCACCATGCCGTATTCCAGTTTAGCCAATCCTTAGAAACGCAAACTGTGTTTATAAAAAAATAATCAACAAAACTTTTTATGTTTAACAAACTATCAACGTAATTATAATTTGCCTGCACAGCCATGTTGTTTGCAGCTACATAGGCTCGCAAAGCTGCCCAATCATTTAAAGCTGTGTTCCCGCCATACTCTGCCCACACTCCACCCCAATCTTTTAAAAATTGTAGTGAATCCTGATCTGGACTATTCGAAAACTGAGAGTCAGAGTTAAAATAATAATCTGTAAAATCTGCATCATCAACTTTTTCTCTGCTATCATAAACCCCCCAATAACTTCCATTTACATAAAGCACGCTAGGCGCCCAAGTTCTTACGTCTAAATGCAAACCCGCCTTTTGTGCTAATGTTTGCACATATTGATCACGAATGTGCGCACCACCTAGTTGCGAGTTGGGACCCCAAGAGTAAGGATTGCCCGGGGTTTCATAAGGATAATTATCCCCTGCAGATGCCTTTAATATTATTCTTTGAAATTCAGCTCGAGGTTTGGAATTAAATATCTGGTATTTAAGCGCATCATTATAACCGTACTGATCCACACATTTAAAATCTATTCCACGCTGTGGATACGACCAAGAATCATTTCCATGCTTGTTAATCTCACCAAATGATTCTGCTTGCAAAGCGCCTAGCTTATCAAAATATTCTAAACCACCTGCAGCTTTTAAATTAGTTGGGTTTCCGGTGGTGAGCCAATTAGTAATTTGATCTCCAAATACAGATACCACTTCAACTTTGTGATTTGCATTTATAAAAAAAGTGTTGCTCTCAATGAAACTTGCAGGGATAGTTGCTGTTGAGCTATAGGCTCTTGCACGAATTACTTTTGTTGTTGAAACTGCTATTGGGGTAGAATAAACTGTAGATGCGGTGGTTGGGGTTGTACCGTTTGTAGTATAGTAAATTGTAATGTTTGGATCCGGAGTAGATATTGTAACGTTTTGAGTACTTGTATAAAAGCCTGCCGCAATGCTCATGCTTGGCGTTGTAGCATAGTTCTGAAATGGATTTGCATTACTAGCTCCGGGAGTTGGTGTTGTAAAAACGCTCCAAGTTGCTGCACCGTTTGTTGTTCTTCCTCTAGAATGACCTACTTGCGTTGAGACAAGTGTTTGGGAATCTATTACTGTTCCAGTAGCGTTTGCTAAAACTATTTCCTCCGGCTTGCACTGAGTAAGCTTAAAGCCAGCATGAATATTAGTGCCTGTATTAATATTTCTACCCGATGCCCAAATTCTTAAAAAGCCATTTGCATTTATAGTCGCATTTCCAATCTGCCATTTTGTAGGATTAATTAATTTATCGCTTAAATAATATCCATTAAGATTTACAGGCGATGCTGTAGTATTATATAGCTCTACCCAATCTTCATATCCACCAAAATTATCTACCGATGTATTTAAGTTAGAACAGGAATACTCGTTGATGACAATCTGTGCATTCAAATGAGATGAAAAAGAAAAAGCAACAACAATAAAAAATGTTGTTCTTAGTGACGATAAAGTAGTTACTAACTTCATAGGGTAACAAAAATTAGATGCCGAAGGTAAAATATAGATAACAGAAAGTCAATATTCTATGATATATTTTTTTTCTTAATTCCTTGTTCATAACTATGACTTATATATTGTAACAATTAGACGCTTCCACTCGTCTAAAGTTTAAATCTGCTTTATTATGGCGGAAATAAACAATAAACCAACAATCCAAAATCAAAGAATCATGTCGTTTTTTTCTTATTTATCAGACAATTACGAGTTAAGCAAGTTCGTTTTACCTAAAAAACGACCCTTAAACGACTTATTAGAAATAGATGAGCAAAAAAAGCTTGATGAGTTAATGATGGAAAAGGATTATTACGAAATTAATACCATCATCAAAGGTAGATATAACTACTAATCTGCTTTATTTCAAATTTTATAAAAAAGAAAGTTAATTACCTCACCAAGGTAATATTTCCATTTTGCTCTTTTGATGCACCTGTAAAAAAGTTAACTTTAAGCATATAAAAGAAAACAGCAGGATCTACAGGCTTACCACGGAACATACCATCCCAACCAACTTTTACATCGGTTGTAGAAAATACTTTTTCTCCCCAGCGATCGTAAATCCTAAACTCCATTTCCAACACACATGGATTTCGAACAAATAAAACATCGTTGCGCCCATCTGCGTTTGGAGAAAACGCACTAGGCACAAATACTTCGTCACATTCTTGCGTTACATTTACGATTACCGTATCGGAAGCGAAACATCCATTAGAGTCTAATGTAGAAACTACATAAATAGTAGTTACTGTTGGACTCGCAACAGGATTTGAACAGGTAGTGCAACTTAATGCATACGAAGGTGTCCAAGTATAAGTATTTGTACTGGCTGAACCAGTTAATGCAGTTTGTGCTCCAATGTTTATTGTATATGGCAAAGCTGTGGCTAATGCAGTAGGAACAGGATGAACAAGAACATTAATCAAGGCAGTGTCAGAACAAGTACCGTTTGATACAATAACAGTATAGCTTGTGTTTGCAGCAGGTGCAACAGGTATTGATGATGTTGTAGCTCCTGTGCTCCAAAAATATACTCCTCCACCCTGCGCTGTCAATGTGGAAATATCTCCTAAGCATAAAATAGTATCGCCTGTAGCTAAAGCAGATATGTTAGGCAAAACAGTAATATTAGCAATAGCTGTATCTGAACATCCATTTGCATCAACGGTAGTAGCTGTATAAGATGTGGATGTAGCGGGACAAATTATTATAGCAGAAGTAGTTTGACCTCCAGGCGACCAAGTATAATTACTTCCTCCGCTAGCTGACAAGGAGTTGCAGCTTCCAACACATATCGTTGCTGAACTAGCGGTAATAGTAACTGTTGGAGTTGGATTTACTGTAATTAAAATGCTTGCAGTATCAGCACAAGTTCCGGCAGATACAATCACGGTATACGTAATACTTGACATAGCAGATGAAACTGGATTTGAAATATTAGTTTGATTTAACCCAGCAGAAGGACTCCACGCATACGAAGACCCTCCACTGGCAGATAGAGAAGTTGAACTTCCGCTACAAATTGTGTTACTTACAGCAGAAACAATCGCAATCGGCTGAGGAGTAATTGAAACAGTATAAGTACCAACACTCGTACAGTTAAAGGCACTTGTGGCTACAACTGTGTAGGTAGATGTACTTGTTGGATAAACAATTATTGAAGTTGAAGTTGCTCCAGTGCTCCAACTATAAGTTACGCCTCCGGTAGCCGACAATACGGCACTATCTCCAAGACATACCGAATTATTTCCTGAAATATTTAAATTAGGAATAGGATTTACAAACACCGTTGCATTATCATTGTCCGTACATCCATACGCGTCAGTAACAGTTACCGTATATCCTGATGTAATTGTTGGTGTAACAATTATTGATGTCGCACTAGAACCTGTACTCCAAGAATATGAACCTCCGCCTTGAGCAGTAAGAGTAAGAGCATCTCCAGCACAAATTGTACTTGCTCCATTCAAAGTTGCTAATGGATTTCCTACTGTAACCATCACATCATCTGAAGAAGAACCACAAACATCCGTTATAGTTACAGAGTAGCTAGTAGAAGCAGTTGGAGTAGCAATTGGATTAGGACAGGTAGTGCAACTTAAACCACTTGTAGGAGTCCAGGAGTAAGCGCCACTGCCTGTTGCTAGTAAAAATGTATTATTTCCAAAACAGATTGTAACATCCGAACCGGCATTTACAGATGGCAGAGCATTGAGAGTAATTGTAACAGAATTACTTGCACTTCCGCAACTATTAGTTACAGTTAAAGTATAGGTAGTGCTAATAGTTGGCGTAGCAGTAGGGTTTGCATTTGTTGTGCTGCTAAGTCCAGCCGAGGGTGACCACAAATAAGTGCCATTACCTGATCCATTTAAAGTAACACTCGATCCATTGCAAATTGAAACTGCTGGACCGGCATTTACAGTAGATTGTGGAGCTATAGAAATTGAATGAGTTGATGTATTCGTACAGGCATTAGCATCTGTTCCTGTAACGGTATAATTAGTTGCTGTTGTTGGACTAACAGAAATAGTAGAACTTGATTGATTTCCTGGCAACCATACATATGACGCAGCACCAGATGCAGATAAGGAAACACTGGAACCCGCACACACCGTATTATTTCCTGTAATAGAAACAGTAGGTGATGGATTTACAGTAACGGTGACAGTACTTGGATTACTTGTACATCCTAAGTTGTCTGTTACTATGAGTGTATAAGTAGTAGTAACTGAAGGCGAGGCCGTAGTAGTTTGCGTAAGAGGTGTAATAACTGCATTGGGTGTTCCCAATGAACCATTGTTGGGTGTCCAAGCATAGCTGTAATCAGCTACTGTTGGCGAAGTAACTGTTGCCGTTAATGTTGTTACTCCACCATTACAAATAGTAACACTCGATCCTGCCGAAATAACAGGCTGCGTACACTGAATTTTCTTCTGAGAAAAAGATTCAGAATGTAGTATTCCTATCAAAAAAAACAGAAGTAGCGTTTTTCTCAAGCAGTAATCAATTAAAGTATCAGAAACCTCACAAATATAGAGAATAAAAAGCATTAATTTTAAATATTTATTCATTCTGGATTAACAATAATGATTTATTATTACAGATATAAATTTTGAATTGTTTTAAAACAACATTTTTTGCATGAAAATTGATAGTAGAATCATTAATTCAAATACTAACTTTGCAAATATGAATCTAACAATTATGAAAAAGCTTATACTTTCGATTCTATTTTTTGTTTTTACTGGCTTCGTTAGCCAAGGACAAACAGGCTATGCTATTAAAGGAAAAATTAAAGGCTGGCAAGATACCGTATGTTATCTGGGAAATTATTTCGGTAAATACTTCCCCGTTAAAGATACTGCCCGAATTGGGAAAGATGGAAGCTTCGAATTTAAAAATAAAGAGAAACTCCTAGATGGCATATACATTGTCATATTACCCAACAAAACATGGATAGAAATTTTACTTGATAAAAATCAAACTTTTTCGTTTGAAACAGACAGCGCTAAAATGGTGGAGAATATTAAGTTTAAAAACTCTCCTGAGAACGAACAGTTTTACAAGTATTTAAAATTCATGGTTAAACAACAAACATCTGTTGAGCCAGTCAGAAAAAGAATTATTGCAATTCGTGAAGATAGTACTGGCAAATACGACAAGGTAAAAGATTCTGTAAAAATATATCAGGACAGAATTAATGCCGCTGAAACAGAAATAGATAAATACAAGAATGACATAATTAAAAATTACCCCGATCAATTTTTAGCAGCAATCTTTATTGCTCAAAAAGATCCTATTATTCCAGATGCGCCACTTTTGCCTGGCGGCCAAAAAGACTCTCTCTTTCCTTATCAATATTATAAAAATCATTTCTGGGATAACATTCCCCCATCGGATGATCGTTTGCTGCGTACACCAATTTTCCACAATAAGCTAAAGCAGTTTTTTGACAAGGTAGTGGTGCAAGACCCTGATTCTATTATTAAAGAGTCGGACATTTTGATAAATAAGACGAATGGAAACAAAGAAACATTTAAGTATATCGTTTGGTATATGACCACCACCTATGAAACACATACAATCATGGGATTTGATGCTGTATTTGTAAATCTGGTTGAGAAATACTACATGACCAATCAAGCATATTGGGTAGACACGGTAACCAATCAAAAAATTATTCATCGCGCTTTAACCATTAAACCTCTCTTGCTTGGAAAGATGGCTCCTTCTATCATAATGCAAGATACGCTCGATAAGAACGTAGCATTATACGATGTAAAATCTAAATATACGGTTATCGTATTTTGGGATCCAGATTGTGGCCATTGTCAAAAAGTTATTCCAAAGCTAAGAGAAGAGTACGAAAAAAAGCTTAAAGCTAAAGGCGTAAAAGTTTATGCTGTAGATATTGAAGACAATACAGAGAAATGGAAAAAGTTTATCATCGATAATAAAATGGACTGGATAAATGTTCATGACAAATTTCAGCAATACCCTCTTCGGCAGCTATATGATATATACAGCACTCCTGTAATATATTTACTAGACGAAAACAAATTAATTAAAGCCAAACGCATTGATGTTGAACAGCTGGATGGCTACATAGATTTCCTCGAAAGAATGAAGGAAATCAAAAAACGAAAGTAATATTCAGGAAAATATCGTGGAGCAACAATTACTCCACGCATATTTTTCCTTTATTCAATATTCTTTCTCCTTCAGATAGTTGATAGAAGTACAAGCCAGAAGAAAGGTTTTCTCTTTGAATGATAATATCATTCCCCATTCCTGAATTTACTGTTTGCACTACCCTACCATAAATATCTACAAGCTTCAGAACATAAGCAGCCGGCTTATGATTCAAAACCTGGAGATGAGCTTGAGCATTAAAAGGATTAGGATAAACTAATACATCAACAAGATTACCATACTCCGAAACAGTATTATTAGTAGAATCTAATACATAGAAAAAATCCAAAGCTCCCTCATTTGTATTATCCTGACCCCAATCAGAAACCTGCATTTTAAAACTCATCGTAGATGTTGGAGCAATATAGCTAGAGATTTTATAGTTGCGAGGAAGCCAAGCTGCTTGTCCGGAAGACAATGCAGATAAAGATTCTAACACTATCGTAGTTGATCCATTGCTTATTGAAATGATTACTGTGTCTGTTGAGTTAAAAGATAAACGTTTCCATCTTGTATAATATAAATGCGGATTTGAATATGTTGACAAATCAAAAACAGGAGACGTTAATATAGTTGTTCCCCCATCTACATCATCATCACCAGCAGATAATCCATTGTTACCAGTAAGATACCCTTCGGTTCCACAATCATTAATTACATCAGCCCCTGGATTTACCGGACTTCCTTGCGAAAAAGTTCCTAGTGGTTCTCCACGTTCCCACATTCCATCTGTAGCATTTCCACTTACAGTCCAACCAAAATCCCAAAAGAAGTCATCATATATTCCATTATCTAAGCCCACAGTAATGGGCGAAGATGTAGAAGTTAGATTTTGTGAAGCAATACACTTTGTAACATAGCCCCATTTTCCTGCTGCGATACCATAGGATCCAGCAAAAATACCTGGCACATTAAAATTACCATTTGCATCTGCAATAGTATCCCATTTAATATTGTTATCATAGATAGAAACATGTGCAGATGGGATACCTACAGAGGTAGCATTATCTACTATCTTCCCCATTAGCGAAAATGTTTGCAATGGGCAAAGTAAAAACGTATCTAACTTAACTACTCCAGCCGAAAGTATTACGGTGTCTGTATCTGTAAAAAATCCGATTTTAGAAAACACAACTAAATAAGTATCCGGCTCAGCAATGCCGACCGCATATTGACCTAGAAAATCTGTTTTATCAGTTACAGAATTACTTTGAGGATTGACAACTTGCAAAGTTACATCTACTCCGCTAATTGGCGCACCCGTATTGCAATCTTTAACTATTCCTTCCAAATAACAAGCTCTTTTATAAGTTGGTGAAAAAACATATAGCCCTCCACTAATATCAGAAGCAACTATAGTTCCTGATGGAAGATAAGGGTAAACACCCCAACATCCATTAAATCCAGTACCAGAACCTGTGTAAGTATCGTAATTACCAACTTGCACTAAATTATTTGGTCTGCTGCAATCAACAATTGTTATTCCTTCGGTATACCATGATGTAACTGCATAATCAATATTATTATCTTGAATGATGTGTGTATTATGAACAATGGAATTACTTCCTGGATTTGTTTGAATACGGTCTGTTTCTTTAATATTATTTAAATCAGTTAGATCATACGCTCCAAGAAATGAATTTGCATTTTCATCCGTTGTAAAACAGGTTTTACTATCTGCCGATAGCCAGGTGTTGTGGGTAAACTTTGTAGGCGTTTCAAAAGTTGCCAATATTACCGGAGATGCTGGATTAGAACAATCTACTACAGCACATTCTCCATCATAGATGTGTCCTGCATATAACGTATCGTTTCGAACAAACCCATCATGCACATAACGTGGGTCGTAAGAACCAAGATAAACAGGAGCCATGGGCGTAGTACTTACGTCAATGATTACTGCTCCTTTATTTCCAACGTTAGTACCATATAAATATACTTTACCATTATCAGCATGCAGTGCATGAATGGTTTCTAAAGTTTGTCCGCCAATTACCGGAGTCCAGGTGGTAACATTAAGATTTGTGCCCGGCAGGTTAGTCAACTCAACAATTTGCAATCCTATTGTTCCGTCTTCGGTTGTTACGTACGCATAATCTCCAACTGTTTTTATTTCCCTCCAGGTAGATGCAGGACCAGGTATTTGAATTATCTCAACAGGCGCAGCAGGGTTACTTACATCAACAATAGATAATCCATTTTCTGCCCCAACAAGTGCATACTCTTTGCTATCCGCAGTATCAACCCAACCGCAAATATTTGACAGCGACTGGTTTCCATAGGATAGTTTGGATGCTAAAGTAAGGTTGAGATTTTGAGCATTAGAAAATGCTACCGAAAATCCTGCTATGATTACTAATAGTGTATATTTTTTCATGTTATATTTTTTTTAGCTAATTAATCTAACGCCAAAGGAAAGAATAAAACTATAGAAATGAAAGAAAAGTAGAATTATTAATTTTAGCGCGGCTTATACTTGTCCGCTTCTTTATCTTTATCTTTTTTTAATTCTTTTAGTGCTTCGTAATCTTTTGTAAGCATTACATCCAACTTTTTATCTACCAACGAATATATGCTAGTATATTTTTCTCCAATCACGTGGTGTTCGTCCCACTGAAGTTGCCCTTTATATAAGAGTAAAGTTGCAATATCTGTTGGGGTAATTAGTGGCGATGTACCGGGCTTATGCTTATGGGAGGTAGCTTTACTGGCATCACCTGACGACCCATGATATTCGGCAGATAAAAAAATACAGTCTTGATGTAAATCTTCTTTAGATATAAGTACATTATCTTTTTTATTATAGACAAGAAGGTAATCACCTCCAATTGGTAATACACCTTCCTTCATTAAGGAAGAATAAATAAAAACTTTAATTTCTTTACCTGCATCAATTGGCACAACCCGTAGCTTTGTTCCGGCATACAGCTTAAAAAATAAAGTGTCTTTAGCAATTTCTTTATACACTTGAGCTCGGTAATCAATTAACATCTTTTCATATTCTGTAGGCACTCGCTCTTCCTCTTCCAGAATAGCTGCATTACTTTTTGAAGCACGCATATTTTTATACTTCATAGTTTTCACCACCCATAGCAACTCAATTTTTTTACTGGACTCATCCGAAACAGTATCTCCTACATTTTTGAATGTTTTGGTTTTATATTCTGCAGAGGCAGTATCAATTTCTCTCCAAAAAATAGTTTTTAACGTGTCTTTATCTCGATAAGACAAATAACCGCTTACAATATTGGCATTAAACTCATTTTCATAATATAAATCGTTGGAAGTCCAGTTGGTAAGAATAAGTGTATATAAGGCCATGCCCTCCGTAATGGTTTGAGCTTTTTCTTTTTCAGTTATTTTCTTTTGAGCAGTGCCTTGAAAAGAAATTAAAAAGCTAAAACAAAAAAATAGCGCATAGCGCATTGCAGAATAATATTTTTTATTTGTAATCATAATGTTATAAAGGTACATTTTATATGATAAATTATTTGCAATCAAACGTATATTTGCCAAACAAATAACAAACACCATGCATAATCACCACGACCATCACCAAGAAGAACATCTTAAAAGCTCTGCATTTATAACCGATGCAGTAATAGGAATGGCAGATGGACTTACCGTGCCATTTGCATTAGCTGCGGGGCTAAGTGGTGCGGTAAACAGCAATGCAATAATTATAACTGCCGGTGTTGCAGAAATTGTTGCAGGAAGTATTGCCATGGGATTAGGCGGATATTTAGCAGGAAAAACCGAAGTGGAACATTACCAGTCTGAATTAAAACGCGAATACGATGAGGTGGAACGATTGCCCGAAAAAGAGAAAGAGGAAGTTAGAGAAGTATTTGCCAACTATGGAATTAGTAAAGAATCACAAGATATAATAGTAGAAGAACTAGCTAAAGATAAAGATCAATGGGTAAATTTTATGATGAAGTTTGAATTGGGATTAGAAGAACCCCATGCAAACAGAGCACGTAACAGTGCAGCAACCATTGGCATTTCCTACATCGTTGGAGGATTAATTCCGCTTACAGCTTACTTCGTCACAGAAATTCCATTTGATGGATTAATTCTTTCATCTATACTAACTACACTTTGCCTTTTTGTATTTGGTTATTTCAAAAGTAAAGTAACCGGACAACCTCCCATAGCAGGAGCCATCAAAGTAACTTTAATTGGTGTAGCTGCCGCTGGCGCAGCCTTTTTGGTTGCTAAATTATTTTCCGGAATGTTTTAAAACAGCTTCATCTGATCCTTACCTCCCTTGCCCTTCTTTTTGGAGTTTTTGTCTTTTGATTTTTTAGAGCCCTTCTCTTTCTTGATTTTTAGCTCCTTTACGGTTTCCTTTTGCTTGGGAACAATTTCAAACTCAACTATACGAGGACCGTTATCTTTCAAACCTTTTTTAGATTTATCAGTTGACTTAGCTTTCCCTTTGGCAGCAGGTTTTGAAACTTCCTCATCCTCCGTTTCTTCGGGAACAGTAGAATCTACTTCCTCGCTTGCATCTGCACTTTCATTTAAAGTTATATCCTTAACCTTATAGTCACTCAATTTGTTTCCTTTAGCTGCTTTTCCTTTCACATCTATAAACTCAGCCAAGTTCATTGTTTTATTGCGAGGCTGCACCCCATCGGATTTAGCAAATACAATATCTACTTCAGGATTTACGGCAGTAGAAGCCACCGTCACGTGCGAACCATCCGAATCAGAAATAAACAATGTTTTACGACTTACAGCCTCGATCAAAAAGCGCTTTACATAATAAAGCTTATCTGCACCATCGTAATGAACTACAGAGACAGGCTTCTCTGAATTATATTTTTCAATTAAAATAATATCTTCCGCAAAGTGCTCTGTTAAGTCAAAAGTATGTAGCTCAAAAAATCCTTTTTTAGTAATGGTTAGAATTTTATCCTCGCCTGAAAACTGCCCAAGATAGGTTCCATGCTCATCTCTGTTAATACGATGTATGGCTTCATCAAACCAAATTTTAATTGCAGAAAGCGTAGCAGCACCTTTTTCTTCTAGCACTACTTTTTTAACTGGGTTACGAGTAAGAATATTACCTACCGAATCTCGTCCTTTGATATCTAACCCACCAAAGTTAAATTCAAACTCTATTTTCTTAAGATGCTTTTTCTCTTTGTGTATAACCGTTACTACCTCTGCTTCTCCATTGGGATTTACACTCATGTAATGCACTTTGCTGCCTTCATTGCCTCTAGTTAAATCATATTCCTTATCTCTTATCAAACCCTTAATTCCAAAACGCTTTACATACACATTTCCTTTAAGTCCATCTCTATAAATCATGTGGTAAACCGTGCGGTCATCTTCTTTATTAAAAACACCTATATACTGAATATCTTTACCTACAAAAGCTTTATCCGTAACTTTTATCATACGCATTTTACCATCGCCAGCAAAAACTATTACATCGTCCAAATCGGAGCAATTACACACAAATTCATCGCTGCGCATGCTAGAGCCAGCAAATCCTTCTTCGCGATTAACATACAGCTTCACATTGTTAGCCGCAACACGTGTTGCTACAATGGTATCAAACTGTTTGATTTCTGTTTTACGCTCCTTGCCTTTAGAATATTTCTCTTTAAGATTTTTAAAGTAATCAATTGCATACTCAACAAGATGCGCCAGGTGCTTTTTAACTTCAGCTATTTTATCTTCCAGGTCTTTCATTTCCTGGTCGGCCTTTTTAGTATCGTATTTAGAAATACGTTTAATCTTTATTTCCGTAAGTCGTAAAATATCTTCGCGTGTAACTTCACGAACAAACTTTTTCTTGTAAGGCTTTAGTCCCTTGTCAATAGCTTCAATAACTTCTTCCCAAGTTTCGCAATCTTCAATATCACGATAAATTCTTTTTTCGATAAAAATCTTTTCTAAGGAAGAAAAATGCAACTGCTCTAGCAATTCTGCCTGTTGAATTTCTAACTCTGCCTTTAAGATACCTAAGGTTCTATCCGTAGAGATTTTTAATATCTCACTAACGCCAATAAATTTTGGCTTTTCATCTTCGATGATGCAAGCATTGGGAGAAATGGATACTTCGCAATTCGTAAATGCATAAAGTGCATCTATCGTAACGTCCGGAGAAACTCCTGTTGAAAGATGAATTTGAATTTCTACATTTTCAGAAGTGTTGTCCTCTACTTTCTTAATTTTTATTTTTCCTTTATCGTTTGCAGCAATGATAGAATCAATTAAAGAAGTAGTTGTAGTTCCAAAAGGAATCTCATTAACGATAAGTGTTTTCTTATCTAGCTGAGATATTTTTGCACGCACCCGAATTCTGCCTCCACGCTTTCCATCGTTGTAATCTGAAAAATCTGCCATTCCACCGGTAGGAAAATCCGGTAGGATGGTTGCCTTTTTGCCTTGAAGAATTTTTATGGAAGCGTCAATCAGTTCAATAAAATTATGCGGAAGCATTTTACAAGCCAAGCCAACAGCAATTCCCTCCACTCCCATTGCTAGCAGCAACGGAAATTTGGCAGGTAAAAAGACAGGCTCTTTGTTTCTGCCATCATAACTCTGCTGCCACTGTGTTACTTTAGGGCTATACAATACATCTAAACCAAATTTGGAAAGCCTAGCTTCAATATATCGTGGCGCTGCTGCCCGATCGCCTGTTAAAATATTACCCCAGTTTCCTTGGGTATCAATCAGCAAATCTTTTTGTCCAAGCTGCACAAATGCATCGCCAATGCTTGCATCACCGTGTGGGTGATACTTCATGGTCTGACCGATGATGTTTGCCACTTTATTATACCGTCCATCTTCCAACTCCCATAACACATGTAATAATCTGCGCTGAACTGGCTTCAAACCATCTTCTACATAGGGAACGGCACGTTCCAAAATAACATACGAAGCATACTCCAAAAACCAATTTTGGTACATACCATCAACGTGAGTAATATTTTCTACTCCCTCATTGCCGGACGAGGAAGTTGTTTCTACATCTGTTACCTTTTCTTTCGAAGATGACTTAGAAGTTGAACTCTTTTTCTTTTCCGGTTTACTTTTTTTCTTTGCCATATTTTATTGAAAAATAGAAATCTTGTTTAATTACCGAAAGATTGCTTTTCCATTTCTAGATTAATCAGCTGCTCTTTCACTTTATCAAAGTTATCTTCTGCAAATTCTTCTCGTATCCTTTTCAAATTTTGTGTTAATGTATTTACTACTCCTGAATAATTATCGGTATTATCTGGTTGCAACAACACATTCCTGCGGGCGTCCGTATCATTTTCAGTTATTTTATAGTCAATAAATTTAAAGTTTGCCAATATCAAACTCAATGACCAGAATTTACGGTCGTCAACCTGACCTAGCTCTAACGTATATTTTTTTTCCTTTACCCCTATCTTTATTACAAGATTAGAATCGGTATACACAAATTTTCCGGTGCCATCAGCAGCAACTTCTTTTTTCACAAACTTGAAATTTTGCTTCAACAAAAAATCCTGATAATATCCTTTGATAAAACCAGTCAGCTCTTCTTCCCAGGCATCTAAAAATGACATATTGTATTGTAGTTAGCTGATTGTTTCTGCGTTTACCAAATCTTTCTCCACTCTGAGGTTATCAATGATAAACTCTTGCCTTTCTGGAGTATTTTTTCCCATATAATAAGAAAGCAGCTGATCAATTTTCGTTTTGCTATCTATAATTACAGGCTCCAATCTCATATCTTCTCCAATAAAATTCTTAAACTCATCTGGCGAAATTTCTCCCAATCCTTTAAAGCGAGTAATCTCTGGCTTAGGGCCAAGCTTAGCTACAGCATGTTGTCTTTCTTTTTCTGAATAACAATAAATGGTTTCTTTTTTATTTCTCACCCTGAATAAAGGAGTTTGTAAAATATACAAATGACCATTTTTTACTAGGTCAGGAAAGAATTGCAAGAAAAATGTAATGAGCAGCAAACGAATGTGCATTCCGTCCACATCGGCATCGGTAGCCAACACCACCTGGTTGTAGCGTAAATTTTCTAGCCCATCTTCAATATTTAAAGCTGCTTGCAATAAGTTAAACTCTTCGTTTTCGTAAACTATCTTTTTGGTAAGTCCATAGCAGTTTAAAGGCTTTCCTTTTAAATTAAATACCGCCTGTACATTTACGTCTCGCACTTTGGTGATGGAGCCACTTGCCGAATCTCCTTCGCAAATAAATATCGTTGTATCCAATTTCTTTTCATCGTTACTATTTAAGTGAGAGCGGCAATCTCTTAACTTCTTATTATGCAAAGCTGCTTTTTTAGCACGCTCCTTGGCAATTTTCTGTATGCCGGACATCTCCTTGCGCTCTTTCTCAGAGGTGATAATTTTCAGTAATAATTGTTCGGCTATCTCAGAATTTTTATGAAGGAAGTTGTCTAGCTCCTTCTTCATAAAGTCCATCACAAAAACTTTAACACTTGGGCCTTTGGGTCCCATTTCTTGCGAGCCTAACTTGGTTTTTGTTTGCGACTCAAATACAGGTTCCTGAATCTTTACACTCACCGCAGCTACAATGGAATTACGAATGTCAACAACATCAAATTCTTTTTTATAAAAATCGCGCACTGTTTTCACAACAGCTTCGCGAAATGCAATTAAATGTGTTCCTCCTTGTGTAGTATGCGCACCATTCACAAATGAATAATATTCTTCCCCGTATCTATTATCGTAATGTGTTAAGGCCACCTCCATGTCTTCCCCTTTCAAATGCACAATCGGATAAACTGTTTTGCCGGTAATTTCCTTGGTTAATAAATCTGACAAGCCGTTCTCAGAAATAATTCGTTGTCCGTTATAGTTAATTACCAACCCCGGGTTTAAATACGCATAGTTCCACAGCATGCGCTCCACATGTTCGTTGAGGTATTTAAAATTAGGGAACATCTTATCGTCAGGCAAAAACTGTACGGTGGTACCATCCAGCTCATTACTAGAAACAACTTTAGCATCCTTCTCTACAATGCCTCTGATAAAGTCGATGACTTTTATTTTTCCCTCTCTAACAGACTGAATTTTAAACGTAGCAGACAGGGCGTTTACCGCTTTGGTACCTACTCCATTTAAACCCACCGATTTTTTAAAAGCTTCGGAATCGTATTTTGCACCTGTGTTAATCTTAGCAACGCAATCCATCACTTTTCCGAGCGGTATTCCACGGCCATAATCCCGTATGGTTACTACTTTATTTTTAATAGATACATCAATCTTTTTTCCAAAGCCCATTGCAAACTCATCCACCGAATTATCTATTGCTTCTTTTAAAAGAATGTAAATTCCATCATCCATGGAAGTGCCATCTCCCAGCTTTCCAATATACATTCCCGGACGAAAACGAATATGATCTTTCCAGTCCAGGGACTTAATACTGTCTTCGTTATATTTTGGGTCTTTTGCCATAGTTAGTCTTTAGTATTTAGTATCGAGTCGTTAGTTCTTTGTATTTAGTATCGAGTCGTTAGTTCTTTGTATTTAGTATCGAGTCGTTAGTCCTTTGTATTTAGTATCGAGTCGTTAGTCCTTTGTTTAGTATCGAGTCGTTAGTGTTTAGTATTTAGAAATACCATTAATATTTGTTTAATCATCTGTTGTTTCTATTTACTAAAGACTAACGACTAAGTACTTGAATTACACATTAAATTTAAAATGCATCACATCGCCATCGCCAACAATATATTCCTTTCCTTCCTGCGCAAGCTTGCCGGCATCTCTGCATGCAGCTTCTGATCCTAGCGCAACAAAATTATCGTACTTAATAACTTCGGCTTTAATAAATCCTTTTTCAAAATCTGTATGAATAACACCTGCAGCCTGTGGCGCTGTCATTCCTTTAATGATGGTCCATGCACGAACCTCTTTTACACCCGCTGTAAAATAAGTTTGAAGGTTTAACAAACGGTAAGCTGCTTTGATAAGCTTATTTACTCCGGGCTGATCCAGTCCCATGTCCTCCAAAAATGTTTTTCTGTCCTCGTAGCTTTCTAGTTGAGCAATATCTGCCTCGATGGCAGCTGCAATAAATACTACCTCTGCGTTTTCATCCTTTACAAGTTCTTTAACAAGCTCTACATATTTATTTCCAGTCTTTACAGATCCTTCATCTACATTACATGCATACAATACTGGCTTTGCAGTTAAGAGCTGCAGGTCTGCCACGTGAATTTTATCTTCTTCCTTAACACCTTGCACTGATCTTGCAGATCTTCCTGCCTCCAGATGTGTTTTATAGATTGACAATACTTCAAAAGCTTTTTTAGCCTCCTTATCCACTCCCGCCTTTGCGGTGTTTCTAACCCTGCCAAGTTTCTTATCAACGCTGTCTAAATCTTTCAGCTGGAGTTCTATATCAATTACTTCTTTGTCGCGCACCGGGTTGACCGAGCCATCCACATGAACCACGTTAGGATCATCGAAGCAGCGGAGCACATGCACAATGGCATCGCACTCTCGGATGTTTGCTAAAAATTGATTTCCCAACCCTTCACCTTTGCTGGCACCTTTCACAAGTCCGGCAATGTCCACAATCTCTACCGTAGTAGGAACTATTCTTTCGGGAACTACCAACTCTGATAGTTTGGTTAGTCGTTCATCCGGAACCGTAATGACTCCTATGTTTGGTTCTATTGTGCAAAACGGAAAGTTTGCAGCCTGCGCTTTAGCGTTTGTCAGGCAGTTAAATAAGGTTGACTTACCTACATTGGGTAGTCCAACAATTCCACATTTTAATCCCATAATTGCCCACAAAGTTAATTTCCAACCAACAGAAATGTAAAAAATGAAAAACTAGAAATTCACATAGTTATGAACATGAAGGGATTTCCATAGAACAAAACACGCCAAAGCAAAGACCTATTCATTTCATTTTTCATCCTGATTTGTATGTGAAAAATAAATAATGTCAAAATGCTTTTCAATACTTTTCAACATTCAATTTCAATAGATTTTTTTACTCTATTTTCGTTCACGTTAATGACAACTACTATTACTCTCCCAACATCCATAAAATCAAATACTTTAGCTGTGAAATCAATTGACGAATTAGAAAAGATTTCTTCTCAAGTTAGAAGAGACATTGTAAGAATGGTACATGGCTGCCAATCCGGTCATCCGGGTGGTTCTTTGGGCTGTACAGATTATTTGGTGGCGCTCTATTTTCATTTTTTAAAATACGACTCCGCTAATTTCAAAATGGATGGAAAGAATGAGGATTTATTTTTTCTGTCTAACGGACATATCTCTCCCGTTTGGTACAGCGTGCTGGCTCATGCCGGATATTTTCCAACGAAAGAGTTAGCCACGTTTAGAAAATTAAATACTCGCCTTCAAGGACATCCAACCACACACGAAGGATTGCCTGGCATACGCATTGCTTCCGGATCTCTGGGACAAGGGCTTTCTGTTGCTTGCGGTGCAGCCATTGCTAAAAAATTGAACAACGATCCTCAGTTAGTTTTTAGCTTACATGGAGATGGAGAAATACAAGAAGGACAGATTTGGGAGGCTGCCATGTTTGCTTCGGCACGTAAAATAGATAATTTAATTTCTACTATAGATTACAACGGTCAACAGATTGATGGTCCGACAGATAAGGTACTTCCAATGGGTGATTTAAAAGCTAAATGGCTAGCCTTTGGATGGGATGTTTTAGAGATGAACGGAAACAATTTGGCAGAGGTTGTAACCGTTATAGAAGAAGCAAAAAAACATACCGGAAAAGGAAAGCCTGTTATGATACTCATGAAAACATCCATGGGTTATGGTGTAGATTTTATGCTCGGCACACATAAATGGCATGGCATAGCCCCTAACGATGAACAACTTCAAAAAGCACTTGCCCAACTTCCTGAAACACTCGGTGACTACTAAGATGAATCCACATTGCAGATTAAAGATTGCAGATCGCGAGCTGCCTGCTAATTACCTACTGCCAATTTCTAATTTTACCCTAAAGACTTTCCGATTCCTTTTATTAACCGCATTCCTTTTCATCCTACAACTCCCTGCTGCCTTTAGTCAGCCGCTACCTCAAAAAACCAGACTCCTATTTGTTTTTGACGATTCGTTTAGCATGTTTGGAGAATGGCAGAGCGGAAAAAAAATTGAAATTGCCAAAAAGCTTATGTCCGAATTCCTGGACAGCCTGCAGCACAGCAGCTCTCCGGATATAGAAATTGCTTTACGCGTTTACGGACATCAAACTTCGCTATGGCCAGGACCCGTTAATTGCGAAGACACCCGATTGGAAGTTCCCTTTGCACAAATACCCGTGAATGTGCCTAAGATGAAAAAGGTGATTAACAACCTCACTCCTACTGGAACAACTCCCATAGCTTATTCACTAGGACGATGCGCATACGATTTTCCGGAAGATAAAAGCTCAAGGAACATTGTAATTCTCATTACCGATGGATTAGAAGAATGCAAAGGCGATCCTTGCGCGGTATCGTTGGAGCTACAAAAGAAAGGCGTTATCATTAAGCCATTCGTCATTGGCATTGGACTTGACATTTCTTTTGCCGATGCGTTCAAATGTATTGGTAAGTTTTACGATGCATCCTCCGAAGCGGGCTTCAGAAATATTTTAAACATGGTTGTTGCGCAGGCACTTAACAATACCACAGCACAAATAAATTTATTGGACATCAACAAAAAACCACTTGAGACTGATGTTGCTATTACCCTGTATGACGAGCACAAAGGCGATGTGCGCTACAACTTCATGCACACCTTAAATTCAAAAGGGCTGCCCGACACCATATTTATTGATCCCATTGGAACCTATAAAATGGTGGTTCATACCATTCCCGAAGTTGTTAAAACAGGCATTCGCATTATCCCGGGCAAGCACAACATTATACCTGCCGATGCACCACAAGGATATTTATACTTAAAAGTGGGCGATAACAATACCACTCCCTACGGAAAGCTAGAGTGCATAATAAGAAAGAAAGGAGAAATGCAAACCCTGCATGTTATAAACTTTAATGCGTACGATAAATTTATTGTTGGCAAATATGACTTGGAAGTTTTATCGCTGCCCAGACTAAAATTTAACAACGTAGATGTTTCACAAAGCAAAACCACAACCATCGAAATTCCTCCAGCCGGAAATGTTACGTTTTACAAACCTACCGCAGGGCCTTCTAGCATTTATCTAGAAGAAAAAAACCAACTGATATGGGTTTGTAATTTAAACACCAACGCCCTCAACGAGGTATTTGCCTTGCAGCCCGGCAGCTACCGTATTGTGTACAGGCCGCTAGCAGCAAAAGAAACAGTATACTCTATCGAGAAAAAATTTGTTATCACTTCAGGATGTAAACTAATTGTAAAACTTAATTAATAGATTTATTAGTATGAAAAAATTTACCTACACCGAAAAAAAAGATACCCGCTCAGGCTTTGGAGCAGGACTGTTGGAAATAGGAAAAAAGAATCCAAACGTGGTAGGACTTTGTGCCGATCTTACCGGCTCCTTAAAAATGGATGCCTTTGAAAAAGAATTTCCCGACCGATTCATACAATGCGGCATTGCCGAAGCAAACATGATTTGCACGGCAGCAGGATTAACCATAGGTGGAAAAATTCCTTTCACCGGCACGTTTGCAAATTTTTCTACAGGACGAGTGTATGATCAAATAAGGCAGTCGGTAGCGTACTCAAACAAGAATGTAAAAATATGCGCCTCCCATGCAGGACTAACACTGGGCGAAGATGGCGCAACCCATCAAATATTAGAAGATGTAGGCATGATGAAAATGCTTCCACACATGACCGTTATTGTTCCCTGCGATTACAACCAAACCAAAGCAGCAACTGTGGCTTTAGAACAACACCAGGGCCCCGCCTATTTACGTTTTGGAAGACCTGCAGTACCCAACTTTACCGATGCAGATGGTTCGACTTCGCTCACCACAGGCAAGTTTGAAATTGGCAAAGCACAACACCTTACCGAAGGAAAAGATGTAAGCATTTTTGCAAACGGGCATTTGGTTTGGAAAGCCATTGAAGCCTGCGAGATTTTAGAAGCAAAAGGAATTTCCTGTGAGTTAATAAATATTCATACCGTAAAACCGCTAGACAACAAAGCAATATTAGATTCTGTACGCAAAACAAAATGCGTAGTTACTGCCGAAGAACACCAGCGCAACGGAGGCTTAGGCGATAGCATTGCACAGCTGCTTGCCTTAGAATTTCCTGCACCCATCGAAATGGTAGCAGTAAATGATTCATTTGGCGAAAGCGGCAAGCCCGAGGAGCTAATGAAAAAATACGGCATTGATACTCCCGATATTGTTAAAGCAGTTGAGGCGGTGTTAAAGAAGAAGTAAGCAACCTAATACTTTGCATATTGTTTTTGTAGCAGTATATTACTCCCACCTGATAACTATCTAGGGCACAAAACACTTATATTTGGTATGTGTAACCAGGCATCCTGTACTCTATTACACCTTACTTTAAATGGTATAAAACTAAAAAGAGCTGAATTTACAGAGGTATATACAAGTTAGCACCAATTATAAGATGACACGACTGAAACAGAAATACGGACTTTTACGGAAACTTTTGGGGCGACATAATCCTAACGGACTTACAAGACAGACTATTAAACGTAATTGAAAAAAGATGCGAAACAAAAGAATAACTGGTGGTAACAGCGGTTTGGCAAAATTTTCGGTTCAGTGGTTAAACCTGCCTGACCAGCAGGCAGGTGAAGCTTTACTCATGAGTGTTTATTTTTTTAAGGTATTCGTGAGCCCTCCAGGGTTGTGCTTCGTATCAAGTTTTGTGGTGGCAGACCTGCCTTCACTACGTTGCGGACGGGCAGGCAGTTTTGTGCTTACTGACGCTTAGGTCAGCACAGGTCGAAATCCGCTTTTTTGCAAGCCCGCAAACCGTTAAATCTTTCCAATAAAAAACCCCAAGCAAAAAATTGCTCGCGGTTATTAATTTAGTGTAAGAATATATTATTCAGCAATCTGAATCATTTTAAATGGCACATTAATGATGGCTTGATAATCTTCGCCTGCCTCAAGCATATCTTCATCATCTTGCTCGTAATGCCAGTTAATTACTAACTGGTTACCGCCTTTATGTATAGACTCTAGTTTTTTAAACACATCCAAAATGCATTTTGAAGAACTAGTGTTAAAATATTCTAACTGAATATTTACTGTTGTAATTGCATTGGGAGCGCTTCCATATTTTTCTAAAGATTCTACAATAGGTTTGTAAAATTCAATTGAGTTTTCAGGAATTGATCTTCCTTTGATTTCCAAAAAGCCTTTTTCAAAGTCAAAACTAATTGAAGGTGTTTTTGGTGTTGATTCGATGTTGATCTTTTCCATAGCTGAATTATGATATTTTAATATTTAAACTGAAAAATGAATATTTATCGTCAATAGGCATAAACGTGTAATTTAACTTCTCCCCTGTTTTTCGGGCAATGTCTATCATTCCTAATCCACCACCGCCCTTAGCAGACATTTCGCCATTAGCTAATACTTTTTTGTAATATTCTTTTAACTCAACAGGAGTCATGGTATTAATTTCGGCAAGTCTTTCATCAAGACCTTTTACGTTTTCTGCTCTAATATAATTTCCGGTAATAATAGTGTACTTATTTTCCAACTTACCAATCATAAAAATTGCTGAGCGCGTTTTATCGCTGGTGGTAATATCTACCTCATCCATGTGATGATACAGGTTTTGTAGACACTCTACCAATACGTTATAAACTTTCTTTTTTACTTTGGGCTCTTCTTGAAGGTTTTCAAGTTTAGACTCCATTATCTGAAGAATGGAAGTAAGTAATTCAGAAGTAATATCGCCTTTGAAGGAAAGCAAAATATGATTTCGCTCCATCTTATCATAAAAGTCGTATATATCAAGCATCATGGGCGTTTCCTTCTTGATTTAGCGTTTAATTAAATTTGATTTTAAGTCCGTTGGACAAATATATGCATTAATTATTTATCCCAATCAAAGTATTATTTGAGTCTTTTTACTGTAATTCAAACTGGAACTCGTTTCCATCAATGGTTAAAATAGCAATGTTATCGCAGGTGCCTTGTCCGTAGTCGATAGTACGGTCTTTTTTACCCTGTATCTTAACAGTTTGTATGCCTTTAACAATGTAAGGGCATCCTACCTCTCTTCGTAATGCGTTGTTTGGATCAATATCTACAGAAAAAGCTTTGTTGTTTCTGTTTGTTCCGCTTGCGCTACCTGTTATTAAGCAAACATCATCAAAGGGATTTAATGAATCTCCAACTAAAGAAGTGATAGTTCTGTTGCTGCCCCACTGAATGTTCCAAGAATCCTTGCTGCATTTACCACCGGTAACTACTTGGGTAAATGTATTTGTAGATCGGGTTACGGCAACTTGCCCTTCGAACTTAATGCCGTTCACATAATAGTTTTGTAGATAGTGTGTAACCACTGTACCTGGCACATTCCAGGATCCGCTAAAAACAGCTTTAATAATTCCTTTTCTTGACTTTCCATCGCTTCCTGTACAAGGCACTTCGTAAATGCTATCTCCATCGTTATCTTGTCCATAAAACATCCACAACGTAACTGGGAAACCATTTGCAATATCGGCAGAATCGATGTAATAATCTGGGCAAGCACTATAGGGCACAGGTATATCTATCCCCCACTTTTGTACGCCACTATCATTTATGGCAATGCTATTTGTTTGAGGAAATAAACGAGAGAACTCTCCCTCGCAAATGCTATTATCTACCGATGATTGAGAATCGGTATCGGGCCTGTCCTTACGGCAAGAGCCAACAAGCAAAATAATAAGACTGCTTAACAGCAATAGCTTGGAATACTGAATATTCATGTATAAAATATTAGGAAAATTTATTCTGCACCTGCATGAGCTGCCACTTGAGATTCCTGACCATCTCCGGTCATTCCATCCCACTTACCAACTGCAACAGCAATTGCTCTCACTACCTGAACTTTTACTTCTTTGGTTGCGTTTTTAAGATCTTCTTTGGCTTTTGCAGGGCTCATGTTTTCTCCTTTTTTCCACATGGCTGTACCCGGAAGGTTAAATGTAACTTCATCGCGCCCTCTTGCTACTCTCCAGCTTGACATATATCCCTTTGAAGCAAGTTCTTTTTTTACTTGCTCTTGTTTGCCACTTACTTCAAAACAAATCATTACGTTCATAATGGTAGTATTTAGGTTTATGTTTAATTACGTTCTATCAAAAATACAAAATATATACTTATACGCGTATTCCAATCACCAACACATCATCCACCTGCGAATGCGCCCCTTTCCAGTCTTCAAACGATTTTTCTAGCAGCACCCGCTGTTCTAACATGGGCATTATATGTACGTTCATTAAGCTATCATACATCCTTTTTATCATTAATTTTTTACCCCTATCACCCCCAAACTGATCGGCATAGCCATCGGAAAACATATACAACATATCGCCTTTCTTGAGAAACTTAGTGTGATTGGTGTATGCCTGATCCGCTTGCATGTGTGAGCCTCCAATAGGGAATTTATCACCGCTAATTTTTTCAATATTATTATCACTTAAAATTATTAAATGCCTGAGTGCGCTGGAAAACTGCAACTCTCTTTTTTCTAGATCGATGGAGCATATTGCAATGTCCATGCCATCGGTAGTTTCAATTTCCGATTGAATGCCCTGCTTTAATGCTGCACGTACTCCTTGGTTAAGCTCATATAATATAGCGGCAGGCTCTGTAATACCATTTTCTAAAATAATTTGGTTTAACAAATTTGCTCCAATCATACTCATAAATGCTCCAGGAACGCCATGCCCTGTACAATCTACACAAGCGGCTATGGAGCGCCCATTCTTTTCGGCAAACCAATAAAAATCCCCGCTCACAATATCTTTGGGCTTAAAGAGCACAAACGATTCGGGAAAATATTTCTGTATTTGTTCTTTGGTAGGAAGGATGGCCTGTTGTATTCGTTTTGCATATTGAATACTGCTGGTGATATCGTGATTTTTTTGCGCCAGCTCTGCCGTGCGCTCTTCTACTTTTTGCTCCAGTACTTTTTTCTCCTGCTCAATCTTTGCTGTGCGATAACGAATAAATCCAAAAACCGAGCCAATGGAAACAAGAACACACATCGAATAAAATAAATTTGTTTTCCACCAGGGCGGTATCACTTTAATATAAATAGTTGCGCCTTCCTCATTCCAAACACCATCGCTGTTCGAAGCACGTACTCTAAAAACATAATCACCTCCAGGCAAGTTGGTATAGCTTACATATCTTCTGGTTGCGGATGGAGACCACTCGCTGTTTAAACCATCCATGGTAAATGAATATTTATTCTTCTCCGGAAAAACATAATCCAGCGCCACAAACTCAAAGGAAATAAAATTGTCTTTATAGGAAAGCTCAATGTATTTTTTAACATTCACGCTGGAATCTAAAGCGGTCTCCTTTCCAAACTTTTTTACCGAGGTAATATATACGGGCGGCACATGATTATTGTCCGAAACATTATCAGGGTAAAATGCATTAAAACCATTTAAGCCACCAAAAAACATTTCTCCGGTCAACCTGTTTTGAAAATAAGCGCCTTGGGCAAATTCATCGCCCTGCAATCCATCGTGAATAGTGAAATTTTTAAAAGCACTTCCTTCTTTGTTATCTACTTTAGGGTTAAATCGCGTTACGCCTTTGTTCGTACTTATCCACAAGTTGCCACGCTTATCTCCTAATATTCCCCAAATGTTACCATTTGGTAACCCATCTTTTTCGTTGTACTGGGTGAACTCCATTTTTTTTACGTCCAGCTTATTTAAGCCATTGGAAGTTCCTATCCACAAATTTCCTTTTCGGTCATCGTAAATACAATTAACCGTGTTATCGCTGATGGTATTTTTATTATTCTTTTCGTACTTAAAGACTTTAACATTTTGAGTCACGTAATCCAACATATTCAAGCCTTCACCGGCTGTGCCTATCCAAACTTTTCTGTTTTTATCTTCATACACACAGTAAATGTTGTCGCTGCTTAACCCATCTTTGGTTGTGAATGGAGTTAACTGACCAGATGACTTAGAAAAAGAAGACAGGCCCCGATACCCATAGGTGCCAACCCAAATATTATCTCCGTAGCCCTGCGTGATACAGGTGATTGCACCTTTTTCTACAATCCTTTTTATTTGTTTGGTATGCTTATCAAATGTATTTAAGCCTCCTCCCCAGGTGCCAACCCAAATCAATCCTTCCTTGTCTTCAAATAAAGAAAGCACACTGTTACTTCGCGCGCTAGACAAGGAATTATCTTTTCCATCGCCATAATTAACATATTCATCTTTAGTTCTATCGATGGTCGTAATGCCACCATGCATGGTTCCAACCCAAATAAGTCCATCCCTATCCTGCATTAATCCAAATACAGCATTGGAAGTAAAATGTTCTTCGTTTAATATGTCTTTATGAAAATGTTTAAATCTGGCAGCGTTTGGAAAATGCACCGATATTCCACCACCCTCCGTACCAACCCAAATATTTCCTTCCCTATCTTTATAAATACAATTAACACCGTCAATGCTTAAGCTTTGCAAATCATATTGGTTAAAACGATACGTAGCATTGTTGCCTGCCAATCTATTGATGTATGAAATTCCTTTGTTGATGGTACCAATCCAAAGCGCACCTTTGCTATCCAAACACAGAGATGAAATTCTGTTTTCAGGAATTAGGTTGTACTCATTATTGGGCGAGCTTAAAATCCTATCAGAAAACTTTTTCTTAACTGGATCAAAAGAAACCACCCCGCCATTATCTGTTCCAATCCACAGTAAGCCAAACTTATCTTGTACAATGGACTTGGCTCGGTTGTAATACTCATCTCCTTTTCCATCGGCAGAACGGTCTAAATATCTGGAAAAAGTATTTGTCTTTCGATTATACAAATTCAAGCCACCATCGATGGTGCAAACCCATAAATTGCCACTCTTATCTTCAAGGATAGATTCTACCTTAAACCCAAACAACGCATTTGTATCTCCAGAGGAATGGATAAACTTTTCAAAACTATTATCTTTACCATTAAATTTGTTTAGCCCAAAGGTTGTACCTATCCAATAAACACCTTCCTTATCCTGAAGGATACATTTTATTTGATTGCTGCTGATGGATTTATCATTCTTTGCGTCTTGCTCGAATCTTCGTACCGAATTAAATACCGGATTAATTGCATTTAGCCCTCCTCCTCTGGTTCCAACCCAAATGACTCCCGATTTATCTTCATATAAAGACTCTATGTAATTACTAGAAAGAGAATTTGAATCCGCAGGGTCATGCTTATAAACAAGCATATCATTTGAATAGCCATTAAACTTATTTAGCCCGTCCTGAGTACCAAACCACATGAACCCTTTACTGTCTTGAAGAATACAATTTACCGAAGCTTGCGATAAGCCCTGACCGGAGCCAATGCGTGTGAATTTTATATCTTGAGAAAAAATGAGTTGAGAGGGAGCTACTAAAAGAAAAAATAAAATAAAACGTTTTTTTTCTAACACAAAAAACAATTCAATGATACGCTTTCCTATAAAATACATTTCTTAAATAATTATGCCAACAAATTTAACAAAACATTAACAGCAAACGAATGTGTAAGGAAACATTAATGTGAACCGACAAGGATTGAAAATATTGTATTGGAACGTACCGAAAGCTCAAGAGTTACAGCATCGCCTTTTTTTAAAGTTAAAAAGTCTGGCGCATCCAATAACACCTCCTCTCTACTAAAAGATTTGTTGCCTAAAACAATTTCCCCATTCTTCATGTCTGTAATATGTGTTTTAATAATTTTCTTGTTGGGCGATTTAATTTCTTTGCCATAATCAATAAATTCCGAAACGATAAGCCTAAGGCATAATACGGTAATCACTACAAATGTCACATTGGTAATTTCTAAATACTCTTTTGAAAATAATCCAACATCAGAGCTATTAAAATAAATTAAAGCAACAATACTTATCAAAACTGGAATTGCAAAAAAGGCAGACTTTCGAAAAGTAAGTTTTTTAAAAATGGAGACCAATCGAGTTCGCTCAACTTCGGAGAGGCTTTGCAATTGGGCGATTGGGTGAACAGGCATAGTTTTTTATTTGTTTGATAAAGATAGAAAGGTAAATCAGAACAGCGTACTAGAACTTTAGAAACATCTATTTCTCGCAAAGTAGTAGAAGTCACAAAGAGCAAAATATCCAAATTTATTACTACTGTTCTTGGCAGACTGTGCGCCTCTCCGTGAAACCAGATTTTAGCAGAATGTATTATCTACTATCTTTACCTACACCTTTTAAAACAATTTCAAATGTGGAAAGAAGAAAATTTAACAAACGACAAAACAGGAGCATCGCTCAACAAATCTTTCAAGTTCAAAAATTTTTCTGAGGCTTTCGCCTTTATGACTCGAGTTGCTTTTCTGGCAGAAAAAATGAACCATCATCCTACCTGGAAAAACACCTATAACACGGTGGACATTTCCTTAAACACACACGATGCAGGGAATAGCGTTACCCAAAAAGATCGAGATTTAGCTGCCGCAATTGATAAGCTGTTAGCAGCGTAGCATGAAAGCAATAAAAATAATATCGCTAGCAATAGCTTCTTTATTTTTCTCAGAGCTGCTAAGTCAAAATGCGGGCACAAACAATAAGTTGCACACCTTAATAGCAAGCCTTCAAAAAGATCCTGACTTACAAAATGCAACCTGGGGAATATCAGTTCTAAATATCAGGAAGGATTCTGTAATTGCTGAATATAACAGCTTCGTATCGCTGATTCCGGCAAGTACCAATAAAATTATTACTACCACTACCGCTCTCGCACTGTTGGGTGCAGAATTTCAATATGAAACCAAGCTCGAATACAGCGGCACATTCGACTCTACATCAGGTATTTTAAATGGAAATATTTATATAAATGGTAGTGGTGATCCTACCTTATCTTCCGAAGTATATAAAACGAAAAACGACACCCTTACTTTAACAGATCAATGGGCAAGGATTATCTCTTCATTTGGAATAAAAAAAATTAATGGCGCTATCATTGGCGATGCAAGAAATTTTGAAGATGAGCGTGTGCCCAACACTTGGATATGGGGAGATATGGGCAACTATTACGGTGCCGGAGCTTGTGGTCTAAATTATTTAGATAATAAATACGGACTGCACTTCAACTCCGGTACAAAAGTTGGTGACGGCACTGTGATAAATAAAATCATTCCACCCATTCCGGGACTGGAATTTATAAATCAAACTTTTACCAAAGGAAATTCCGACAACGCCTATATTTTTGGCGCTCCTTATACCCTATCCAGGTATGTGAAAGGCACTATACCCGCCAATAAAAAAAACTATAAAGTGGAAGGCTCCCAGCCCGACCCTCCTCTGTTGTGCGCACAACACCTGGACAGCTCGCTGAGAAAAATAGGAGTTCCTATCTCTAAAAAATCAAATACATTAAGAAACTTCTTGCCTTCAGCAGATGAATTTATCGGAACAGAAGAAGATAGCTTGGTTGAAAAAGCTGAATACATTGCGCTACCTCAGGAAAAAAATGAAACAAGAAAATTAATATATTCTCACTTTTCTCCTACCCTTGATAAAATCGTTTATGAAACCAATATCCACAGCAACAATTTATATGCTGAAGCATTGTTAAAAACCATCGCTTGGAAAAAAAATAAAATTGGTAACGATCAGGCAGGAATAGGAATTGTACTAAACTACTGGAAAAGCAAAAAATTAAACATTAATGGATTTAACATGGCAGATGGATGCGGCTTATCTCGATTTAATTCCACCACCACAAAAACACTTTCCTCCCTACTAGCACTAGCTAGTAAAGATTCTGTATTGTATAAAAATCTAAGCAACTCAATGCCCCTATCAGGAAAAACAGGATCCCTGGCTGGAATGTGTAAAGGAACTTGTGCCGAAAACAACTTGCGCGCAAAGAGCGGCTATATGACTCGGGTTCGCAGTTATGCAGGTTACGTAACTAATAAAAGTGGCGATCTTTTATCTTTTGCAATCATTGCAAACAACTACACCTGCAGCCCTGCCGAAATGAAAAAAAAAATAGAGCGACTCTTAATTGCTATAGCAGAAACCAAATAGCGACCTAATTGCTTTAATACTATTTATTGACAATTATTTTTTTTGTAGATATGCCTTCTTCTGATTTAATCTTCAGGAAATAAATCCCGTTAACTTCTTTGGATAAGTTCAGCTGATTACTACCGCTTGTTAAACTTCCAGAATAAATTAATTTTCCTACAACATCTAATACTTCAACCGTTCCTATAATTGCAGAACTACGAATGGTAAATATGCCACTTGAAGGGTTTGGAAATATTGAAATGGAATAAGCCCATTCAGGATTATACACTCCGGTAGCGGTAGGATTTATTTTATTTACGTTTGATTTTGATAAATTCAAATTACTCGCCATCGGTATAGGGTTTTTTATAGACAGCTTACAAGGCGAAGGATTTACAATAGCTACAAAATAATTTACATTTATTAAGGGCACCGGAGAATTAATGTCGGTGTATGCATGCACGTTGCCAGATACTGCATCCAACGAATCCCATCCGCCTGCTACTGTATAACGATAGATAATAAATGTGGGCGAGAAAAATCCTTCGTAGTCGTCCCAAATAAGATTTACTTTATTATTTAAACCAATGCTTGCAGAAAGGTGAATGGTTTTATGCAAAGGGCTCAAAGCAGATTCAGTTCCGCAGGTATCAACTGCCGAAATTTTATACCTCCAAGAATGTTGAAGTGGGTTTGCACTTTGATCGGTCCATTGGCTTGGCAAATTAGCTGCTTTGCTTCCTAAAAGCTGATATTGGCCTGCTACAATTGATTCGCGATAAAAGTTATAATGCGAAATGCCTGGATTTGCTACAGTATCTTTTTTAAACACGCATACGTTTTTATCAGTTATACTATCCACCGTAACTAGACAAATAGTTGGCGCAGAAGGTAAATTTTTAGGTACCACACCCATAAAAGCTCCGGTGCAAGTATTTCCTCCTGATACTACTAAGCTATAGGGGCCAGACACTGCCCCAACTAAATCTTGAGTTGTTGCGCCATTTGACCAAGCATAAGAATACGGAGGAGAACCACCGGTAACAGAAATATAAATTGAGCCCAACGAACCTCCACACGTAACAGGAATGATAGAATCTATTGCTATCACTGCTCCACCCGCATTTATGATTGGCGCCATTCCTAACGCGGCACATCCTTTGCTATCTGTTACTGTAACAGAATAACCTCCTGCAGATAAACCTGTAGTAGTAGCCGTAGTTGCTCCAGTGCTCCATAAATACGAAAAAGCACCATTACCACCGGATGGGAGTGCAGTTGCAGAGCCATTAGGACTGCCACAAGAAGCATCCACAATACTTACTGAAAGCGTAACAACCGTTGGTTCCGTTATTGAAACATTAGTCATTGAAACGCAGCCATTAGCTCCCGAAACTCCTACCTGATAGGATCCTGCAACAAGATTGGTTACATCCTGAGTGGTAGCACCATTTACCCAATAATAAGTATAAGGCGAAACTCCTCCTGCAACAGAAATATCAATAGCACCATCGCCACCTCCATTACATGAAACATTTTTCACAGAAGAAACGGTAACTATAGGTGAGCCAACGTTATTTATTAATGCAGGTGCTGACTTTACACAACCAGATGCATCAGTAACTGTTACCATATATAAGTTTGCCATTAAGGAATCTGCTAATGCTGCTAAATCTCCATTCGTCCAATGATAAGTGAACGGAGCACTACCGCCACTAACAGTTACGGATGCCGTTCCATTTGCCTGACCACAAGTAGCATTTGTAGTAGATACTGAAAGTGTATGTGTACATGGGGGAATAAGTTCCAATATGCTGCTAGTATTAGCACTATCATTCCCAGTAGCAATATATTCTTTTGTCTCTACTTTTAATACAACTGCCGAGCTTCTTGCTGAACCTGAAAAATCTGCTTTATGAGTCCAGCTACCTTGTGAAAAAACAGGAGAAGTTGTTATAATAATGATAGCTAAGAAATAAAAAGTGGCTTTGTTTATATTCATGTCATTGGATATTTAAATCGATTTATTAAAAGTATACCCACAAAGTTAAAAGAAATAATAGACCTCTTTCATAAGTCAAAGATATTAAAAGCTGGATATTGAAAAGATTTTACTAGTCGGTTAAATAGCATGTAGATAAAGAGGAATATTGTTTTATGTATTGGAAAAACATAAAGCACTTAGATGATTCTCGGTTTAAAAGGCTAACCGGAGTTAAGTTAAAAACCTTCCGTTTAATGGTAAAAGCGGTTAAGAAAGAGGAACAAAAGAAAGTAAAAAGAAAAGGCAATCATCGAAGT
>Ga0163151_10000204_pt1 | contig 104955 bp, 89 predicted proteins | sample OliLakLV19MP5IB2_FD_145596 | JGI IMG/M metagenome (GOLD analysis project Ga0163151, IMG submission 145596) | Freshwater microbial mat bacterial communities from Lake Vanda, McMurdo Dry Valleys, Antarctica - Oligotrophic Lake LV.19.MP5.IB-2 | ecosystem: Environmental > Aquatic > Freshwater >...
ACCACCTGCGAGACGCCTCCGCCCGCAACCTGATTCAAGTCCTGGTCCGTGAGTTCGACCAACCGCTCGTTCGTGTTGTCTTTCGTGTTCTCGTCCATCTGGCCCTCCACTCTGTTGCCAAACCTTAACCGTCCGTTGGATGGCGTAACTCACGTTGTCAGCCCCAAAACGACAGCCCCTTGCAACTGCCCAATCGGCCGTCGGTTGTCGCTGTTTATGGGACTCATTTCGGCTTTCTCGAATTCGCGCCCGGGTGTCGAGTGTCGCCCCGCATTCGAAGACTCGGACTGAGACCCCGAGATCCTAGCACACTGCGGGAACCAGAACAACCGATGCAGTGGGGCGCGTTCGACGGAACGCCGCTCTCACACCAGGAAACGAAGAAGCTGCCTCGAATGCGAGGCTGTTTGAACGCCCCCAAGAAGCCAATCGGTTTTGCCGCCGACCCCTACTGCTCCTTTTCGCTGGTACTCCGGATGAAAATTCGGTACAACAGTCCCCTTCCATTTTCAGGGCACGACCGCGAGCGCCAAGGCGGACTGGGCGCCGCAGAAAGGGACGCGATGGCGACGTCGTCGGAAGTCGCACAACGGGCAGAGGCCGCGACACTTGCGGCCGGTGCACCGGCGCGTTCGCTCCGCGACGTCCTGGGAGATCGCTGGGAACTGCATGACGCCTGGCGCCGGATGAAACGATCGACCGGCCAGCCAGGCCCGGATCGCGTCACCGTTGAGGCATTCGAGACACACCTCGATCGACATCTCGCCGAACTCGCGGTGAGCGTGGCGACAGGGCAGTACCGCGCCGGTCCGATTTCTCGGCAGTTTCTCGGCAAGAAGGACGCGGCGTCAGAGTGATCGGAATTCCAAACGTTCGTGACCGTGTACTTCAAGCCGCCGCGGCGCAATGGTTGCAAGAGCGCATCGAACCGATCCTGCTGCCCACCACGTTCGCATATCGACCGGCGCTGGGGCCACAGCGTGCCGCAGCCTACGCCGCACGGCTGGCGGCCGACTACGACTGGGTCATCACGGCGGATATCGAGAAGTATTTCGACAACGTCGACCACGACATCCTCGCCGGCGTACTCGGCGATATCCACGTGACGCCGGCCGATCTCGCCACCCTGATGGCATGGCTTCGCGCAACCCCCATCGACCGGGGGACCCCATTCGCCACGGTCAAAGGCCTGCCACAGGGGCTGACGATCGCGCCGTCACTGGCGAACCTGTATCTGCACGATTTCGACAGGCGCCTTCACCACGCGGGCTGGAAGCATGCGCGATTCGCGGATGATTTCGTCGTGTTCGCGACCCGACAAGCTGAGGCAGGGCACATGCACCAGTGGATGGCGTCCTACCTGGCCACCGAGCGAAAATTGAAGTTCAAGGCCGCCAAGACGGCAATGGCGCCGGTGGCCCAGGGATTCGACTTCGTCGGCTTCCGCATTGACCGTGACGGATTGCGGTTTTCCGCGTCAACGCCCGATCGCTTCAAGACGTCGCTCGAAGCCAGGTTACGGACACTCAATGGCGATTTAGATGGATCGGTGCGCACCGTCAACGATCTTGTGCGTGGGTGGCGGGCGTACTACGGAGGGATGTCCGACATGCTCAACGAGCAGTTGGCGGTCCTGGAGGGATGGCGTCGCGTACGGATCGCCGCGTCGCTCAGCGCCGCCGGGCACCCCCAACTGTGGCTGACAACGATGTTCGAGTCATTGACTGTCGAACGTACCCAGGAGGCACCTGGCGCCTATGGCCCCGACGCACCCGAGGCCCCTGCCGTCGCCCAGCCCCCTGCAGGTGAATGGTCGCGTTCCCAGGCGCCGCAGCCAGAATCGGTGACGGCGACCACACATCGCGCACGAAAACCAGCACCGACTCCCGCGCGAAAATCGGTGTCGCAGACGGGGCGCACGAAGGCCATTCGCGCCCTGGCGATCGGCATCACACAGCGCCCCTGGGTGACCGAAACTGGCGACCTGATGGTCCCGATGCACGGAGCGTTCGTCACACGCGCCGGTGAAACGTTGGTGGTGAAGCGAAAGCAACAGACCGTCTTCGAGGTACCACTGACCGCCGTCAAACACGTCTCGGTGATTGGGCAGGGAGCATCGCTCTCGGGCGCCGCCATCGTCGCATGCGTCGCGCGGGGTATCCGAATCTGGATCGTAGACCGTTTCGGCCGGGGGCTCGGCTTCTTTACGCCCGCACGGAGCCCCCTGTCACCGCGCATCGCGCGTCTGCTGTTGCGCGCCGCGATGACGCGCCGTGGCACGGCGCTGGCCAGGGACATCCTCAGTGGAAAACTACTGAACCAACGCGCCTTGCTCCTGTACTACGCCAAGGGACCGTCGCGACCGCCCGAGCTCCGTACGGCGCTACGCAACGCGGCGGCGGTCGTGCGAGCCTCTCTTCCAGACATTCGTGCGATCGATGCGCCCTTGCGAGTGGCCAGGCAGGAACTGTTTCTGGTCGAGGCCCGCGCCGCCGCCGCGTACTGGGCGGCATTTGCCCGGCTGGTGCCGGTCTCCATGGGGTTCCCAGGACGGCGTGGCCGCGGCGCCACTGACCCGGTCAACACGCTGCTGAACTACGGGTACTACAAGTTGCTCCATGTCGTCTGGCTGGCCGTGGACCGAGTGGGACTGATCCCCTGGCTTGGGGTCATGCACACTGGCCGCCGACGCTCGCCGGCGCTGGTCCTGGACTTGATGGAGGAGTTTCGGGCCGTGGCCGTCGATCGCGTCGTTCTTGGGGTTCTGGGTCGCGGGTTTCAACCCCGTCAGCGGCCTGATGGTCGTCTGAGACTGACAACGAAGACGACCTTCGAACACGCCTGGGAGGCGAATCTTGTTCGGCCCGTGCGATCTGGCGAAAGCCTGGAGCGGCTGGTGCGTACGCAGGCCGGTGCTTTTCGACGAGCACTGGAAGACCACACCACGTACAGGCCGGTGGTGATGTCGTGGTAGGCCGGCCTCGCGAGGCGACCTTCGTCGTGGTCGAAGCCACAGCGGTCTCACGAAAGCGCGCTGGCCGCGCGCTTCGGCGTCTTGGATTCGTCAACCTGCTCTCTGGAGTGTTCTGGACCAGTGGAGCAATACGCGACGGGCGCGATCTTGGGCGCGACGTTGCTGTAGTACTGCGCAGGACCTTGCGCGGACAGCCATTCGTAGCGGTGGTGCTCAGAGGGCGTGCGCCCCTCGAATCGCAATCCAGATGGATCACAAGCCGAGGAGGTGTCTCATGAAACTTGTACCGATCGCCCTCTACATCGGGGACCTGCCGGGGGCGCCTTTGGACGGGAGGATTCGACGACGGTATCGGAAGAAAGCCTTGTCCTCTCAAGTTGATTGCATCGTCGAGCCGAAAGGGACGGCTTTCGTCGCCACTCCGATATTCCGTCCGACCGTGCCTCAGCGGGCACGCTTCCGCCTTCAGCTCAGGGTCCCGTTGCTCTCTGGGCTCCCCGATGACGGCTACGCCCTGGTCATTCAACCGGTGAACGAGACGCGATCGACTGATCCGGAGCAGACGATTTTCGCCCCGATCTACGCCGGGCCAGACCGCCTGATCTTCGAGTTCACTCGGGCGGAAGTGATTTGGTGCACGGCCGATGGGACGTCCGGTGTCCGGTTCGCCGCCATCGACCCGTCGTCTGGGCAGATCGGGACGCACGATCGGGCTGCGCGCGACCAGTACGCCAATGTGCTGAGTCGATGTCGTGGTCAGTTGACGGGTGACGCCATGCTGTTTCCGCCACGTGAAGATCTGCGCCGGCCGGCATGGCGCATTCCGAACGGACTGCCCGTGCTGCAGTTTCAGTAACCAGCCCGACTCCGGGCCCGTGCGTCGGCGACCGGCACGCGCACGCTGTGGGTCAAATTCAACCCACCGATGCCGGCGTGACCATGCACAACACTGGCTGCAACGACTGTCCTTGTTGGGCATGTCACATGCAACTTGCACGGTCATGCTGCACCAACGCAGTGATGAGGGACATGCTATTCTGCGGCGCATGGGTGCGCCCTTGACGCCGCCTCGGCCAGCAACGTATGAAGACGTGCTGGCGTTGCCCGACCACGTGGTGGGGGAAATCGTTGCAGGCGAATTATTCGTGTCTCCCCGCCCGTCGCCGCGCCACGCGGTCGCCAGTTCCACACTCGGCGGCGAATTGAACGGGCGCTATCACCAGGGCCGCGGCGGACCAGGCGGCTGGTGGATTCTCGACGAACCGGACCTGCACCTCGGCGACGACATCGTGGTGCCTGACCTGGCCGGGTGGCGCCGGACTCGGCTGCCATCCATCCCTGATACCGCGTTTTTCACCGTACCGCCCGATTGGCTGTGCGAAGTGCTCTCGCCGGGCACCGTACGCCTCGACCGCCATCGCAAGCTCGACGTGTACGCACGCGCAGGGATCGCGCACGTCTGGCTTGTCGATCCGGTGTCGCGAACACTCGAAGTGCTCCGCCTCGATCGGGGCCTCTGGGTGATCGAGGCCGTCCATGCTGATCGCGAACAGGTCGCGGCCCCGCCGTTCACCGACACGACGCTGACGCTCTCCAATCTCTGGGCCGACTGAGGCCTGCCGGCCGCGGTCCGATTGTGTGCGTCGGACTCTCGGAGATGGTGGCCTACTTCGCAGGCTGGTCCACGATTGTGACGGTGTCATCGGTCGTGGTCGCCGTGTTCGTGTCTGTGAGCGTCGGCATCATCTTCGGCGTGTATCCCGCGATGCGCGCCTCACGCCTCGACCCGGTGCACTCGCTGCACTACGAGCAGGCCGCCGCCCGCAAACCCCTGAACGCTTTGCCGTGCACCTGCTGCACGCCGCTGCGGTCCAGCAGGTCCCTGACGTTGCCGGGTGTCACACCGCCCCCGGCCAGAATGTCGATGCGGCCGGCCGCCTGCGTCACGAGCCGGCGCAACTGGTCCGCGCCATCCATCGCGCGGTCCGCGCCGCCGCTCGTGAGCACGACGGCAATTCCAATTTCCACGAGGATCTCAAGGCCGGCGGCCTGGTCGGTCAGTTGATCAAACGCGCGGTGACAACCCACCACCATCGGCCGCGCTGCCGCGATCAGCTCAGACATCAGCGCGCGATCGATTCGCCCGTCCCGCGTCAGCGCGCCACACACCACGCCAGGCGCGCCAGCGGCTTTGACGGCTGCGATATCGGCGTGCATCACGGCCACGTCGTGCGAGTCGTACACAAAGTCGCCCACGCGGGGACGAACGAAGACGTGGATCGGCGTCGTCACGACGGCCAGTGCGTGCCTGATAAGGCCCATTGACGGCGTCACGGCGCCGTCGTGCAGCAGGCCGCACAGTTCAATGCGGTCCACGCCTTCGGCGTCTGCGGCCAGGGCGCCGCCAATGGACTCAACGGCGGCTTCAACAAACAACGGCTGCGGGGGGGCGTTCACAATCCGGATGATACCGGCGGCGAGGCCAGGGGGGGGGATACCATCGAGGTGCCAGCCCCAGAGTCCGGTCGTGTGAGGAGTTGAGTATGGACCGGCTGTGTCGCGTCCTTGTCCTGGGTATTGTGATTGTCGTCGGCGTCACCTCGGTGGAGTGGCCGCTCGCCGCTCGCGATCAGGGGCGCCGCGTCCATGTCTCGATCACAGACTCCAAGGGCGAACCTCAGACTGGCGTCGCGGCATCGGACCTGGTCATCGAAGTCAACGGCAAGCCCGCCGCAGGCACCAGTGTGGCTCCGGCCGCCGAGCCGGTATCGATCGTCGTGGTCACTGAAGGGGTTGGCCGAGACTTGGTTTCGGAGACTCGCCGCATGATGAAGGCGGTGGTCGCGGGTGCCCGTGCCATCCATCCGGACTCCCGCGTGGGCCTCATGGTGGAAGACGGCGCGGCCGCCCCCGTCATGCATCACGTGGCGACCGATGCTGCGGCGCTCGATCCGACGATAGCCCGCTTCTTTGAAAGCAGCCGGAATGCGCCGTTGCTCGACAGCATTCTCACCGCCTCGCAAACGCTGGCGCTTGAGCGGAATTCCCGTCGCGCGATCGTGGCGGTCACCTGGGGAAACGCGGCCCAGGTTGATGTCATGTCGCCGACGAAGGTCTCCAAGGCGGTCAGGGAGAGCGGCGCGTCCCTCTGGGCACTTGACATGGGCGGACGAGAGGCGCCGCTCGGCACAGCCGAACAGCGCGTGTTGTCTGACGTCACAAGCATCAGTGGGGGGCGCCGCGTCACGGTCGTGAAAAGTCAATGAATCCTTTGCCGACGTCGACCCGCTCGAGTGTCACGCGAACGCGATCGCCAACGTCAACGCCGGGCAGCTCACCGTGGGCCAGCATGCCCTCCACCGGTGGCGCGAAGATGCGGACGAACGTTCCCTTGGGCGACGCGCCGGTCACAATCGCGTCGAACGCCTGACCGATCCGCGACCTCATCAACAGCGCCGCCGCAGACTTGTCCACCTGCCGTTCCACCTTGTTTGCGGCATCCTCCTGTTGCGTGCAGTGGGCGGCGAGCTGGTCGAGTGCCTCCACCGAATACGGCGACGGCGTGCCGGCGATCACAGACTTGAGCAGCCGCTGGGTGATGAGGTCGGGATAGCGGCGATTGGGTGCCGTCGAGTGCGCGTAGTCCTTGACCGCCAATCCGAAGTGGCCCGGCGGATCCTCGCCGGGTCGATCGACGACGTACTCGCCGGGGCCGAGCAATTTGATGACACTCAGTGACAGGTCGGCGAACCGGTCGGGTTGCGCACGCCGACTGGTGCGAAGGAACTCCGCCAGCGCAGGTGCATCCGGTTCAGCGGGCAGGTGCGAGCCCGCCGCTGCCGCAAGCTCGACAATGCGGCTCCAGCGTTTGGGCTGGCGCACGACGCGGCGGATCGACGGCACGCGGTGGGCGTCAAGAAAACGTGCGGTGACGCCGTTGGCCGCGATCATGAAGTTCTCGATCAGCGCCTTGGCACGATTCGCCTCGTCGGCGCGCACATCGCGGAGCGCATCGCCGTCGAATTCGGCGTTGGCCTCGATGCGATCGAACTCGAGCGCGCCGTCCTCGTGGCGGCGCTCGCTGAGTGCGCGCGCGGCCTGATCCTGCAACGTCAGCAGCGCGCCCACCCCCGGCACCGCGGCGGCCGCGGCTGGCAGCGGTCCCTGACCCGCCAACCACGCGCCCACGGCGTGGTACGCGAGCTTTGCGTGATTCCTGACCGTGGCGCGATAGACATCAGGCGCCTGGATCGCACCATCAGGTGCCACCGTCATCTCAACGACAATCGCCAGCCGGTCCTCGCCAGGATTGAGCGACGTCAGGTCGGTGGACAGCCGGAGCGGCAGCATGGGGAAGATGACGGCCGGCGTGTAGACCGACGTGGTGTTCACCGCAGCGTGACGGTCGATCGGCGAGTTCTGCGGCACCTGTGCGTCCACGTCGGCAATTGCCACACGCACCGTGACGTGGCCTCCGGGCGCCTCCTCTGCCACCGAAAGCTGATCGAGATCGCGCGAGTCGTCGTTGTCGATCGAGCACCAGAGCCACGCGCGCAGGTCGCGTGGCGCGACCGGTCCGGGCTCCGGGGTGCCCGGCGCCTGCTCGGCCTGCGCGATGGCTGCGGCAGAAAAGTCGGGATCGAGCCCCCGCTCGCGCATCGCCCGGATGGCGATGGCGCGCAGGCGGCTGCGATCGGAAGCGTGTGCCGCGTCAGTCATGGTCTGTCGACGCTATCACGCTCTCGCCGCAACTACTTCGGCGCCAGCGCCTTCGCGATCGCATCAACGGTCAATGTGGTCCGCAGCTCGACGATCTTCTTTGCCATCTCCAGCGTCTTGTCGAGGGGCAGCAGGCTGACGCCGTTGATCGTCGCCCTGTTCGCCTTGGTGCGCTGCTCCAGGCGGATGGTCTTCGGGTCGTACAACGCCATCAACGCGTCGATTCCGTATTCCTCGTGCAGGCCGTCGGACCCCTGGCTCGCGCCGATTTCGATCTTCTCGGGAATGCCATTCGCCTGCACCAGCTTCTGCACCGACGAATAGTCGTAGTACTCGGGAATGAAAATAAAACGTGTCGGCGAGTCGGCGTATTTGATCGACAGGGCTTCGGCGACCGCCTTCATCCCTCCCTGATTGCCGCCGCTGTCACCCATCAGAATCACCGTGGTGAAGCCCATCCCCTTGAGACTCGTGGCCATATCGGTCAGCACGGCCCGGTAGGTCTCCTGCGAAAGGAACACGCTGCCTGGCGCCACTCTCGCCGCATCGGGCCGTCCGGGCTCGAGCGTCACGATGGGTGCGACCAGGGCGTTGCTGAGTTTTCGCGCAATCGCGTCGCCCATGACCTTGAGGACGAAGTTGTGTTTGCCGGTGGCCAGGTGCGGGCCATTGGATTCAACACCGCCGGTCAGGATCAGGGCCGTGGACTTGCCGCCCTTGATGGCATCGCGGACCTCCATCCAGGTGAGTTCTTCCATCCAGACGCTGTCGAGCGCCTCGATGGGCCGAGGCGCATTCTGCTCGGCCACACGTCGTGCGGCAGCGGCAGCCTGCTGTTCGGGCGTCTGCGGCGGCCGCTGTCCCCGGCCTCCAGCTGCAGCCGGTGGCGTGGTTGGTGGCGGCGTCTGCGCCTGCGCGACTCCTGCCATGAGACAGAGTCCAACCGCCACGAATGCGTTGATGTGTTTCATGCGCGCACGTTAGCCGATCGGCGGGAGCCCTCGCAAGCCGGGCTCGCTCACCCTGTCACGCCGGATCACAGGCGGCGCGGAGGGTTCACGGCCAGGGACGAGATGGCAGTCGCCCCCGCACGGTCCCGCTCAGCCACGCCCTGGGGCCGAACTCGGGCCGGCCGTACTGGCCCGCGTCCACGCCAATGGTCCCATCGAAGCGATAGTCGATCGATTGACCGCCGACCGCCCTCCGGATTGCGTCGGCTAACGCAGGCAAATCCGCAAAGCTGATCGAGAAATCGATGGGGAATGTCTCGGTGCCACCCGCAGTGAGCGGAAGGCCGAGGGGCAGGTCGATGTCGGACGCGCGACGGTCCTGAAGGTGTAACGCACCACGCAACGTGGCCAGTGTGAATCCGAAGGGGTTCGGGTTCGTCACCGTGGCCCAGAGCCGCACGTTGGCGCCTCCGAGTGGACGATTGAGCGCGGGCCCGAGCAGGCGAATCTCAGCCGGCCGGTCTTCCGCTTCCGTAAACCGCGGCGGCTGCACCAGCTGGCGCAGTTGCTCGAGCGTCGCACAGCCTGCGGCCGCCAGCATGACCCCGACGACCACGAAGGCCTTCACCATGTGCCCATGATAGTGCCTGGCGCGAGGCGACGCCCGGCGATGCCTAAGATTAGTATTTGATTGGCCATCCCGGTAGCGCGCGTTCGCCGGGAGAGGTGCCCCTTGAACCTCGAACCCGGTGTATGCTTCGGCTCTCATCGACCTGTGAGTGGAGCCGGATGACGAAGACCTTTCCAATTGTGACCCTGGCCCTTTCGGCTGTCGTCGGACTCGCCGCCTGCCAGCGCGAAGCCGACCCGCCGGCATCCGAGCCCACAGCCCAGGCCCAGGCTCCAGCCATCGTTCAACCTGGCGCGCCCGGTCAGGACTCGACTGTCGTGGCCAAGGTTCCAATTTTTCAGGGGAGCACTTTCACGGACGATGACGTGAAGTTCATGCAGGGGATGATCCATCATCACCATCAAGCGCTGCTGATGGCGGCGATGATCACCAGCCATACCAAGACTCCGGAATTGGCTGCGATGGGGCAGAAGATCGAGCTCTCGCAGGGCGGCGAAATTCAGTCGATGAAGGAATGGCTCACCGCGCGACGCCAAAACGTGCCGACGGTCATGGCCGATGGCTCGGCCATGATGATGGGCAAGGCGGGCCACATGGATATGGCCGCGATGCCTGGCATGCTCACGGCCGACCAGATGAAAGCGCTCGACGCCGCGCGCGGCGCACAGTTTGACGAGCTGTTTCTCACCGGCATGATCCAGCACCACAAGGGTGCGCTGACGATGGTGGCCGATCTGCGTGAGGCTGGTGGCGGGAAAGAAACCAATATCGGCGACTTCCTGAACGAAGTGGACAACGATCAGCGGATGGAAATCGTCCGGATGTACGGACTCTTGGGGAGGCCAGTGGAAAAGTCATGAAATCACACACTCAACTTCAGCTCATGGTGACGGCTGCCGTCTGTCTGGCAGTGTCCACGGTCTTCGCGCAGAATCCACCCGCGGCACCGCAGCAGGGACGCGGCGCAGTCACGGTGGGACAGATCCCGATTCCGCAGCCCTGTACGGCAGAGCAAATTGCGGCAGCCCAAGCGGCCGCGAACCAGCCGATCGAGGCAGCGGGCCGGGGTCGTGGCGGGCGCGGCGGCGGCGGCGTCGCCTGCCACATGCCCGATCCACGCGAAGGCCTCAAGCCCGGCAAGTACGACGCTGGCGAGGCCGCGCTCAACATGAAGCTCGTGGCGACCATGAAGCAGCCCGAGGGCATGTACGACCCGAACGCCACAAACGCCCGAAGCCTCGACTATGCGAACTCCGACCTGGCCTTCGGCATGAACGGCCGGCTGGCGCTCCAGGGCAACTTTCACGGGATGATTTTCTACAACATCGAAGACCCGACGAAGACGACGCTGCAGACGATCGTTTCGTGTCCGGGCGGGCAGGGCGATGTGTCGGTGTGGGGGAACCTCGCGTTCATGTCTGTGGAGGGCTATGGCCGGCTCGATTGCGCCGCCACGCCTGCGCCGACCACGCCGCCGGCACCAGGCGGCGGGCGCGGCGCGGCTCCCCCCGATCCGAACCGTATGTTTGGTGTCCGGATCTTCGACATCTCGGATCCGCGCAAGCCCCGGCAGGTCGCTGGCGTGCAGACATGCCGAGGCTCGCACACGCATTCGATCGTCACGGATGTGAACGACAAGGAACACATCTACATCTATGTCTCCGGCAATTCGGGTGTGCGCTCGGCTGAGGAGAAGGCCGGCTGCGTGTCGGATCCCAACGCGCCGAACACGTCCACCTTCGGCATCGACGTGATCAAGGTGCCGCTTGCGCATCCGGAACAGTCTGCGGTGGTCAGCCACGCCTACATCTTCGCGGACGCGAACACCGGCCAGCTTGCCAGCCTTCACGGCCGTCGTCAGGGCACGGGCGAACCCATCCCGAACCAGACCGCGGGCTGCCACGACGTGACCAGCTATCCGTGGGCCAAGCTGCTTGGCGGCGCGTGCTCCGGCAATGGCCTGCTCCTCGACACCAGCGTCGTGACGAAACCGAAGCGCCTGGATGATGTGGCGGATGCGGCGTTTGCGTTCTGGCACTCCGCGACGTTCAACAACGACGGCACCAAGCTTCTGTTCTCAGACGAATGGGGCGGCGGCACGCAGCCGATGTGCCAGTCGATCCACCCGACGATGTGGGGCGGCAATGCGGTGTTCGACATCCAGGGCACGGGCGACAACCGGCGGATGAAATTCGGCGGTTACTTCAAGATGCCGGCGTGGCAGACCGCGAGCGAGAACTGCGTGGCGCACAACGGCAGCCTCGTGCCCGTGCCTGGGCGCGACATCATGGCCCAGGCCTTCTATCAGGGCGGCGCATCGGTGTTTGATTTCACGGACTCGGCGCGCATCAAGGAAATTGCGTACTTCGACCGCGGGCCGATCGACGCGGACAACCTGGTCATCGGCGGCTACTGGTCCGTCTACTACTACAACGGATTCCTCTACGGCTCGGAGATTGCGCGCGGTCTCGACATCTTCCAGTTGACGCCGAGTGACGATCTCTCCCAGAACGAAATCGATGCCGCTAAGCTTGCGACCCGGGAAGGCTGCGGCGCGTCGAACGACTTCAACGTGCAGTGCCAGGCGCATTACGTCTGGCCGAACAGTTTCGTTGTCGCTCGCGCGTACCTCGATCAGCTCACTCGCGCCAAGGCACTGCCGCAGGAGCGCGCCGGTGCCCTCGACGCGGCCATGAAGGACGTCGAAAACGCAAGTGCTGCGAACCGCAGGGTTGCGGTCACTCGTCTCGACGCACTGGCGGCCGAGTTGACGAAGGACGCCACATCGGCGATGGGGATCAACGCCATGCGGATGAAGGCCGCCGCATCGACGATTCAGAGGCGCAACGCGCAGGTGAAGTGAGTCGTTGGGCTTTCACGTGGCCGCTTGCGGCCACGTGTGGCACCCGGGCCCCGTGCCAACGCTCTTACCCACGCGTCCGCAGTCGTGCTTCGATGTCTGCACGAAACGCGGCCGACACGCGGACCTCACGGCCGCTCGTCAGTCGCACACGCGCGGTTCCGTCGATGACCACGATGACCGGCTGCACACGATCGAGGTTCACGAGGATCGACCGATGCACACGTGGCACGGTACCGGTAGTCGGCATCGCTGGTGGACAGAATCACGTCGTTGCGGCTGGCGCGGACGAACTCCACTTCGCCCGGGTTCACGAATGCGGTGCCTTCGCGTCGCTTCAGAGCCGGGCGCTCGGCCGGCACGCCGGCGCCAGGATGGGCCACCAGAGCGGCCAGGTTCGCCGCCGCCTCGGCAATCCGGCGCTGCTGAGCGTGGGCGCGGGCGATCGCGAGCGCCTGGTTCACTCGCGTCCGCGAAAACGGCTTGACGAGGTAGTCGAGTGCGCGCACTTCAAAGGCGTGCACGGCATGGTCCCCGTACGCCGTGACAAAGATCACCGGCGGCATCTGTTCCGGCCCCACCGCACGGATCACGTCGAAACCGCTGCACTCCGGCATCTGGATATCAAGCAGGACGACATCGGCGCGGCATCCGGAAAGCGCTTGAATGGCGGCGCGTCCATCGCGGCACACGGCCACCACCTCCACGTCGGGGTGCGCCGACAGCAGGCTGAGCAGATGCTCGCGAGCCGGAGCCTGATCTTCCACGACGACCACGCGCAACGGGTTCATAGGGCTTCCTTTACGTGAAACGGTATTGTGACGCGGACCCGGACGCCGCCGTCGTCTTCGGCAACAATCTCACACGACTGCCGGGCGCCATACAGTTGCTCGAGCCGGCCACGTGTATTCGCAAGACCGACGCCGGCGCCATGTGCCGAGGTGGCCGACAGGCCAATCCCGTCGTCGCACACCCCCAGACAGAGATCATCGCCATCGCGCCACGCCGACACATGGACGCGGCCGCCACGGGCCCGCGGCTGCAGGCCATGCCGAACGCTGTTTTCCACCAGTGGCTGCAGGAGAAGCACCGGCCCCTGGCATCCAGCACCTCGGCATCAATGGCGAATGTCACGGTCAGCCGTTCGCGCATCTGTACTGATTCGATCGCGAGGTAGTCGTCGAGTGCGGCCAGATCCTGTGCCAGCGTGACTTCATTCGCATGGGTGTCGCGCAGCGTGGTGCGCAGCAGCCGGCCCAGGCGTTCGATCATGGACTCGGCGGCATCGGGATCGCGTCTGAGCAGCGATGAGACTGCGTGCAGGGTGTTGAACAGGAAGTGCGGCTGAAGTTGCCGCTGCAACGCCAGGAGCCGGGCCTGCGCCAGGGACGCCTCCAGCTGCGCCTCAGACACGGCACGCCGCCGCACCTCGGCCTGCAGGGCCATCGCGTAGGCCAGCGCCGCGAGCGCCGCATACATCGTGAACTCCCACTCAACCGCGAGCCTTGGAGTACTCACGATGCGGAGGCTGAAACGCCTCCACGTAATCGGATACCCCATCGTCGCCCAGGTCAGCAGCAGGCTCGACAAGGACAGTACGGCCAGATGGGTCGTGGCCAGGAGAGCACCCACACACATGGGCGGCCAGGGCCGCGGGCCAAGGCCAGCCCCGGGCGCGAATACGCAGCGCCAGAAAGACGGCCGCAGGAATCAACACGGCCCACGTACCCCAGTACACCACGTTCATGATCAGCACGGCCGACCGGCGCCCCGCATCCACCTCCGCCGATGTCAGCGTGAGACTGCCAATGAGGCCGGAGACGACTCCAATGACGACGACGGCTGACGACAAGGTGCGCCACTGGAACTCACGCATGGCTGACACTGTGCCACGGAATGTTGCACCGCGCGGACACCGCGCGGACACCGCGCGGGCTTCGTCCGGCTGTGGCCCGACGCGAGCGCTGTGGCGCAGACCGCTGCACCGCCGCCGGGTTTGTCGCCGCCGCTCTCCAACGCCCGGATGTGAGGAAGCCGGACTCTGGTGCTCAGCGATCACGGCATCGCACACTGGCATTCACGTCGATCGGCCTGGCCACGGCCGACTCCCTCGTGATGCTGGTTGGGAACAAGTAGGCGCCGCTGTGGTGGACGTCGCAGGACTAACGTCCGTGGTCATCGGTGGCGCCGCGACGCCGGTCAGGTGCTGGACCAAGCGGAGGCCCGAACGCGCGGCCCGCGCCATTCTGACCATGGCACTGCGCGCAACTGCCCTGCCGAAAGAGGGTCTTGCCTTCCTCCACCATGGCGACGGTGGCGCCGGGCGGCGGGATCGCCGGGGGGCCGGTCGGCTCCGTCGGCCCTTTTCCGCCGCACGCCATGATGGCCAGCGCCGGAGCGCACAGGGCCAATCGCACCACCATTGGTGTGCTCCTCAACATTCGGTATGACATCAATACACCCTCGTGACAGCGCCAGTTCGCCTCATTGCGGCCGGCACCGAGTGCAGGTGCAAGGGATGTGCCCGTGAGAATTCACAACCGACCCACAGCAGACCGTGACGAACCTGCCGCAGAAGGGACCAGCACACGTCGCACGGGCTCACGTCACACGGAGGGACCAACCTGCATTCGGAGTCTTGGATGCACCGAATCAACGTCTCGGGTTTTCCGGGTTGGCATGTGGCTGTTCTCAGGCAGGCTCAGTCAACGCCCGCACATCCAGGATCTTTGGGATCTGCTCGTCGGTCAAGAGACCCTGTTCGCGCACGAGGTCCACCACGGACTTGCCTGTGGCGACCGATGCTCTGGCAATCTCGCCGGCCTTGGCGTACCCGAGGATGCGGTTCAGGGCCGTGGCGATCTGCGGGGTGTGTTCCGCAAAGTACCGGCAGCGGGCTTCATTGGCGGTGATGCCTTCAATGCACCGGACACGAACCGCGCGCAGGGTGGTGGTCAGGATCTCGGTGCTTTCCAGCACGGCGTGTGCCATGACGGGCATCATGACGTTCAGTTCCAGCTGACCCGCCTGTGCGCTGTACGCGACGGTGGTGTCGTTTCCCAGCACCCGGAAAAACACCTGGTTGGCCATTTCCAGGATCGACGGATTCACCTTGCCGGGCATCATGCTGGAGCCCGGCTGGGTGCTGGGCAACGTGATCTCGCCCAGGCCATTCGATGGCCCCGAGCTCAACAGGCGCAGGTCGTTCATGATGCGTGTGAATTCGAGAGACATGGCCCGCAGGGCGTTGGAGTACACGGTCATGGGCAACTGCGACTGCATGGCCGCGCACATGTTCGGCGCCAGGTGGAGGCCGGCCTCACCGGTGGCCGCCCGCAGCTCGTCGAGGATGGCCTGGCGATAGCCTGCGGGCACGTTCACGCCAGTCCCGGCCGCCGACCCACCGATCCCGAGCTCGCAGAGATGCTCCTGAGCGGCAGCCAGCAGGTGCAGCAGTTGCCCCACGGTGTGGGCGTACGCGCCGAACTCCTGGCCAAGTCGAATGGGCACCGCATCCTGAAGGTGCGTGCGTGCCGCCTTGAGGACGTGGTCAAACTCGGTGGCCTTGGCGTCAAGCGCCCCCTTGAGCGCCTCGAGTTCGACGACGAGTGCCCGCGAGAGACGCAACGTCGCCAACCTCATGACCGTCGGATAGGTGTCGTTGGTGCTTTGCGACATATTGACGTGGTCATTGGGATGGACCGGGACATAGGACCCCAGCGCGCCGCCCAGCGCTTCATTGGCGACGTTGGCGATCACCTCGTTGGTGTTCATGTTCTGCGAGGTGCCGGCGCCGGCCTGAAACGCGTCCACGATGAAGTGCCGACGAAAATCAGAGGCGAGGATCGTCGCGACCGCCGAGATAATCGCGTCGCGGCGCGGCCGATCCAATGCGCCAACATCACCGTTGGCTTTGGCCGCGCAACGTTTCAGAAGCAGGTATGTCCTGATCAGTTCGGGATGCACCTGCGTACCACTGATCGGAAAGTTCTGGGCGGCGCGCAGCGACTGGATCCCGTAGTACACATGATCGGGGATCTCGAGTTCACCAAGACTGTCTTGCTCCGTTCGCATCATATCCTCCATTGTTGGCGCGGTTGACCTGATATGGATCCACTGTAACCCTGCGAATGACACACAGACGGTGTGCCTTTCCGCACAGGCGGCGGGCGTGCACGAGCGTAGGGTGGACGTATGCGTACACTTCCTACCGTCCTCGCGTGTGTGATCCTGGCGGGCGTCATCGGAGCCGTCGAGACTCCCCGCGTCACTGCCGTGACGCCGTCACCCCTCTTCACGAGCCCGACACCTCAGACACTGAGAGTGACGGGGACGGGGTTCGCCCCGGGCCTGACCGTTGAGGTCATGTCGCAGGGGAATACCGAAACCTACTCTGGCGCAGCGATTCAGGGACAGCGCAGTACCTCATTTGAGATTGCGGTGGTGCTCACGCAACCCGGAGCGCCCACACTCGTGGTGCGGAACACCGACGGCGGTGTGTCCGATCCGTTTCCCCTCAAGGTTGACGTGGGCGCGCCCGGGCGGCCAGACGCTCCCGTCCCGCAGTCGCGCCCCACGATCGACCGCGTGTCTCCCGAACGAACCACCAAAGGCAGTGTCGCTCAGGCCGTGACGCTCACCGGGAGCCAGTTCGCTCCGGGGTTGACCGTGTCCGTGACCGACCCGACCGGCACAGTCACCATTGTCAAAGGCACGGCCATCGACACCGTGACGCCGACCCTGGTCAAGTTCGGCTTTGTTTTTGAGGTGTCAGGCGAATACACGCTGACCATCACCAACCCGCCAGGCCAGTCGTCGAATGCCGTCACGATCGCCGTGTCGTAGGCCCATCGGGCGCCACGAATTATGTCGATACCCTGAGAAATGTGTTGGCCCGGTCCTGGCGCGTGGTGGAAGAACGTGCGAATCTGACAGAATTCGCCGAATCGGCTTGGCGCGTGATGATCGAGCATCGCGCGCCGAAAGAATAGACCGAGATTCGTTGCGCAATGTGCCCGATCGAACATTGCCGCTCCTGGTGCCGCCGTAACGTCGCGTTGATCGATTGACTTCAATCGACCGAAGTCCAACGCGAGGTGGCGTCATGAATCGTTACCGCTTTCCCTTGACAGTTGTTCTGAATACCTTTGTCCTGCTGGCGAGCGCCAGTGTTGTTTCAGCACAGGTCGCGCCCACACTCGGCTCCGCGCACAGTTACGCGGTGCTGGCTGGTTCCACGGTGACCAACGTGGGAGCAACAATCATCACCGGTGATCTGGGCGTCAGCCCCGGCAGCGCGGTCACGGGCTTTCCTCCCGGTGTCGTCGTCAACGGCACGATTCACGGCGCGGACGCGTCCGCAGGGTTGGCGCAGGGAGGGCTGACGGCGGCATTCAACAACCTCGGCAGCCAGGCCTGCACCCAGGATCTCACCGGACAGGACCTCGGCGGCCTCACGCTGACACCTGGCGTCTATTGTTTTTCGTCGTCAGCACAGCTGACGGGCACGCTGACGCTCGACGCCGAGGGCGATGCGAGCGCGGTGTTCATCTTCAAGATGGGAAGCACACTGACCACGGCCACCGGTTCGGCCGTCGTGATGATCAACAGTGGCGCGCCGTGCAACGTGTTCTGGCGTGTTGGCAGCTCGGCCGCGCTCGGGAGCGAGACGGCCTTCTCAGGCAACATTCTCGCGCAGGAGAGCATCACGCTCATCACCGGGGCCACGGTCACCGGCCGCACGCTGGCGCGCACCGGCGCCGTGACCTTAGGGACGAATACGGTGAACGCGACTTGCGGCGGGGGGCCTGGGCCGGTGTGCCCGACGATCACGCTCTTGCCCGCAACCCTGCCCGGCGGCGTGGTGGGCACGGCGTATGCGCAGACCATTGTCGGCAGTGGCGGCATCGGACCGTACACGTTCGCGGTGACATCAGGCACGCTGCCGGCGGGAATGACACTGACGTCAGCGGGCGTTCTGTCGGGAACGCCCACCGCAGTGGGCACCTCAGTGGTGACCATCCAGGGGACCGATGCCAACGGCTGCCTTGCAACCATCAGCCTCACGATCGTGATCGCGGCGGCACCACCGCCTCCGCCCGTGTGTCCCGTGATCACGCTGTCTCCGCCGACGCTGCCCACGGGCATGGTCGCGGTGGCCTACAGCCAGACGATTGCCGGCAGCGGCGGGCAGGGCCCGTACCTGTTCGGGGTGACGAGCGGCGTCTTGCCAAGCGGCGTCACGCTGACACCGTCGGGTGTTCTCGCGGGGACTCCAGCGACGGCCGAGACCGCGGTGGTCACGATCCGTGGCACGGATGCCAATGGGTGTTTTGCCGAGGTGATCTACACGATCGTCATCGCGCCGGCTCCCCCGCCACCGCCGGTGTGTCCCGTCATCACGCTGTCGCCGCTGATCCTGCCTGACGGGATCATTGCCGCCGCCTACAATCAGCTCATCACCGCCAGTGGCGGCACCGCCCCCTACACGTTTGGTGTGACCGCCGGTGCGCTCCCCATGGGACTCACGCTGACCGGCGCGGGTGCGCTGTCGGGGACGCCCACAACCGTCGGCACGTCTGGCGTCACGATTCGCGGCACCGACGCCAACGGCTGCTTCGCCGAGGTGGTCCTGACCATCGCGGTCGTGGCTGCGCCACCGCCGCCACACGTCTGTCCTGTGATCACCCTGTTGCCGGCCACGCTCCCCGGCGGCATCGTCGGCATCGCGTACAGCCAGACCATCACCGGCAATGGCGGCACCGGCCCCTACACATTTGGCGTCACGTCGGGTGTGCTGCCGGCCGGAGTGACCCTCACGTCGAACGGTCTGCTGTCGGGGACGCCGACAACCGTGGGCACCTCGGTGGTGACGATTCGCGGGACAGATGCGCAGGGCTGTTTCGCCAGCGTGATCTACACGATTGTCCAGGCGGCACCCGAGGTGCCTCCCTGCCCGGCGATTTCGTTCACGCCGGTGATCCTGCCGCAAATCACGGTCGGCGTCCCGTTCAGCGTGACGTTCATCGGATCGGGCGGGACGGGCCCGTACACGTTCACCGTTACGGCAGGGGCGCTGCCCGGCGGACTGACGCTGTCACCAGGCGGAGTGCTGTCGGGCACGCCGACCGGCAGCGGCGCATTCAACTTCACCATCCGGGCCACCGATGCGTCTCTCTGTGTGCTCGAGCGCGCCTACACCATGGTCGTCGTGGAGGCGGTGCCGACGCTGCCCCATGTCGTCCTTTTGTTCCTCGCGCTCGGCCTCACAGGCGCCGGCTACATGCGGCTGCGCCGGCAGGCGATGCTTATCGGGCGGTAGTCTCCGTTGGGCCCTCCAGCTCCACGTCGATCAGGCGCGCTCGGTCTCGGCCACCGTCTTTGGCCGAGTACAGCGCCTGGTCGGCGAGCTGGAGGAGACCTGCGCAGTTACGTTCTGCGGTGGGAACCATGCTCGCGATGCCGACACTGACGGTCAGCACGGGCGCCACTGGGGACCCGGCGTGGGCGAGGGTGAGGGCGCGCACCTGCGCCCTGATCTCTTCGCCGATTCGCAGGGCTTCATCGCGGCCCGTGTCGAACAGCACCACGGCGAACTCTTCCCCGCCGAAACGTGCCGCCATATCGAGCGGCCGCCGCCCGAAACGCGCGATCACCGACGCCACCGCCTTCAGAGCTCCGTCACCCGCCTGATGGCCATAGTGGTCGTTATAGGCCTTGAAGCAATCGATGTCGGCAAACAACACGGCAATCGGCTTGCGTTCGCGCAGGCCCTGTTGCCAGATCTGCTGGAGGTGCTGGTCAAGACGCCGCCGGTTGTTGATGCCGGTCAGGCCGTCGCGCAACGCAATTTCCGACAGGAGTTGCCCCTCAAGCCACGCGACGCGACGGGCGCGTTCGAGGTGGTGCGCACCAACGGCACAAATCACGCTGGTCGTCAGTAACATGGCCAGGAACTGGACCATGTCCAGGGTCGGCATGGCAAACCACCTGGCGGCCGCCACGTAGAACGCGATAGAGGCCAGATTGCCGGCCAGCGCCAGGCGAAACCGGAGCCCCATGATGAAGTAGGCCGCGATGGTGGCAATGACCAGGCGGACAAACAGCCGATCCTCATCCAGGGTCCAGGCGAGGAGTCCAATCCACGCAATGCCCATCATTCCGGCCGTCATCAACACCGTCATGATCCGCGGATACCACAGCGAGGCCCGGCGCCCGAACGTCAGCGCGAACGCCACCGCCAGAATGAGCACCATGACGCCAAGACGGGCGACATGGGGCACGGCTTCGCTGACCTTCGGAATGACGAGCCGATCCACCTGAACAATGGCACATACCAGCGCCATCAACATCGCCAAGTTGATGCGGAGGTATTTCAGGCCCTCCTGAAACTGCTCGTCGCGGTAGGCGGCCTCGAGGCTTGGCTCGAATCGCATCGAGCGAACGCCCCGCTCAAGATGACGCTGGAGCGACTCGGCATAGTCGGCTCCGTCGTGCGTCGCCGCTGGCGTCTGGGGACGGAAGGACTGTCCGTGATCGTTCAAGACTGCAATGGCCCTTGTCAGGCAGTTTACTACTTCAGCGATCACGACGGATCACAGGGAGACGCGGAGGCACGGGAGGTCTTGTGCGATACTCGGCGCATGCCGCTGCGCCGGGCCCATCTCGGATCGCTGCTCATCGTGGCCCTGGCACTCGCCGGTGCAACCGTGGGGCCGTCGCGGGCGTTCTCGCGGGCCGCGACCTCGATCGCCTGGGAGGCGGCCGACACGCGGCTCGCTCGGGTTTCTGCGAACATCGCACGGCGCCTGAGAGTCGCTGGGCCTGCCCTGTTATTGAGTGCGGCGCTCTCCAGACCCAGGGTCGTTGACACGCCGGTCCGGCATTCACTGTTTCAACGTCCTCCCCCCCACTCCTCACACACACGCAACGTCTGACGCCGACGTCGTGGTGACGTCGCCGTTACCTGTGTTTGTCGTCAGAGGAGGTTTCCATGCGCCCATGGCGTTCGTGGTTTTCGCGCGGACCGTTGTCCGCGTCGCTCGTTTCGCAAGTCAACACACTCCGCGGGAACCTCAGGGACAGGTCCGACTGCGATCTCGCCGACGCAGCGGTCGCGGCCACAACGCTGTGCGAGGTCGTCGCCGTGACTGCGGTCACGGCGGCGCGCGTTCTCGGACTCGAGATGCACGACGAGCAGCTGCAGGCCGCGCTCGATCTGGCCGCCGGCTACATCGTGGAGATGCAGACGGGTGAGGGCAAGACCCTGGCCGCCGTCCCGGCCATCGTCTGGCTCGCCCGCACCCATCAGGGTGTGCACGTACTCACGGCCAACGAATACCTGGCGCGTCGCGACGCCGAGTGGATGCGCGGCATCTATGAACGGCTGGGCCTGTCGGTGGCCTCAATTGATCAGGGGATGTCGGCGGCCGAGCGCCGCGCCGCCTATCGGGCCGACATCACGTACGCGACGGCGAACGACGTGGGCTTCGATGACCTGCGCGACGGCCTGGCGTACGACGCCAGTGAGCTGGTGCATCGGCCGCTGTCAAATGCGGCCGTGGTCATCGATGAGGCCGATTCGATCCTGATCGACGAAGCGCGTATTCCCCTGGTGATCGCCGGCGGAGTCGCGGATGCGTCGGACCTGCCGGTCGCCTCAGACCGGGCCGTGCGCACGTTGCACCAAGGTCAGCACTTCACGGTGGAAAACACGGGCGCCAACGTGGTGCTGACGCCGGCCGGCGTCGAGCGAATCGAACACACCCTGGGCATGGCCAACCTGTTCGACTCAGCCCATCTCGCGGCCCACACCGCGGTGCAGGATGCTCTGCACGCGCACGTCCTGCTGCGACGGGACGTGGACTACGTCGTGAAGGATGGCGCCGTCCTGTCCGTAGACGCACTCAAGGGCCGCATCGTCTCTGAGCGGCGCTGGCCCGCAGGCCTGCAGACGGCCCTTGAGTGCAAGGAAAGCGCAGGCCTGCGCACGCAGGGGCGTGTGCTCGGCTCGATCACGGTCGAGAACCTCGTCGCCCACTACGGGCGCGCGTGTGGCATGACGGGCACGGCGGTCACGCAAGCGCAGGAACTGCGCGACGTGTATGGGCTGAATGTGGTCGGCATTCCGCCCCATCGACCGTTGATTCGGATCGACCATTCCGACCTGGTCTTTGCGACCCGAGCCGAAAAGGACGCGGCCATCAGGGCCGAGATTCGCCGGCTGTATGCCGCCGGACGCCCCGTGCTGGTGGGCACTGGCAGCGTCGAGGAATCGGAGCACCTGAGCCGGCAGCTCGGAGACGTGCCCCATGTCGTGCTGAACGCCCGCCACGAGCCGCAGGAAGCCGCCATCATTGCCCGCGCCGGTGAACGCGGCACTGTGACCATTTCCACGAACATGGCGGGTCGAGGGGTGGACATCGTTCTGGGCGAAGGCGTGGCGGCACTCGGCGGCCTGCATGTGATTGGCACGAGCCGACACCATAGCCGACGCATTGACCACCAGCTACGGGGCCGAGCTGGCCGTCAGGGAGACCCAGGCAGCTCACAGTTCTTCGTGTCGCGCGAGGACGCGCTGTTCGTCAACCATGCCGACGGCGACCCGACCGTGGGCGTCGATCAGTTGCAGCGCATGGCCGAGGGCCGCACCCTCGACGCTCGCCTGTTCCTGCAGAAGTACGAGCGGCTGATCGAGGCCCAGCGACTGGACATGCGCGGTCGCCGCGAACGAGTCCTGTTGGACGGCCCCCGGGACGAGTCCGCGCACGCGCGCCAGATCAGGCTGGAGACCATCGACGAACTCTGGTCCGATTACCTCGCCGCAGCGGCCGAGCTTCGATCCGGCACGATGTGGCAGTCGTTTGTCGGCAACAACCCGCATGCCCGGTACATCAAGAGCATTCACGAGATGTTCGGTCAGATGATCGCGTCCATTGAGGACGAAGTTGAGGCGCGCCTCGCCTCAGCCGCCGGAGAAGACAATGGGAAGCCGCGGCAGCGGGGCGCGACCTGGACCTATCTGACCACCGACGAACCGTTCGGCCCACTGACGCAGCGCCTCATGCGGGCGCTGGTGAAACGGCTTCGGCCCGGCACATAGCTATGGGTGCTGGGCGAAGATTCGCCGATTAGTCGAGATAGTCCTGGTACCACTCCTCGTGCGGCGTGTCGGTCGCCGGGAAGTTCTCCTGCGAGCCTTGCCCGTCTGTCCTGTCGTTTTCCGCGAACCCCCACGCACGCGTCACCAGGCTCTCACTCTTCGCGTGCGCGATGTCGGCGCCATTCGACGCTCCGGCGGCAAAGAACAGCGCGTCGCGAAACGCCTTTGGATCCTCGCCCTTCTGGCGTTCGACGAACAGCACCTGCTGGAACCGCACCGGTTCCCACGGTCCGTCATCGACGACGCAGCCGATTGATCCCAACGGATCACTCGAGGCGCCCACCCGGCGCGCGGCGCTGTCCGCCTCGTCGGTCGAACACAACGGCCGCACGGTCTTTGTCGCGTGGTGTTTCCACGCCACCCGTCGCTTCGTCCGATCGATCGTGCCGGCCAGGATCTGCCGGCCGGTACCGTCGGTGGCCACATAGATAAGCTCGATATCATCGCCGTTCATTTTCAGGCTTGGCCGTGTGCCCTCGAACACGGCTTCAACGACACGCATCTTCGACCACGCGATCCGGCCGTCAGCCTGCAACGTGCCGACCTTGCAGCCCAGCCTCAGGCCATGGGCCTGCTGACCGACCCGAGGGCCGAAGCGATAGACCGCAACCACCCACCCGTCGTCGTTGATCCCTATCGCCGGCTCGGCCAGATCGATATCGCTGACCGCCAGGGTGCCCTTGCGGCGCCAGACGACGCCACCGACGGCGCCATCTACCGTGCCGGTCCAGCAGTTGAGTTCCCCCGACGGCGATCGATACGCCAGGACGACAGATCCGGCCGAGTTGCCACCCACCGCTGGCGTCGTGCCGAAGGCCCATCGGTACGCCATGCGCGTCGCCCCATTCCCGGACAAGACGCCCACGACCCGGCCCCGCATGTCATCGACGTCCGGCCACGCGCCACACCCATCAAATTCCTCGCGCGTGAACACACACGCGCCGAACACCTCCTCGAGGCGGCTGTTGAAATCCGCGAGGTCGCCGTTGGTGTTCTCGGTCAGGTCATCCTTCGAATCAAGGATGATCGTCAGCGGTGCGTGTCCCGGATGCGCGGCCGACCAGGAGACCACGACACGAAGCCACGATGTGAGGAGCGAATCCGGCGGATTGGGCGCAATGTGATCGACCTCGGCGCCTCCCTTGAGGTGCCCGACGCGGTAGTCGTTCAGCTCTTTGAAGCCGTTATCGTGGAAATCGAGCTCCACACATCGGACCCCAGCGTCCAGTTGCCCTTCGAGCGACCCACGCTCGTGCCCCGAATAGCTGTTGTGCGAAGCGCGGAAGCGCGTCACGTCATAGGTGGCCATGGCCGCAGGTTAGGATACAACAGCTCGGCGCACGGCGGTGCGCTCCCAGATGATCCGGCCGCTGGCCCGGTCAAGCGCATAGAGGCGCCACGCGTGGCGCACCGTGTCAGCCGCAAACATCACGCTCTGCGCCTTTCGGGCGATCGCGCTGGTCCCTTCAAGCCTCACGGCGCTGACGACGCAGACGCGATCGTTCCAGATGACAGGACTTGCGTGCGACAAACCCGGGATGGTCGTCCTCCAGCCGACGCCCACGGACTTTTCGACATCCCAGACGGTCGGCACGGCGGCGTCATCGAGCACGCCAGACGCCGATGGCCCGCAAAACGAGGGCCACTGCTGGGCCGTCGCTGTGGCTGAACCCGGGAGGACGAGCAGCAGGAGGGCTATCGCGCTCAGTCGGTCCCATGCGTGCCTATGACGCCTGTATCGGCCTGAAAGTTTGAGTCGAGTCAACGCGAACACGGCCGTGGTGTACCAGAAAGGACAGTTCCGACACATGCCCTGCGATAAGGTGTCGCAACAGGGCATCGGCACATACCGTGCTGGTCCAGAAACGGGTGGGCGACCATGTTTGGAATTCTCGGCACGATCATCTTTGGCCTGATCGTTGGCGTCTTCGCCAAGCTGTTGATGCCGGGCAAGGATCCGGGCGGCATCATCATCACCATCCTCCTGGGTATCGCAGGGTCCGTGTTCGGTCGGTGGGTCGGTCAGTTGCTGAACTTCTATCGTCCTGAGGATCCGGCCGGGTTCTTCATGTCGCTCATCGGAGCGGTCCTGCTCCTCGCCATTTATCGGGCCATGGCCGGACGCCGCGCCTGAGTATCGGCCGGCCGCGCCGAAGGGCGGCGGCCTCAGGCACCGGGGTCGCCAACCTCGCGTGCCTTCACCGCAATGTCCATGCGCTCAGCCTTGATTTCGACGCGTAGCCGCCCGAAGAGGCCCAGGTACAGGTTGGCGATCGCCGTCACCGAGAAAAACGCGATGAGATACCCTCGCCAGTCATCGAGGAGCAGCCGGTACTGCGTGAGCACAATAAACGCAGCGGTCACATAGTGGCTGAAGCAGTACTCACACGTGAACACATAGAAGAACTTGCGGCGCAACAGGCCCCGGCGCCCCTTGCTCTGAGCCACCCAGTACTCACGCCACTCGCGGAGAATTTCCTCGTGGGTGACCGTCCAGGCCACCGCTGCCACAGGTAGGGCGAGCACGAACAACCAGATGAGCTGCAGCCACAGCTGACCGGCGTCAGGCGAAGTCAGGACAGGATCCACACCAGCTATCGTGCCAGCCCCCGCGAAGACCGCCTGTGTCGCAATGCACAGACAGGTCAAGCGCTGTGGCCATACCGTGCTGTTGTGCGCAGTTGCCCCCGCTTTCTGCCTGCCTGTGCCGCCCTCGTGAGTGCCTTGGGCGTGCTGGCGCCGGACCCGGCCCGGGCGCAGTACTTCGGCCAGAACAAGGTGCAGTACGAGCGGTTCGACTTCCAGATCATGCGCACGCCGAATTTCGACATCTATCACTACCCCGAGGAGCGCGCGGCCGTCGAACATGCGGCCCGCCTGGCGGAATATTGGCGAACCCGCCTGACCGCGGTGCTGGGGCTCCCTTTGAGCGGTCGCCAGCCGCTGGTGCTCTATGCGAGCCAGCCTCACTTCAGCCAGACGCAGGTGGTGGATGGCCTGATCGGCGAAGGCACTGGCGGCGTGACGGATTTCCTGCGCCGCCGGATGGTGTTGCCCTTTGCCAGCTCGCTTGGAGAAACCAGCCACGTGCTCGGCCACGAAATGGTCCACGCGTTCCAGTTTGACCTGGGTGGCGAAGGCGCGCTCGCGCTGCCGCTGTGGTTTGTCGAGGGCATGGCGGAATATCTCTCGCTCGGGTCCAGTCACGTGGCCACCGCGATGTGGATGAGATCCGAACTGGACGACCTCCCCGCGTTCACGGAGCTCGATAACCCCCGCTACTTCCCCTATCGGTTTGGCCATGCGGCGTGGGCCTTTCTCGCTGAGCGCTTCGGCGAACGTGTTGTCGGCGCGGCCTTCCTTGCGGCGGTGGAATCCAACAGTGCCATCCGCGGCATTGAGGCGGCGACCGGTGCCGACATCGATGCGTTGTCTGCCGCGTGGCACGCGTCCCTCCGTACGCGGTACGCACGAAGCGGTGCCGCCCCAGAGCCTCTCGGCCGGGACGCGGTCTCTGGAGAGTCATCGCGGGGCCCGACGCTCAACGTGTCGCCCGCACTGAGCCCAGATGGCAAGTGGCTCGTGTACCTGTCCGAGCGCAGCCAGTATTCGCTCGACATCTATTTGACCGAAGCCGCCACCGGCCGGGTGGTCAGACGGTTGACCACCACCGCCACTGACCCGCATCTCGAGAGTCTGCAGTTCGTCGCGTCGGCCGGCGCCTGGGACGCCCAGAGCCGGCGATTCGCGTTCATCACCGTCAACCGCGGCACACCCACGCTGACGATCGTCGATGTGGCAGGGAACAACAGCCGTGAACGGGCGATCGACACGGTGGACGAAGCGTGGCAACCGGCGTGGTCACCAGACGGAAAGACCATCGCGTTTGCGGGCATGACCGGTGGCCTGTCCGACCTCTTTACGTTCGAGGTCGAAAGCGGCGCGGTCCGTCGCCTCACACAGGACGGCTTCTCGGACCTTCAGCCTGCCTGGTCACCGTCGGGTACTCAGATTGCGTTTGTGACCGACCGCTTCACTTCCAATCTTGAGACCCTGGTGTTCGGATCACCGAGGCTGGGCCTGTTGACGGTGGCCACTGGTGCCATCGAGGCCTTGCCCAGTTTCGAACGGGGCAAACACATCAATCCCCAGTGGAATGCCGGCGGGGACGCCATCTTCCTCGTCTCGGATTCGAGCGGCGTTTCGAACGTGTATCGGCTGGATCTGAGTACGACGCAGTTTTTACAAGTGACGCAGGTGGTTACCGGCGTGGCGGGTATCACCGAAATGAGTCCGGCCATTTCCTACGCGCCGGAGACGAATGAGCTCGCCTATAGCGTGTTTGACCATGGTGGGTATGACATCAGGCTCGCCACCCTCACGGCTGCAGACCACAGCAGCCCAAACCCGTTGGCGCAGGCGAACCAGCCTTCGCCCCTCGAGAGGGGCGCCACGCGTGTCCCGCCAGCGGTCCAGGCGGGATTCCCGGTGGAACCGTACCGCTCGAAGTTGGCTCTGGATTTTGCGGGTGCCTCCGGAGGTGTCGGGGGGTTCGGAAGCACCGGCGGATTTGCCAGCGGTGGCGTCGGCCTCAACTTCAGTGATGTGCTGGGCGAACACACGATCGGCGCGCAACTGGAAGTCAACGGCGGACTACGCGACCTCGGCGGTCAGGTGCTGTACGTGAATCGCCAGTCACGCTGGAACTGGGGCGGCGTGTTCGGCGTGAATCCGTACGTCACGGGCGGCTTCGGCCAACGGCTCGACATACTCAACGGACAATCCGTGATCGTGGACGAGGAAGTCATCTTCAGGCAGACCGACATCCAGGCACGTGCGCTGGCGATGTACCCCTTCAGTCGCGCGATGCGCTTCGAAATACAGGGCGGCGGGCGCCGCATTGGATTTGATCGGCAACTCACCACGCGAGTCTTCGCCGCCAACACCGGAGACCAGCTGAGTGAAGACGTGCAGGCGTTGGACACGCCGTCTGCGGTGACGCTTGGTGAAGCGGCGGCCGCTCTGGTGTACGACCAGACGGCATTTGGACCGACGGGGCCCATCGCCGGGCAGCGCTATCGGTTCGAGGTGACGCCGACCCTCGGGTCGCTGCAGTTCACCAGCGTGATGCTCGACTACCGTCGATACCTCCAGCCCGTGCGGCCGTTCACTGTCGCTGTCCGCGGCCTGCACCTGGCGCGGTATGGCGCAGATGCCGCCGACACCCGCCTCTCGCCGCTGTTTCTGGGGTACCCGTCGCTCGTGCGGGGATACGACGTGCAGTCGTTTGACGCCCAAGACTGTGGCTCGGATCTGCAGGGAACCTGCCCTGCCTTCGACAGGCTGCTGGGCACTCGATTGCTTGTGGGCAACATTGAACTCAGATTCCCGGTCGTCGGCCTGCTCAGCCGCCAGTACCGCTACGGTCCGGTCCCGCTCGAGGGATTTCTCTTTGCCGACAGTGGCGTGGCGTGGACCGCCGAGAGCCGCCCGCGATTTGCGAACGGCGACCGGTCGTTCGTCAGCGCCGTGGGTGCCGGCGTGCGCGTCAACGTGCTGGGCTATGCGGTACTGGAACTGGCCGGCGCCCGTGCCTTGAACCGGCAGGGCCGCGGATGGCGCTTCGTCTTCAACCTGGCGCCGGGCTACTGAACGCTAGACGGCCGGCGGGTGGGTCTCGCGCTCGAAGTGGCGATGGGCCGCCACGGCCTTGACAAACGCATCGAACGCGGAGGACAGACTGCGCTGTCCGGCGCGCACGATGCCTGGATCGACCTCGCCCGTGGGCAACGCGTCGGGCACCCCGGCGTTCTGAAGGAGCTGCCCTCCAGAACCAACGACGAGCATGGGTTTGCAGTGGCGGTACTGATCCTTCAGAAAGTCGACCATACGACCATCAGCGGCAAGCCGCCTGACGCCGTCCTCCCCGTCCGGGATCACCACGGCGTCAAACAACACGGACGGGGTCGCTTCGACCGTCGTGTCCATTTCGAGGACACCGGAGGCTGTCTGGATGGCCCCGAGCCTGGGACCGACGTACTTCGGAACCGCGCCGGCCGCGACCAACTTCGCTCGCAAGGTCTGCAACGCGGCACCGTTCACGCCCTCAGCCACCAGCAGAGCCACGCGGCGCGTGCGGATACTTCCGTCGCCGGGCCGCGCGGTCAGCGACAAGGCCGGCGATTCGGTCACCTCTGGTGTGACATTGCGCTTGAGCGCCTTCGGCATGGCCGCCGGCATTGCGCGCATGCCCAGGCCATCGGCGACCGCCTTGGCCAGGGTCATATCGACGTTCATGAGGCCCGACACCATACGCTCGCGAACCGCGGGCGTCATCACCTTCGACAGTTCGAAACGAAACGCATTGATGATGTGCGTCTGCTCGACACTCGTCTGGCTGTTCCAGAAGAGCCGCGCCTGCGCGTAGTGTTCGGCAAACCGTTCAGCCTTGCCGCGCACCTTGTGCGTGTCAGGCGGCATCGGCTCCGGAAACGACATGACGCCGGCAGCCCCCACTTGAAATGGACACCCGCCGCCGAGCGAATTCGGCTCGTACGCAACCCGGCCTCGGTTGATGGCCTGGCGATGCATCCCGTCGCGCTGGTTGTTGTGCACCTGGGCCACGGGGGCGTTGATGGGAATCTCGTGGAAATTCGCGCCGCCCAGCCGCGAGATCTGCGTATCCACGTAGGAATGAATGCGACCAGCCAGCAGGGGATCATTGGTAAAATCAATCCCCGGTACGACGTGCGCGGTGCAGAACGCGACTTGTTCTGTTTCCGCAAAAAAATTGTCCGGGTTCCGATTCAGGACCAGCCGGCCCACCGGCTGAATGGGGACAAGTTCCTCGGGTATCAGTTTCGTCGCATCGAGAACGTCAAACGAGAAGCCTTCCGCCTGAGCTTCCGTAAATACCTGCAGCCCCAACTCGTAGGTCGGGTACGCGCCCGCCTCTATGGCCTCCCAAAGGTCTCGGCGATGGAAGTCGGAGTCGGCCCCGGAAATTTTCACCGCCTCATCCCAGACGAGCGAATGGGTGCCCGCTTCGGGTGTCCAGTGAAACTTCACAAAATGCGACTCGCCTTTGGCATTCACCAGCCTGAACGTGTGCACACCAAAGCCCTGCATGGTTCGGTAACTGCGCGGGATGGCGCGGTCGGACATCGCCCACATGAGCATGTGCGTGATCTCCGGCATCAGCGAGGCAAAGTCCCAGAACGTGTCGTGGGCACTTCCAGCCTGGGGCATCCCATGATGGGGCTCAGGTTTGGCCGCGTGCACCAAATCCGGGAATTTCATTGCGTCCTGGATGAAAAAGACCGGGATATTGTTGCCGACCAGGTCCCAGTTTCCTTCCTGCGTGTAGAACTTGACCGCGAACCCACGGACATCGCGCGCGGTGTCCGTGGACCCGCGTTCGCCCAGCACGGTTGAAAACCGCACAAACACCGGAGTCCGTTTGCCGCTGTCAGAAAAAATGTCGGCCCGTGTCAGCCGCGTGAGCGGTTTGTAACATTCGAAATAGCCATGGGCAGCAGACCCCCGCGCGTGCACGATCCTCTCGGGGATTCGTTCGTGATCAAAGTGCGTGATCTTCTCGCGCAGGACGAAGTCTTCGAGGAGCGTCGGTCCCCGCAGGCCCGCCTTGAGCGAACTCTGGTTGTCCGCGACGGGCACGCCCTGATTGGTAGTGAGTCCGCTCCCGCTCGCATCAACGCGGACCCGGTCAAGCGAACCAACCGTATTGTTGGTCCCCACCACCGGCGAGCCGCTTCCCACCTTCTCGGAGGCGTTCTGCTCACGAATGGTGCTGGCGCCAACCGCAGGGTCTGCAGACTCAGCCGTCAACCCGACTGGCGGAGGGCCTTCGGTCTTTGTGCCGTACTCCAGGGGCTTGTTCGAATTGGACGGTATGTGAGCGGCCAGATCCTGGGCGGCGGCGAGACTGGCCGCCAGCGCATCGGCAATGCTGCGCTTGGTCGTCTTCGACTTCGCCGGTGATTTCTTCCCGTGTGACTTTGCCATCAGATCGCTCCTGGGTGGTTCCAGGGCCGATCGTAGGACGGTATTTTTCAGACGCTGTGTACCAAACGGTACAGGCCGCAGGCCGCGGCGGCCTACCGTCCGGCTGCGTGACCGTCTTTGCGCGAATCGGATCCCGCGACCCAGCCGCGCGGCAGTTTCATCACCAGCTGGGCGCCGCCGAAGGCGACGTTGCGCTCGTCGATGATCTCGTGCCCCATCGTTCTGAGCGCGCTTCGGACGGCGTCTCCGACGGGCGCCTCTATCGCCACACGACGCCCCGACATGTGGCGGAAGCGCGCCGCATCAGACGCCTGCTGTACGTCCATGCCAAACAGCAGGATGTTGAGCAGCACCTGCACGTGCCCCTGCGGCTGCATCGCGCCACCCATCACCCCGAATGCCAGATACGGTTCATCGCCGGACGCGTCGCGCGTCACACCGTTTGCCTGTGTGGTCCTGGTCACGAACGCGGGAATGATGGTGTGGAAGGGACGCTTCTTCGGCGCCACGGTATTGGCCCGGCCTTCCTCCATCGTGAACCCGACGCCACGGTCGTGCAGCAGGATGCCCGTACCTGGCACCACCACGCCGCTGCCGAAGTAGTCATACACGGAGTTGATGAACGAGACCATGTTGCCCTGTCCATCCGCGACGGCCAGATAGATCGTGTCGCTTGCGGTCGCGGCATGGCCTGGGGTTGCACGCTCCATGGCTTTACCGGGATCGATCAACATCCGCCGCTGACGAATGTAGTCGTCTGACAGGAACCGCTCCACTGGTGTCGTCATGGACGCGGCGTCGCCCACGTAATACTCGATGTCGGCGTAGGCCAATTTCTTCGCCTCAATCAAATGGTGCAGGTACGCGGCAGAGTTGTGCCCCATGGCCTTGAGGTCGTACGTCTCGATCAGCCGCAACATCTCCAGAGCGGCCACACCCTGGCTGTTCGGCGGCAGCTCCCAGAGGCGATACCCCTGAAACGGCACGCTGATCGGCTGCACCCATTCGACCGTATGCGACGCGAAGTCTTCTGGTGTGAGGAAGCCTCCCTTCGACTGCGTGAACTCGGCGATGCGACGCCCGAGTGCGCCTCCGTACAGATGCTTGGCGCCGCCGGACGACAGGTCACGAAACGTCCGTGCCAGGTCCGGGTTGCGGAACCACTCCCCCACCCGAGGCGCGCGCTGGCCATCCACCAGGAAGGTCGCGCGGGCGCCTTCATCCTTGCGGAGCAGTGCCTCCTCGTCGGCCCAACCCTTGCCGATGATAGGCGTCACTGGAAATCCGCCCTCGGCGATCGCGATCGACGGCGCCAGTGCCTCCGCCAACGTCAGCGTTCCGAATTTCTCCAGGAGTGCGGCCCAGCCCGACAGCGAGCCAGGTACGGTGACGGCCTCGATCCCCTGACCGACCCGCGTTCGTTTGCGCGACGCCAGCGTCTCGCGCGTCATCAAGCTGCCGCTGCGGCCGCTCGCGTTCAACCCGTGCAGCGTCTTGTCTTTGGCCGACCACACCATCGCAAACAGATCGCCGCCCACGCCGGTCATGTTCGGTTCCACCACGGCCAGCACCGCGGCCGCGACGACCGCGGCATCGATGGCGTTGCCGCCCCGTTCGATCGCGGCCAGGCCTGCCGACGTCGCCAGCGGCTGGCTCGTGGCAATGGCCGCATTCGGCGCGTATACGGCAGATCGGCCGGCCATCGTCGTCGGTCTGATTGATTGTTGTGCCACAGGTACCGCCACGATCATCGCCGAGGCGGCCACCGCCACAGCGGCCACGGTTATCGCTGTTCTCATGCAGGCAGTGTAGAGCCTCCCCGGCTCCGATGCGCGGCCTCCCACAAGAATCCGGTGATGGTCGCGACCTGCGCGACCAGCACCAGCAGCAGGCAGTTGAACCCGGCTTGCGCTCCCGATCGCAGCAGGCCGATGTAAAACTCCCTGGGCTCGTGCCAGTCGTGCCCTCGGGTGGTGCGGGCGAAGTGGAAGGCGGCCCGTCCGTACCGCAGATGTTGGCGCCAAAAACCGAGGGGACCGAGCGTCGGCCGATGCGCGACGACCGCCGCCGTTTCGAGCACGAGTGTCAGACCCGCGGACGCAACACGCGCGCACCAGGCGCGATCTTCGCCCGCGGCGGTTCGATAACGCTCGTCGAAGGGGTGGTCGATCACCAGAGTGCGGCGGCAGGCGAGATTGTTTGAAGGGATAAAGACCTTCCCGGAGAGACGCTCGTGTGTTGAGGCCTGGAGGGCGCGTACGATCAACTCCGACGTTTCCACAAACGGGTCACCCGGCCTGCCGTTCACGGTCGATCCGCCGACGGCATCAGCACCGGCCTTCAGTGCACGAATGAGCTTGGCCGCCCACTCAGCCTCGGGCTCACAATCGTCGTCGGTGAAACAAATGAATGTGCCGGTGGCCGCCAGCGCGCCCGCGTTTCTCGCTGCGGCCGGTCCTGCTGCGGCCGAGCGCAGCAGGCGGGCCAGCGGCTGTGACGCCACGGCGGCCGCCACCTCTCCGGCGTTCGTACTGCTGTCGTCAACCACGACTATCTTGATTGTCCCGGCGCCACGCTGCGCAGCCAATGCGGCCAGGCACCGCCGGAGCGAGGACGGCCGGTTGTGCGTCGGCACGACGATGGTCACGTCGGTCATGGTCGCGACGTCCCGATCAGCCCGACCATGATGACGAGCCCGGAGACACAGAAGGCGGCGATCAGAACCTTGCGGCCGAGGAGGTCAGGGAACAGCACGCTTCCGGCCAGCGCCGACATCACCGTGCCGGCGAGCACCGCGCCGCTCGCCCCTGTCGCACCAAGCCTTGGTACGAGACACGCTGCTGCCAGCATGAACACTGTCGCCCCGGCCGCTGTGGCGATCAGCCTCGAACCGGGACGCAGTTGAATGGCGGCAGCCGCGCCAACCGCGCCGGTGATCGGCGCGAAGGGCACGGACGCGAGCGCCAGCCCCATGGCCTCGGAGGCCGGTGAGAACCGACCGCCGGCCAGCAGCGTCAGCAGCGGCGCGGCCAGTGCTGCTGCGGCGACCGTCCCCGGCAACAGCACCAGCACCACGCGTCCCGACAGGCGCGTGAGCAAGGCGCCCGCCGCTGGCAGGTCTCTTGCGGCCAGTTCGGCAAGTGCCGGCAGCGCCACCACGAAGATCTGCCACACCGCGAATGTGCAGGCGATCGCCACGCCCATGGCCATGCTGGCGTACCCGGTTTCCACACGCGACCCGGCCAGCAGCGCGACCGCCACCACGCCGCCTCGCAGCAACACCTGGACGCAGACGCCGTTCATCGCCTGAAGCACGGCGAAGCGGGACATTTCCGCGGACACCCGAGGCGTCGCCCCACGCAGGTGCCCACCGATCGCCCAGCCTCCGATCAGCAGCGCGGCCGCCGACGACATCGCGATCGCGAGCACCGCACCGGTCACACCCAACGCCGCGTACAACGGCGGCACAGCGAGCACCATGACCATGTTCTGCACAGGGTGGCGGAAGCTGAACAACATTGCGCGATTGAGGCCCAGCGCGATCTGAAATGCGAGCGTGGCGGCCGAGTCGCAGACGAGCGCGACAAGCACCACCAGCATCGGCACGGCCGGTACGCGATCGGGCGCCACGCGCACCAGCACCAGCGCGACCACGGTCAACACGGCCAAGGCCGCGGTGCGCCAACGGATGGCGGCAAGCGCGATGGCGCGAGCGAGGCCGGCGCGGTCCTCAGCAGGAGCCGCAGCGACGAACCGGGCCATCACTGTAGGCCCTCCGAGGGCAAATGCCGTCGACCCGAGTGTGACCAGGCCCAGCGACAGGCCGAAAGTACCGTAGTCGACCGGGCCCAACACACGCGGGATCACCGTCAGTAGTGCCGCGAGCGACACGGCCTCGGCGGCCTTCCCTGCGGCCGCCGCACCGATCGACAAGTCGCGCAGTCGCACAGCGAGCGCCTGACCTGCGGTCATGCCGCGATCTCCGAGAGGAGCGTGCGCAGCCAGAGAATGTGCGTGTGCGGGTGATGCCGCTCCATCAGGCGTTCAGCGACGTCAGGAGGAACTCCCAGTGACATGACACGACCTGACGCGATTGCGACCAGGCACTGTGCCAACGCGCCAGCGTCGCCGTTCGGAAACAGCAGGCCGCTCACGTCCGGCTCCACCGTTTCCGCGAATCCCCCTGCCGCACTTGCGATCACCGGAATCCCGCGGACGATCGCTTCGAGCGCCGTGAGCCCAAGCGGCTCGGCCCACAGCGACGGCGCGACCATCGCCCAGGCGTCGGCAAGGTGTGCCTCGACGTCGGCCTGCGGCACCCAGCCCGTGAACTCGACGATGCCACGCAGGCCCAGTTCCCCGGTCAGGCGATCGAGCGCGGGGCGCTCGGGGCCGTCGCCGACCACACGCAGGCGGATGCCCATGCCCTGATCCCGAACCTGAGCCACTGCGTGCAGGAGCGTCGCCACGCCTTTCTCGCGTGCGAGCCGTCCGGTAAAGACAAACAGCGGTTCGGCCGCGCGCGCGCGCCGGAAGACCGCGCCAGGCCGTTCGACCGGCCACGGCGACCACGCCGACTCGATACCTGCGTCGCGCAGCTCGCGCTGGAGCCAGGCGCTGCACGTGACCACCGCCGCAACACGATCGACCTCATGGCCGATTCTCGCGTAACGGACGCGGTCGCGCAACCAATGGGCCAGCGACGTACATCCCCCCCGCCAGCACACCGCGCCCTGACGCACGGTACACCGCGAGTCATCCGGCAGGAGCTTGAGCCCGTTCGGGCAGATGGGTTTGTAGTACGCGATGTTCAGCACCGTCGGCACGCCACGCAACGCGGCAAGTACCGAGGGTGACAAATACATCTCGAACATGCTGACGTGTGCGACGTCCGGTTTGAACTCCGCCAAGGCGCGGCGGACGGCGCCGGTCGCGGACGGATTGGCGATCTGCAACACGCTTTGAAGCGCCGGATGCCTGGATCCAGAGGCGACATAGTCGGCCACCGCTGGGCCACCACCAACACTGCTGGTCAACACGCGGACCTCATCGCCCGCCTCGCGCAGGCCACGAGCCATCTGCATGACGTAGGTTTCAACACCACCACCGGCGTCCGGCCAGTCGGTCACGAGCAGCACACGCATCAGGCCACCCCAGCCGACCGCTCGGCCGCCGCGACAATTTCAAGGCTCCGCAGGCCGTCGTCCATCGATGGCAATTCAACATCGGCACCCTGGACCCGGCGGGCAAACGCCTGCAGGGCGTAGCTCCACGACGGCTCACTCAGCGGACGCACCAGAGATCGAGCGCGCCACGCCAGTGTGGCAGCCGTCATCGTGCGCGCGCGCACACCGCTCACGGTGAGGGTCCGCGCCTGCCGGTCGATGCGCATGACCCCGCGCTCGCCCACCAGTTCGATCCAGTGGGCCTGCTCCTCGCCCAGTGAAAAACGTGACCGCACCACCGCGCCTGAGTCCATCGTCAGCGTCACGTGCGCCACATCGTGCTCAGTGCGTCGCGACTCGACCAGGGCCTCGACGCGCGACATTTCGGTATCGAGCAACCAGCGCATCAAGTCGAAGTGATGCGACCCCAGATCGAGCAGCACGCCACCGCCCTCGCTTCGACGTGCCTTCCACCCCGGTACCGTGGCCGCTTCGCAAAATGCGGTTGTGGCGCCTCGCACCTCACCGAGCACGCCTTCGACGAGCAGCGCCTTTGCGCGTGCGATGAGCGGCTGGAAGCGCCAGTTGAAGCCGGCCATGGTCACCGTGCGAGCCGACTGCGCGGCAGCGGCGACGTGTCGGCCGTCGGACACCGACGTGGCGATGGGTTTTTCAAGATAGAGATGACGCCGCGTCTCGATCGCGGCGAGCGCCATCGACGCATGGAGTGCGGTTGACGCGGTTACCACCACGGCATCGACATCGTGGCGCGCCAGGAGTTCATCGGCCGACGCAAGAAGCACGGCACCCGGCGCCAGCCGGCCCGCTCGCGCTCGTGCCTCGGATTCGGGATCGGCCAAGGCTGTCAGGCGGATGCCAGGCATCCCACGCAGTACCCGAATGTGTACGGCCGCAGCGATCGCGCCGCAGCCGATCACGCCGACGCGAAGCGGCGCACGCATCGCTACAGATACCGTGCCCGGTGCAGCTCGTACTCAGCCAGGCGAATCGGCGTCCGCCCATTGCCGGCGATGTACGCGGTCACTTCACCGGCCGCCGTGGCCAGGGCGCACACGATCACGGCCAGGCCCGTGCCCCGGGGCATGATCGAACGATGATGGGTCCACTGGGTTGAGCGAATCGCCCTGCCGGCAATCAGGATGGGAATCAGCGGGGCGCCCAGCACATACGCGAACCGGCGCGCGGGTGACCAGTGTCGTGACCGGGCGCAGCCCCAGAAGCGCCCCGACAGGAAACGTTCGGCCATCCACGCCGGGAAGGCCGCCATGTTCAAGTGACCAAGGGAGGCCGCTGGTTCCATGAGGAGGCGCCCGCCATCCGACCGCAGGCAACGATCCAGGCCGCTGCCGTAGTCCATCATGGCGACAAGGCGGTCGCCGAGTGCGAGGAGCCGGTCGCGCCGGAAGCAGGCGTTGTAGGTGGACACCGCCTCAACTTCGCCGCGGGTCGCCGGTGCAAGCCAGTGCCGATAGGTCAGCATCAGACCGGCCCAACTCATCGCCTTCCGGGGATTGGCGTTCTCAATGACGGGGGTGACGGCTGCGAAATCACCGCCGTCGAGCGCCGCCACAAGGGCCTCAAGGCAGCCGGGCTTCGGATACGAATGGGTTTCGCCGATGAACACCAGTGGACACGAGGCGGCGCGAACACCTTCGGCTCGGGCAGGCGACAGCGGGAGGATCTCAGGCACTTCGATGACGCGGACCGCGCCGATGCCTGCGGTCTCGGCGCCCTCGAGCCCAAGCGTCTGTGCGGACGGGCACACGATCAGCAGTTCCACGCGTGAGGCAATCGTTGACGCCCGCACGGCGCGAACGACCCCGCGAATCGTCGCAAAGGTATCGGTGGCAACCACGTACGAGACCACGAGACTCATGAGTACTGCTCCTTGTGCAGTTCATACTCACTCATTCGAGCCTCGGACCTGCCCTCACCGGCGAGGTACCCCATCGCTTCACCGACCGCCCAGAGCGCGCTGCCGCCAGCCACTGCGGCCACTGTGCCCCGCGGCAGGTCGGTCACGCGACGCGCGCGCGCAATCGCCTCTCGCGTACGGACGACGCGCATGACCGGCACGAGAAACGACCCGCCGAAGTACACCAATCGACGCGCCAGCGGCCAGTGGCGGCAACGCCGGGCACCAAACAACCGCCCGCCCCAATACCGCTCGGCCGCCCACGCCCCTGGCCGGGCCACGTTGAGGTGCGCCACCCGGGCGGCCGGGTTGTGGTGGTAGCCGCGCGCCACAAACTGCGGGTCCATCGGGCCACCCGGCTCGAGCATCAGCGGCAAGCGATCGCCCAGGGCGACCAGGGTGGTTCGTTTCCACGACGCGTTGTACGCCGGAGGTTCCCCGATTTCGCCGGCCGGCAACTCCGCCTGCCACCGCCCATAGTCCATCAGAAAGCCGCTCCAACTCAGCGCGCTCCCGGGGTTGCCGTTCTCCATCCCTGGCGAAACCGCCTGCCAGGGGCCGTCATGCGATCGCACAAGCCGCTCGGCCCAGTCGGGGGCCGGAAACGCATGTGTTTCGCCCAGCACAACGATGGGCGCCGTGGCTGCGCGGAGGGCTCTGGCGCGGGCCTCGCCCAGCGGCAGAAGTGGGCACTCCACCACGGTCACGCGCACGAGCCGTGCGGCCGCCTCGGGTGGAAACCCCAAATCCTTCGAGGCCGGGCAGACCACGACGATCTCAAGCTCACCGGCGATCGTCTGGGCGACGAGATGCCCGACGACGCGACGAATCGTCGCGAAAGTGTCGGTGAGCACGATCATGGAGAGGCGCGCCGGGGTGGTCACGACTGGTCCAGTCGGCGACGCACGAGACCATGCAATTCGCGCGCGGCGATCCGGTGGCCCAGCGGATTCCAGTGCCAGTTGTCCTGAATGTAGACCTTGTCGACGCCGGCACCGTGCATGGTCTCGGTCAGGTCGGCAAACGGCACACCGTTGGCGGCGGCCCATTCGGCGAGAAAAGCGCGGCGCTGCCGATCCTCTTCGGTGTCGCCGAGTCCGGGCAAGAAGGCGACCGTGGGCCTGAAGGAAAGCGCCGCGGCATGTTCGAGGTACCGGTCGAGCAGAGCCGTGTGCAGGTCGTACCGGTTCCTGTTCTGCTGCCAGCGCGGCTCCAGTGCTTCCAATTGCTCGGTCACGCGTTCCTCGGCCCGGACGCCCTGGCCGAACACGAAGGAGTCGCCCACCACCAGCACACGCACGCGGCCGTCGCGTTCATCGAACTCGCGCGAGCCACGAAATCCGTCGGAATTCGAGACGAGTGGGATCGAAGTGTCGCTCGTCTGCGGATACCGGTACGTCGTGGTGGTCGCCGGCCACAACGTGTACCCCACGTGAGGATCGGCCCTGTACAGGTCCGGCCGCGCCGTCCGGATCGGCGTCTCGGGAGGCGGGTACGAGCCGCGGGCCCTCAGGACGCCCTCACACACACCGAGCGCGGTGAGGATCGACGCCACGACGATGCCAATGTTCGTGAGCCTTGGACGCATTGCGACCGCACCATCTTCAACCGGCGTCGTCCGGCTTCGGTCGCCAAAGGACGAGGATCTTGCCCACGCGTTGCACGTCGGCCGCGTCTGTGCGGGCGACGATCGCGTCGCCGAGTGCGGCGCGCGCATCCCGATCGGCACCGGCGAGTTTGACTTTGATCAAGCCGTGGGCGGTCAGCGCCCGATCGACTTCGGCCACCAGCGCATCAGACAGGCCGGCGTTGCCGACCTGGACGACGGGTTCCAGCGCGTGCGCGCGCGCTTTCAGTTGACTGCGTTCGCGCGGAGAGAGAGGGACGGGCATCCGAGGATTTTATCTCGTCAGCCCGCCCCTGCGCTCACCGGTCACCTGCTACTTGCGCCCGATCCGCACCGAGGCCGCGAAGGCCATCTGGCGCTCGCTCTGAAGATTCGCGTGTGTGCCGAACACGGCGACATCCAGCGCGACATTCGTGCCGATCCCAAATCCCGCTGACGGCTCCCATTTGCTGCGGCTGTAGCGTCCACCCCCACGAACCCAGAACGGCCCCACCTGGCGCTCAACACCTCCGGCGAAGCTCTGGCCGTTGTAGCCGTCGGCGACGGTCGCGGTGGCGCCCCATCCCTCGCCCTCATACCCGATATTTGCCGATTTGACGACGGGTAAGGTGACGCGGCGGTCCGTGACGTTCGTCACGCCCGGAGTCTCGATGAAGTCCAGGCCCGCCGTCAGGCTCGCCAGCGTATGGGTCGACAATGAGAAGTCCGACCAGTTGATGCGATTGCCGATGCCGTTCACACCAACGCCGCCCTGAAAACGCCCGCGGACGATCTGGACGCCAACGTCCTGGGCAATGCCGCTGCCCTTATGGCCCTGAAGAGACAACACGGTGACCGGCGTGTTCGATGGGGTGATGATGCCGGCGTTGTTGGTATTGAAGCGGACATTGAGGTCGGGCTCCAGGTACCGGAAGCCGCGCAGCACGTGAAAGTTGTATGCCACGTAGATGCCGTCACGAGACGCCCCGGCTCCTCCCGACGAGCCGGCCGAACCGAGCGCGAGTCGGCCGCGATAGCCGGCGGTGACGGCCATCGCCAATTGCACCTGCGAGGAGTCGTTGAGCGACATGGTCGCGTTCGGGTAGCTCGTGCCTGCGCCAAGAATGTCGACCAGTCGAGGGTCGACGACGCCGTCGGTGTCGAAGCTCAGGTAGGGCCCCACGCCAACATAGAGCCCATGGAATCGGTCGTCCTTCTTCGCGAACTTGAGCGTCACACCGAACTGCGGTGACAGGAGCCCCTGGTCGGAGAACGTCTCGGGAATCTCAAATCCCACATACGTCGCCAGGTTGGGGTTCACCGTGCCGTTCACCAGGTCGTTGATCAAGTTGTACCTGGGGCCGGAGGTGTCGGCGCCAAACCGGTATTGGAGTGGGCTGCCAAGCACCTCGGCGGCGAGCACGGGATCAAACGTGTCGCTGTTGGGCTTGAACTTGTCCAGCCCGCCCTGAAACACCTGAATCAGGCCCAGGGGAACCGGAATCACGACTTCGGCCCGTCCCGAGGGTGGTACCATTTTCAACGCGATGTTGGTGCTATTCCCGCCGCCACCTCCCATCGCCACGGATCGCGCATCAAAGAGCAGACCCTGGGCTGACGCGGTTCCGGCCATTGCTGGAATCGACAGCAGGACACACAGCAAACGACTCGATGGACTCAACATACGTGTTCTCCAACAGCTTCCGAAGTGACGACAGGCCCGAACGAGGGTGGGCCAGAGGTTAGGCCTTTGCGGTCACGGCGTCAAACGGCGCGGCTACACCCAGTAGAGCGGTCGGACCATCGCGGCCAGTGCGGCCAGCGCCACAGTCACCATCGTCCACGCGAGAGCGGCGGCGAACACCGCACGGCGTCCGAACCAGGCACCCACGAGCGGCAGGGCCTGCAACGCGTGCAGGCCCACGAAATGCGCGATGCGCAGGTCGCCGACCACGGTGCTCCAATTCACGAATGGGAGGCCGGGCCCGCACGATCAGAGCGACAAGCCGCCCGCGCGTGCGATCGGACAGCCCGGTCGCCGGCAGCAGCCAGGCGATCGTGGCCAGGTAGATGGCGGTCGATACCGCGAATTTCGCCGGCTTGGTCCACCGTGAAATCCCGAGGATCTGCGTCGTGTCGATCAGTAAGGCGCAGGTAAACGCGACAAGCAGGGCGAGGTGAATCATCGCCAGTGCGGTCAACGCCGGGCTGCGTCGATTGAGCTCGCGCCAGAGTCGTGTCATGCCGCCAGCTTCCCTCCGTACGCCAGACGGCCGGCCAGATACACCAACAGACCGACGGGACCAAACAGGAACGTGAGCGGCAGCACGCCGATGCGCAGCCATGAGGGCACCGTCCGGGCCACAGCATCCTGGACAATCCAGGGCCCGACAAAGAGATCAAAGGCCAGATAGTGCACCCAGCCCGCGACCACCATATGTGGGTCGGCAAAGAGCAGTTGGACGGCGGCCAGGGAGCTGAAACCGCCCTCGACCTCGCCAACGCGCGCCAGGATCAGCGCGGTGTATCCGACCGCCAGCAGCGGCACCAACACGCCGCGAACGATCGGCAACGTCCATTTCCAGCGGTGTGCCATCGCGCACCCGCGGCAAAATCATATGGAGAAACCGTTCCGCGGTAAAGCGGTACAGTGGTGCGCGATGTCCTGCTCCGTTCGCGCCGCCCTCGCATGCATTCTCCTGACCGTCGCCGGTGTGGCCCAGGCTCAGGCCCAATCCGAACCGTACAAGGTGTTCGACACCCGCCCTGTCATTACGCAGGGGCCGTATCTGGTGGCTTCGTCCGCGGACTCGACGACCATCGTCTGGCTGACGGACACACCCAGCCATTCTCTCGTCCGCTACGGGCGCGGCGCCAACCTGGCTGCCTCGGCGTTGACCACGGTCGCTGAACCGCAGACTGACGGACTGGTCCCGGTAGGCCTGCGGCACGTCGTCCATCTGACCGGGCTCGAGCCCGGCGCCACCTACAGCTATCAGGTGGTGTCCACACGCGTGGTCAAGTTGCGCGCCTATTGGCCTGACAAGGGACTGGCGACCGACAGCCCCGTCTACTCATTCACCACGCTCGATCCGCGCCGGCCGACCACGTCGTTCAGCGTGATGAGCGACACCCACGAAGACATCCCCCGCATCCGGGCGCTCAACAAGATCATCGAGTGGACGACGACGGACTTCCTGGTGCACACCGGTGACGCGTTTCACTGGATCGACAGCGAAGAACAGCTCTTCCGGAACTGGCTGGCACCGACAACGGCCGCACTCGACCATCGCCTTCCGCTGATGTACGCGCGCGGGAACCACGAGTTGCGCGGCCCGTTCGCCCGGCAGCTCTTTGACTACGTGCCGACGATCGAGGGGCGGTTCTACTACGCTCGTGATTCAGGTCCGGTGCATCTGCTGGTGCTCGATACCACCGAGGACAAACCAGACGACACCAACGTGTACGCCCGACTGAATCAGACGGTCGAGTACCGAGCGCGTGAACTCGCCTGGCTCCGCGAACACACGCGGACAAGTACACGACTCAGGGACGCACCGTTCCGTGTGATGGCGATGCATCAGCCCCAGTGGGGCTGGCTCGCGGAGGGCAACGCCTCGTGGATGGCCGCCGCCAATGAGGCGCGTGTGGATCTGGTCATCGCCGGTCATACCCATCGCCACTCGTACACCGCGCCGGGGCCAGACGTGCCACACACGTACCACCTGCTGACGGTGGGCCAGGATCAGGTAGCGCGAGTGGACGCCACGGCTCAGGCATTGACCGTGGTCGTCACCGGCACTGACGGCACCGTCATTCAGACGCTGGTGATTCCGAGGCGGTGAACTAGAAGTAGCGGCTGGCGACCCAGACAAAACTGACGCCGTGGACGGCCGCCACGATCAGCACGGCGGCCCAGCGCCATCCGGACGCGCTCCCGCGTCCCAGCGCCGCGCCGAGCGCGGACACCAGGACGGCGACCATGGGAATGGCCAGCGGCAGCAGATACCGCCCGTGCAGATTGCGGTGCATCAGGAACGCGGCCACGGCGACCGCTGCGGCGCCGGCCACACCGCCCACGACTGCGATGACCAACCAGCCACTGGGCCTGGCATCGGTCGCCCGCCAGGCCGACGCGGCCGCCGTCACGACCGACCCGATCAGGGCCAGCACCACCACAGCGAACACCGGCGCGGGCAGGACGGCATCCACCCAGCCGAATCCGCCCCAGAGACTGACAAACGTCAAGTGATCGAATCCGGTGAGGCGCGCGCCGGTCAGCAGCGCCCCCAGCGCGGCGCCCACATAGGCGGACAGACTCCCGTACGCGCGGGTTTCGAATGCCGCCAGGTGCGGCAGGGGCGCCACGAGCGACGCCAGTGCCTGCACCACGGCCAACCCCGCAATGGCCGTGACGCCCACGCGCGCAAGGCGTTGGCCCCAACGACCAGGCGCCTCATGCGCGCGAAGCGGCGCGCACAGATGGTCAACGCCCGCCAGAAGCGTCATACCCAGCAGCACGACCCAGGGGTGCTGCACGGCGAACCGCCCCACCGCGTTGACGCGCTCCAGCAACTGGGCAAACGAGGCGCGCGATTCTGCGTCGTACCGCTGGAAACCGGCGACCAGCAAATCGCCCATCAGCAGATATCCCAGGACGCATCCCATCGCCAGTCCGCCCCAGAAGCGGCCAATGGAGAGGAGGGTATCGTCTCCGGGATCGCGGCGCATGACCAGCCGACCCGTCAGCAGAATGGCGACGAGAGGCACCAACGCAATCGCCGCGATGCTCGTGCCCACGAGCAGCGCGACACTGATCCCCAGCCACGCGCCGGCCCACGAAACGCGCGGTCCGCCGTACACGAGGACCAGCACCGCCGCGCTGAACAGTACCGACCACGAGGCCAGGTACGCCCAATCCGACACCATCGTCGCGAAGTACGGCACGGTGGGAAAGAGCCCAAGGCCCAGCACGAGCCAGATGCGCCGTCGATCCAACCCCGTCCAGATGACGAACCAGACTGAGGCCGCCACGCAGAGGGCAAATACCGCTGCGTTGAACAGCCGGAGGTTCAGGATCAGGCTGGGTAACGCACTGGAACCAAAGAGACCGGCGGCCAGCGCCCACACACTGACGGTCACAGGACTGCGTGCGTCCATACGCTCGGCGTGAATGTCACCCGTCCACGCGACTCGATACGGCTGCTCGCGATCGACGGGGGCCAGGCGCTCGTCTGCATGGAACCGAAGGCGCTCAAAGTGCACACGGCGCGCCTCAGCTGCCAGGGAGTGATCGACCTGCGCGGCGCGGGCGACCATCCCGAAACTCAAGAGATGATCGGGCTCGTCGGCTCCCTGCAGAGGCGGCATCACGACGGCCCATGTGACAGCCAGGCCCAAGGCCACAAGGCCGGCACCGCTGGCCGGGGCCACCCTGGTGCGTGTCGCAAAGCCACCCGCCAGCAGCCACGCGCCGAAGAAAATGGCCAGGGCCGCCAGCACCAACAGGCCGGTGGTCTGGACACGCGCGGCGTCGTTCCACACCCACGCGACCAGCGCAGCGCGACGCATGGCTGGCCCGGGACGCGTATAGCCATATCGACCACGAATGACGCTGTTGGTGGCCGACTGCGCCTCGGGCGCCGTCATCGACAGGCCGTGATGCGACGCGTCGGCTCCGGCGGGCATCTGCCAGGTCCAGAGCGCGAGGCGGCCGGCACTGCCGAGCGTTGCGCGGAACTCGGCCGTTGATGACGATGCGTCCGCGCACGGCGCCACGCGAGTCAGCGCGACAAGGGCGCCGTCTCGGACGCGCTGGGGCGCCGCGAGCCGGAAGACGCAGGATCCGACCCGTAGTTCCGCGGCCGTCAAGGTCGGCGTCGAGCCGTATGTGGCCATCAACAGGTCGACCGACTCGGCGGGCGACAAGTCGCCTGGGCCGACGCGCCATAGCGGCACGAGCCGTTCGCCCTGGCCGTTGAGCAGGTCGATGGGCGCGGCGGCGGCTGTGGTCCAGTCAGTGGCGAGGGCGCGATCTACGCGATCGGTCACACGCGTCAGCAGGAACCAACCCAGGGGGCCGACAACAATTGCGGTGATGGCGATCGCGGAACCCAGGCGACGCCAGTACACGGTGGCCATGGGCTTACGGCAGTCCGGCGAGTGGGGCGGTCGGCCCCCGGCGCATCAGTCCGGCCAGTTCCTTCACGAACTTCGCGGCGACCTGCGCGGTGAGGTCATCCCAGTCCTTCGCGGGGTTGTACTCCACAATATCGGCGCCCACGATGGGGCCGTTGAGCGCAAACAACACGCTGAGGACATCGCGCACCGAGAGCCCGCCGGGTTCGCGGTGTGACACGCCCGGCGCGAATGCCGGGTCGAGCACATCGAGGTCGAGCGAGACATAGACGGGCCCGCCGACAGCAGGGCGCGCACCATCCGCCCAGGCCCGCATGTCGATCATCTCGACACCGAAGCGCTTCGCCTGTTCGTGTTGATGGCCGGTCAGCGTCCTGATGCCGACCTGCACCAGATGCGACACCAGTTGCTCTTCCATCACTCGCGCAAATGGGCAGGCGTGGGAATAGCGGTCGCCTTCGAATTCGTCGTACAGATCGGCGTGCGCGTCAAAGTGCAGCACGGTCAGTCCCTTGTGCAGCGGCCCGATGGCCCGCAGGATGGGATAGGTCACCGAATGGTCGCCGCCCAGCAGAATCGGGGGCCGGCGTGAGGCAGCGAGCAGGCGAACCTCGCGCTCGATGGTCTCGCGCGATTGAGCCGCGCCGCCAAGCATCAGGTCGCCGGCATCTTCGAGCAGGTCCGCGCCCGTGGAGGGACCGTGCCGTTCCGACCACGGATTGCCGGCCCGAGACTCGAGCGCGGCACGAATGGCGGCAGGCGCCGCTGCCGCGCCACGCAGGAACGAGGAACTCGCATCGTACGGCAGACCGACAAGGACAGGCTGAGCCACAGGTGGCACATTATAATGTGCCCGCTATGAATCACCGGTCTGCGCGCAGCCTTGTCGTGATCGGCCTTGGCCTTGGCCTTGGACTTGGTGCGGCCGTCGTCGCGCAACAAGGCGGGGGGCGCGGCAATCAGCCTCCTCCCCCGCCACCGACGCTGGGGCTTGACGCGGGTGTGCTGACATTCGACACGCCGGACTTCACGTTGAAACTGGTGACCGCATCACAGACCATCGCGGCGCTTGAACCCAAGGGCGTGCCCACCTATACGCCGACGCCGCGTCCAGCCCGCGGGGGACGCGCCGGCAACGCGGGCCAGACTCCGGCCGCGCCGCCTGAGCCCACGGGCCCCTTGACGTTCGACTTTACGCCCGGCGATCGACTGGCCGCGCGAGCCGCAGACGGCTACCACCACCTGGGTGACATCACGATGCGACTGCGGACTGGGACCACGGGCGCATGGGCGACCTACGCCACGGCAACCGCGCGCAAGCCGGTCACCGCCCTGCCCGCGTCGGGCACGACACTGGCCGCCGCGGATCTGTCAGCGTCGTTGCCCGCCGACATACCGGTGAAGGTCACGCGATCCTGGCAGCTCATCAACGGGCGGCTGGTGCTGTCATTCACCCTGTCCAATCGCGGGTCGGCGCCCGTGCAGATTGGCGCGCTCGGTTTGCCCGTGGTCTTCAACAACCTCATCACGGGCCGCAACCTGGAACAGGCGCACGAAGTCTGTTCGTTCTTCGACCCGGCGATCGCGGCCGACGCAGGCTTCGTGCAGGTCACACGGCTCTCGGGTAACGGTCCCGCGCTGGTGGTGGTGCCCCACGGCAAGACACCGCTCGAGGGCTGGCGCACGGTGGACGACGGCACGCCGCGCACGCAGACATCCGAAGGCATCTTCGAGTGGATGGCGCATACCCAGGCGTTTGCCGAGAACGAGTGGCGCAACGCGACGCCGTGGAATGCCCCGACGCAGGCCACGATCGCGCCAGGACAGTCGCGCACCTACGGCCTGGAGTTCCTCCTGTCGCCGTCCATCCGCGGGGTCGAAGACACACTGGCCAAGGCAGGGCGCCCGGTGGCGGTCGGCATCCCGGGCTACGTCGCCCCGATGGACGAAGACATGACACTCTTCCTGCGTTACCCGGGTCGCGTGACCTCGGTGGACGTGGAACCGGCCGGCGCCATGCGTGTTGCCGCCGGCCGCAACACGCCCAATGGATGGAAGCAGTACACGTTGCGCGGCCGCGCCTGGGGCCGCGCGCGCGTGACGGTGAAATACGCGGACGGCACAAACCAGGCGCTCTCCTACTACGTCACCAAACCAGCGGCGCAGGTGGTGAACGACCTGGGCCACTTCCTGTTCACCAAACAGTGGTTCGAGAAGCCCGGCGACCCGTTCGGGCGCAGCCCCTCGGTGATGAGCTACGACCGCGCCAGGGACACAATCGTCGATCAGGACGCGCGCGTGTGGATTGCGGGCCTGGGTGATGAAGGCGGATCCGGGTCGTGGCTGGCGGCGGGGATGACACTGTTCGGCCAGCCGACCCAGGCCGAAGTCGGGAAGTACGATCGCTTCATCGATGGCGTGTTGTGGGGCGGCATCCAGTACAGCGATGGCGCGCGCAAGTACGGCGTCCGCAAGAGCCTGCTCTACTACGACCCGAAGGACAAACCCGACTTCCCCTACGACCCGACCCTGAACTGGACGACCTGGACGAGCTGGAACAAAGAAGCGTCGGAGTCCACCGGCCGCGCCTACAACTACGTGCATGTGGTGGGCGCGTACTGGTCGATGTATCAGGTGGCGCGCAACCACGAAGGCCTCGCCACCAGGCACACGTGGGACTGGTATCTCGATCAGGCGTACCAGACGATGATGTTCCTGACCGACCCGGCCAACAAGGTGGGCTACACGAACGTGGGCCTGATGGGTGCCAGCACGTTCACCGAGACGCTGGCCGATATGAAGCGTGAAGAGTGGACCGACAAAGTCGCCGCACTCGAAGCGCGCATGAAGACGCGTGCCGATCGCTGGGCCGCGCAGGCGTATCCGTTCGGCAGTGAAATGGCGTGGGACTCCACGGGCCAGGAAGAGGTCTACGCCTGGACGCGGTATTTCGGCCACAATCCGCAGTCACTCACCGCGATCAATTCCATCATTGGCTACATGCCGCTGGTGCCGCACTGGGGCTACAACGGCGCGGCGCGTCGCTACTGGGATTTCATTTATGCCGGTGCGCCCGGAGCGCGCTACGAACGGCAGCTGCATCACTACGGCTCTGGGCTCAACGCCATTCCCGCGCTCGCGCGGTATCGCGAACAGCCTGATGACCTGCACTTGCTGCGTATCGGCTATGCCGGCACGATGGGCGCGCTGACGAACATTGATCAGGAAGGCTTTGCGTCAGTGGCGTTCCACGCGTTCCCCGAGTCGCTCAAGTGGGATGCGTACTCGGGTGACTACGGCCCGAACTTTCTGGGCCATGCGCTCAACTCGGCCACCTACGTCATCAATCACCCGGAGTTTGGCTGGCAGGCCTTCGGCGGCAATGTGTCGGTGTCGGGCTCGCGCGTCACGGTCGGCGTCGTGGACTCGTTGCGCAAGCGAATCTACATCGCGCCACTCGGCCTGTACCTCACGCTCGACGCCGGTCGCTTCGAACGGGTCGAGGTGGACTCACGGACGCAGGTCGTGCGCGTCACGCTGGCCCCGGCCAAGGCAGATACGTCACGCGCGCGTCTGCGTGTCGAGCAGCCGTTCACCCCGAACGGCGTCGGCACGTTCCGGGTGACAGGTCCCCTGGCGTCCGAGCGCGGCGCCTCGGTCGTGCCGCTCTCGGCCAAGCCCACAGCCATCGAGATTCGCCCGCAGCGCTAGGACGTCAGCGGGCGCCGGCTTTTTCGCCGGCCTCGCGCACACCCTTGCGCGGAGGCTGCAGGCGTTCGAGGAGTTCGACGGTGGCCGTGATTGTCCATCGACCTCTGGCGGCGCTGTTGTCACTCAGGTGGCGCGCGACACCGAAGGAGTATTTGTTGAAGCGCAACAGGGCGCCAATCGCCGGTGGCTGGTTCTCGGTCGCGACCACCAGCGCCGAAGCCCCCCAATAGGCGCGCGTCTCAGCGTCAATATTGAAGCGATAGCGGATGAATCCCAGGGGCTCAATCAGAAACGCCGTCTGTCCACGGCTGGTGCGCAATTCCTTCAGGCCCGACATGGCGAGCGCCACCGACGGATGCAGCAGCACCCATTCATAGCGGGGCAGGTGCTCAATGATGCCGGGACCCGGCGGGTTGCGATGCACCACGTCGTTCAAGAACCGCTCCCAGGGATACTGGCCGAAGCCGTCGGAGATCACCCACGACCAGGTATTCGCGAGCTTGCGCAACTGGCCGGCGCCCTGCTGGAGGAACGGCTGGTTGTACCCATGGACCGCACGACCGACGGCCGCCACCACCTGAAGGACGGCATCTCGCTGCTCGCCGGCGACGCAGGCGCCGCCCGGCGGTGACGTGCCTTCCTCCACGTCCACCACGACGGCGTCGGGCTCATCGGCGAACAGCTCACGCCGTTCACCGTCGCCCCCCACAGTACGGACGGTGAAGTACACGGGCAACACACCGGTGCCGCCGACCACTTCGCCGAGCAGACGCTCCAGGCGCCCGTGCGTCCTGACCAGCGCGCAGCTGTTGGCCGCCGGCGGCGATTTCTGCTGTGCCAGGATGAACGTCCGCTCCTCGGCCACCACCCGGCAGACCACTCCCCTGGCATCGCTGACCCCGGCCAACGCCGAGCAGCGATCGGGCGCCTGAGCCGCAACCGACATCGGCACCGCGCATAGAAGTGCCGCGGTGATCCAGCAACTCGCCTTGGCTTGTACTGTCATGACAGCTCCTACACCATCTTCCGCAGCAGTTCGGCCACGTACTTCAACTGGCCGACGAGATCGATCTCTCGCTCGGGATCGGGCTTCACGGTCTGGTCGAGATCGCCGACGAACGAATCGACCTCGGAGGGTTTCACGAATGCCCCGCCAAACTTGCGCGCACCGCCATATTCGTCGGTGGCCTTGCGCCAGGCTGGCAGGGGCAGGTTGGCGGCGCGCGGCAATCGGAGCACGGCGCCATGCACCGCCGGGTGTTCAAGGTAGTGCGTGAAGGCGTGGATATTGCGATCGTAGTAGTGCTCGATGGGCGCCGCGACATACCCCGTGTCTGGTGACGCGGCCAGCGAGAACCTCCGGACCCACGACACGGGGTCCCGCTGGTGATAGATGTGGCGGTACGTGCTGCAGAGTCCCGTGGCCCTGAACTTCTTCGGCAACAGGCGGCTTTCGGTATCCGCGCGTAGATCCGGGCGCTGCAGAAACCGGCTCGTATTCGACAGCATCATCACTTCGCGAAACCGGAAGGCTGGCGGCAAGCCCGTCCACCCGAGGGCGGGAATGGGCGTCGCGAGCGCATTCACGGCCTCCATCGTCATGGCGGTGCCCATGCTGTGGGCGATAATCGAAAATTCTGTTTCAGGATCGCCTTCGTCGGCGATCGCCTTCGCCATTTGCGCGACCACTTCGGAGACCGCGGCCGCGCGGGTTGTGCGCGAGAGGAAGAGCACCACATCGCCAATGTGCGTCCAGACGAACCCGCCCTCGGTGATGCCATCCATCCAGGCGACGGCGTCCTTCGCCTGCGGCACGATGCCATTGGCCGCGACGGCGTCAACGTCGGCGTCCCACCGGGCCAGCTGTGTGTCGAAGACCTCCCCGTAGGCGATTTCCTTGAACACGATGGAATCGCTGATCGGGCCTTCCACCGTGGAATACCGCTCCCCCACATCGTCGAGGTACTCCACGACCGACTTCGACCACCCTTTGCGGTTGTCGCCGATTCCGTGGACGAGAAACACGACCTGGCGTGGCATGGCGCTCTCCTGACCGGCTATGTTAAACGAACCGTTGATTTGGGTGTAAGCTGCCCCAATCTCAACACGGCGGTCGTGAGTCTCTTTCTCGCATTTACAGGAGGACGGCATGGCGAAGAAACACAGAACAGGCGGCGTCACGCTCCACAGGTCGTGCGGCGCCATGGCAGCACACATGATGCTGCTCGAAATGCATCCCGCATTCCGGGCGGCACAGATGCGGCTCGAGGGGGCCACATCAAAACGGCGCGATGCGGGCGCGGCCAAAAAGGCCAGGGTCGTGGTCATCAAGACCGTGGTCCACGTGGTTTACAGGACCCCGGACGAGAACATCTCGGCCGCACAGATCAAGAGTCAGATCAGCGCCTTGAACAAAGACTTCCGTGCGACCAACCCTGACAAGTCCCAGACGCCGGTCCCGTTCAAGGGGCTGGTGTCGGACGCGCGCATCACGTTCAAACTGGTCAAGGTGACCCGTACGAAGACCGCGTCGAACGGGTTCAGCTTCGACGACAAGGTGAAAAAGGCGTCCACCGGCGGTATCGCACCGTATTTGCCCAAGACGCACATGAACCTCTGGGTGTGCGCGCTCACCGGCGGCCTGCTCGGCTACGCGCAGTTCCCCGGCGGTCCGGTGAACACTGACGGCGTCGTGTGCAACTACCTGGCCTTTGGCACGTCGGGGACGGCGCAGGCGCCGTTCAACAAGGGACGCACCGCCACCCACGAGGTGGGGCACTACCTGAACCTGCGGCACATCTGGGGCGATACGCCGGACTGCAGCGGCTCGGACATGGTGGCCGACACCCCCAATTGCGCCGGGCCGAATTTCGGGACGCCCGCCTGGCCGGTGGTCACGTGCAACAATGGCCCGAACGGCGACATGTTCATGAACTACATGGACTACACCGATGACGCAGGGATGTTCATGTTCACGGCCCAGCAGGTCTTGCGCATGCGGACCACACTAGACACCGTTCGCGCCGGGCTGACCTGAGCGTGTTCTACGACGTCCGCTGGGTGCATGCCTTCGAGGACGATCACGCAGAGGGCGACGTGTATCGCCCCGCGGCCGGCACCTTTCCGCTGGCGCGTCGGCCGCGCGAGGCCTTTGAGCTCCACCGCGACGGTTCGGCACTGGTGTTCCAGGGCGGGCCCGACGATCGGTCCATGGCTGATGATGCCACGTGGACCGATACGCCGAAGGGCATCGTGGTGGTGGACGCGCGGGGCGGAGTGCTCTATCGCATTGTGGAACGCACCCCGACACAGCTGATCGTGAGGCGAGACTGATGGCCAGAAACGCGCCTGAGATCACGGCGTTTGAGATCAGCGACCGCGTGGCACGGCAGGCGGCGATGCGCCCCTATCGCCGCGGTCCAGGCGAGCCTCAGGTCCGGCCACTGCGCGTGTTCACGCTCGATCCGTCCGTCTCTGACCGCGTAGGCGGCGTGGCCACGGTGAAGGTGCCGTACGAGAAGCTCGAGCCGGGCCCGGTGGGCGCCCTTTTTGATGTCAGGTGTGACAAGGCGCCGGCGCCACTCAAGGCCCAGCCGCTCGACCTCGACGACCCGCTCATTCTGCTGTCGAGCGGGCTGACGCCGTCGCCGTCGAACGGACGCGTCCATCTCCAGATGGTCTACGCGGTGTGCAGCCTGACGTACGCGGAGTTCAAGCGGGCGCTCGGCCGCGACATCAGTTGGGCGACGGATGCGCCGGCCAGCGGGCCGCATCGACTGATCGTGCGGCCCTTTGGATTCCGGGGTCGAAACGCGGGTTACAGCCGCGAGGGCGGCGACCTGTCGTTCGGATTCTTCAAGGCCGGTGACAGCCCGGCCGGGTTCACCGTACCGACGGGTCTGATCTGTACGGCGCTCAGCCACGACATCATCGCCCACGAGACCACGCACGCCTTGCTGGACGGCCTGCGCGCGTCGTTCCTGGTGCCCACGAACGTCGACGTGGCGGCGTTCCACGAGGGATTCGCCGACCTCGTCGCCCTGTTCCTCCACTTCAGCTACAGCGACGTGGTGGAACAGGCCATTCGCGACGCGCACGTCAATTCGAGCCGGCTGTCACTGCTGACGGATCTCGCACGCGAGTTCGGCTACACGCGGAGCAAGGCCGGCAAGGACACCGCGCTCCGGTCGGGGATCGACGTGGCCGGCATTGCCGCGTTTGACTCGGACATCCCACCCGGCACGCTGGGTGGCCCCGTCTGCTACGACCCCACACTCGAACCGCACACGCTCGGGTCGGTGCTGGTGTCGGCGGTGTTCGAAGCGTTCATGACCGTCGTGCGCAGGAAGACTGATCGCTACTTCCGCATTGCCGGTCTCGAGCCTCGCGCGTTTGGGGTGATGCCGCTCAGTGAGCCGCTGGTCAAGGCGCTCGCCGGTGACGCGAGTGACGTGGCAGGCCAGTTCTTGTCGATCTGCATCCGGGCCATTGACTACTGCCCGCCGGCCGACATGGAACTGGGCGAGTACCTGCGGGCGTTGATCACGGCGGACGGCGACCTGGAGCGGAGCGACAAATGGGGTTTCCGCGAAGCGTTGATGCGCTCGTTTCGACGCCGGCGGATCTTTCCCGATCATGTGCAGTTCATGACCGAAGACGCCGTCCGATGGCAACCTCCGGAGAAAGCCGTGCGGATCCCCGGACTCGCCTTCAGGAATCTGCGCTTTGATGGCGACCCCGGCCAGCCGGCCAACGCCCGGGAACTCACACGACAGGCGAACGTCCTGGGCCGCTCTGTCACCGATCCGGCGCACGCCCACGTGTTTCAGCTCGTGGCACCCGGCGCGAAGTTGCCGAAAGGCGTCACGCAGGCCTCTCCCCCGATGGTGCAGTCGATCAGGGTCGCCAGGCGCGCCGCGCCGGATGGACGCGTGGTGTTCGACCTGGTTGGCGAGATCACGCAGTCGTGCACCGTGCAGCACAAGGGCGACGTCTTCGACATGAACGGCGGCGCCACGGTGGTCATCGACCCGGAGGGCCAGGTGCGGTACGCCATCTACAAACGTTTCGGCAGCGATGCCCGCCAGGCGCGGCAACATGCGGCAATGCGGGGCTCACTCGCCCGCTTCTGGAAGAAGTCAGGCCGGCGCTTCCGCCTGTCGGGTGACGTGCTTGGCCACCTGCACGGCATGAAATAGCCGCGCAGACCATGGGGCGGAGTATCGCAGCCGCTGCGTGACAGCCGCCAGAATGTTCCATGCTCCGTACGCTGACTTGTGCAAGCGCGATCCTTCTCACGTCCTGTGGCGGTGGCGACGCTGGCGCACCGGCTGCCGCCGGTGCAGGAGGACGCGGCGGGAACGCGGCCGTGCGAACGGTGCAGGTCTCGCCTGTCGTCGAGGCGCGCATCGAGCGTACGATTGCCGTCACCGGCACGCTCGCGACTGAAGACCAGGTCACGATGGCGTTCAAGGTCACGGGCCGGCTTGAGCAGCTCGACGTCGATTTGGGCACATCCGTCGCCGCAGGCCAGCTTCTCGCCAGCCTGGCCTCGACCGATTTCAAGCTCAGGGGCAGCCAGGCCGATGCGGCACTCCAGCAGGCTCGTGCCCGGCTCGGACTGCCGGTGGATGGCGCCCAGGAGCGCATCTGCATCGAGCAGACCTCGGTCGTGCGGCAGGCCCGCGCGGTGCTCGATCAGGCGAAGCTCGTGCGTGACCGCGCCGCATCGTTCGCGAAAGACGGCATCGGCAGCCAGGCAGACCTGGACGCCGCGCAAGCCGGGTTCCGAGTGGCCGAAGGTCGATACCAGGCGCAGACAGATTCGAGTTTGAAGGCGCCGTTTGCCGGAAGCGTGCGCGAGCGCCATGCGACGCCCGGACAGTACCTGGCCGCCGGGGCGCCGGTGGTGACACTCGTGAAAGTCAATCCACTGCGACTACGGCTGTCGATTTCCGAACGCGAGTCGGCGGCAGTGCGGCTGGGCCAAACCGTTCGCGTGACCCTTGAAGGCGACAGCATCGTGCACATCGGCCGGGTGGCGCGCATCAGCCCGGCCATCGAGGAGGCCAGCCGTACGCTCAGTATTGAGGCCGAGGTTTCGAATCCGTCGGGCCGACTCAGGCCGGGGGCATTCGCGAATGCCGAAGTCGTGACCGACTCGGCGCTCATCGATGACCTGCGCGCACGGGTGAGGGTCAGGCGAACCGTCGAACAGGCCATCACGCCGTAACACACCGCCCGTGCAGCGGCCAGAGTCTCAAGGCCGCGCCCGCGCGCTTGAAACCCAGCGCGCGCTACGAGAGACGCGCCAACTAAACGGGGCTAAACGCCTGTCGAACACGCATGAATCTGCGAGTTGAGGCGTCGCCACGTTTCCAGTTACAGCGAGGTGAGGGCCCAGTAGACGACGGGCACGAGCACGCCGAGGGTCACGAGCCAGACGCCGCGACCGGTGAGCCCGTTCTTGCCCCGCAGGACAAACATGCCGGTCAGGGCCATCATGATGAGGGCCACCGCGTACACATCGGCGATAACCGTCCAGGCGCCCTTGCCGGCATTCAGATGCATCTGATTCAGTTCGAACAGGACCGGGCGTGGCCGCACGGCATCCACGATGACCGCACCAGTCGGAATGTCGATGGCGTAGGTGGTGTTCTCGAAAAAGATCTGAAGGGTGTCGGGGTCAGGCCGGAAGGCATTCCGCGGCGCCTCGGTGACACCGAGTTGACTGAGTGCCTCCCGCACCTGTCCGTCACGGTCCGTGGCGGTGAGTGGGGCGATCTGCTTCGCGACCTTCTGCTGCCGATACGACGGATTCCAGTCGGCGCGATGATTGAGCGCCAGGCCCGATACGCCAAACACCAGCGTCAGTCCGACGATCAGGTACCCGACGTCCCGGTGCAGGACGTTATTGAGCCGCCGCCCCTTCACACGCCGATTCCCTAGCTCCCAGACTTCCCTACTTTCCTGCGACTTCCGCCCCTTCACCCTTGATCTGAATGCTGGTTTTGGGGCCCTTGACGGTCTTGGGGTCAAAGGTCTTCTTCATTTCGCGGGCCATTTCCTCGCCCTGTTTGATCTGGTCCGCTTCGCTCAGCTGGGACACCGCCAGCACGCCTTCAACCCTGGCGTTCATCCCTTTGACCGACATCGGGAACACGATGACGCCATCTTCCACCTTGAAGCGGATGGTCTGAAATTCCTGGTCGCTGCCGATGGCGAGCCAGCAACCCATTTCAGCGCACACATCAACGATGGGCCCCTGCACCAGCACGCGCTTGCCGTTGAACTTCTCGGGCGTCGCGTAGATGTCTGAGACCTTGGTGACCTCGGTCAGAGTGAGGGGGGTGCCGTACTTCTTGCCCTGGATGGCCCCGGCGGCGGTGAGGCCTGCGGCACCCACCAGAAGTGCAAGTGCCGTTACTGTGAATCGACGCATGTGTATAACCTCCAACAAATCAAATCAACCAACAATCAACGATAACACGACGGCCGAATCTACCGGCGAACGTCGAACCCGATGGACTGTTGAGCCGTTTGCCCGTTCGGCAACCGCGCTTCAATCAGCAGGGTGACCGGCCCGGCCAACTTCGCCAACGGAATCAAGGTGTCAAGCGTGGTGAGTCGCCGGCCTGTAGCACCGGCCGGCGCGGCCAGCGACTCCTCACGCTGTGCCGTAAACGCCTCGCCCCGCAACGTCAGCGTGACGGTCGCGTTCTCCTCGCGCCCGCGCCAGAACAGCGGCACGAAGACCCGAAGGGTCGCACGCGGACTGAACAACCGTGTGGTGGTCGGCTGAAAAGGCACGAGGCCACGAACGAGGGCATCACCCAGCGCGGACTCCCTCGCGGGCCCAGTCAGTCCGATCACCGCTGCGCCCATCTGCAGGCGATCATCGGCCGGCTTGGGGACGTCGACCGGAATCTGGAGCGTGCCCGTGCGGCCCAGTGCGCGGCTCGACACGCCGATGCGAACGGTCAGCGGCTGGGCGGGCAGGTCAATCGATCCGTTGATGAGAAACGTCGCGGACGCGCGCTGACTGCGTGGCGCTTTGAACGTATACCCCCGGTCTGACGACGCGCGCATTTTTCCGTCGGCATCAAGTGCGGCGATTTGCACCTTGACCTCGTCGAACGGCAAGTCGCTGTCTATGGTGGGATACGTCACCTGAACGGTGACCGTGCTGCGCATTTTATCGTCGTAAGGCAGCAGAGGAGCCACGTGCGCACGCAGGCTCAGCCCGCGCATGTCAACGCCCGACGACATGGCGGCCGCCAGTCGATCCGCCACACTGCCGTCTACGGCGGTCGCTGACGCCGATGTGTAGCCCGGGCGCGCGCGTACGCGTACACCGGGCCGGGTGACTTTGACCTCAATGGGATAAAAGCGTCCGTCCCGGGGTGCCGGCGAGGGGTAGTACCCGAGCACGTAGAAGCTGCCGTTCTCACGCACGATGGCCTTGATCGCGCTACCGAGATCCGACTGATTCACAAACGCGCGGCCACCGGTATTAATGGACGCCACCGACAAATTGGCCTGCTGAATCTGGATCTGCTTCATGACCCCATCGGTCGATGTCGGGCCCGTTCCGTCGGTCATAAACCCGATGCCGCCCCGGACCACATCTGCCGGTTGCGCGACGCCTCGCGGATCGAGCGAGTAGATCGGGACGTTGGCACGCCGTGCGACCTCAAACGCGTCCTCCAGATCCTGGGACACCACGCCGGTCCAATTCGCCGCTTCATGATCGATGGGCGAGCCCCCGCTGATGTAGACAATCGCCCGCCGTGGGTGGCCCGAGCCGGCCAGCGCCTGCGCCGCGTTCCTGAACGCAAACGCCACCGCGCGGCCCGGAGCCGTCATCGCGCGGCTGTCCATGCCACGGCCCTCATTCGCCGATCGTCCGAGGGCGTCGATGGCAAATCCAAACGCCTCACGCGTGTGCTCAATCGCACCGAGCATCCGGGCAGGATCGGTCGTGAAGTTCACGCTCACATCGGACCGGCCGGCGAACACCACGGCCACTTCGTCGGCTGGAGACAGGGCCCGGACGAAGTCGGCCATGACCCTCTTGACCGCAACGATCTCGTACTCAAGTGTGTGCAGGTCGTCAACCAGCATGACAAACAGGCGACTGTCGGGCGACGTCTGGACACTCGACGCGACATTCTGGACGCGCGGTTGGGCCCTGATGGCGGCAAGGTCGCGCTCAGCCACTGGAATCGAGACGAACGTGAAATCAGCAATCGTCTGACGGCGACCGCCTTGATAAATCTCGAACTCCTCGATCTTCAGATCGGTGATCGGCTCGTCGTTCCCACCGGTGACCACAACGTCCACCGGCACGTACTCCACACCCGCGCGGAAGACAGGAGCCTGCTGGGCGCCAAGCAGCAACCCGGAGCACATCGCCGAGACCGTCAACAGCAGGGTCCTGGACACAGGCCCTGACTATAACGCAGGGCCGCTGTGGCGGGCGCGGGCGTTGACGAATGCCCGCACGTACTTGTCTAATCGAAGCCTGCCACACGCTGGAGGTTTGATGTATTCACTGACGCGCCTGTCGCTCGCCCTCGTCATGTTCACCATGCCCGCATTCCCCACGGCAACCGGCCTGGCGCAGGCGCCGTTGGTCTTTGTCGATGCCGAGTTGGCGGTGCCCTTCGGCTCGGCCCGGGGCCAGATCGCGTTTGTGTCCAACCACATGGTGTTTGTGGCCGCTGACAATCCGAAAGCGTCGCTCTCGATCGATCGCGCCGACATCGCGAAGATCGATCGCTCGGGTGATGTCGTCACCATCGTGACGCGGCGGCCCCTTCGCGATGCCGACGGTGAGCGTGATACGTTCCGGTTTCGGCTGACCCAGTCGGCCAGCATGATGCGTTGGTATGAAACGACGCCCGCTGCCACTGCTCCCGCCGCTGCGGAGACAGCCCCGGCACCGGCGGCCTCAGGCATTCTTGCGAGTTATCAAGTCAAACACCATCACCTGTTCGGCAGTTGCCAGGGCACGTTGATCCTGAGTGAAACGGCCGTGTCTTACGAATCGCCGGACAGAATTGAGGACGCCAGAATCTGGAAGCTTGTGGATGTCAAGAAGGTTGAGCAGATCGGCGCCTACAAGCTGAAGGTGGAACCCTTTCAGGGCGACTCGTTCGAATTTGAGCTGAGCGGCAAGGGGATCGACAGCAGCGAATTCCGCCAACTTGTCGACCGGGTCGCCCGCGCCAGAGTCCGGTAGGAACCGACTCCGGAGCCAGTCAGCCCGAGGGGGCGGATTGGCTCCGAAGTCGCGAAACAGCCGCCCTACTTCAGGCGGTATCCGACCATCACCGCGAACGTGCGGTTCTTGATCGAGGCATCAGACGCCGAGTTGTCGGCATTCGTGAGGCCAAGGGTGTAGCGGACGTCGAAGCTGAGACGATCGCGCTCCACGCCGGCTCCAAGCGTCCAGCCAAAGTCCACGCCCTTGGTTTCGTCCTTGAGATCGACCGTGAAGTCGCTGGCATCTTCCTTGACGTTGGCACTCAGCCGAAAGCTGACTTGCGGCCCGGTGAACGCATGGAAGTGTGTGCCGTCGGTGGTGGTATTGCCAAAGACGGCCAACAGCGGCAGGTCGAAGTAGGTCAGGTTGACACTGGTATCGACGCTGCCCACCTGTTCCTTCGCGCCACGCTGGCTGAAGAGGCCTTCGACGCGCATGGAGAGGCGCTCGTTGATCGTGCGACCGGCGAACACGCCACCCACCAGGCCAATCTTCTGGCTGAGCTCGCTATCGGTATCAGTACTCAACGTTGCCACATTGACGCCCGCTTTGACACCAAACGTGGTGGAAGGAGTCATTTGCGCAGCAGCCATGGTCGGAACCATGATGACCGTCGCGAGAGCGAATGAACTAAGGCGAGCAAGACGATTTGAAGTAAACATGCGAGGACACTAGCAGACCGTCAGACGCGGGTAGTGTGCTGTAAAGGACACGGGGCCGCCCTCCACCACAAGCAACAGGGCGGGATTCATCTGGAGCACCCCGTCGCACTCTTCGATCAGCCCATGCTTCTTGAACGTGCCCAGGAACAGGTTCAGTGGGAACGCGAACATTTGTCCGGTCCTTCGCCTTACATGGTAAGGTGAATCCCATGTCGCGCGAATCCGTCAACATTCTCCAGGGCACGCTCGATGTGCTCATCCTTCGTTGTCTGGTCGACGAGCCCAAGCACGGGTACGCGATCTCACGCTGGGTGCATGAGCGCACGGACGGCACGCTCCAAATCGAAGATGCCCCTCTCTACAAAGCCCTCCGCAGGCTCGAACACAGACGATGCCTTTCAGCGCAATGGGGCATGTCTGAATCCAACCGTCGTGCGCGGTACTACCGCCTGACCGCCGAAGGCCGCAGGCGCCTTCGCGTCGAGGAACTGGCGTGGCATCGATACGTCTCGGCGATCGCGCAGGTCCTGAAACCGTGACTCGCCGCGCCGACGTGGACGTGGACGCCGATGTTGAGGCGGAGGTGCAGTCACACCTCGACGCGCGAACAGACGTCCTCATGGCTGAGGGCATGGACCGCGTGGCCGCGCGCGCTCGGGCCGCCCGCGAATTCGGCGACATGGACGACGCACGCCGCTACATGCGGCGGATCGGCCGACGCACCGTCAACACACAACGAAGGAGCGTCTCTATGGGAGAGTTCCGCACCGACGTCCGGTATGCGCTTCGGCGGCTGACTGCGGCGCCGGCGTTTGCCATCACGGGCATCGCGACACTGGCGCTGGGCATCGGCGCGACCACGGCCATCTTCTCTCTGGTCTACGGCGTCGTCTTTCGACCACTCCCGTTCCCCAACCCGGACCACCTCTATGCCGTGTAGTCGGCCAACCGGACCGCCGGATCGATGCGAGCGCCGGTCTCGGCTGTGGACCTCGACGACTGGCGCGCGGCTCGACGTGACATCGAGGACATCGGGGGTGTGTTCTTCCGGGCGGGGTCGAGCGGCATTGATCTGACGGGCCGCGGCGAACCGCGCCGGTTGCCGGCGGCCTTCTTCTCACCGGGGTTCTTTGGCGCACTCGGCGTGGTGCCGGAGGCCGGCCGTCTGCCTCGTGAGGAGGAAATGGTGCGCGGGGGTCCTGACGATGTGGTCGTGATCAGCCACACGTTCTGGGTGCGGGAGTTTGATGCCTCGCCAGACGCGATTGGTACCACGCTCACTCTGAGTGGCGTCCCCTCGATCGTGGTGGGTGTGCTGCCGCCATCCATGCGATTTCCGTCGGATGGCATTGACGTGTATCTCCCGTATTCAACGATTCCAGATTATGCGATCCCCAGAATCCGAGTGGTGCGAACACTTGACGTGGTTGCCCGCGCAAAGACGGGCGTGCCGCAGGATGCGGTGGAAACCGAGATGGCCGTCATCACCCGCCGGCTGGCCAACCGCCGTGCTGTTTGCGGTCGTCGTGGCTCTGGTTGCAGGTCTGCTGTTTGGCGTGGCGCCGTCGGGGCCGACTCGCAACGATTGCGCAACGCCCTCGTCATCGCGGAAATTGCCGTGGCGATGATGCTGGTGGTGGGCGCGGGACTGATGACGCGCAGCTTTGTCGCGCTCCTCGACGTCGACCCTGGTTTTCGTCAGGACGGGCTCGTGGCGGTGCAGTTCACGATCGACTCCAATCGTCACGACGTGCCGGTCGATCCCGCCCGGCCGGGCTTTGCCGGCTATATGAATTACTACGAGGCCGTGATTGAGAAGGTGCGACGCCTCCCCGGCGTGGAGTCGGCCGCGGCCGTGAAGGACGCGCCGTTTCGCGGCACCGGTGAGGTGAACGGTTTTCAGATCGCGAACCGGCCGGTACCGGCGGGTGAGCAGGCGCCCACGGCCACCGTCATCCACGTCAGCGACGACTACTTCTCCACGATTGGTGCCCGGCTGCTCGCTGGTCGCGAACTCGCGTCCTCTGGTCGCGCCGGCGCGCCGCCGGTGGTCGTCGTCAATGGTGCGTTTGCGCGTCAGTTTTTCCCGAGCGGCGCGGTGGGCCAGCACCTCCAGTTCGGTCGCGCGCCCGTCGAGATCATCGGCGTCGTCAATGACATCAGGCAGGTCTCGTTAAGCGAGCAGGCGCGCCCCACGCTGTACCTCAGCAACTACCAGAACGGGCGTGTGCAGGTGATCTCGTGGCGCGCACGAGCGGTGCCCCCCTCTCGCTCGGATCGGCCATCCGCAAGGCGATTTGGGAGATCGATGCCACCCAGCCGATCACCAACGTGTTCACATTCCACGACTCGACCGATCTGGCACTGGCGCGGCCGCGCTTGCTGGTGGTGCTGCTCGGCAGCTTCGGCGTGGTCGGATTGCTGCTTGGCGCGGTGGGCATTTATGGCGTCCTGTCCGCGCTCGTCAACCAGCGGCAACGCGAAATCGGCGTACGCATCGCGCTGGGGGCACAGTCGGGAGACGTCCAGCGGATGGTGCTGCGCCGAGGTTTCCTGCTGACGGCAAGCGGCATCGCGATCGGCCTGGCGGGCGCGTGGCTGCTCAGCCGGTTTCTCGCCGCAGTGCTCTACGGCGTCGCCCCAACCGATCCGCTGACGTTCGCGGGCGTGGCCGGCGCCCTGGCGTTCGCGGCGCTCCTGGCCAGCTGGCTGCCGGCGGTGCGGGCAGCACGGGTCGATCCGGTGGTGGCGTTGCGCGCCGAATAGGCGCCGCGCCCCGGTCGGCCGTACACTCGCTTGAAGTGCCGCGCCGCCTCGTGAACGTGATCGCGGTGATGGGGCTGGCCACGGTCATCACCGTGGTGATCGCCCTGCCAGTGGTGCGCGCGCCATCGGACCGCGTCTTTGGCATGGAGATCGTCGGTCGCCACCACGACCCCTTCACCGTGATGGCGCAGTTCGCGAATCCGGCAAGCGGCCGGTTGTACTCGCAGCCACTCACCGATGTTCCCGGCGCCATCCTGTCATTGGCCACGGGCCCGGTCGCGGCCTACAATTGGCTGGTCCTCCTCACGTTTCCTCTCTCAGCCGCGACGGCGTACCTGTTGGCCCGGCACCTGACCCTCTCGCGGGCAGGCGCCATCATCGCCGCCCTGGCGTTTGCGTTCTCGCCGTTCCACCTGGCGCAGGCCGCCTACCACCCGCACATCGCACAGACGCAGTGGATGCCGCTGTACCTGCTCGCGCTCTGGCGCTGCGCAGACCGGCCCTCACTCGGGTCCATCGGCCTGCTCTCCGCCGCGGCGGTCGCTGTGGCCCTCTCCAATTTCTACGGCGGTTTCATCGCCGGCGTCATCACGCCGGTGGCGCTGGGCGCGTATTGGATCGCCACCCGGAACGCATTTCCGCGGCCCTTAGGGCGGCTGGCTGTCACAACCGGGGCCCTCGCCCTGATGGCCGCAGCGGGACTCGCGTACGCCGCATTAAAACCTGGCGCCCTCCTGGTCACTCGCGTGGACTATGCCTTCCCGAGGGAGCAGCTGTTTGCCTACGGGGCGACGTGGTGGAGCTACCTGGTCCCGCCAGTTGAACATCCGCTTCTGGGCGACGGCATCCTGCGCTTCTGGCACAGTCTTGGTGTCCGCGAAGGACTCCTTGAACAACAGCTGAGCCTGGGCTGGGGGACGATCGTCCTGAGCATGGTCGCGATCGTTGACTGGCTGGTCCGCGATGGCCCCTCGCGCACACGACGATACACACCAGTCCTCGTGATCGTCGCACTCACGGCCTTCTGGTGTTCGCTCCCGCCTCAGGCCACGGTGGGTGCCTTTACCTTCCCTCAACCCTCTTCGTTGCTGTTCGATGTGGTCCCGATGTTCCGCGCATACGCCCGATTCGGGGGGCTCGTCCAACTGATGGTGGCTCTGCTCGCCGGCATCGGTATTGCCGTGCTGATGAGCACCCGGCGCACGTCAGCCCGGATCGCGTGCGTGCTCCTCGTGGCCCTCATCGTGGGCGAATACGTCGTCAAACCGTCGGCGCTCTCACGCGACGTGCTTCCTACGACGGCCCATCGATGGGTCATGGACCAGCCAGGCCTCGTCCAGGTCCTGGACTGTGTCCGGTTCGATCCCCCATCGGCGTCCGTGCCCTGGCTGACCGAACACAGAGTGGTGCTCCTCGGCGAACCGTTCAGCGACTGCTCCGAGGCGAACCTGGGAGACAAGCTCGCGGCGGGAGGCTTCACCCACCTGCTCGTGCGGCGCGGCTCTGCCGACGCGGCAACATTCGACCGGCCTTTGGTGCCGAATGGTCTTCGCATTGCCGCGCGTTTCAAGGACGGCCAGGTCTTGGTCGTCACGGCCCTGCGACCGACGATTTACACTGCGGCCATGACCGGCTTCTCGAGTCGTGAACATGAGGGAGGCGACTCATGGCGATGGATGGGCGCGCGCGCGGCCTGGACGATCGTGAACACAAGCCAGGCGCCTGTGGTCGCCAGCCTTGACGTTGAGTTGTCGGCATTCCACGTCCCGCGCCAGCTGGAGTTGCAGTTTCGTGGCCGGACGATCCAGACCGTTGGCGTCGGGCGGGCGAGTCGCCTCCATGCCATCGGCCCATTCACCATCCCGCCGGGTACTCACCAGGTCACGTTCCATCCGGTGGAGGCCCCGACGGTTGGGTCCGACGTGGCGGGCAATAGTGACACGCGGCAGCTGTCGGTTGCCGTCAGGACGTGGCGCTGGACGATCCACGATCCGTTCCGCTGACCTATGCGATACTCACCTACAGGGGGCAGGCAGTCAGGCCGATCGCCGCGCAGAACCGTCTAACCTTCTGTGAGAAAGAGTGCCATGGTCAACCACAGTCCTTTCACGGACCGCAAACCGATTCGGGTGTATGCCATCCTGGGCGCCGCTCTGTTGCTGTGCGTCGCGGTCAGTGTGGCTGTCGTCGCCCAGACCAAGCGCGATTTCAACGTCTCGGCCAAGAAGTTCCGGTTCACCGTCTCAGGCACCGACGCGCAGGAAATCCGGGTCAGCCAGGACGACCTCGTGCGCATCACCCTCTCGTCCGAGGATGTCCCCCACAGCTTCACGCTGCCCGACTATCGCATTCAGAAGCGGGTGGAACCGGGGCGCGAGGTGATGTTCGAGTTCCGGGCCGAGAAGGCCGGCCGGTTCGAGTTCCACTGTTCGCTGACGAACGACAACTGCCGGGAGCGCGGCATGGTCGGCACGCTCATTGTTGTCGCGCGCTGAAACTCCGGGCCAGGGCCAGCCGTTCTTCCAGAGGCGGATGCCGATGGAACAGCCACCGCGTCCAGCGTGAGGGACGCTCCTCGGCCAGGTGTTGCTCACCCAGGCGCCTCAGTGCCCGGCCAAACGCCTCCCCATTCCCCGTCTGCTGAAGGGCAAACCGATCCGCCCGCCGCTCGTGCGCACGCGACTGCGCCAGACGCAGCGGCCGGACGAGCCCCCCCACCGCGCCTGCGGCCAATGCCAGCAGCGGCAACGCGGCCAAATCGAGGACGCCCTGTACGCCGACGAAGCCACCCCAGTGGGCCACCACACGATCGGCGCACCACAACGCCGCGCACCACAACACCGCATCGAGCGCCACGGTGCGGGCGAGATCGTGGTGCGCATAGTGCGACAGTTCGTGCGCGACCACCACGACGATTTCATCATCGGCCCAGTCGCGGACCATGTCGCGGCTCAGCAGGACGTGCCCCCCCGCCCCCACACCCGTGACCACCGCCCTGGCACCGGTGGCCGTGGGCGCACTCCACTCACGAACGTCCACCGAACCACCGCCGATACGGGCGACGAGATCCGCCAGCGCTGCCGACAATGCGGGTCGTGTGAGAGGCAGCGTCTGGCCTGTTGCCGCGAGTCCAGTACCAATCAGACGCATCGCGGCCAGCGTGGCACCGGCCAACATGACACTGGCGAGGGCCCACCACCAGGCAGCGGCTGCCCACATGGCGAAGCGAAGCACCGCGACCACGCCGATCACAATGACCGCGCCAATCACCGCGTCGCGCGCCTGAGAGGCCATGATTCCGCCGATGTCCATCCGGGTCTGCGAGGTGCGCCGCCCGCCACGCGTGGCGGCGTAGAGCGACGCCGGCAGGGCCACCGCCTCGGCCGCCAGCACCAGGGCGCCCACAAACAGGCTCAGGGCGACCACCGGCTGCAGGCCCGCCGGCCAGCCCAGGGCCTGGTCCGAGGCAAAACGCGCCAGCCGCTGGGCGCCAGGAGTCAGCGCGACGAACAATAGCAGCGCGGCGCCGGTGGCCGCACTGATCCATTGCGCGCGGCGGCGCAGGCGCTGGTACCGGGTGGCTTTGGACTCGTTCAATTCAACTGGACGGAGATGAGCTTCGACACGCCCGGCTCTTCCATGGTCACGCCGTACAGACGGTCCGCGATCTCCATCGTTTTCCGGTTGTGGGTGATCAGGATGAACTGCGTGTGCTCCTGCATACCCTGCAACATTTCAACGAACCGCCCGATGTTCGCGTCATCAAGCGGCGCGTCAATCTCGTCGAGCAGGCAGAACGGGCTGGGCCGATACTTGAACACCGCGAACATCAGGGCCATCGCGGTCATGGCCTTCTCGCCGCCTGAGAGCAACTGGACGTTCTGCAGGCGTTTGCCCGGCGGCTGCGCGATGATGTCGATTCCGCTCTCGACCTGATTCTCCAGATCGATCAGGACCAGGCCTGCGCGGCCTCCGCCGAACAACGTGGTGAAGGTGCCCTCGAAGTAGGTGTTGATGGTGGTGAAGGCCTCCTGAAACCGTTCACGCGTCGTGACATCGATCTTCTTGATCGCCTCACTGGTCTGGGCAATCGAATCCAGCAGGTCCTTGCGCTGGGTCGTCAGGAAGAGGTGTCGGGTTTCGAGCTCATCGAACTGCTCGATCGCCATCATGTTGACCGGCCCGAGCTTCTCAATCTTCTGGCGAAGGTCGGCAATAACGTCGTCGGGCAGCAACGTAGCGGCTGGGACGTCTGATACGTCGGCGACCTCTCCGCCCTCCGCACCTTCAGTCGTCTCTTCGTCAGCATCCGGGGCGGAGGCCGCAGCCAACCGTGTGGCCGGCGCCGCCAATTCCCCGTCGCGCTCCATACGCGCGACCTCGACCACCACATCTGCCAGCGGAAGGTTCACCGCCTCCAGACAGGCCGCTGCCAGGTGCGTCAGGTCGGCGTGCGCGGTGGCACGGGCCACTTCCGACTGCATCACCTCCGTGCGCACCGCTTCAAGGGCGTGCCGCCCGGTCCGGATGTCGTGCTCCTTGTCACCAAAGCGGCCGCGGAAGCCCGTGACCTCCTCGTCGAGCTGTCTCATGTCGGCGCGCAACGCCTCAAGCGCCGACACGTGTGCATCGAGAGACCGTTCGATCTCGACGATGGACTCGCGCAGTTGCTCTCGGCGCGTCGTGGTACGTTCGAGTTCGTCGCGTCTGGCCGTGAGGCGCGCCTCAAGTTCAGCGGCAGCCTCTTCGAGGCGACGCCCTTCCGCCTCAAGCGACTGCACACGCTCGGTGATGGTGGACTGCTCGGCTGTGGCCTGACTCACTCGGCGGATGTGCACCTCGGCGTCTGCACGGGCGGCGTCCAGCCGCGCCATGACTGCGCCGATGGACTGCGCGGCCTGCGCCTGGCCGGACTCGTGCGCCACGATGGCGAGCGCCGACGCCTCGCGGCGGCTTTCGGCTGCCTGCTCGTCCTCTTCGCTTCGCCGACGCTCGGTCGTGACAAGTTCAATGCGCCGCGACACCCGCGTCACTTCATCCGCCGCGCGCGCCAGCCGCGCCTCGTGAGACACAATCGCTTTCTCGAGATCGTGCAGGGCCGCCTGTGTGGACGCGACCTCGGCCTCACCGTTGTAGATGTCGAGTTCAGACGCGGTCACGTCGTTGGCGCCCTGATGCACGATTGCCTCAACGGCTGAGACCTGCGCCCGGAGCGCCTGTGCCTCGGCGCGGATCTCAAGAATACCGAGGGCGCCGCCACGCGCACCGCCTTCCACCAGGCCCGACCCCCGAAACACATCGCCCCCCACGGTGGCCACCGGCAGGTCAGTGGCAAGCGCGAGCGACTGGGCCTCTGCGAACGATTCGACGACGAACGCGTCCGGAATGGCGCGCGCAATGAGGCTGGCGTATGGCCCGGTGGCCTGCACGACGTCGCGCAACGCGCGGGCGCCTGGCGGCAGCGCCGGCGACACCCTGGGCGCGGCCGCCCGGGCGTCGTCAAGGACCAGGAAGCCACACCGGCCGGCCCGCCGCTCTTCCAGCTGGGCGAGGGCCTGGCTGACCTGATCGGCCCGGTCAACCACGACGTGCTGCAGCAGATCCCCGAAGAGCGCATCCACCGCGCGCTCAAACGACGGTTCGACGCGCAGGTGATCGGCAAAGGCGCCGTGTTGTCCAACGGTCTCGGGCGCCTCGGCGAGCAGGAAGCGAGCCGCGTCGCCAAAGGTGGTGCGCTGCCGGTCCACCTCGCTGATCGAACGGAGGCGAGCCTCGAGACCTGCGAGTTCGCGATGGGCGGTGCCCAGGGCCTGCGACAAGCGATCGCGTTCGCTGCGGGCGTCGGCCAGCGCCGCTTCCGCTGCAGCGCGTGCGTGGAGGGCGCGCTCGGATGCGCTGCGCCCCTCGCTGAGCGCTCCTTCTCCTTCGGCACGATCACGGGTGGCGCGCTCGAGTTCCTGCTGCAGGTCGCGCAACTCCACCTCGAAGCGGCTGCGATCCTGCGCAACGCGGTCCCGCGCGGCGGTGGCGTTGTCGCGCGCCTGCCGGAGTGCGGTGAGCGTCGTCGCAGCCGCCATGACGGCCGCGCGCGCCTGATCCGCATCGTGTTCGACGCCCTGGACGGTGGTGAGCGCGCGCTGGTACTCCTGTTCGCAGGCAGACACGGTGCCCTGAGCCTCCTGCAACGAGGTCCGCGCCCGGTCGATGACGGCCTTCTGCGCCTCGAACGCCGCGTGCGCCGGGCCGCGGCGCGCATCAAGGTCCTGCACTTCGGCCTCGAACTGCGTCAGGCGATGCCCGAGGTCTTCCACCTGCGCCTTCTCGAAAGTCACCTGCTGCTGACGACGGCCGATCTCCAGTTCCCGCTGATGCGCCTGCTCACGGGTTTCGGTGGCACGCTGTTCGGCTGCCGTGAGCTCAAGCCTCAGGGCTTCCAGGCTGGATTCGAGTTCCGCCACGCGGGCGGCCGCCGACGTCTCCCGCATTCGCGCGTCCGACACACGCGCTTCGGCGGCGTCGATTTCGCGGGCGAGCGTCGCCTGGCGATGCGCAAATTGCACCTGTTCCCAGCGCCGCAGTTCTCCACGCAGGCGCTTGTACCGGCGGGCACGGGCCGCCTGACGCTTCAATGCGCTGCGCTGCTTCTCGACCTCGAAAATAATGTCGTCCACCCGCATCAGATTCTGCTTGGCCGCGTCGAGCTTGAGTTCGGCCGATCGCCGGCGCGATTTGTATTTGGTGACGCCCGCCGCCTCTTCAATCAGGGCGCGGCGTTCGGCAGGACGCGCCGACAGGATCTGCCCAATCTTGCCCTGCTCGATCACCGCGTACGCCTTGATGCCGAGACCCGAATCCATCAACAGGTCGTGCACGTCGCGCAGGCGGCACACCTCACCATCAATGAGGTACTCACTCTCGCCCGATCGGTACAGCCGGCGGCCGATTTCGACGTCGCGCGTCACGAGCGGCAGTTGGCCATTTTTCCCGACGGCCGGGTCAACGACGCCGACCGCACCAACTTCGGTGGACGCCAACATCGCGGCCTGCGCGACATTGGCCAGGCGCAGGCGCACTTCGGCGGACGCGGTCGGCTTGCGCCCGTCGCTGCCGCTGAACATGATGTCTTCCATGCGTTCGCCACGCAGGCTCTTGGCGCTTTGTTCGCCCAGCACCCAGGTGATGGCATCGACGACATTGCTTTTCCCGCAGCCGTTCGGCCCGACAATAGCGGTGACGCCCTCGTCGAATGACAACTCGGCACGATCGGCGAAGCTCTTGAATCCGTGAATGTGCAGTCGCGACAAACGCATGTGTTAGGGGGTCTTCCCGGCCTTTGCAGTCCTGGCGCCTGCAGCGATCAAGCGGTGGGCTTCGTCGAAGAACGTCAGCGCGAACTGCGCCTGGGGGTCGACTTTTGAGAGATTGCGGCGCGCTTCTTCGACGCCGAAGAGATCCAGATCCACATCGTAGTGAATCATCGCGCTGATAAACGCGGCATCGGCCTCGAGCGCGGCGGCGTCCACCTTCACACGCTGCGCGGTGAGGTACTCAGCGAATTCTGCCAGGATGGCGGGCGTCACCGTAAATCCGCGCGCGACCTTGTGCTTCGCTGCGGGCGCCGCCGCCGGGCGCGTATCGCCTTCGCCCGTGAACGACTCGGCAAAACCCACGAAGAACCCTCGCGCCAGCAGCATCCGCGAGAAGCGCGTGGGGTTGAAGCCTTCGACGGGTCCGGGCTTGAAATGATCCGGCTCAATGCCGCCGCCGCCGTACACCTTGCGCCCGGAGTCCGTGTACTTCAACTCGTCAGCCGCGTGCTCGCGTTTCTCGGCCTGGTCGCGCTGCGAGTAATTGAGGTATTCGTCGAACGTGCCGTCCCAGGGGCGCTGAATCATGCGACCGCTGGGGGTGTAATACCGACCCGTGGTCAACGCAAGGCCCGCGCCGTTGCTGATCCGGAAGACCGACTGGACGAGTGCCTTGCCGAACGTGGCCTCGCCGACGACCAGCGCACGGTCGTGATCCTGCATGGCGCCGGCCACAATCTCCGAAGCACTGGCGCTGCTGCGATTCACCAGCACGACCAGCGGCGTCGTCGTATCGCCCTGTTCCAACGCGAGGTAGTCCTCATCCGAGTTCTGGACGCGGCCACGGGTGTAGACGATCATCTGCCCGCGCTTGAGGAATCGGTTGGAGACCGCGATCGCCTGATCGAGCGGCCCGCCGGGATTGTCGCGCAGGTCCAGCACCAGGCGCTGCAGCCCTTCGCCGCGCAACTTGGTGAGCGCGGCGCCGAGTTCGCGATCCGTGGTCTCCGAGAAGTCCTGCAGCCGGATATACCCTGTGCCGGGCGCAATCATAAACGCCGTGCGCACCGTGGTGATGTTGATTTCGTCGCGTTCCACCGTCAGCGGAATCAGCTGGTCGAGGCGACGAATCGAAATCTCCACCGAGGTGCCCTTCGCCCCACGCAGCTCCTTGACCGCCTGCTCGCTGGTCCAGCCCTTGGCGCTCTTCCCCTTGATGATCGCGATGACGTCGCCGCGCCGGATGCCCGCCCGATACGCCGGCGTGCCTTCAAAGAGGTTGGTCACCGTGATGTCGTCATTCACCACGACGATGCTGAGACCCAGACCGTAGTACACGCCCTCCTGACGCTCGCGCATCCGGGCGTAGGCCTGCGGTTCCAGAAAACTCGAGTGCGGGTCCAGGGTGCGCAGCATCCCGTCGATCGCGCCGTAGACCAGGTCGTCCGATGCCGTCTCAACGACAAAGTCGCGTTCAACCGCGGCGAGCGCGGCCGAGAACATGCGGTACCGTTCGGTCACGCGGTCACTGCCGGCGCCGGCTCCACGCGCGCCGACGCTGCTGCCGAGCAGGCCACCGGCCACCGCCGCGATCACCACGACTACTGCTGCTGCGGGCACGCCTGAATTTCGCATAGATAAGGGCAATGGTAGCACCACCGAGAGAGCAGGGACGATGGTTTGGGCGTCAGGACTCGGTGGATTCAGCGGGCTTTTTCTTGCCGAACAGCCACGCCACCCCGATGCTGATGAGATAGAGGACCAGCATGGGCGCGGCGAACAGCATATCTGGCTGGCGGGGTCCTGTCCGGGACTGGCCACCGCCGCCACGATGAAGATGATCAAGACGGCGTATTTGAAGTTCTTGATCAGGAACTTCGCCGAGACAATGCCGAAGCGCGCCAGCACGAAGATGACGACCGGCATCTGGAAGATCAGGCCCAGGCCAAGCACCATTCGGAGGTAGAGCGAAAACGCAGACGTCCACGTGGGCGTCCAGTTCAGGAACGCCGGATTGAACTTGGCCAGAAACTCCCACGTCACGCGAAACGCGACGGCATGGCCGAAGTAGGCGCCACCCAGGAAGAGTGCCGTGGAGGTGAACACGAATGGCACCGCCATCCGCTTTTCCTTCGAATACAAACCGGGCGCGATGAAGTACCACACTTGGAGCAGGATCAGCGGCGACGCGATGACGACCGCCACCAGCAGCCCCGCCTTGAAGTAGATCATGATCGGGTCGAGCGCTTCGGTGCCCAGCAACGTGCCGCTGGGCAAAACGGCGAGCATCGGCCGGGTCACTTCTTCCAGGATGCGGTCGATAAACGCGAACGCGACGATCCCCGCAGCGAGCACCGAGTAGACGGCGTAGAGAATTCGGCGGCGCAGCTCATCGAGGTGATCGAGAAAGCTCATGCGGCCGGGCGCGTCCGGCGTGAGATCGTCTGCCTCCACTTAGTTGTGCTGTTGGCCGCGGGCGATCGTCTCGGGGTCGGTGGGTGATCCGATGGTCGCGGGGTCCGTCGCAGACGGCGCTTCGAGCACCGCCGCCGTGGCCGGCTTCTGCGCGGAGCGCTGCCGGTCCTCAAGAGAAATTTCCTCGTCCAGCGTGTGCTTCAGTTCGTTCGACGCCCGCTTGAACTCCTGAAGACTCTTGCCCAGCGACCGGCCAAGCTCGGGCAGCTTGCGGGGGCCGAACACGATCAGCGCCACGGTGAAGATGATGATGAGTTCGGGCATGCCGATCGAGCCAAACATGAGCGTTGCCTCCTGGGAACCGAAGAAGATTGAGTATACCGCAGCGACCCGGAACCGGCCTGTACTCATTGACTTGAGCGTGTTCGGGTGTACCATTATGGCGGATTTTGGGCACGGTTCCCGGAGGGAACCGTCTTTCTTTTTCGGGGGCCGAAACATGACGACGATGAAGCAATTGCTGGGAGTAAGCGTGATGGGGGCAATGCTGGCCACGGCCATTCCGGCCTTGGCTCAGACGACCACGCAACCCCAGTCACAGCCGCCCACCCAGACCGAGACGCGGGCGGCGACGGTGAGTGTGAGCGGCGACACCGGGCTGTGGTTCGTCCCGACCGCCCAGGTGCTGCCAAGCAAGAAATGGTCGGTCAGCTTCTACCGCGAAAACGCCGATTACGGACAGGGGTTCACCGACGCATCCAACCTGCCGGTCTCGTTTGCGGTGGGTCTGGGTAACCGGGCCGAGGTGTTCGGCAGCTTCACCACCGTCACCCGAATCGACCGGGACACGCGGCCGTTGTTCTTCGTCAGCCCAGCCGGTGCGCCCTCGGGGGCGGGCGGCGGTGTGGTGAATGAGTATCCGCTCGTGCGGCAGGGCTGGTTTGGCAATGGCCGTGGCGACCTGCGGGTGGGCGCCAAGGTCGCGGTGATTTCGCAGAGCGACAGCGCGGCCCTGGGCTTCGCGGTGCGTGGCGCGGCAAAACTGCCCACCGGCGATGACGCACTGGGTGCGTCGAGCGGCAAGGCCGACTTCACCATCGACGGCATTCTCAGCAAGCAGTTCCGCGTCATTGAGCTGTCAGCCTTTGGTGGCGCCATCTTGCGTGGCGACCCAGAGGGTTTCGACCTGACCAATGGCATCCGCTGGGGCCTGGGCGTCGGCTTCCCTGCCAACTCACGGCTCCGTTTTACGGCCGAACTCACCGGCGAAAAGTACCTCGACAACGTCGTCCTCGCGCCGGCGAACTTCACCGCAGTCGACGGCTCGATCGCGCCCACATCCACGAGCCTCGCCACCCCGGTGTTTGCCGCGGTCGGTGTGACGTGGCAGGCGTCCTCGGGCTTTTTCATCGGTGGCGGCCTGAACTGGTCTGGCACAACCGACGCGCGCAGCAATGCGCGTTGCCCCATCGCGTCACTGACCTGCTCGCCGTTTGGCGACAACAGCGGCGACGCGTTTGGTATCCAGTTCCGCATCGGCTACCACCCCGGTGCCCATGATGCGGCGGCGGCCGCAGCCGCCGCACGCGCCGCTGAAGATGCCGCTCGGCGGGCGGCAGACGAAGCGGCGGCTACCGCAACGGCCGCTGCGGCAGCTGCAGCGAAAACGCAGCCGACCAATCGCCCCCCGACCGTGCGCGCAGCATGCGACCCGTGTACGGTGGAAGTCGGCAAAATGTCCACCGTCTCGGCTGACGCGCAGGACCCCGATGGCGACGCGCTGACCTATCGCTGGACGACAAGCGCCGGAACACTTTCGACACCCACGAATCGGCAGTCGCCCTGGACCGCGCCGATGGTGGTGGGGCCGGTGCCGGTGACGATCACCGTGACCGATAGCCGAGGCGCCACGGCGTCTGCCTCAGTCACCATCCAGGTCGTGCAGCCGGTGGTGAAAGACTTCGTGTTCGAAGATGTCCACTTCGAGTTCGACCAGTTCTCCCTGCGGGCCGATGCGCTGAAAATCCTCGATGATGCGATTACGGCGATGCAGGCGAATCCGAACCTGCGGCTGGAAATCGAAGGCCACACCTGCAACGTTGGCACGTCCGAATACAACCTCGCCCTCGGTGAGCGCCGCGCGACGGCGGTCCGCAGCTACCTGAGTTCGCGCGGTGTCAGCCCCGATCGGCTGCGGATTGTCAGTTACGGTGAGGAACGGCCGAAGTACGACAACGCTCGCGAGGAAACCCGACGGCTCAACCGCCGGGCGGCGCTCGTGGTGCGGCTCCAGTAGCCACGCCCCTCGCTTCTATGTGACCATCCACGGGCCGAAGCGCCGCCGCTTCGGCCCGTGGTTTTTGTGCCCATGTCCATCCGCCAATCCTCGTCAGCCGACGTCATCCGCCTGATTGCGGAGCTGACTGCAGGTGACAGCCAACGCCGCGAGATGGCATTGGCGCGCCTGGCGGTCATCGGCACGCGGGCCACGACTCCCCTGTTGGCGGTGGCGGGCAGCGCCCAGCAACCGGCCGAAGCGCGCGTGGCCGCATTCGAGGCCCTTGAGGCGATTGGCGATAGCCGCGCGCTTCCGGCAGCGATGGCCGCGCTCGGCGAACCAGGGGAAGCCGTCGCCGTCGCAGCAATTGGCGTGATAGGACACGTGGCGCGGGAAAAAGACGCACGCGGCACCCGCGCGTTCGAGCGCCTGGCCGCCACGGCGCTCTCGGCCGGGTCGCCCACCGCGGTTCGACTGGCCGCTCTGGCCGCGCTCGACGGCCAACCTGAAAAGCTGCTGAAGCCCATTTACGAGGTGTTGGCGAAGGACCCGGCGTCGAAAGTGGTCGCCCGCGCGACGCGCCATCAGGCCGGGGCGGTGGAACCGCTTGAGGCCCTTGTCGCCCTCGGCCTGCCGGCCGACCCGGCTGTCGTGGCGGCGGTGGCGCGCGAAGACGGCGAACGGGCGCCGCTCGCGACGTTAAAACGGGCAGTGGAAATCGTGCGGAGCCGCCAGGAACAGGTGGTGGACGCGGAGGCGCGTGAACAGTGGGCGGTCGTCCGGGGCGTGCTGCACCAGCACCTGGCGGCCCGGGGGAGTCGCCTGGCGCTCTACGACTTGCGAGAAGCACTCGAAAGCGCGACCACGCACCTACCGGTAGGCTTCCTGTCAGCGGCGGCCGTGGTTGGCGATACGTCCTGTCTGATGCCGCTGGCGCGGGCCTGGGTGGATTCGGCCGCGATCGATCGCTCGTGGCGCGACCACCTGGCCGAGACTTTCGGTGCCATCGTGACCCGCGAAAAGCTCACGCGGCGCCACGCCGTGCTGAAACAAATTTTGGAACGCTGGCCGTCCGCCGGGGTGCTTGTGGCCATGGCAAAGAGATAGGGGGACGGGTGTGATTTCCACAGAAACGCGCGAATTGGGGACAGGCCTCGAAAACGACCTCTGAGGTAATTACCGATTCAAGTTGGCGGTAATTACCTCAGAGGTCGTTTTCCTGAGCTGAGGCCTGTCCCCAATTCCCGCGTTTCTGTGGAAATCACACCCGTCCCCACCTTCCCCCACGTCGCCCAGTTGCGGGAGGTGAGGCCGTCGCGGGTGGCGCGCGCCACGGCTTCGACCAGTGGCGTGGCCAGGATGCCATCGGGACACCACAGGTACGCCGCATGGGTCCCAAGGGCGAGGGCCCCAGGCGACCAGTCCATTTTCGTCAGCGGGGCCAGCGCGACCCGAGCCTTGACATCGAGATACGCCGAAACGAGCAGCCTCGAAGGATTGTCCACGGACGCGCCAAACGGTTGCTCGCGAATCACCGTCTCCACTTCAGCGGCCGACAGCACCACGACGCGCACCGTGAGGCTCAGTTCGTGTTGCAGCGCCCGCTCAAGGCGGGCGGCCAGTCGGCCGCCATCCGCAGACGCTCCACGCGGGCGGGTGAAGATCAGATTGCCCGTGGCGAGCATGGTGGCCACATCGCGCCACCCGATGGACTCGGCGATTCGGCGCAGGTCTCCCATGGCCAGCCGCTTTGCGCCGCCGACATTGATGCCGCGCAACAATGCGACATGCCTCATGGTCAGTAGGCTTTCGCGAACCACGCCTTTACAGTCGAGGGGCCATCGCACTTGACACACTGGCCCTCCACGCGTGGAGAACCCATGGGGATGTTGCGCAACGTGGCTTGCGTTTCGGCCTTGATGGCCGCTTCGCAGGCGGCGCTACCGCACCAACTCGCAATGACGAAGCCGGGCCGCCCTTCCATGGCCGCAGCAAACTCCGTCCATGTAGCGGCTTCCGACGTGTGCGTCTGACGAAACTCGAGCGCCCGCGCCAGGAGGTTGTCCTGGATGGCCTGAAGCAGCTCGGGCACGCGTGTCGCCAGTTCGGCCATCGGGATGGATGCCTTCTCACGCGTATCACGCCGCGCCGAGAACACGGCGCCCTTCTCAATGTCCTTCGGCCCCACTTCAAGGCGAAGCGGAACGCCTCGCAACTCCCATTCGGCGTACTTCCAGCCCGGCGAATTTTCCTCAGTCGCGTCAAGCTTCACACGTACACCGATCGCCGTCAGTTGATCCCGGATGGCCTCACACGTCGGCAGCACGGTCTCTTTCCAGTTGCCTCGCGGGATCGGCACAATCACCACCTGATGCGGCGCCACGGCCGGCGGCAGCACCAACCCGCTGTTGTCGCCGTGGGTCATGATGAGCGCGCCGATGAGCCGCGTAGAGACGCCCCACGACGTCGTCCAGGCGTGCTGCATGGTCTTGTCGCGGCCCTGAAACTGGATCTCGAACGCCTTCGCGAAATTCTGCCCCAGGTTGTGAGACGTGCCGGCCTGCAGCGCCCGGCCGTCGCCCATCAGCGCCTCAATCGAAAACGTGTGCGAGGCGCCCGCGAATTTCTCACTGTCGCTCTTCACACCGTCCACCACCGGCATCGCCAGTTCACGTTCGGCGAAGTCCTTGTAGAGCGCCAGGATCTTCAACGTCTCCTCTTCCGCTTCATCGGCGGTCTCGTGGGCCGTATGGCCTTCCTGCCACAGGAACTCGGTCGTGCGCAGGAACGGCCGCGTCACCTTTTCCCAGCGCACCACGTTGGCCCACTGGTTGATCAGGATCGGCAGGTCGCGCCACGACTTCACCCACTTGGCGTACATCGTACCGACGATGACTTCCGAGGTGGGCCGAACGATGAGGCGCTCTTCGAGTTCTTCATCACCACCGCGTGTCACCCACGCCACCTGGGGTGCAAACCCCTCGACGTGGTCCTTCTCCTTCATGAGCAGGCTCTCAGGAATGAAGAGCGGGAAATACGCATTCACATGGCCGGTCGCCTTGAAGCGGGCATCCAGCAGTCGCTGGATGTTCTCCCAGATGGCGTACCCATAGGGACGAATGACCATGCACCCCTTCACGGGCGAGTAGTCGGCCAACTCGGCACGGCGCACCACATCGAGATACCACCGCGAAAAATCCTCGGACTGCGGCGTAATTTCGGTCACAAACGCGTCTTTTTTCGGCTCTGACAAGGGTACCTCACGTCTCCTGTTATCCTACACGACGAGCGATGGCTGTCATTCGACTGGACGTCACACACGCGGGTGGTTCGTATCCCGTACTCATCGGCGCCGCGCTCACGCGTCGGGTGGGCCAGGTGCTGGCCGAACAACGCCTCATCGCCAATACGGTGATTGTCAGTTGTCCGCCAGTGTGGCGACTGCACGGCGGACGGATGAAGGGCGTGCTCGGTGGGCAGCAGCCGTTGATCATGCCTGACGGCGAAAAAGCCAAACACCTTGCCACGGTGGCGCGACTGTACGATGGCATGTGTGACCGCCGGATCGACCGGTCCGCCCTCGTTATTGGCCTGGGCGGCGGTGTGGTCGGCGATACGGCCGGATTCGCCGCCGCCACATACCTGCGCGGCCTCCGTCTCGTGCACATTCCCACAACACTGCTCTCACAGGCGGACAGCGCGATTGGTGGAAAGGTCGGCGTCAACCTGCCGTCGGGCAAGAACCTGGTCGGCGCCTTCCACGCACCATCGCTCGTGATCTGCGATCCGGAGCTGCTCGATACGTTGCCGCGCCGCGAGTTTCGCGCCGGCTTGTACGAAGCGGTGAAGTACGGCGTCATCGGCTCACGACCGCTCTTCGACTACATCTCAGACCACCTGCCCGCGATCTTCAACAAAGACCCTGAGGTACTAACGCCGCTCATCGCGGACTGTTGCCGGATGAAGGCCATGGTGGTGATGGCCGACGAACGCGAACAGGGGTTGCGTCGCACGCTGAACTTCGGCCATACGGTGGGACATGCGCTTGAAGCGATCAGCAAATATCGCCTGTTCAGGCACGGTGAAGCGGTGGGCTACGGCATGCTGGCGGCCGCGGCGTTGTCGGTCAAGCGCGGGATCTTTCCTGCGGAAGACATGGAAGCGCTCACGTCCCTCATTGCCCGCATGGGTCCCCTGCCGTCAACGGCCGGCCTGAGCGCCTCGGATGCCCTCGATGCGATGCGGAGCGACAAAAAAGTGTCGAAGGGCACTCTGCACTTCGTGCTCCCAGTCCGCCTCGGCGCCACCTCCGTCGTTTCTGACGTGACGACGAAAGAGCTGAGGGCCGCCCTTCGAACCATCGGGATTCGCTAGGAGCCTGCGCCCCCTCGCAGCCACCCAGGCGGCACACCTTCCCGCCGCGCCTCGTCCTCGATATCGCTGATCGCTTCCACGCCCGCCGCCACCTGTGCGCGCATACGCTCGAGTTCGGCGATCGCACGCAGGCGTTCGGCGACCAGGGCAGCGCGCTCCAGTGGCGCGTCGCGGTTGGCCACATCGCGGGTCAACGCATTCACACGGCTTTCAAGGGCGGTCACGATCAGTCGGTCGCGCTCCACGTCGGCGCGCGCCTTGAGCATACGGGCGCGCCACCACGTTTCGTCCTTGTTCTCGACAAGTTTCTCGACAGATTTCGTGGCGCCGGCCGTTTCGTCAGCCATCACCACAGGCGGTGGCACCGGAGGCATAGAGCGCTCGGGCACGGGGCCCAAGTCGGCATCGGTCACCACCCGCGACGGCGCCGGCGTCGCGGCACGTCGCACGGCTTCACGAAAGGCCAGTTCGCCCAGGCTGGCCGGCGGAGTGTTCCAGACCCCCAGGAAGGCCTGCATGAGTGAGACGATGACCAGTATCGACATGATTACTCCTCCCTCCACGACACGGTCCTGACCTGTCCAGCCTCTCGCCGGACGTGCGCGACGACGACGCGGGCCGCTCCCCCCTGTGAAAAAGCCTCTCCTCGGATCATAAGCATTCCGTTGAGGTCTGTGCCGGGTATTCCATCCCCGTCCATGACATCGTCGGCAATCCAGATAGCGATGCGCAGGGACGAGGCTGGTAGCTCGGGCAGCCGGCCCCAGGCGACCAGCCGCCAGCGAGGTGTATCGGGCCCGAGCGGCCAGCGGCGAGAGGCTTCGGCGTCCAACTCGACCGTGCGTGCGACGAGATCGATGGTCTCACCGGGCCAGATGGCCATCACCGGCGCTGACGGGCCCAGGGCCGACACAGTGCCCGCTGAAGGCCAAAGCGTGGATAGCGGCTGCCTGGCGACCGCATCAATCGCCAGGTTTGCGGCAGCGCTGGCCGCATACGCCGTCTGGACGGCTCGCAGGTGCGCGTGCGCGATTCGGCGCTCTGTATGACCGAGCAGGGCCAGCCCTCCGCAGAGCGAAGCCACACACACCGTAAGCACCAGCACAATCAGTACCATGCCCCACCCGGCCCTCCACCCGCGCCGATGCGCGAGAGGTTTGGCGGTGTCACATCAAACACCACGCGGTAGTCGGGGAGCGGGTTGCGTGGCCCTGCCGCGCGCAACATGACGACGACACGGACGCGGCGGACGCGCAGGAGATCGGCATCAAACGTGGTCCCGCCGGCGCTGCACCACGGTCCATCCGTAAACATCGTCAGCGGCAACGCGGCCAAACCGTCGCTGTTGACGGTGAGGGTGACGCCGCCACGCCAGGTTCCGGCCATGTCAAAGAGGCAGTTCTCGGCGCCCGGGTCTGGGCGCGGCACCTGAGGTGGTTGGGGGTCGCCGAAGTACTCAAATGCCAGCCCTGTCACTTCATCCACCACCGGCTGATCGCTACCGTCTGCGTCGTAGAGCCGGAGTTGTCGCTGTGCCGCATCGAAGTAGTACGCGCGAATGACCACCTCGGAAACAGTCGAACCCGCGGCAAACGCCCCAGCCGGAGCGCCAAGGCTCCGTACGCTCGTTCCCCCGGCGTCGTCATCCAGGACGCCGAGGAGTTCGGCGCGGCCAGGCGCATCGAAGACCGCCAGCGTCGCGCCTCGTGTGAGTTGGCACGGCAATGCCCCGCCGGCGCACGGTGCAAGCACGATGCGTCCGAGCGACGGTACGCCGCCGACGGCAAGGGTGGTCTGGATGATGGTGTCGGGCACATAAGCCAGCGTGAGCGCGTCGGCCCTCGCTATGGTGACCGCGTCTGGCCGCACGCGGCCCACCCGTCGTGGCCACAGCGGCGCGAACGCGCGACCAAGCGGACCAGACATCGGCCCCCGGTCGAGCCCCGCACCCGCAAGGCGCAGATCGCGTCCAAGCGTCTCGGCGATGACCCGAGCCCGCTGCTGCGCGTCCATCATGCGCGATTGCGATCGCGACAACCCGTCTGTGGTGGCCACCAGCATGGCAACGGCCGACACGACGAGCAAGGTCAGCGCCAGCGCCACCATCAACTCAGCCAATGTGAATCCTGAAGCACCGCGGGTCATCGGCTCTGCTCCTCCGAGGGTGGACAACACCCCACCACAGCCTGAATCTCGGCTACGCGCCCGGCATCCACCGCCACAACTTCCACGACGACCGACGACGCGGCAGACGCCGCCCATCCCGTGGTGATGGTCCATCGACGCGTAAAGAAGGCCGACACGGCAGGCGCAGAGCTGCTGTCGGCCGCGAAATAGTCCTGCGCGGTGCCGGCCGACAGCGTGGCCGGCGCCGCCCGCAGTTGCTCGACCTTCTGCATCGCGAGGAGGGTCGCGGCGGTACTGACACGCGCCGATCGAATCAAGGTTGCGGCGTTGGCCAACAACCCCAAGGCCCCGGTGACGAGCACTGAAACCAACGCCAACGCGACCAGCACTTCAACCAGGGTGAAACCGCGACTTGACGAAGGCTGGGGCACACGAGAGGACACTGCAACTCCCGGGCCAGAGGGCCAAAGGGCGCGACTCCGCGTGAAAGTGTCTCAAAAGCAATGCGTGGGGACGACGCAGTTGCAGAAACTGCCAATCGGGCGTCGCCGCTCCAGGCACAAACTGAAATGGCTACAGCGACAACGTGCCCAGGTACCAGTCGATCAGGCTCTGGCCCCACACCGACGACACGAGCGCCGCCACCGACAGGAACACGCCGAACGGCAACTTGCTCTGCATCGTGCCCCGGCCCGCGATGGCGATGCCGATGCCCACGAGCGCACCAACGAGACTCGACAGCAACAGGACCACCCACACATGGGGCCAGCCAAGGAACGCACCGATCATCGCGAGCATCTTCACGTCACCCAGCCCCATAGCGTCCACGCCTCTGGCGAACTTCCAGGCCGCGCGGATCAGGAGCAGCACGCCGGCGCCGACCACCGCGCCAATGAGACTCTCCAACACTCCCGGAGGCCCGATCAGGCTGAACGCCACACCTGCGCCAATGCCGAAATAGGTCAGGGGGTTCGGCAGGCGGAATGTCTCAAGGTCGGTGGCCAGGAGCGCCACCAGCAGCGACGAAAACACGAGTCTCGATGCAAGGAGCACGCCCATGGCCCACGCCTCGACCGGCGACCCCGGCAGCATAACGCCCTGAAGGAGGAACACGGCTCCGGTCGCCAGTTCGACCATCGGGTACCGGCCACTGATCGGCGCGCGGCACGTCCGGCACTTCCCTCCGAGCCAGAGCCAGCTCAGGACCGGGATGTTGTCGCGCCACACCAACTGTGTGCCGCACCTGGGGCACCGCGACGGTGGCGTGACGATCGAAATGCCCGCGGGCAGGCGGACGATGCAGACGTTCAGGAAGCTGCCGACCATCAATCCGAACACGAACAGGACGCCGAGTTCGACTGGCGTCATCGCGCCTTGTCCTGGCGCAGTTCACGCAGCCGGCGCTCGGCCAGTTCGCGAATCCACTTCTCGTCGGATTTCGCCAGTTCGGTAAACATCACGATGGCGCCTTCCCGGCCGCCGCCCTTGGCCAGTGTATTCGCTGCGAGCGGCCCGAGCCACGGTGGCGCGCCCGGCATGAGGCCCGCACGCTTGAACTCGTTGGCGGCCGCCACCAGATCATTTCGATGCCAGTAGTGCACGAACCCCAGTGCCTGGGCGTACTGCCATCGCGGCTCCACACGCAGGCCTTTCTCGAGCAAGGCGATCGCCAGATCCGTACGGCCCGCGCCGTCGGGCGGTGGCTCCGACATGAAGATCGCGCCGAACTGGTACGCCACGGAAAAGTACGGGTCGAGTGATGTGGTCAAATCCAGCAACGGATCCAGCAACTCGTAGCCGCCACTGAAATGCTGCGACTTGCGTTCGCTCGCGTAGTACTGGACGGTGCGGATCCAGTAGACATCCGCCATCACCGCGTCAAATGACAGCGCCAGGCGATCGGCCACCCGGCCGCTCGTCAGGTACAACAGCCGCTCCTCTGACGCCTGGCGGGGATACAGCCGGTCGCGCGCATCGAGTGTCACGGCCGCCAGCCCGATACCCGCGGCCACGCCGAGATAGACGCCGATGGCCTTTCCGGACAAGGTCACTTGAATTCCCGGCGCGAGAAGATCGCCACCGCGCCGCCCACCAACGCGCCCGCGTAACACGCGGCGTACGCCACCGTCATCGCCACGTACGCCCAGGGCACCGGCGGCCGGCCATTCACCACATCGGCCTTGATGTCGAACGCCGAAAACGCCGGCACGATGACGCCCACGGCGCGCACCACCGACGCCAGCATCGGCGAACTGACGATGCCGCTGAAGCCGCGCAGGTCCTCGCTGAAGAGACCCACGACAAACACGCCCAAGGTGAGTCCGGCCGAAAGAATACCGCTCGATGAGAAGGTGGAAAAGAACAAGGCCACCGCCGTCAGCAGCGCCAATTCGGCGAGGATCAGAATCACCGCTTTGAAGAGCGCCAGATCGGGCATCTTCCATTCGAGCCAGGCAAGGAGCGCGAACAGCGCCAGCGCCATCATCAACAGATTGACCGCGATGGTCCCGACCAGTCCGACGAACTTGCCCACCACAAATTCCCAGCGGTGCACCGGCTTGGCGAGCAACGCGTAGACGCTGCGTCGTTCAATTTCCCTGGCCACCAGACCCACACCGATAAACACCGCCATCAGGACGCCGGCCAGTTCCAGCGTGGCCAGGCCAATGTCCTTGATGATTTTCACGTCCTGGCCAGCTGTGATCTGGCCGATCAGCACTGACGCCGCAACCAGGATCAGCGCGAAACCGGCAATCGCGAACAACACGCGATCGCGCACACTCTCCTTGAAGACGTGCCAGGCCACCAGCCGCACGCGCGTCACGACACCTGCTCCACGAAGACATCTTCCAGCGTGGCCCGCGTGGGTGTCGCCGACACCAGCGCGCCACCCAACTCGACCAGCGCCGCAATGAACGGCTCAGGCCGTTCGCCTTCACGCAGTTCGAACGTGTAACGTCCATGCGCAATCCGGGTTGTGCGCGTCGTGCGCGCCTGCAGGGCGGACACGGCGGCGGGCGACAGACTGGCGGCGATCACTTCCCACCCACCGGCCGTGCCGGCGGTCAGGTCCCCCACCGCCCCGCAGGCCATCAGGCGCCCACGGGCGAGGATGGCCACCCGCGAGCACAGGGTTTCAGCGTCCGACAGGATGTGTGAGCTGAACAGCACGGTGCGGCTGCCATCGCGGAGCTTCAAGATCAGCTCCCGGACTTCGCGCCGCCCAATCGGATCGAGCCCCGACATCGGCTCGTCGAGAATCACGAGCGACGGTTCATTGATCAGCGCCTGGGCCAGGCCCACGCGCTGCAGCATGCCCTTGGAATACTGTCGCATGGGCCGCCGCCGGGCGTCGCCCAGCCCCACGTCGTCGAGCACCTGCCCCACGCGGCGGGTGCGATCGGCGCCGAAGATACCGCACAACCCCGCGAAATACGCCAGCAACTCTTCGGCCGTCAGGTGGTCGTAGAACACCGGATGCTCGGGGAGAAACCCCAGGGCCGCGCGGGCCGCACGATCGCCAGGGGCGCCGCCAAAGACAGTCACGTGCCCCGACGTCGGGCGCAGCAGGCCGGTAATCAGTTTGAGGGTGGTGGTCTTGCCGGCGCCGTTCGGGCCCAACAGGCCAAACACCTCGCCACGCGCGAGCTCGAACGACACGTCGTCGAGCGCACGCTGCGTTCTCCGGCCCAGGAGGCCGGTGGCAAAGTCTTTTGTCAGGTGATCAAGTCGAAGGACGACAGACACAACATCAATCGGGCTTCTTCAACTCATGTTCGATGGCGAGCCGGAAGTACGCCGACGGCAGGTTGGCCGTCAGTCGCACGCCGTTCACGAAATACGTGGGGGTTCCGCCGATGCGCAACGCCACACCGTCCGACACGTCCTGGCGGATGCCCACCAGCATCTGCGGATACTGCTCGGCGAAGTTGGCCAGGCCCGTGACGGCCTTGAGCCCTTCGGTGACGATGTCCACGCCACCGACCAGTCGCGTCTGGTTGGTGAACAACCACGCTTCCATTTCGTCGGCCTTGCCCACGGCGCGCGCCATGCGCACCGCGGCCGACGCCTCACACGACGCATAGTGATTCATGTTCGGCGTCGAAAAATTGCACTCGCCTTCAAGGGGAAAATCCTTGATGACGTATCTCACCGCGCCGGGATGTGTTTTGGCGAACTCGTCGATCACGGGCTTGAGCACCGCCCATCCCTCGCGACACGACGGGCACTGAAAGTCGTTGAACTTGACCACCACCACCTTGGCGCCTTCGGCCGGCACGCCGGTCTGTTCGCGCGGGGCTTTGTCCCACTCCAGCAGCCAGGCCTGCTGCTGATCGGCTGGGGGCGGCGCGGCCTGATTGACCTGCGCTGCGGCTTCGGCCGCCGTGGTGGGCTGGGTGTCGTGCGGAAAGAACGCCAGCGTGCTGGCGACGCCGGCCAGAAACACCACGGCAACCGTCAGCATGGCCGGATTCTTCATGACGCCCCTCACATCCTCGACCACCCGGGCAGGTAGTTCGCCCATAGGCACAGAAGACGAGACGCCGGAAAGCACAAAAATGGCGATGACACACACGTAGGTGCCGATGCACAACAGGCACGCCGTCCCAAGGATGAAGAACGAGGCGTACGCAAGGTAAAGAATTACCGCGAGGCCGATTGTGGACCACGCGAAGAGGTACGCGCCCACCGGACTTGTCGGCGCCTTGCTTCTGGCGTCCACGGGGGCAGGGGCGCCGCCAAACGCGGCGAGCACCACGGCCAAGCCAAACCAGATGAGGCCGCCAATGGCGGTGGACACGCCCTGGAATGAGCCGTACTGGCTCAGGTAGACCTGTGAGCAATTGAAGGTGGCGTTGACGTCACAGAAACTTGTGTAACTCGGGTCGGTCAGCAACTGGTAGTGCACCCAGGCGGATGCGCCAGCAAACCCCAGCCCCACAAGACCGAACAACAACACCAGCGACCGGATACGAGGAGTCATACGGGGGTGTTGTACCACAAGAGAGACGTCAAAAAGAATCCGCCGCTCAGGTCCGGAGCGAAAGCCCGGCCCTGAGCGGCGGCACTAACCTGACCGATCAACCGATCGGAATCGCGGGAAGACCGAACGGCTCGGTCGGCGCCGTCGCCAACCACACCTGATAGACCGTGTTGCCCGCGTTGGTCGCGTAGGACTTGCTGCCCGTCGTGCCGTAGCCGCTCGGCACGGCCGACGCGTAGTAGGCCGTCTGCGTCACAACCGTGTTGCAGTCGGCCGGACCCGCTGCCGAACCGGCACCCGCCGCCAGGGCGAAGTTGTAGCCGCTCTTGACCGGAGCCAACACGCCGAGGTCCGCCGAGATGAAGCCCATCGTCGGCGACGGCGTCGCGAGCACCACGAACGAAACGGCGTAGCCGTTGTTGCCGCAGGAGGCGGAATACGCAACTTCTGAGGAGTTGACGACCTTCAGCGATGCAAGCGCCGACGTCTCGTTACCGCTCATACGTGCGCGAAGCAGTCCCGGCACGGCGATCGCCGCGATGATGCTGATGATTGCCACCACGATCAACAATTCGATAAGCGTAAAACCCTGGTCTCGTTTGCCCGTCATGATTCAGTATCCCTTCATATCGGCCCCGATGTCCGCCTCGTCATGAAGCGGGCTCACCGTGGCACCATCCGGCAACTCTCTTAGGCAACTTCGGTACCAGTTCCAGACACCGGCGGATGATTTCCTGTAACCCACTATAATGCATGGACTTACTGGAATCATCCCCTACCGGCCGTCGCCACTGGCCCCTCTGCCTCACCTTTAAGACGTCACATTTGTCATCTGCGGCTTGGTATTTGTCAGTCCGTCGCCAGGGCCCGTCACATCACGCCAGTTGGTTGATCAACTCGAACAGCGGCAGATACATCGAAATAATGATGCCGCCCACAATGACACCGAGGATGGCGATCATCACTGGTTCGAGCACGGTCAACAGGCCGGCGACAGCCACATCCACTTCTTCTTCGTAAAACTCTGCAATTTTGGCGAGCATCAGGTCCAGGGCACCCGTGTTTTCACCGGCGCCGATCATCTGCGCCACCATCGGGGGGAACACACCTGTGGCTCGCAGCGGCGCGGCGATCGTCTCACCACGCTCGATCCCGACGCGTGCCTTCCTCACGGCCGCCTCGACGACCGCGTTGCCGGAGGTGCGGCCGGTAATATCGAGGCCTGTCAGGATTGGCACGCCGGCGCTGATCAAGGTACTCAAGGTGCGGCAGAACCGCGCGACCGCCACTTTCCGCAGAATTGGCCCCAACAGCGGCACCCGCAACAACGCGCCGTCAATTTTCAGACGCCCCGCCTCGGTGGCGTAGTAGCGACGGGTGACAAACGCCAGCGCAAATCCGCCCGCGATGAGGGCCGGCAGCGCAAAGATGAACAGCTCGCTCGCCCGGATCACGATTCTGGTCGCCAGCGGTAATTTGGCGCCCAGACCTGCGAAGAGCGACGCGAAGGTCGGGATCACCTTCCACAGAAGTACGCCGACCACGATGGCCGCGATGGTCACGACCGCGGCAGGATAGATCATCGCCGCCCGCACCTGCGCCTGCAACTTCACCTGTTTTTCGATGTAGGTAGACAGGCGCTTGAAGATCGTGTCCAGAATACCGGCCGATTCACCCGCAGCCACCATGTGCGTGAACAACGCACTGAAGGCGTGGGGCTGATGCGTCATCGCCTCGGCCAATGACGCACCGGCCTCCACGTCGACGCGGACCGCCCGAACGGCTGCGGCCAGCCGCTTGTCGGGCTCCTCCTTCGCCAGCAGTTCCAGGCACTGCACCAGCGGGAGGCCGGCGTCGATCATGACCGACAGCTGCCGCGTGAACACGGCCAGACTCTTGGCCGGAACTTTGCGCGCCCGCTTGGCGGGCACCACCGTCGCCGCGCGCCTGGGTGCGGCCACCGACGCCACTCGTTGAGCTCCTGCGCCGCTCATACCTTCTCCCGCCCACGTTCAAGGATCTGCAGCAATTCCTCCCGATTCGATGACGCGGCCAGGCCTGTCTCACGCGAGACGACCCGGCTCATCATCAGTTTCGCCAACGCCTGATTCATGGTCTGCATGTTGAACTTGTCCTGTCCCGACTGCATGGTCGAGTAGATCTGGTGCACTTTGTCTTCGCGGATCAGGTTCCGGATCGCCGGCGTGGCCACAAGAATTTCAAGGGCCGCCGCCCGACCCGTCCCGTTCGCCTTGGGCAGCAGCGCCTGACAGACGATCCCCTCAAGGACGAGGGAGAGTTGCGCCCGAATCTGGCCCTGCTGCTCGGCCGGAAAGGCGTCGATGATTCGCGTCATTGTCTGCGCGGCCGAGTTGGTGTGGAGCGTGGCCAGGGTCAGATGCCCTGTTTCAGCGAGTCGCAACGCCGACGCCATGGTCTCCAGATCGCGCATTTCGCCGACCAGGACGACGTCGGGGTCTTCACGCAGGGCGCCACGGAGGGCATTGGCAAACGTCTTGGTATCGGCATGTAACTCACGCTGATTGACCAGGGCCATCTTGTGTTCATGCAGGTACTCAATCGGGTCTTCGACCGTGATGATGTGGGCCGCGCGAGAGGCGTTGATGCGATCGACCATGGCCGCAAGCGTGGTGGACTTTCCGCACCCGGTCGGTCCGGTCACCAGCACCAATCCGCGTGGTCGGTCGGCGAGCTTCGCCAGCACCGGCGGCAGGCCGAGATCCTCGAGGGTCGGAATGCGCTCGGGCACCAACCGGAAGACGGCGCCAACGGCGCCCTTCTGGCGAAACACGTTGCACCGGAACCGGCCGACGCCCTTCAGGCCGAACGCGAGGTCCTGTTCCCAGTTTTCCTCGAAGACCTTCTTCTGCGCATCCGTCAGCACCGAATACACCAGCGACTGCGTCAGTTCGGGTGTCAGCACCGGCTGATCCAGGCGTTGCAGCAGGCCGTTCACGCGCACCTGCGGCGGGCTGTTCACCGACAAATGGAGGTCCGATCCCCCCAGTGAAAGCGTGGTCGTCAACAAATCAGGCAACGTCATCACACCACCGTCTCCCGGATTACGTCATCCACCGTGGTCAGCCCCTGGCGCACCATCTGCAATCCGCTTTGACGCAGCGTCACCATTCCCTCGTCCATGGCCTGCCGCCGAAGTTCGGACACCGGTGCCCCATCCAGAATCAGCTTCCGAATCGTTTCCGACGATGCCATCACCTCGAACAGGCCGACACGGCCCTTGTAGCCGGTGCCTCCGCAGCGCGTGCAACCCCGGCCGCGCTGGACCACCAGCTTCGAGACCTCATCGGCAGAAAATCCCGCCTCGATCAGGAGGCTTGGCTGGAGATGGTCCACCTCTCGGCATTGATCGCAAATGCGCCGCACCAAACGCTGGGCCACAATGAGCTGCAGTGAACTGGCGACCAGGAACGGATCGACGCCCATGTTGATCAGGCGGCCCACAGTGCTGGGCGCGTCGTTCGTGTGCAGTGTGGACAGCACCATATGGCCGGTGAGCGCGGCCTTGACGGCGATGGCCGCCGTCTCGGCATCACGGATTTCGCCGACCAGAATGACATTGGGGTCCTGGCGCAGGAACGAGCGGAGCGCCGTGGCGAACGTCAGGCCGATCCCGTCACGGACCTGCACCTGGTTGATGCCAGCGAGGTTGAACTCCACCGGGTCCTCGGCGGTGATGATGTTGACGCCGGGCTGGTTGAGCTGCGAGATCGCCGAGTACAACGTGTTGGTCTTGCCGCTGCCCGTCGGGCCGGTGACCAACACCATCCCCCATGGCCGGCGGATCGCGGCGGAAAACCGCGCAAGCGCGCTCGCCTCGAAGCCCAGTTGCGTCATGTCCAGGCGCAGTTGCTGACGGTCCAGCAGTCGAAGCACGATCTTTTCGCCAAACAGTGTGGGCAGACACGAGACGCGAAAGTCGATCTCGCGAACCATCTGTTCACCAGGCACGCCCTGGTCATTGAAGCGCGCCTTGATGCGGCCGTCCTGCGGCAGGCGTTTCTCGGCAATGTCGAGCTGCGCCATGATCTTCAGGCGCGAGGTGATGGCGTCGCGGTACTTCAGCGCAGGGGCCAACACGGGCTGCAACACCCCGTCAATGCGGAACCGGATCCGCATTTCGCGCTCATACGGCTCCAGGTGAATGTCGCTCGCCCCCCGATGGATGGCCGACAGCATCAACGCATTCACGAGCCGGATGACCGGCGCCTCGATGTTCTGCCCTTCAAGGGTGTTGGTATCGTTGGACAGAGTCTCGCCAACAAGCTCAAGCCCCTCGTCGCCGCCACTCAGGTCTTCAAGGGCCTGCGTCACGGCGTCGGTGGACGACGTCGTGCCTCCGGTGGCCGCCCCGCGGCCGTAATAGCGCGCAATGGCTTCGCGCAGGGCCATTTCCGACGCCACCACCGGCTCAATCTGCAGCCCCGTCATGAACTTGATGTCGTCCATGGCGAAGACGTTGGTGGGATCGGCCATCGCCAGCGTCAGCGCGCTCCCCGAGCGGGCCACGGGAATGACCAGATACTTGATGGCGGTCTCAACCGGCACCAGCTTCACAACGGCCGGGTCCAGTTCAAAACTGCCCAGCGCGATCGCGGGCACCCCGTACTGACGGCTCAGGACAGACGTGATCTCATCGTCTTTGACGAGGCCCAGTTTGACGAGGCTCAGGCCCAGCCGGCCACCGTTGGAGCGTTGGTGCGCCAGCGCTTCCTGCAGTTGGACAGGCGTGATGCGCTTTTCGCGCAGCAGCAGTTCACCCAGACGTACGGCCATGGCCCCCTAGTTCCAAGAACTGCGAGCGCGTCGCGCGCCCGTCACACAGCCGGTCCCGGAAGTCCTACCAGCCTGCACGCAGTGCCAGACCGAACCCCCGCTCTCCTTGCGCCCGCCCGTGGGTCACGTGGCCGTCCAGCCACGCCCCTGGCCGCAGCGCGACACTCGCCCCAAGTGAACCCACCGGCGCGCGGGCACCCTCAAGATTCCAGCGTGCCCCGCCCCGGACGGCCAGACGGGACCCGATGGTTTGCTCGGCCCCAACCGCCACCATCCGACTCGGTCCATCCGGGAGATCGGCCGTATTCAAATCCAGATCCACAGCAAAGATCAGGCCAGCCGCCGGCAGCACGGCCAGGCCCACACGGGACCGCCGTTTGAGCTCGATCTCAGTTCCGGCCGGTCCCTCAAACGTTGGAGATCGCAGATTCCGCACCGTCCAGCCGACCCGGAACACGCGGGCATCGAACATCACCGAGGTATCGAGGTCGAAGGCCCCGTGGGTGACCCCGTTCCGATCGGCTCCCGCGTTGAGGGCGTCGCCCGTGGTCGCTTCGGCGGCGGGGCCCGTGGCCACAGTGCCCCGCACGTATTTCACCGTGGTGCCCACCACCAGGCCCTCGGTGAGCGTCTGGAGCACGGTGGCGCCCCAGTATCTGGTTGAGAACCGGCGTGCGATCAGCCCTGTCGCGGCCGCGTCGTCTTCCAGGACGGTCTCGTCGAAACTGCCGTAACTCAGTCCAATTGGCCATGTGCCCAAACTGACAAACTTGGCCGAGCGCTGCCATGGGCCGGCCACAGGCGCCCCGTTTCGATCACCGTTTCGAAAGCGGACCCACTCAATTGTCGCCCCGGCCGGTTGGCCGCTCGCCAACCCGGCCGGGTTCCAGAACACCGCACTCGGGTCGTCGGCCACGGCCACGAAGGCTCCCCCCATGCCAAGCGCTCGGCTCCCCACCACCTCGAAGGTCTGTTGCGCGACAGCCGCCGCCGGCACCGCCGCAACCAGCGAGAGACACCCATAGAGTGAAACCAGAATTTGGCGCATGGGTCGAGCCTATCAGGAACCCGAACGTGGCTCGCGCCGTATGTGTTCGGGGCGGTACAATATGGGGCTACCCCCACGCGGCGACGTGACGCCGAGGAGACCGCTACCATGTCCGACGTGAACACCACCGCCGATCCAACCCTCACTGCGGCTCCCATGCCGAATCTGATTTCGCGTGCCATCGGTGTCATCACGTCACCTGGCGCGACGTTCGCCCACGTGGCCCGGGCGCCGAAGGTGGCGGGCATGCTCTTTCTGGTGTCGCTCATCCTGGGTCTGGCTCAGGGCTTGCCACAGCTGACCGAGCGGGGCCGCGCGGCGGCGCTCGACATGCAGATCGAGCAGATGGAACGCTTCGGTGTCCAGGTCACACCCGAGATGACCCAGCAGATGGAGCAGCGCTCGCGCTCCAACCTGGGGGCGTACACCTCAATCGTCGTGATGTTCGTCGGCATTCCCTTCGGGGCGGTGATCATCACGGTGCTGCTGTGGGTGGCGTTCAATACGATCATGGGGGGCACCGCATCCTTCAAACACGTGATGGCGGTCGTCGCTCATTCGCAAGCCGTCACTGCGCTCGGCGCCCTCATCGCGGCGCCAATCATGTATGCGCGCGGGGTCATGAGTACCAGCATCGCGAACCTTGGCGCGTTGCTGCCGATGCTGGACGAAACCAGCTTTCTGTCCAAGTTTCTCGGGGGCATTGATCTCTTTGTGATCTGGTGGGTGGTGGTGCTGGCCATCGGGCTCGCCGCGCTCTACCGGAAAAAGACCAGCAGCATCGCCACGGGGCTCTTCATCGTGTACGGCTTGATCCTCATCGTGGTTGCGTACTTCACTGCAGGGTAACAATGAATCGGAAAAAAATCATCATCGGCGCTCTCATCATCGTGGTCATTGGCGCCGTTACGTATGCGAACCTGAACTTCACGCGAACCAGTGGGATCGAGGTCAACATCGAGAAACTCGCGATGCGCGACCTGGAAGCGATCGTATCGGCCAGCGGAAAGATCCGTCCGAAGAAATCTGTGAACATCAGCGCCGACACGATGGGCAAGGTCGTGGGCCTCGCCGTGAACGAGGGCGACCTGGTTACGGCCGGCCAGTTCCTGCTGCAGATTGATCCGCGGAACCTTCAAACGCAGGTCAACCGCACCAGCGCCAGTCTCGCGGCCGCCCAGTCGCAGTTGGCGGAAACGCGCATCGCCGTCGAAAACGCGCGCACGAACCTCAAGCAGGCCCAGGACAACCTGGAGCGCCAGCGCGAACTCATCAAGTCGGGGCTGACCCCGCGCGAGACACTCGACCGGGCAGAAAATGATGTCAAGTTGCGTCAGTCCGACCTCACGCAGCGCGAACAGTCGGTCAAGACGCAGGAAACGCGCATCAAGCAGGAAGAAGCGAACGTCGAGAACGCGCAATATGACCTGAACAAGGTCCGCATCGCGTCGCCCATCTCCGGCATCGTCACACGGCGCAATATCGAAGAAGGCGAAACGGTGGTCGTCGGCACCATGAACAATGCCGGCACCGTGCTGCTGACCATCGCCGACCTGTCCGTCATCGAGACCGAAGTCGAAGTGGACGAGACCGATATCCCCTTCATCAAACTCGGCCAGACGGCCGTAGTCACGATCGATGCACTCACCGACCAGAAGTTCACGGGCAAAGTGACCGAGGTTGGCAACAGCGCGATTCAGGCGACCGGCGCGGCAGCCACCACCCGCGCCACAAACTTCAAGGTCGTGGTCACGCTCGACGGGACCGTGCCCGACGTCCGACCCGGCTTCACGTGCACGGCCGTCATCACCACTGCAACCCGCCAGAAGGTGCTGTCTGTGCCGATTCAGGCCACGACGGTGCGCGAAATGGTGGTGAACGCCGACGGCAGCCTGGTCCGCGTGGCGCCGACGCCTGCGGGCGCTCCGGCACGGCGCGTCACGGCACCGGTGGAACCGCAGGCGGGCCAGACCCGCAAGGAGATTGAAGGCGCCTTCGTCGTGACCGACGGCAGGGCCGTCTTCACACCGATCAAGGTGGGCATCGCGGGCGAGAAGTTCTTCGAAGTCCTGAGCGGGCTCAAAGACGGCGATGAAGTCATTACGGGGCCTTTCACGTCGGTGCGCTCCCTCAAGGATGGCGACGCCGTGAAGGTGATCACCACGTTCAGCAACCAGACCGGCAAGTAGCGCGATGCAGCAGTTTCTTGAGGCCGCCGGCATCGCCCTCTCGGCGATCTGGTCGAACAAGCTCCGCTCGTTTCTGACGATGCTGGGCAACATCGTGGCGGTGACGTCCATCATCGCGGTGGTGTCGCTCATCCAGGGTCTCAACGCCTCGGTCTCTGGCGCCATCACCTCGCAGGTCGGCGCGGATTCCTTCTCGGTCGGCCGTAGCGGCCCAACGAGAACGGAGGACGAACAGCTGCGGGCCGCGGGCAACCCACGCGTCACACTGGAAGACGCGGATGCGATTCGCGACGCCAGCGACCGCATTCACTTGGTGATGGCGACGGCCAGCAGCAGTGCTGAGGCCAAGACGCGGCAGGAGACCCTGGACAGCCTCCAGGTCCAGGGGGTCACGAGGGAATACTCGTCGCTGCCCACAACCCTGATCGAAGTCGGACGGGTGATGACGTCCAGCGAGTTTGACGGCAAGCGCAACGTCGCGGTGCTGGGCTGGGACGCGGCCGATCGCCTGTTTGGCGCGATAGACCCGCTCGAAAAATTTATCTCCATCGCAGGGATCCAGTTCCGCGTCGTCGGCATCCACAAGAAGAAGGGCGCGATCTTCGGACAGTCGCAGGACGAGTTCGCCGTGATTCCTCTGGGGGCCTTCCAGCGCATCTTCGGAAGCCGGCAGTCGCTGCGGCTCACGGTCATGCCCACCGACGTAGCGGTGATTCGCGCGGCGATGGACGACGCGACGATCGCGCTGCGCGTCTCGCGCCGCCTTCGACCCGCCGAACCCGACAACTTCGGCGTGGTGACGTCTGACACGTTCCTTGAGTTGTACAACCAGTTGACGACCGGCATCTTCGCGATTCTGATCGGCGTGGTCAGTCTGTCGCTTGTGGTGGGCGGCATCGTGATCATGAACATCATGTTGATGGTGGTGAGCGAACGGACGCGCGAGATCGGCCTTCGCAAGTCTCTGGGCGCGAGACGCCGCGACATCCTGTGGCAGATCCTCACCGAGTCCATCACGCTGTCCACCTTCGGCGGCATCGTCGGCACCACGCTGGGTTTCCTGGTCGCGTTTGCGATCAGCAAGTTCACGCCGCTGCCGGCGGCCGTGGAGCCCTGGTCGGTAATGCTGGGCATCGGGGTCACGGCGGTGGTGGGATTGTTTTTCGGGTTGTATCCGGCGATGCGGGCGGCGTCGCTCGATCCCATTGAAGCCCTGAGGAGGGAATAGCCGTGCGCTGGAGCCTCTTCGACGAAATTCTGCGGATGTCGGTGGACACGCTGCGCACGAACAAGATGCGGTCGGCGCTCACCGTGCTGGGCATCGTCATCGGGATTACCTCCATTGTCGGCATGACCGCGCTGATTCGCGGGTTTGATCAGTCCCTGCGCGATTCGATTAATTCGCTCGGGCCCGATACGATCATGGTGGCGAAGTTCTCCGCCGTCAGCATGGCGGGGGGTGCAGACTTCCAGGCGCTGCTGATGCGCCCGAATATGACTCCGGAAGACGGTGCCGCCATTGAACGCGAAGCCCCGTCGATCGCGATGGTTGACGTCACGCTGGGCGATGGTGGTCCTGCGACCCAGGAGCGGGTCTACTACAAGAACCTGAAGTCGAAGCAGATCAAGGTGCTGGGGACGACCGAGCGGTGGACCGACGTCGTGCGTTTGCCGATTGAGGCGGGCCGATTTTTCACGTCGGGCGAAGTCCAGCGGCGCCGACACGTCGTGGTCCTCGGACAGACGCCGGCGCAGGCTCTGTTCACTACCGAGGACCCGGTGGGCAAGACGGTGCGCCTCGGGCTCCAGGAGTACGAGGTCATCGGCGTGGCGGCCAAGCGCCCAAGTCCCGGCGGCTTCAACCTGGGCATTGACGATTTCGTGGTTATTCCTCAGACGACGTATCAGAAGCAGTTCGGCATTCGGGCCTTCAATACAGGCCGGGGCGAAATGCGCGCGATCATCATTTCCGCGGTGCCGCGCGAGGGCGTGGCGCGCGGCGTGGCGCTGCGCGAGGTCGAAGGAGTCATGCGGACGCGGCATGGCCTGCGGCTCGACCAGCCCAACGACTTCGACCTCGTGACACAGGACGCCGTGCTCGCCCTCTGGGACCAGATCAGCCAGGGCACGTTCCTGGCGCTGGTCGTCATTTCGTCCATTGCATTGATGGTTGGCGGCATTGGCGTCATGAGCATCATGACGATCACGGTGACCGAACGAACGCGTGAAATCGGCGTGCGCAAGGCTCTGGGTGCCCGGCGGGTCGAGATCCTGTGGCAGTTCCTCCTCGAGGCGGTCTTCCTGACCTCCGCCGGCGGCGTGCTGGGCATTGTCTGCGGAAGCAGCCTGGGCCTGGCCGTCCATCTGATCACGGGATTCCCGGTGTCGCTGCCCTGGTGGTCGTTTGCGATCGGCATCGGCTTCTCGGCCGGTATCGGGGTGTTTTTCGGCATGGTTCCCGCCATCAAGGCGTCGCGCCTCGATCCCATCGAGGCGTTGCGCTACGAATAGCGATATCCTCTAGCTGATTGCTCGGAGGGATCGCCTATGAAGGTCTTTGACGCCGCAGATATCCGGAATGTCGCGCTGGTCGGACACAGTGGGGCCGGCAAGACGCAGTTGGCCGCAGCGTTGCTCTACGACACGGGCGCCACGCCCAGGCTCGGGAAGGTGGACGAAGGCACCACCGTCACCGACTACGACGAAGAAGCCATCGCCCGCAAACACACGCTCTCCTCCTCACTCGCCTGGTTCGAATTCAACAAACGCAAAGTCAACCTGATCGACACTCCGGGCATGGGCAACTTCCTCAGTGACGCCCGCGCGGCGTTACGGGTGGTTGAAGCCGCGGTGGTCGTGGTGGACGGCGTCTCAGGCGTACAGGTGTCCACCGAACAGATTTGGGAAACGGCCGACTCGCTCAATCTCCCCAGACTCATCGTCGTCAACCGGCTGGACCGCGAGCGCGCAAGTCTGCCGCGCACGCTTGAATCCCTGCGGCAGACGCTGTCCAGATCCGCGGTCGCCGTGCAGTGGCCCATTGGGGAAGAAGAGAATTTCACGGGCATTGTGGACCTGATCACGATGAAGGCGTGGACGTTTGCCGAGGACGGAAGCGGCAAGGCGACCGAAGTCCCCGTTCCCGATTCCGTTCGGGCCGACGCGGACGCCGCCAGAGCCATTCTGATCGAAGCCGTCGCCGAGACGGATGAGACGCTGATGGAGCGGTTCTTCGACAACGGCACGCTTTCGCAGGACGACCTCAGCAACGGTCTGTCGGCCGCAGTGCGCGCGAGCCATGTCTTTCCGGTGTTGTGCATGTCGGGCCTCAGGAACATTGGCGGGCCGTTGCTGGCAGAAGCCATCACGGCCCTGGTCCCCTCGCCCGCCGTCCGGCCCTTCCCGGGCGTGGCGCCGGATGGCACCGACGCGAACCGCGCGGCCGATCCATCGGCGCCGCTGGTGGTGTGGGTGTTCAAGACCATTGCCGATCAGTTTGCCGGGCGCATCTCCCTGTTCCGGGTCATCTCGGGCACCTTCAAGTCCGACAGTACGGTACAGAACGTGACTCGGCAGGCGCCTGAACGCGCGGGACATCTGGTGGCGCTCGAAGGGAAGACACAGGCGCATGTGCCGGAAGTCCATGCTGGAGATCTGGGCGCTGTCGCCAAACTCAAAGATACACATTCGGGCGACATCCTGGGCGACCCGAAGGCCGGCTTCACCGTGCATCCCCTGTCATTCCCCGAACCGGTGCTCTCGTACGCGATCGTGCCGAAGACGCGCGGCGATGAAGACAAGATCAGCACGTCCATGCATCGCCTGCAGGATGAAGACCCTTCCATCGGCTACACTCGCGACGAACAGACCCACGACCTGCTGCTGTCGGGTCAAGGCCAGATGCACATCGAAGTCACGGTCGCCAAGTTGCGCCGCCGCTTCGGCGTCGAAGTGGAGCTCAAGCCCCCGCACATCCCGTATCGGGAGACCATTGCGCTGCCCACCGAAGCGCACGGCCGGCACAAGAAACAGACCGGGGGCCACGGCCAGTTCGGCGACTGCAAGATTCGGGTGGCGCCGCTGCCTCCAGGATCTGGCGTGGAGTTCGAAGACGACATCTTTGGCGGATCCATTCCCCGGCAATTTGTCCCGGCCGTGGAAAAGGGTGTGCGCGAAGCGTGTGCGCGCGGTTTCCTGGCCGGATACCCAATGGTCGATCTGAAAGTCACCGTGTACGACGGTTCGTACCACGACGTGGACTCAAACGAGATGTCATTCAAGATGGCGGGCCGGCTGGCCGTGCGCGACGCGATGACGCGCGCCAAGCCGACGCTGCTTGAGCCGGTGATGGCCGTCGAAATCTACGTGCCGTCTGACTTCGCCGGCGACCTGATGGGAGACCTCAACGGACGCCGTGGGCACATCGCCGGCATGGATACGCGCGGCGCCAACACGGTCATCCGCGCGCATGTCCCGATGTCGGAAATGCTCACATACGAGCAGACCCTGACGGCTGCGACCGGCGGCCGCGGCGGATATCACATGGAGTTCCACCACTACGCCGAAGTCCCCAGCCACTTGCACGCCAGGATCATCGCGGCGTCCAAGGCTGGTCGGACGACCGTGGCCACCGAGGACGAAGGCTAGGACTTCCAGCGGCCTGGGTTTCAAGGCCGCAGCCTTCGGATTGGCCGTCACAAGTTTGGTACAGTGGCGGACATGAGGTTCAACCCAGTCGCGGGGCCCCTGGTGGCGGCAATGCTGATGGTCACGCTGTCAGCGGGCCTCCAGACGACCGCCCAGGAGCCTGCGGCCGCGCCAAGCCCTGAATTCACCGCCTGGCTGGCCGATGTGCGGACGGAAGCGCTGCAACGCGGCATCAGCGAAGCGACGGTGAATCGAGCGCTGACCGGGCTGGTCCCCGAGCCGGTCGTGGTCGCCAGGGACCGGGCACAGCCCGAGCAGGTGCAAAGCCTCGACACCTACCTGCGACAACGCCTGTCGACGAGCACGGTGCGTTCTGCGAACACCATGCGCGTCCAGCACGCCCAGGTCCTCTCTCGCATCGAAGCGCGGTATGGCGTCCGGCCGGACGTGTTGATTGCCGTCTGGGGCATCGAATCCAACTTCGGCCAGTTCACCGGGTCACGCCCGATCATCACCGCGCTGGCCACGCTTGCGTTCGACCCGAGGCGCGCCACCCTCTTCCGAGCTGAACTCTTTCACGCGCTCACGATCTCGACCGGGGCCACATCGCGCTGGATGAACTCAAGGGGTCCTGGGCCGGCGCCATGGGACAGCCCCAGTTCATGCCATCGAGTTACCTCAAACACGCGGTGGACTTCGACGAGGACGGGCGCGCCGACATCTGGAACACCCAGGCGGACGTGTTTGCGTCCATTGCCAACTACCTGAAAAATGCCGGATGGATGAGCGGCGAACGCTGGGGCCGTGAAGTGCGCGTCAGCCGCGCCACCCTCGACCGCATCGAGCGACAGGTGCCCATGCGCTCATCAGGATGCCGCGCGGTCCGGGAAATGACCCAGGCCCGGCCGCTTCGAGCGTGGGCGAAGCTGGGTGTCGTCCAGGCCAACGGCCGGCCGCTGCCGAAGGCCGACATGGACGCGTCACTCGTGCGTGGCGTGAAGCAACACTTCCTCGTCTACCGCAACTACCACGCGCTCATCGACTACAACTGTTCGAACTCCTACGCCGTCTCGGCGGGGGTACTGTCCGATAGGGTTCAATAGTTTGAACGCGCGTAGTGGCGAAATGTCACAAATGTCCGAAATGGCGAAGTGCGGACAAAATAGTGCAGGAAAGAATGCTTCGAATGTCGAAGGCCGCATCCCAGTGACGCAAGAACCCCGCGCCCGCAAAGCACTAGCTGATGACTTGGGCCAGAAGTCGGTTTATGTGGTCGGACCGAGAAGTCTTGTTGGTGACTGCCGTAGCACGCGCCAACACGGGAAGAGGGCTCCGGTAAGCGTAGACACTACAACAAGCACGGGACCAATCGCAAGCATACTCGAGCCAGGCATGCCCTCCCAGTCAAGCACTCGGTGGATGTAGCGCACTATGGGAACAGTGCCGAGGACTGCGCCCCTAGTTCCGATGGCCGCAATAACTGCAACTTCGACAACTATGTGTCTACACACCTGTGTCCACTTCGCCCCCAGCGCCATTCGGATTCCGAATTCCGCCATTCTCCCCCTCATCGCGAGGATGGTCACTGCCGATGTGCCCGCAGAGGCCAGGAAGACTGCCAGCACAGCCGCGGCTACGGCTACGGCTAGCCCGACTGCGAGCCGTCGAGGAAATGTCATCGTTCCTGCGACGTCCGACGCCGCTCTCACTTCAACGACACGAGTCCTGGCGTCGACACGTCTAGTGGCACTATCAATTCGGCTCGCCCATGGCGATACGTCAGTTTTTGTGCGGACAACAGCCAATGGAATGTCGTATTGCTCCAGCTGGCTCAGGGACAAATAGAAAGTCGCCGAAGTGTCCAATTCCTGCAATAGAGGTTGAACGTCCTCGACAACACCAATCACGCGCGCGGGTATTGCCGTCGGACCTTCGCCGACACTGAGGATGCTTCCTACCTGATCACCGCTCGCCCATAGCCGCTGGGCGAGAGACGCGCTCACAACAACGAGCCGTTCGGATCCTCTGACCTCGCTGTCGGTAAACACCTGCCCTTTGAGCACGTCCAGATCCATCGCTCTAAAGTACCCGCCCGTCGCGGCGACACGATGGGCATAGGTTCCGGCATGGTTGGCGCCAGAGCCTCCGCTGACACGCACTCGGAGCGGCGGAGCTGTCAGCGGCAATTGGTCCGTGAGGCCGGGCGGCCTCATCTCTATGGACAAGGGGGAGAATCTAAATTCCGTTCGGATGTCAGCACGAATACTCAAAAGCCGGTCGCGAATACTGCGATCGTTTGATGTGACGGTTATCGTTCGGACATTTGGACCGTCCGGCAAGTCCATCGTATCGAAGGTACCCTCAATCACTGTGCTACCCCCTGGTGCCACCGGCTCACTGTTTGGTATGAGGGCCGTGCATCCGCATTGCGCCCGCACGTCCTCCAACACCAATGGCGCCGAGCCAACAGTCTTCAGATTGAACTTCAGATCTATAACCTGTCCGCGGTTAACAACCCCCAAGTCGATGATATCCTCCTCACGCGCCATCATCGGCGCTCCGCAAGCCGTGCTTGAGAGAACTGATAGTGCCAGCCACGCGCGAAGGCAGTGCAGATTCACGGTCTCCCCCTGGCGACGGCAGCCTTTATCGGGCCCGTCGGACGATCTCTTGGTAGGTCACCCACAGCGCTTGAAGCAGGCGGGCCCACGAGCGTTAAGAGTCACGTTTAAACTGCCGAGTCCAAGAACCAAGATCAGACCGACGACGTTGAGAATCGCTCTCTTCATTGCCAACTCCCTTCAGACAGGAGTCCGGCGCTGCAACGGCCCCACCCAATTGGGGCCCAAATGGCCCAGACTCTACGCCCCCCCCCCCAATTGGTCAAGTGCCGCAGGAAGCCAGGGATTCCAGGTGGCACCGAAAGGGCGAAGGTCGGACAACACCCATTGCTGAGAAAAATGCGCAAGGTCAACTGCTCTTGCAGGCAGATCTATTTGTCGTTGCACAGGTTGCGCAGAAGAATGCCGAATGTCAACGATGCGCAACGGATGAATGAAATTGGAGCGGTAGATTCAACCATTGACCGCCAAGGACACTCCAGCATTCTTCCCCGCATTTGGTTGTCCGCAGTTCGCCATTTTTGACACTTGTGACTGTTCGGCATGACAACGGATACGATCAGTTCCAGCTCTTGCCCTTGAGCTGATCGAGGTTCATGTTGCCTCCACTGAGGATACAGACCACACGCGACCCTTGTGGGATGTGGACGATGTTCTGCAGGAGGGCGGCCACAGGGGCCGCCGCGGCGCCCTCGGGCACAAGCTTGGCGTAGTGCATCAACCACACGACGGCCTCGAAGATCTGCTCATCGGGCAGCGCGACGATCTCATCGACGAACTGACGCACGATCTCGAAGTTCCGGGTACCGACGCGCTTCACCCGCAAGCCGTCGATGATGCAATCCACGCGATCGAGCGTCACCAGGTGCCCCTCGGCCACACTGCGCTGCATGCCGGGTGCGCCCGATGACTCGACGCCAATCACGCGAACGTGCGGATTGTGCGCCTTGAGGGCCATCGACACGCCTGAAATGAGGCCGCCGCCGCCGATGGGCACGATCACCACGTCCACCTCGGGCCAGTCCTGCACGATCTCAAGGCCGACCGTCCCCTGCCCCATAATGAGCTGGTCATCGTCAAACGGGTGGATGTAGGTGAGCCCTTCGCTCACGACCAGTTCAAGCGCCTTCTCGTTGGCCTCGTCCCAGATGCGGCCGTGCAGGACGACCTCGGCGCCGTAGGCTTTCGTCGCTTCGATCTTCGACGGCGTGGCGTTTTCGGCCATGGCGACCACGGCCCTGATACCGTGGATCCTGGCCGCCAGCGCCACGCCCTGCGCGTGGTTCCCCGCCGATGAACAGATGACACCGCGACGTTTCTGTTCGTCGGTCAGAAAGGTGAACTTGTTGAGCGGCCCACGGATCTTGTACGACCCGGTGCGCTGGAAGAGTTCGGCCTTGAGCCGCACGTCGAGCCCGGTGCGCTCGGACAACACGCGCGACGTCAGCAGCGGCGTGTGTTTGACGTGGGGCTCCATCCGGGCCCGCGCGGCCACGAAGTCATTCAGTGTTGGAGCATTCATCGAGGCATATTATCGTCCAGAGTCCGGCCGTGCGCGCGCCGCTCGAAAAGTAGGCCAGTCGGCCGCTCGGAAAGTAGGCCACCTGAAGGACGTTCATTCTACCCGCGTTCTCTCCGAGCCCTTCTCGGTCCGTAGCCGGGTGGCGTGATCGGCCGGTCTTCAGGCCGAGCACGCCACCTGGCTACGGATGCGCCTGACTGCCCTGGCCCCGACGGCTCCGCATCCGATAACTCTTCCCCTTGGTCGTGATGACCGTCGCATGATGGGCCAGGCGGTCGAGCAAGGCCGTCGTCAGTTTCTCGTCGCCCGCGAAGACGGTGACCCACTCGGCAAACGCCAGATTGGTCGTCACCACGGTGGCCCGCCGTTCGTAGCGGTCGGTGAGCAGATTGAAGAGGAGCTCGCCGCCGATGCGGTCAAAGGGCACGAAGCCCAGCTCGTCCACGATCAGGACGTCGACGCGGCGGAGCCGCTGCTGCAGCCGGGTGAGCTCCCGGGTGTCCCGCGCTTCCAGGAGCTGCCGGACGAGGTCGGCCGCGCGCGTAAACAGCACGCGCTGTTTCTGCCGGGTGGCTTCGACGCCCAGCGCGATCGCCAGGTGGGTCTTGCCCGTCCCAATCGGCCCCGCCAGGATGAGATTCTCGGGCGCCGTCACCCATTCGCCTCGGGCCAGGGTCTGGATCTGCGTGGCATTGATGCCGTCGGCCGCGGCAAAGTCGAAGGTGTCGAGCGTCTTGACCTCCGGGAAGCGCGCCTCGCGCAACCGCTGCCGGATGACCGACTCATGGCGCGACGCCTGCTCCGCATTGAGGACTTCGTGCAGATAGTCCTCGTGGGGCCAATGGCCGTCGCGGGCTTGTCGGGCCAAGCCTTCAAACGTGCGGGCCACGCCGGGCAGCTTCAGCGCCCGGGTGTGCGCCACGACGAGGTCGCGCACGATCGCGGGCACGCTCATGACCCCACCGCCACGAGCCAGCCGTCATAGTCAGCCGCGCACCCGCTGTCGACCTCCAGGTCGCGCAGCGGACTCGGCACGGCCGTCGGCGCGAGGCGGTCG
>Ga0163151_10000205_pt1 | contig 104782 bp, 74 predicted proteins | sample OliLakLV19MP5IB2_FD_145596 | JGI IMG/M metagenome (GOLD analysis project Ga0163151, IMG submission 145596) | Freshwater microbial mat bacterial communities from Lake Vanda, McMurdo Dry Valleys, Antarctica - Oligotrophic Lake LV.19.MP5.IB-2 | ecosystem: Environmental > Aquatic > Freshwater >...
CCGCCCTACCCGCCCGCGCCTGGATCATCGTGGCTCTGCTATGGGTCAGCGCCGCGCTCAACTACGTCGACCGGCTGATTTTGACGACCATGCGCAGCTCGCTGAAGGAGGCGATCCCGATGACGGACGCGCAATTCGGCCTGCTCACGACCGTATTTCTCGTGGTCTATGCGGTCGCCAGTCCCTTCGCAGGTTTTCTCGCGGACCGACTGAGCCGCAGCCGGGTGATCCTGGCCAGTCTGCTCGCTTGGTCGCTGGTCACGCTCGCGACCACGTGGGTCACGACCTACGACCAGCTGCTCCTGAGCCGCGTCGCCCTCGCCATCACGCAGGCGGCCTGCATGCCCGCCTCGGTGGCGCTGATCGTGGACTACCACCGCGGCTCCACGCGCTCGATCGCCTCGGGCCTCCTCCTGAGCGGCGCCATGACGGGCGGCGCCCTCGCCGGATTCGGCGGCTGGTTCGCCGACCGGCATGACTGGACCTATGCCTACCAGGTGTTCGGCTGGATCGGCCTCGGCCATGCCGTGCTCGTGCTGCTTTTCCTGAAGGACCAGACCGTCCCGGCCGGGCCCGTGGCGCAGCCCCCCCGGGTCAGCCTCGGCGACGCGTTCGCCCACCTTTTCACCAACCGTTCCTATCTGCTTGTACTGGGTTACGCCTGCACGCTAGGGGTCGTCGGCTGGTCCATCATCGGCTGGATGCCAACATTCATGAAGGAACGTTTCGCCATGAGTCAGGGCGAGGCCGGCTTTACCACGACCATTGCGCTCAACGCCGCGGCCCTCGTCGGCATGCTGATAGGCGGCGCCTGGGCCGGCCGCTGGAGCCGCCAGAACCCGCGGGCCCCGCTCCTGGTCTCGATCATCGGGCTCGCCCTCGCCGCCCCCGCGGTCCTGCTCCTCTCCTCCACGTCCATCCTCTACGTCGCCCTCGCCGCCCTCGCCTTCTACGGTTGCTGCCGGAATTTCTCCGACGCCAACGCCATGCCGGTCCTCTGCCTCTACGTTGATCCGCGCTACCGAGCGACGAGCTGGGGGGTGTCGACCCTCTTCAGCAGCTCCATCGGCGGCCTGGGAATTTATGCCGCCGGCTGGGTGCGCGACGCCCAGATCGACCCGGGCCGGATGTTCCAGTTCGCGTTCGGCAGCCTGGTGCTTTGCGCCGGCCTGCTCGCCCTGCTCGCCCGGCGGCCGCGCCTGGGCCAGGACTAACGGACCGGCCGGGCCTCGAGCTCGCGCACCAGTCCCGCGCAGTACGCCAGCATCCGCGGGAGGTGGAAGGGACCTTTCCAGGAATTACCCTTCAGACGGGTCGAGATCCGGCCGTCACGGTGCGCGTAGCCGAACCACTCACCCTGGGCCGGGTCGGCGAACACGCGGCGCGACCAGGTGTGGACCTGCCCGTGCCACCCCGCGTAACGCGGCTCCCCGGTGAGCTGGTAGGCCAGCAGCGTGGCGATCTCCGCCTCGTTGTGCGGCCACCAAAACTTCATCTCCGCCCAATACTCCTGCACCGGCCTGCCCTGCAGGTCGGTGAAATACAGCAGGCCGCCGAATTCCGGGTCCCACCCGCGGCGCCACATGCAGTCGAGGATCGCCAGCCCGAGACGTTGCATCCGGACGTCGCGGCGCAGCTTGGCCTCATGCAGGATGAACCAGGCGCACTCGATGGCGTGGCCCGGGTTGAGGGTCCGGCCGTCGAAGTGGTCGATCACGTCACCATTCGGCGCGACCACCTCCATGAGGGCACCCCGGTCCGGCTTGAAGAAATCCCGCTCGATCTCCGCCACCGCCCGGTCGATCCACTGCGTGCAGGTGGCGCCGCGCACCGCCATGTCGCCGAGCAGCCGGCGAATTTCCTGCGCGGTCACGATGGCGATCATCAGGGGCGCCAGCCCCTTCATCGGACGCGTGGCGGGATCGGTCTTGGGCGGCATCACCCCGGGTGTGAAGCTGTGGTGCAGGTAGGTCGAAAAATACTCCAGCGCCTCGCCGCGGGCCTGCGCGTCGCCGGTCGCGACGGCATAAGCCGCGCTGCCGACTGCGGCGAAGCATTCGCTGTAGACGTAGCGCCGCATGCGCAACGGCCGGCCATCGCGGGTCACCGTAAAGTAGAGTTTGCCGCCCGGGCCGCGGCCGTGGCGGCGGATGAAGTCGAGGCAGCTGCGGGCCAGGTCAAGCCAGCCGTCCCGGGCCCCCATCTCCTGACTGACCGTGGAAAAGGTCCAGGCCGCACGCCCTTGCAGCCAGATCGCCTTGTCGGTGTCGATCACCGCGCCGTCCTCGCCGAGCCCGGTGAGCAGGCCACCGTGCTCGCGGTCCGCCCCGTGCCTTAGCCAGAAAGGCAGGACGTCCTCCAGGAGGTCGTGTTCGTAGCCGCGCCGGAATTCCGCGAGTTGGGCGGACGTGAGACTCATGGGTGACGTCTCAGCGGACCGCCGTCCACTCGAAGAAACCGATTGCCTGCAGCTGCTCGCGCATGCGCTCGCGTTGCGCGGGCGTGCAGGTGCGGGTCGGCAGCCGGTTGTAGCCGCAGTCGGCCCCAACCAGCGCCATCGCGGCCTTCAGGCCGCCGCGTCCGCCATTGCCGAGGATGATGCGGATCATCTCCGCCGCGAGCGACTGCAGCCGGCGCGCCTCGGTCAGGTCGCCCCGGTCCAAGGCCGCGATGACCTTGAGGTAGAGCGGGGCCGCGAAATTGTAGGTGGAACCGACCGCTCCCCGGGCCCCGAAGGCCAGACCGCCGAGCAGCATCTCGTCCACGCCGAACAGGATCTCGTAGCGCCCGCCGCCGTATTCGATGCAGGCGAGCATCTCGTGCAGGTTCGGATCGGAGAACTTGACCCCGCGCAGGCTCGGCAGCCGCTGCTCGGCCGCGCGCAGGAACTCGAGCATGTCGAACTTCACACCGGAGATCACCGGGATGTGATACAGGTAGAAGGGCAGCTGCGGCGCGCCTGCGGTGATGTCGATCAGGCAGTCGATGAAATTGTCCACCGAGTCGGGCTTGAAGTAGCCGGGCGGCGTGGCGGAGATCGCATCGGCCCCGATCTGCTGCGCGTGGGCGGCCAGTGCCCGGGCGTCCGCCAGGCTGTTATGCCCGACCTGGATGACCACCGGCACGCGGCCCCGGGCGGCCTTCACGGTGGCCGCGGCGACGGCTTCGCGCTCGGCCGTCGTGAGCAACGGCCCCTCGCCCGTGCTGCCGCACACATACAAACCGGCGGCACCCTGTTTGATCACGTGGTCGATGACCGACGGGATCCGGTCGAGATCAAGGGCCCCATCGGCGCGAAACGGCGTGAATGTGGCCGCGACCAAACCGCTCAACCGGAGCGCGGGAAAGGATTTCGAAGACATCGGCCGACTCTTGAATCAATGCCCCGGCCGCGCAAGGATAGTTGGATACAAGTGGAGACCGGTGGCCAGGCGGCGCCCGGCCCTGACCGCGGCCCCGGGCCGGGAGTTACTGGCCGGCCGGGAGAGGCCCGCCTTCGGGAACCGTGTGGAACATCATCGCCTGGCGCACCTGTATGGAGATCAAGTTAAGCACTCATTTCAAAACCTGACTTGGACAGATATCGTAATCACCGGCATTCTCGATTTCCACTCTGGCGTCGACCGCTTCTCCGGTCGCCCGATAGAAGCCAATCGGCCGGTCAGCCGCGCAGCGGTATCGCATCCCTGTCCGCGTCCAAAACCGGACTTCCGCCACTCGAATCAGGACGCGACCAGCTCAGACTAACACAACCTTGGCGCAGAAAACCGATAGCGCGTCACACGGCTACAACCTCAGCATCATGGAACCCAGCTGGGCCCAAGCACAACGCAGCCAACGCGAATTGCGTTATCTCTGGCAGCGTTTGACCCGTCGCCAGCCCGGCCCGGAAAGGTCCACCATTTCGCCCTCCCCGGGGGTCTCCTCTGAGGCGGGGCGACGACATCCACCGTAGAATTAAGCGCCAATCGTTGCCGTGGCACAAGGGTGCGCTCCTCTGTTTTGACTGCCAGCGTCCGACGATGCCTCCTCCAAGGCTCCGTCTATCGGCAATCGGACTATGCGCTCTTTTGGGCATGATAGAGCAAGCGTTCCTCATCGACTTCCACCCCGAGGCCGGGTGCCTTGGGCACCGTCGCAAAGCCGTCCTTGATTTCGACCGAGCGAGTGAACAACTGCTCCCGGAAAGGATTCTCCACATGGTCAAGCTCGAGCATCGGGGTCTCGGTCGCGCGGCCCCACGAGGCGTCGGGCAGCAATGAAAGAAAATGCACCGAGGCGGCGATCACGAGACCGCCCGCCCAGCAGTGCGGCATGCATTGGATGCCCCAGAGCCGCGCCATGTCGGCCACAAAAAGACATTCACCGATACCGCCCGCGATGCAGACATCCGGTTGGACGATCGTCATGGCCCGCCGGGAGATAGCCTCCTTGAACTGGGCCCGGGAGGTGAGTCCCTCGCAGGCGGCGATCGGAATATCCAGTTTGCTCGTCAGCACTTCGTAACCCGCGTAGCCCGGTGAGCTCTGCGGCAACGGTTCCTCGAACCAGTAAAATTCCTGCTGCTCCAGTTCGCGGCCCATTTTCATCGCCGTGCCCAGCGAATAGGCCCCGTTGCCGTCCGCCATCAGCTTCACATCCGGCCCGACCGCCTGGCGCACGGCCTTGATCGCCTTGAGGTCGTCCTTGATGGACTGTCCCCCGATGCGCATCTTCATCGCGCGGAAGCCCTGACCGACCAGCGCCTCGGCCTCCCGCGGATAATATTCCGCGGGGTTCTCTCCCTCGATATAATTCATCGCCGAGGCGTAGGCGGGCACGCGCTCGCGCAACCGACCGCCGTAGAGCTCGGCCACCGGCAGTTTCAGCGCCTTGCCGCGCAGATCATCGAGCGCAATGTCGACTCCGCCCAGTGCCATGCCGTTGCCAAAATTCTGCCCCCACAGCTCACGCCAAAGCGCCCGGTGCATCAACGGGTCGCGGCCGATCAGGATGGCCGCGTATTGCTGCTCGATCAGCTCACGCACGCCGGTGAACGCCACGGCCTCGCCCCAGCCCGCCACGCCTTCGTCGGTCTCGATCTTGATGATCAGGGTGGTGCGGACCCGGTAATAAAAATTCGACGGGCCGGTGGGGCGCGACATCGGATGCTTCAGGAGGTAGGTCTTGATTGCGGTGATTTTCATGGAACGGAAGGAGGCTGGCGGTTGAGGGGGACTGAAGTGGAAGGGTAAAATAATCCGAGGTCACATGGTACTGAGCATTCCAGGGAAACGCATTTTTATCCCGTTCTCGCCGGTCACGCCGAGAATTTGCGAACCGACCCGCACGAAATGCCCGCCCGCCAGGCCCGTGGGCAACCGGCCGACGGTTTTGGCTGTTCCGCCCGGGACATCATAGCGGAGGATGCCGGGCTCAAACTTGTCCGTGAAACCACCGAAGATCAGCAGCCCGCTGGCGTCGGCCAGTCCACAACCGGCACGGTTGGCAAAGGGTAGGCGGCCCAACACGGTCCAAGCATCCTTCGACGGATCATAGGCGAGGACCTCGTCCAAGTTTCTTACCGCGCCGCCTTCCGGAGCGCAACCGCCGGCCACGATGATGTGACCGCCAACCACGCCGACCGACAGGTTGAACCGGGCCGGCCCGAGCATCGGCGCCCGGGATTCCCAGCGACCGTCGGGCTGGGCGGCCCACACCGTAGACGTGGCCAAGGAGAACTCACTGCCGGTGCCGCTCAGGCCGCCCAGGAGGTAGAATGTCCCATCCACCACGGCCACGCCCGACGACCGTCGCGGCGCCGGCAACGCTAGGTTTGCCGGTGCCGTCCAGAGGTTGTCGCGCAGGGTCCACACGTCGGACGCGGCGGCACCCTCCGCCCCTCCCCCGAACACATATAACGCCCCGGCATGCGCCAGCGCCGCCGCGTCACCGCGGGGCCGGGGCATCGGTGACCGGGCGGACCACCGGTTGACGGCCGGATCGAAACTGTCCACCCGTTCGCTCCAGAACTTCCGGCCCTCGCGCCAATAGGTGCCGCCGGCCACCACGAGTTCGCCATTGATGACGCCGACGGCACAGCCGGCGCGCGGCAAGGGCGGCGGGGCGAGTTCTTTCCAGACAGCTAGATCAGTTTTGGTCATGGGGATTGGATCGGGTTGAGGTGTTCAGGCGAAGGTCTCCACGGGCCGTGTTTCCGGACGAGGTGGTTGACGCCCCAGAGAAAAAGCGCGCACGCGACCGCACCGAACCCTGCGGTGGTCAGGATCAGGCCGAAGCCGACTTGCGCGTCACGCAGGGCGCCGACCCCGTAGACGGCGAGGCCGCCGCTGAGGGCAGCGCACAGGTTGAGCACGCCCATGGCGGTGGCGCGATAGCGCGAGTCCACCACCAGGCAGATGATCGGCATCAGGTTCGCACCCAGGAAACCCATGGCCAGGCCCCACAGGCTCAGGCTCACGAGGGTGAGGCTGATCAGTTGAAGCCAGCCGGTCAGACAGAATGCCGGCGCCGCGCAAACGATGGCGATGGCGGGGATGAAGATCCGGGCGCGCGGATTGGTGAGACTCCGTCGGTCGGTCCAGTATCCGCCGGCCAGCAGCCCGATGGTCTGCGCGGCATATAGGAATCCGAGGGCGGAAAATCCCGCGGCCCCCTGCCCCAGGTTGAACTGTTCCCGCATCTGCGTCGGCATCCACCCGATGATCATCCAGCTGACCGCGCCTTGCACCCCCACGCAGGCCATCATGGCGAAGAACGCTCCCGGACGGCCAAGACTGCGCAGCGCTTCGCCGAGCCGGACCGGTTTCAAGGCCGCGCCGGCCGCCACGCCCGAGCCCTCGCGCGGTGGATCGCGCAGGGTGAAGCAGAGCAACACGCCGAGCGCCAGGTTCGGCAGACCGATGACCAGGTAGGCATGACTCCAATTATATTCCGCCGCCAGCCAGCCACCCACGCCGCCCAGGGCCGAACCGGCAATCATCCCGGTCACATGAAGGCCTGCGGCGAAAGCCCGGGTCGGCCCGCGATGATAATCAATGATCAGCGCGACCGCCGCCGGAATGTAGCACGCCTGGCTCAGGCCCAACACGATCCGCAGCGCGAGAAACTGTTCGAAGGTGTGCGCGTAGGCGGTAAGCCACGTGATCGCTGACCAGGCGAAAAGGCTGACAATCACCACGAGGCGGCGGCTGAACCGGTCCGCCATGAAACCGGCCAAGGGACTGGCCGCAGCATAAACCCAGAGGAATCCGGACGTGAGCAGGCCGAATTGCGCATCGCTCATCGGGATCTCCTCCAGGATCGAGCCGCGCATCGTGGTCAGCATCGTGCGCGTGAGATAATTCGACCCTCCCGCCAACCAGAGCACGCCCACCGCGACCCAGGCCGCCGCTGGCAGCGACGCAACCGTGGGGGCTTGGTTTCCAGCCGGCGAAGGGGTGGTCATGGCACGGATGCTCAATAACCAAGGCGCTTGTTGGTCTGGTTGAGTAGCGGGCGCCCCTCGTGGAAGCGGCGCAGGTTTTCGGCGAACAGGTTCATCATCGCCGGCCAGAACCCCTCGAAGGCGCCCGCCATGTGCGGCGTCATGATCAGGTTGGGGGTCTCATAGAAGAAGTGCTCGGGCGGTGGCGGCTCCTGTTCGAAACAATCCACGGCGGCGCCGCCGAGGTGTCCGCGGGTGAGCGCATCCGCCAGTGCGCGCTCCTGGACGATGCCGCCGCGCGAGATGATGACGACCCGCCCGCCCGGTTTCATCAGGTCAAGTTCCGCCCGTCCGATCATACCCGCCGTGTGCGGAGTATAGGGAGCGGCCACCACGAGCACGTCGCACTCGCGCATCATGCTGCCGACCTCCGCCGGTTGGAACCAGCGCTCCGGGAGCGCGCCGGCCGCATCTCCCGTGCCCGGCCAGCAATTGTAGCCGTCATCGCGCCGGGGACCTGGATCAAGGGCGACGATGCGCATGCCCAGCGCATGCAGTTGTCGGGCGCACTCCCGGCCAATGCTGCCGTAACCCAGCACGCCCGCCGTCTTCCCGCGCAGCAGGGAGCCTCGGAATTCCCAGCGGGACGCCGGCCAGTGGCGCGACCGTTGGATCTCACCCAGTTGCGGCATGCAGTGGACCAGCATGAGCAGGTTGCCTGTGACAAACTGCGCGATCGGCACTCCGTGCAGTCCGCTGGCGGTGGTGACCAGAATGTCGCTGTCGGCGATTGCCGTGTTGGTCACCTGGTTGGCACCGGCCGAGACCAGCTGAATCCATTTCAGCTGCGGACACGCCCGCAGGTCCTTGGGCACCCGCAGATCGGTCAACAAGATGGAAACATCGTCGAGATCCGGCTCGGCGATCCCGTCGTTGCCGAACGCCTCGACGATCTCGACGCCCGGATGCGCGTCCCGCAAGGCGGCCATCTCCCCGCTGCTGGGGTGATACGATACGTCCTTATGCAGGAGAATCTTGAGGGCAGGTTTCTTTGGGTTCATGGGTCCGTTCAACGCAGTTCCACCACGCGACCCGACTGGCTGGAGGTAAGCATGGCCAGACAGGCGGCCAGACCGGCGCGACCGTCGGAACCCTTGGCGACCTCGGACGGCTTGCCATTGAGCCCGTCGATGAAGGACTGGATCTGGTCGATGAACGCCTTCATGCGACCAATCTTGTAGGCCGATTCCGGGTCGTCCGCCATCACCGGCGGCTGGTTCGAGACAAGCCGCCAGCCTTTCTCGCGATCGGTGAGGTGCATGTCACCAAAGCCGTCCATGTTGATGCTACCGCTGCTGCCACAGACCATGAGACGGGCCATTTCGCCGTTAAAGTCCCCGTGTGAGGCGATCGTGGTGTGCACCGAGCAGATGGCGCCGTTGGAGAACTCCATGATGCCGACCGTCGTGTCCTCGATCGGACGCTCCGGCGAATAGGTGCGGCTGAAGCCGGCCACCCGGGTGACCTCGGCGCCGGTGGCCCAGCGCATCGCGTCGACGCCATGGGGCAGGCCGTCGATGACAAAGCCGATGGTTTCAGGCTGGTTGACCCAGCCCGTCTTGTTACCGCCGAAGTTGCCTGCATTCGCCAGCTGCCGGATCATGGAGAAATGCATGCTCTGCACCTTGCCGATAGCGCCGGCCGTGATCAGCTCGCGCATTTTCGGCAGGTTGATCCGAAAGCGCAGGTTGTGGGCCACTGCGGTGACCAAGCCGTGCTTGGCGGCAGTTGCGAGCATCAAGTCGCAATCCTCCACCTTCGTGGCCATGGGCTTTTCGATCAGAGCGTGCTTGCCGCCTTCCAAGGCCAGCATGACCTCTTTGACGTGGCACTGGTGCGGCGTGGTGATGACGACGGCGTCAATGTCCTTGCGCCTCATCAATCCCTCCAGGGTGGGCTCGCAGGCGCAACCGCAGCGTTCGGCCAAGCCGGCGGCGCGCGTGCCGCCCCAGATGGCGACGAGCTCCGCCGAGGAGCCCAGATGCTTGATGGCTTCGGCGTGGGTGCGCCCCATGTAGCCGGAACCGGTGATGCCAAAACGTATTTTATTCATATTTTTAGGGTTTAGTGAGAGAAGCGGCATGAAATCGGGGGGCTGGCATGTCCTCAGCGGCGCAGGAGGCCGAACAACATCGTCCAGAGCAGCGCCGCGCCAGAGTAGGCCGCCAGCACCCAGGCTGGCTTGCCGCGGGTTGGCCACAGGCTGAAGGAGTTGCTGCCTAGGACGGTCGTCACGAGGGCCACCAAAGTGATCCATTGAAAGTTGAGCTGGGCACCGCCTGTGATCACATCCCAGTGACCAACCAGTGCGGCCGCTCCTGTGCTGTAAACCAGGCCAATCACCGTGGAGGCGTAGTTCCATCCGTGATGCAGCGCCAGCCAGCCACCCAGTCCGCCAATCACGGAGCCGAGCACGAAACCCGGCATGTGGATGCCCGTGGCGAGCGAGCGCGTCGGTCCGCAATGATAATTGGTGAATAGAGCCATCGCGGCTGGAATGTAGGCCACGTCCCGGTTGAAAAGGATGCGAACGACCGGCGAGGTAGATTGCATGCCGTTGTTCAGGTTAGGTCGACGAAGCGTCCCTGGTCACTCGAGGTCATCAGGGCGAGCGAGGCGGCCAGGCCTTGGCGGCCGTCCCGGCCCGTGCCGATCTCGGCCGGTTTGCCATGGATATTGTCGATAAACGACTGGATCTGGCTGTAGAATGCCCGCATGCGGCCCTCCTTGTAGGCGGACTCGGGGTCGTCCGCCATGACCGGCGGTTGAGTGGCCACCAGCCGCCAGCCTCTGGCGCGGTCCGTCAGGTGGAGATCACCGAAGCCATCCATGTCGAGGCTGCCCGCGCTGCCCACGATGCTGAGGTGGGCCATCTCGCCCTCGTAGTCTCCGTGCGATGCCTGGGTGATGTGGACCGAGCAGACAGCGCCGTTGGTATACTCCATGAGGCCCACCGTCGTGTCCTCGATCGCGCGTCCGGGTGTGAAGATCCGGCTGAAGCCGGCGACGCGCTTCACCTCGGCCCCGGTGGCCCAGCGGATGGCGTCCACCCCGTGCGGCAGCGCGTCAATCACGAAACCGACAATCTCGGGCAGGTTGACCCAGCTCGCCTTGGTGCCGCCGAAATTCCCGGCGTTGGCCAGCTGGCGGATCATCGAATAGTGCATGCTTTGCACGCGGCCGATCGCACCCTCCGCGATCAGTTGCTTTACCTTGGGTAGGTTGATGCGGAAGCGCAGGTTATAGGCGACCGAAATCACCCGCTGGTGCTTCGCGGCAGCCGCGAGCATGCGGTCGCAGTCCTCCACCTTGGTCGCCATCGGTTTCTCCACCAGCACATGCTTGCCCGACTGGATCGCCAGCAAGGTCTCGTTGCAATGTAGGTGTGGCGGGGTGGTGATGATGATCGCATCGATGTCCCGGCGGGCGACTAGGGATTCGAGCGAGGGCTCGCAGGTCACGCCGCAGCGTTCGGCGAGCGCCGCAGCCCGGCTGCCGCCCCAGATGGCGACGAGTTCGGCGGTGTCGGAGTGATATTGGACGGCTTCAGCGTGGGTGCGTCCCATGTAACCGGAACCGGTGATGCCAAAGCGGATTTTCTTCATATGAAATCAGATTACTGGGCCGGTGGCTAAGAGGCCTGGGTGTGCCCGCCGAAAAACACTGCGACGCCAACCCAGGGAAGCAACGCGAGGAGGGTGTAGGCGGCCACGACCCGAGCCGGTTTGCCCCGGGTGGGCAGCAAGCTGAAGAGACAGCCGGAGGCGATCGACACCAGCAGCGCCGCGGGGGCGATCCACTGGAAGCTGATGGCCGGTCCGCCGGTGAACAGGTCCCAGTAGCCGACCAGCAGGGCCGTAATGAAGCTGTAGAGGAAGCCCAGGATCGCACCAAAGGGCGTGGCAAAGGGAACCCACAGGGCGAGGAAGAAGATGCCAAACAACGGGCAGAGGAAAAGATTCACCATCTTGCCGCCCAGCTCGACCAGGTTACCCGGAATGAGATCGACCAACAGACTGGCGGCGATGGCCGCAACCCCGACACCCATGGCCAGCAGTCGGGCGTGTTTCACCCGGGTGGATTCGGTCCGCCCGGGATTTGGCGAGAGCGTCTCAATGAAGTCCTTGGTCAGGACCGTGGCGCTGGAGTTGATGCCCGAGCTGAGGCTGGACATCGCGGCCGCAAGCAGGCCGGACACCACCAGACCCGGCAGGCCCACCGGCAGGAAGTGACCGACAAAATGGGGAAACAGCGTGTCGCCGTTCTTCGCCAGGGAAAGGTGCGGGGGCACAAAGTGTGGATTCGTCTGGTAGAAACCCAGCACGGCATAACCCACGAGGCCGAGGGCGACGACGACGGACCCGGCGGCGATGCAGTTGTGGAGCAGGGCGCGGCGCGCGGTCGGCACATCGCGGGTGCTCAGGAAGCGCTGGACCGCCATCTGGTCGGAAGTCGAGGTGGAGACCCACCAAATGATCGCGCCTGCAAACGTGCCGACCATCGTCACCCGCACCTGGGGATCCGCGCTGAAAAAAGGCTGCGGCGCCCAATGCGCCGTCCCGTGCGCGGGCCACCACGCCCCGACCCCGCCCATGAGGACGGTGATGCAGACCACGGTCGCGATGGCCCCCAGTAGCAGAATGAAAAACTGCAACACGTCTGTGATCACGACCGCCGCATATCCGCCTACGAGCGAATACGTCGTGGTGATCATGCCGGTGACGATCGAGATCAGGGGAATCCAGGCGGGGTCCCACCCCATCACCGTCACCAAAATGAGCGACGTCGTGTAGAGCATCAGCCCCATCCACACGAACCGCGTCATCAGGAACGCCGCCGAAGTTGCGAGCCGCACCGGCAGACCGAGGCGCTCCTCCAGCAATTCGTAGGCACTGGTGACCTTCAGGCGCATGATGAATGGAATCACCAGATAACCCACGACCAGATAAACGACCGGAAACGCCGCGAGCGTCGCGCCCAGATAGACCGGGCCGTTCTGCACGACTTCCCCCGGCAGCCCGAGGTAGGTCAGGGTGCTGCAGATCGTGGCATACAGCGAGATTCCCACCAAGAACGGCGACATGTTGCGGTCGGCCACGAAATAGTTCTCCGCCGTCTTCTGCCGGCGGGAATAGTAGGCGCCGATGCCGATGAGCGCCGCGGCGACGCCGACGAGCACCAGCCAGTCGACCACCCCCAAGCCGCGCAGCGGAGCTTCGCCCGTTTCGGCGGCAAAGGCCGTATTCGGCACAATGGCGGCAACAATCAGCAGCCCGGCCAACCGCGAGCCGCCCGCGCGGCGCCCATTGTCTTTGCCGTCGCACGAAGAATGTGGCGACGTCATTTCCAGAGAATTGACCGGTCGATCGATCCGATGGTAGGACAACCGAGAAGGGACATGGCCATGAGCAGTTCCTGCTGGAGAATCTTGAGCACATGGGTCACGCCTTCGGCCCCCCCGGAGGCCAGGCCGTAGACATAGGGCCGCCCGATCTGCACCGCGGCGGCACCCAAGGCGATGGCCTTGACCACATCGGTGCCACGCCGGATGCCGCCATCCACAATCACCGGCACCCGGCCGGCCACGGCTTCGACCACGCGGGGCAGCGCCTCGATCGTGGCCGGTTGGGTGTCGAGGCAGCGGCCACCGTGGTTGGAGACGATGATGCCTTCCGCACCGGCCTTGATGCCAGTCTGCGCATCGGCCGGGTTCATGATCCCCTTGAGCAGCATCGGCACCTTCATGAAGGAGCGCATCCATTCGATATCCCGCCACATCAGGTTGGACGGGCGCACGAGGTCGATGGTCTGCACCGACCCCGGTTCCTTGATGCCCACGTAATGGGGATAACCGACGCCCGGCGGCAGCGTGAACGGCGTCCGCATCTGCCGGTTGCGGGCCCCGTCGAGCGGAGCGTCGACCGTGACGCAGATCGCTTTCACACCGGCCGCCTGCACACGTTCGATCAGCGCCCGGCTGAGACCGCGATCCTTGAAGACGTAGAGCTGGAACCACACCGGATGCGAAGCGGCCGCCATCACATCCTCGATGCCCGTGTTTGATCCGGCGCTCAGGACCATGGTCGCCCCGAACGCACCCGCCCCGCGCGCGGTGGCCAGTTCGCCCTCGGGATGCGACAGCCGGTGACCCGCGGTCGGTGCGAGCAGGATCGGCGTGTTCATTTTCTGACCCAGGAGTGTCGTCGAGCAATCCAGCCTGGAGAGATCCCGGAGCACCTGCTGCTGCAGCCGGATGTCACGGTATTTCTCACGGTTCCACCGCAGCGTGATTTCGTCCGCCGCGCCGCTGGCCACGAACTCGTAGACCGACGGCAGCATCACCGTCCGCGCCAAGGCCTCGACATCGTCGAGGTTGAGGAGCTGATCAAAGCGTCCGTCCGGTCCGGTCGGTCCGGTCGGTGCGGCCGCGGACGGTTTGGGATCGGTGGCCCCCTTGAGTGTGCCCAAGGCCACGCTGCTGGCGCCCAACACGGTGAGAAACTCTTTGCGGTTCATCGGTGGTGTCATTTGAGGGTTTTGAGGTAGGCAATCAGGTCGCGACGCTCGGTTTCATCGGCAATCCCGGGGAAAGGCATGGTGTTGCCCGGCACCGCCGCCTGGGGATCGGCGATGAAAGCATCGAGCGTGACGTCCGTCCACGCGGACCGCGTGTTGCGCAAGGCCCGGCTGTAACGATAACCGGACACGCGGCCGGGAGGACGACCGACGATCCCCCGCAGGTCCGGACCGGGATTCGGCACGTCAGCGGCTTGCTCACCGTGACAGACCGCGCACTGGTTGAACACCACCAGCCCGCGCTCGGCAGCACCCGGCTTTTCAGCGGCAACCGCATCCGCGCCAAACAGCCGGATAGCGCCCACGGCACAACAGAAAAGGACGATCAATGTGACGGGGGGTCTCATGAGAGTCGGCCGGGTTTTTCGAGATAGCGCACCAAATCGTCGCCGAGTCGCAGGGCCAGGGCCGCTACCGGACCAGTGGGGTTGTGGCCGGAGTTTTGGGCAAACACCGAGGCGCCCGCGACAAAGAGGTTCTCGGCATCCCAGTGCTGCAGGCGCGGGGAGACCACACTGGTCGCCGGATCCGCCCCCATCGGTGTGCCGCCGGTGATGTGCGAACCCTGATAGAGCCGGGCATCAAAGGGGGCCGAACGCGGCGCGGCCGGACCGACCAAGGTCGCGCCCATGGCCGATGCGATGCGTTCCGCCTGCGCGGTGCAGTAGGCGGAAAGTTTCTGTTCATTCTCGCGGAAATCGAAGTTCATCCGGAGCAGCGGCTGGCCAAACGCGTCCGTGTAATCGGGATCGAGGTCGAGGTAGTTTTCCCGATGCGGGTAGCAACTGCCCTGCACGCCGACGGCAAAGGTGTGCGCATACCAGTCGGCGTTCGCCCGTTTCCAGGCGGACCCCCAGCGCGGCGTGCCGGGCGGCAGCCGGCGCGTGTTGATGGGCCGGCCCGAGCCGACATTGACGCCGATATAGCCGCCCCCGAGGAACCCCAGGCCGGTGTGGTCGAAATTATCGTCATTGAACTCGTCAATAATCGTGCCGGTGCAGCCTGCGGAGAGAAAGGGGTTGATCCAGCGTCCGGGCATGAAGACGGCGAGACCGGAGTTAGCCTGGTAGCAGAAGTTTCGGCCGACCACGCCGGTGCCGGTCGCAGGATCGTAGGCGCGGCCGATCCCGCCCGCCAGCAACAGGCGCGTGTTGGTCATCGTGAAGCCCGCGAGCACGACAGCGTCGGCCGGCTGAAAATACTCCTCCCCCGTGGTGAGATCGAGGTAGCGGACACCGCGCGCCCGGCCGGCAACAGAATCATGGTCCACGGCCAGCACCTGGCTGTGCTTCCGCAGCTCGAAACGCGGCTGTCGCGCCAGCCAGGGGAAAAGCAACAGGTCAGGCGTGCCCTTGGCGTTGGCCTCGCACACGAAGCGGTCGCAATGGCCGCAATACTGGCAGGCCCCGAGCCGCATGCCGTCGGGATTGACGTAAACCCCGCTCGAGTTGGCGGCCGGCGACGGGAACGGCTTGTAGCCGAATTTGCGGGTCACCGTTTCCTCGAAGATCATCCCGGCCTCCGTGGTTTCCAAAGGAGCTTGGGGATATGGATTCTCGCGCGGGGCCTCGAATGGGTTTCCGCCCGGCTGGATCACCCCGCGCAGGTTGCCCGCGCGGCCGGAGATGCCGAAGAGTTTCTCGAACAGGTCGTGGTAGGGTTCGAGTTCGTCGTAGGTGACGCCCCAGTCCTGCAGCGGCATGTCCACGGGGATTGCCGCTGCGCCGTAGCGCTGCGCGAGGCGCGAGCGCAGCGCCAGGTTGTAATCTGCCCAGCGCCAGACCTGCCCGTTCCAATGGCTGCCGGAGCCGCCGACGCCCGTGCCAGGCAGGAACGCCGTGAGCCGTCGCATGGGTCGTGCGGCCTCATTGCGCGACCGGCGGAAAGTGTAGGTCTCCTTCGTGGCGTCCTGCATCAACCCGGTGCGGATGTCCCAGCGCAATTCGTCGCGCTGCGTCGGCAACCGTCCCTCGGCCCCACCCTGGTGGTCTCCGCCGCGCTCAAGCACCACTGTATCGATCTGCCGGAGCGCGAGTTGCCGGGAAATCAATCCACCAGCGACCCCGGCCCCCACCACCACGACGGAACGATGGGGCAGCCGTTTCATGTCAGCTAAAATCCTCCATGGACAACGGGGCCGCCGCGCCCGGAAACGGTTTGCCGCGGTATTTCGTCATGTTCAGGCCGTTGACCGCCGGCAGCCCGGGGTAGCCGATCATCTTCCAGAATACCTTGCCGCGATTGCCGCCATAGACCGGATCGGAAAAGCACGCCTGCGTGAAGAGCGGATAAACCGTTTCGTTGAACCAGACATCGAGCTGCACCTCGCCCGAAGTGACTTTGCCACCGGCCACCGCCTGCAAAAACAAATCGGCCGCCGCCATGTCCAGGCCGGCAAAATCGCGGCCATGCAGCTGCGCGCAGGCCCGTTCGGCGGCCGCCAGGCCGTGTTTGAAATACTGCGCCGGGGCCATCGGCAATTGGTAGCCGTCTTCCGGCCGGCCCGGCCGCCACGGCCCCTGGAGATAAAGTCGTTCCCCCCGGCCGAAGGCGCCGGCCAGCTGGCGGTCGATGAAGATCGCGAGGCCACATTCCACTCCGCCCGGCGTCAGCTCATCGGCGGGGCACATAAGATCAACCAAAGCCTCGACGAACCCGGCTTCGTGCGGGCTGAAGCACAAGTAGACTCCGTCCGTCGCGCCAGCGCCCGGCGGATCTGCCGGCCCGGGGGACGACGTGGGCGCTACGGCGCTTGCGGCTCGCAAACCGAGCAAGGCCGTCGCGCCGGCTGCCGCTTGGCGGATGAAAGTCCGCCGGCCCTGAGCCAGTGGCGTGGTTGGCCCGGAGTCATGCGGTGGGTTCACGGCAAGAAGCGGCGGGTTAAACGGTCGGTTGGGTGCTTACGCGAATCCGCCGGTCCCACGCCACAAATGACTTGGCGCAGCAACCGGCGGAAAACAGGCAATCCGGGAGGGATTAGAAACGATAGGCAGCTTGGAACGAGAAGCTGCGCCCGATGTTGGTTTCAAGCAGCACCGCATTGTTGATGGCCAACGGGTAGAGCCCATCGAAAACGTTTTCCAGCTCGAGCTTGAAAGACCATTTATTGTTCAGGTTGTAGTTGGCGAAGAGCTTCACGATAGGATCCGAATCATTCGTGATTCGGGTGGGTTTACCGGCATAGGTTAGCGCGCCGGTGCCCGTCACCCGTCCGGTGGTATGATAGCCACCAACTCCGAGGGAAAGGCCCTTGGCGGCTCCATCGTGGAACGAATATTTGCCGATAAAGCCGATGGTGGATTTATAGGAGTCCTCCACGGGGAGGTTGAGCTGATCCTTCACCGTGCCGGAATAGAAGTTTGTGATCAGCTCAAGATTCTTGGACAAACCGAGGGTGATTTCGCCGTCAAAGCCCTTGGCGCGCGTCTTGCCGATCAGGACGTTAAAGCTGCGGCCATCGGGGAGAACGCCGCCAAAGACCGCCAAGCCGGAGGTTTCGAGATCAAAGTAGGAGAAAGTCGCGTTGAACTTGCCCTCGAGCAGGCTGAGCTTGATGCCGGCTTCCTTGCCACTACCGGACGCACCCGGGACCGAGGTGCCATCTGCCAAAATAGCCGTGGGGCTGGGCGGCAATTGGCTGTTGGCCGTCATGGCGTAGAGGGCCAGTTTCTTTTTGAAAAACTGCGCGACCACGCCGAACCGGTGGAGGTTGGAGTTCACCCTGGCCAACGTGGCGGTGTTGACCGTGTAATTCGCGAGGTTGTTGGTCTCATCCAGGAACTTGGCGTAGCCACCGATGAGGAGGAGCCGGTCTTTAATAACCTCGATATTCTGCTGGAAGTAGAAGTTCGAGAATTCGCTGCGGACCCGATTGCCAGGATTGGCGGGCGCCACAAAGGAGCCGATAGGCAACACGGGCAGGGTATTGACGCTGGGATTGTCGATGGGGCGCACATTGAACCGATTCCCTGGTCCGCCGAAATCAAAGTTCGTCCAGAGCTTGTTGGTCGCCTTTTGCACCGTAATGTTGAGCCCCAAAGTGCTCTGGTGTTTCATACCAGCCAGTTCGTAGCTTCCGTTGGTGTCCAGCGAGATGGATGCATTTTCCAGTTTCAAGTCATTGCGGCGATTAAAGAAGCTGATCGTGCGGGTGTCCCAATTGACCCCGCCGGTGGGCAATACTACGCTGCCGACCCGGTGCATCGTATTCCAGTCCAAGCCGATCCTGCTCTCCCAGTTGCGGGAATACTGGTGCACTATACTGCCCCGGAAACCGTTATGTTCGTGGGTCTCGGACGCGCCCGGGGGAAGGAAGAGGCTGTTTTCACGACCGCCACCAGTGAAAATCCTACCGTTGGGTTGGAGAACAGCAGTGGGATTCGAGGGCCGGGTTATCTTCTGATAATCGTAAGCCATCATGACACTGGTTTTCTCGTAGTCCCACTGAAGAGAGGGATGGAGCATTGCACGATCCTCTTTCGTGTTGGTGAAATAGGCATCACCCCCCATGAACCCGCCCAGGATGCGGTAGTTGAGCTGGCCAGCCCCGACCTTTCCGATCGGGCCGGTCGAGTCGCCGACTACCCGGTATTGGCCGTAGTCCGTGACTTTGGTTGTGATCGAAGTCATCGGCTTTGACTGTGGGCGCCGGGTGGTTTTATTGATCACCCCGGTAAGCTGTGAGTTGGGATAAAGCAAAGCGGCCGGTCCGCGGATAATCTCGATCGAGTCAATAAAGATGTTGTCCATGTAAACCGTGCGGGAGATCAGGCCATCTACCACGGGGTAGGTCGAAAAGGCATTGCTGCCGCGTAATTGGAAAAGTTCGCCGCCAAACTTGGGCACACCGCCTACGTAGGTCAGCACTTTGGCCAGATCAATTTCACCGATGTCATCGATCAAGTCGCGCGTGACCACGGTGATCGCCTGCGGGATGTCCACCATGGCTTGGCGGGTCTTGAACGGAGTCGCGCTGTTCGCCAGATAGCCTTGGTCCTGGCTCGATATGACGCGGTAAACCGATAGTTCGAGCGCCGCGTCCTTCGCCGCCGCAGGGGTTGTCGAAGCGGTTTGAGCGGGCAGCGGGACGACGGCAAACAAGCTTGCAGCGATTGCCGCGAGTAAGCTCCGAGGGGAGCGCAAGACTTTGCTAGTGGTATTCATAGACGGTTAGTTTTGGAGGGGTGAGACAATTAATCCTGTATACATGTCCATACGTTTGTGTGTAGTGTCAATCGTTTTAGATCCCGGCCTTACTTAGAATCAATACCCCCTCTCCCATTGCTGGCTTCAATAGCAAGTGAAACAAAGTCAGAACCATCCCACAGCGCTGGCATATCTGAGTGAGGTAAGAGGCTCGGTTGCGGGATTTTTACCTGCACAAGGCAGGGGTGAAAAACAAAAAACACCGCAACCGAGCCGTCGGCACACTACCGTGCTGCGTCAGCTCATCGAATTGATTCCGGCCCATCTCGTCCCGAAACTCGCGCGTGAGACTGGCGTCGATGACCGAGCCCGCACGTTCAGCCCGTGGAGTCACGTGGTGACGATGCTCCCTATGGTCAATGAAAAGCAGATTCAGGGTGGAACGCAGGTGCCTTGGCAAAGCCGGTTTCCCGTCGTTTTTATCTGGTGCTGGCGTGTTTTGAACACTGCAATCACCGCCAGACTGGCCTGCTGCCCTGTTCGATCCAGCAAGCGCTTCCCCCGGTCTTCGAGATGAGTTTATCACCGGGCAGATCCTTATGCAAACTACCCCTCTCCCCAGCCGCCTCGGACTAGGTTGTACAAACTTCGGCCGCGAGATCACGGAGGCGAGCGCGTTCTCACTCATGGATTACGCGCTGGAGAATGGCATCACGCTTTTCGATACGGCCGAGGCCTACGGCGGGGGCAATGCCGCCGCTTACCGGCGGGAGCGCCTGGGAATCGACGACATCCGGGAAGTCTCGCACGAGATGCATTCGTCGGAAAAAATAATTGGCCGGTGGCTGAAAGCCCGCGGATGCCGTGACCGGATCACCCTTGTGACCAAGGTGACCAAGGACTTCACCTGCACCCATGTCCGTAGCGCCCTGGAAGCGAGCCTAGCGCGCCTGCAGACCGACCGCGTCGACGTCTATCTTTATCACAATTACGATCCGGCCACCCCCGCCCCCGAAGCCGCCGCCGCCATCGATGCCGTAATCAGTGCCGGCCTGGCGCGCGCCGGTGGCTGCAGCAATCACTCCGGCCCGCAGGTGCTGGCCGCCCTGGATATGAGCCGCCAGTTAAAGCTGCGCCCCTTCGGGACCGTGCAGCTGCCCTATAATCTCCTGCAAACGGACCACGATGCCCTGCCCGTGGCGCAGCGGGAGCGCCTCGGCGTCATGGCCTACAGCCCGTTGGCCGCAGGATTTCTCTCCGGAAAGTATACCCCGGACCGCGACGCTGTGCCCAAGGGGTCCCGCTTCGATGTCATCCCGGCCCACGCCGACATCTATTTTAGCCCGCGGAATTTCCGCCGGGTGCAGCTGCTGCATCAACTAGCCGCCCGGGTGGGCTTGCCTCCGCTACAACTAGCCATGGCCTGGGTTCTGGCAAATCCCCTAGTCTCAACCGTCCTAGTCGGCGCCCGCACACCGGCAAACCTGCAAAATGCGCTTGCCGCCCTGCAAACCAAACTGGCGCCGGAATGGCTGGGTGAAATCAGCCGGTGGTGATCCGCTACGGACGGAGCAAATCTGCAACCTTGATGCGATACGCGGCGGCGGACCGGTGCTTCTGTTTGTCCTCACCCCCAAGGCAATAAACATACTCGCCGCTGCGTACCAAGCCGACCATGGCCCGGTAGGGCAGCGCCGGCGCCGTCCTATACTGGTCGTTTTCCACGTCGTAGATGAACGCTTGGTCGGTGAACTCCTCTTCCTTGTTCTTGTAGCCGCCGGCAATATAAAGGAGCCGGTCATCCAGGGCCACGGCGGACACCCCGCGCACACTGAACGGAAAAGATTCCAGCCTGCGCCAGCTGTTGCGCAGCGGGGAAAACGCATAGGCCTCGCTGAGGTTCACCACCGTCTGGTTTGTCGCGTCCCAAGTGACCCCGCCAAATAGAAACAACTCGGTGCCCGTGACCGCCGCGGCCGCCAGTCCGAAGGCCGGCCCCGGATAGGGAGGCAGGGTCCGTTGCGTGCCCGTCTTTAGGTTCCACGAAAACGCGTCCCGGCGATAGCCCGCGGCATTCACCAGGTCGTCGGTGCCGCCCACACAAAGAAGCTCATCGGCAATCTGGCCACCCGCCGCCAGTACGGATGGGATCGTAAAACCCCCGGCAAAGGCGTAAGCTACCCTCCCGCCCCCGATGCTAACTTTGCCATGAAACGCGGCGGCGCCCGATGTGCCACCCACCAGGAGCAGCTCCGCCCGGGATACACCCACCAGCGCGTATGACAGGGGCTGGTCCAGCGGGCCAAGGTCGCTCCAGCGGAGCGACTCCAAATCCAATTTTCGCACCGACTTGAGCCACTGTTTTTTTCCATCAGTCCAATTTGTTCCGCCCGCCACAATGATGGCGTCGGGTAGCACCCCGCAGGCGAACCCGCCGTTCGGTTCGGGCAGGGCCGGCAATTCCTGCCAGCGCTGCTCCACAGCATTGAGGCATACCGCAAGCAATGGCATGGTGAGTCCAGCGATTTTATTTTTGCGCGTCTGGTGAGGCATAAGTCTTCGGTGTGGCTCAGGGCCGGTAAACCCATTCCTCCGGCGTCAGTTCCCGCGCAATAGCCCCGCTTTCCGTTCGGGCCATGGTCAGGAACCAGTGCTCAATCATCTCCTGAATATGGGCTTCCATCGCTTTTTTGGCCAGGGGGTAGTTCGAGGCCGTGATGGCCTCATCAATGTCATTGTGCTTGGCCAGGATCACCCGCAGGCAGGCATTGGTCTCGGCCCGCTTCGGCGGAACCGGCTCGCTCCCCGGCCGGGAGAGCATGCGGGTGGTGAGATGAAACCGGAAGATCTCTTTTTCATCAGGGTGTTTTTTGCCCCGGACATCACGGCGATGTTGAAACGCACGTCCTCGCGCACCACTTACGCCCGCAGGGACTGCTTGTTCCTGGGCGAGATGATCCGCTTGGTCAGCTCCTGCATGGCTTTCACGGCATAACGCATTTCGCCCACGTCTAACTCCGTGCGGTTTATCGCGGCCAGGCCGGCGGCATGGCTCTCCAAGGCCAGGCGCAAGGTCACACATCTCGCGATACTCCTTCAGCTGCATCTTTTTCACGCGCGCGCCCACATGTGGCCGGATGGTGACGAGACCGTCGGCCTCCAGTTTGCGCAGGGCATCACGCACCAGGGTGCGGCTCGCCGTAATTTCCTTGGCCATGAGATCTGTCATCAAGGCGTGCCCCGGAGGTAACTTCCCACTCAGGATCTTGCCCCGGATGGAATCGTAGGCATTATCAATTGAGCCCCGTTTCATGATGACTTTGGATGCCATTGTATACATATATGCAATGTGAAATTTTTCTCGTGCAGATGAAGTGCCCCCTCACGTCAGGAGCTGGCCGGGAAAAACTATCCCGGTGGCTGCACCTGCTGCTTGCCCACCGACCAGCCTTCCTACCACGGCGATGCGGGCGATAGCCGTAGGCGGCGCGGGTGCGCCTCGGCCAGCGCCTGCAATCCTGCCGCCAACTGCTGCTGGCGGGCGCTGCGCTGCTCGGCCCGATACCACAAAGTGGCTCGGGCCAGTTGCCGGATCCGGCAGGCCTGGCGCCCCGCTGAATTATTGCTCCGCGCAAAATGTAAACTCATAGGCGGGTAATCTGCCCAGAATTTACCGCGAGTGTCCGGGGCGAATCGCCGGCCACGGAGAGTGCCCCAAGCGCCGCTTCCTGAAGACTCCGACTGGTGAGACAGGCCTGAATTATCTTTGCGCCGGCTACAAATTGTTCTGCAGCCACATCTACTCGCCGATGAAGACCATGGCCTCCAGCTGGCCGCGCATCTAGTCGGGCAGGCGATGAGTCGCACAGCGCGAGGAATTCGCGGCCCTGGTGCGCGGCGACGCGACGCCCATTACGCAAAAAAATCGACGCCATATCCGCGATTCCCGAGAAGTGCGAAAACGCACTCGCCTATGAAGTCGACCAAGCCCTCCGCCACCGCACCGAAGAAATCGCAAGGTACGTCAACGCTGAGCGCCCCGCTGGAACCCCTCTTTACAAGATTACGTCGCAGAGGCGTGCGGGTGAAGGTGAACGTCAGGCTGGTGGAGGAGGAGCCTATCATGCGGTGGCATCAGCAGCCGAAATAATCGGCAAGGTATTCGGGAAGCGGATTATCTTCTCCAAGTTCCAGGTCGGGGTGAGCCTAGATGCCTTCGCGCTCGCTGAGCTACTCCGTGCAATTCTCGACGTCTCCTCAGGAAATCCAAGATGAGACATTTTGCCTCTTTTTTGAGGCGAAATGTGCCCCATGTGACCCCAAGCAGGAAAAAAATGGTGCGGGCATAGGGAGTCGAACCCCAAACCTCCAGATTCGTAGTCTGGCGCTCTATCCAGTTGAGCTATGCCCGCACGAAGGAAGGCCGAATAAGCGAACTTCCGGGAGTGACTTCAAGCAGAATTTTATCGGGGGCTTTGGGCCCCGGCCCCACCCGGCTCAGTCGTCCCATTTCGTGCGGGAATCGCGGATTTTGCGGATCACCACCGTCACCACGATGACGAGGATGACGAGGGCCACCAGCATCGTGACGGTCTGGGTCTGGTCGAGCGCGCGGTCGAGTTGGACAATGTCGTCCTTGAACTTCGCCCACAGCCAGTGGCCGAGCCAGACGAAGAACGGCACGCTCACCAAGGCGGCGAGGCCGTCGAAACAGAAAAACTTCCAGAATTTGACCCGGGTGGAGCCAGCGGTGAAGAAGATCGGCGCCCGCAGACCGGGCAGGAAACGACCGACGAACAGCACCCAAGAGTGGTAGCGGTCAAAGAGATCCTCCACCTTCGCCTGTTTCTTCTCGGAAAAATAGCGCTGGAACCATCGTGAGTTCCGCAGGCGGCCGCCAAAAAAGCGGCCGGCAAAGAAAATCGTGGAATCCCCGAGCATGACGCCGGCATACATGACCAGACTGACCTCCATCCAACCGCGGCCATCGATCTCAGCCAGGGCACCGGCCGCCACCAGCACGATGTCCTCCGGCACCGGCAGGCCCAGCCCGCAGAGCAGGAGCACGAAAAAAGGCCCCCAGAGCGACAGCGGGGAGCCTTCGAAATACTTCAGCAGGGTCTCGAACATGGGGGCGGCGGCAGGATGGCCTCTACGTTCCGGCCAGCCGCCAATCAAGCAACTCCATTTGTAGAATCTTGCGGCCGTTATAGTGGTTCCAGTTGAGCTGCACGGCCATTTCCAGCGGCGCCCCCACGGGCGGCAGACGGTCGGCCAGCTTCCAGGCCACGCCGCTGACCCGGCGGCCGGCGGCATCCTCCCCGGCGAAGCGGAAATGCTGCTCCTTGAAGACGTCCGGCCGGTTGCGCAGCCGCACTCCCCGCACCCCGAAAACCGGCTCCGGGTTGCCCATGCCGAAGGGCTGCATCTGCTCCAGCTCGCCCATCAACTGCTCGTTCAGCTGCGTGGCCTCGATCCAGCCGGAAAGCTCCAGGCCAGGCTCACTGGCCTCACCATTGCGGCCCTTCCGGATGACCTCGTCGAACATCGCCCGGAACTCGGCGAGCCGGGGCTTTTTCAGGGCCACGCCGACGGCCATCGGGTGGCCGCCCCAGTTCTCGAGGCAAGCCGAGCAGGCCCCGAGGATCTCGACCAGGTTGAAGCCGTTAAGCCCGCGGCCCGAGCCCTTGGCCAGCTCGCCCTCGTTGCCCAGCACGATGGTCGGGCGGTTGTATTTGCGCGAAATGCGGCCGGCCACGATCCCGACGACCCCGGGATGCCAGTCCTCGTCGAACAGCACCAGGCCGCTCGCCGCCCGGAAGTGCTCCTCGACGTAACGCTCAGCCCGCTCGGTGATGAGCCGTTCGATGTCCTGCCGCTCGCGGTTGAGGTCGTCGAGCCGGCGGGCGGTGGTCTCGGAAAAAACGCGGTCCTCGCTGAGCAGGAGGTCGACGGACAGGGCCGCGTCGGCCAGGCGGCCGCTGGCGTTGATGCGCGGCCCGAGGCGGAAGGAGATGTCGCTCGGCACGAGCCCCTGCTCGCGCTTGAGCCCGGAGACCTGCATGAGGGCCTGCAAGCCCGGGCGGCGGGTCTCGGCCAGTACGCGCAGGCCGTGGCGGGCAAAGACGCGGTTCTCGCCCTGCAGCGGCACCAAGTCCGCGATTGTGCCCATGGCGACGAGGTCAAGGTAGTCCTTGAGCACGATGGTCAGCGCCACCGGGTGGTTCTCGGCCCGCAGTTTCTTCAACAGGCCGTGGGCCAGTTTGAAGACGAGGCCGACGGTGCAGAGGTAGCGCCAGGCGTCGTCGCCGACGGTGGGAAAGACGTGCGGGTTGATCAGCACCGCCGCGGTGGCGGCGGGCTCGGTCGAGCGGTGGTGGTCGACCAGGATGACGTCGATCCCCTGCCCGCGCAGGTAGGCGACCTCCTCGTGCGAGTTGGTGCCGCAGTCCAGCGCGATGAACAGGTCGGGTTTCCCCTTTTCCAGGGCGCGCTCGATCGAGGTGCGGGTGAGGCCGTAGCCCTCTTCCAGCCGGCGCGGCACCACGTAGGTGGGCTCGAGTCCGAGGCGGCGGAGCAGGCTGACGAGGATCGTCGTGCTGCAGACGCCGTCCACGTCGTAATCGCCGAGGACGATGACCCGCTCTTTCGCCCGCAGCGCCCGGAGGATCCGGTCGACCGCGGTCTCGAGGTTCACCAGCAGGAAGGGATCGCCGAGCGTCGCCAGCGTCGGCTGCAGGAAGCGGCCCGCCGCGGCGGACTCGGCCAGCCCGGCGCGGAGCAGCAGCTCGGCGAGCACGGCCGTGGTGCCCGCGGCGCGCGCGAGATCAGCCACGCTCTCGGCGTGGACCGGCGTGTAGTTCCAGCGCATCGGAGGCGAAAGGCCGTCCGCTTATTCTGAGGCGCGGGAAGAGCCGGCCCACTCGTATTTGGGCGCGATGTCGTGGTGGGCCTCGACGTGCTTCCGGTCGCCCTTGTGCCACCAGTAGAAGATCGGGCTGGCGATGAAGAGCGACGAGAAGGTGCCGGTGATGACACCGATGAGCAGGGTGAAGGCGATGTCGTTCACGTCGCCGCCGGTCACCAGGATCAGCGTGATCGCCGTGAACAGCGTGGTGCCGCCGGTGATGATCGTGCGGGAGAGCGTGAGGTTCAGCGAGCGGTTGACGATGGCGCGCAGCGTGCCGGTCGGATTGAGTTTGAGCTCCTCGCGGATGCGGTCGAACACGACGATGGTGTCGTTGATGGAGTAACCCATCACCAGCAGGATGGCGGCGACCATCGAGGCGTTGAACTCGCGGCCGAACAGTACGAAGAGGCCGATGGTCATCAGCACGTCATGAATGGTCGAGACCACCGCGCCCATGCCGTAGCCGAACTCGAAGCGGAAGGCCACGTAGACGAGGATGAGCACCAGGGACCAGAAGATGGCCTTGAGGGCGTTCCACTGGATCTCGGCGCCGACAGAGGGGCCGATGCGGCTGACGCCCTCGTTGGCGAACTTGGCCTCCGGGAAGGTCTGCTGGAGCTTGGCCACGAGCGCCTCGCTCTGGTCGAAGTCGGTCGTGACCTTGAGCACCTCGAGGTCGGAACCGAGCTGTTTCTGGTAGACGGGCGTGACCTCCTTGAAGCCGGCCGCATTGGCGGCGGAGCGCAGGGCGCCGACCTCAACGCGCTGGGCGAAGGAAAGGGTGACGGTGTCGCCGCCGGAGAAATCGATGCCATAGACCGCCTTGCCCTTGATGGCGACGGCGCCGACGCCGATCAGGATGATCACCCAGGAGGCGATGAAGGCCGGCTTGGCCAGCTTGAGGAAGTCGTAGTTGGTGTTCTGCAGGAGGGAGAACATCGGCATCTTCTTGACGTAGCCCGGATGGATCAGGAACTCGAGGACCAGCTTGGAGACCACCACGGCGGCAAACATCGTGGTGAAGATACCGATCGTCAGGGTGATGCCGAAGCCCTTCACGGCGCCGGTGCCGAGAAGGATCATGATGACGGCCGTGATGAGGGTGGTAAGATTGCCGTCCAGGATCGCAGACCAGGCCTTGTCGAAGCCGGCCTCGAGGGCGGACGGCAGCGACTTGCCGAGCTTCAGCTCCTCGCGCATGCGCTCGAAGATGAGGATGTTCGAGTCGACCGACATGGCGAGGGTCAGCACGATGCCGGCGATGCCGGGCAGCGTGAGCGTCGCGCCGATGCTGGCCATGACGCCGAGCACGATGAGCACGTTGACCGCCATGCCAAACGCGGCCACAACGCCGCCGATGGTGTAGAAGAAGAGGATGAAGCCGATGGTCAGGCTCGTGCCGATGATGAAGGCCAGCTTGCCGCTCGCGATGGCGTCGTCGGCGAGCGACGGGCCGACCTCATACTGCTCCTTGATCGAGAGCGGGATATCGAGGGGGTTGTTGAGCACGTTGGAGAGATCGACGGCCTCGCGCTGGGTGAAGGAGCCGGAGATTTCGGCGCTCCCGCCATTGATCTGTTCCTTCACGGTCGGGGCGGAATAGAGCTTGTGGTCGAGCACGATGGCGAGGCGGCCCAGGGTGCCCGAGCGCTGGCCCTCGTCGGCGATGGCCTTGGTGACGTCGGCAAACTGCTTGCCGCCGGCGTCGGTGAACTTGAGGATGATGCGGAAGCGGCCGAATTCATCCATGGTCGGATAGGCATCGGCCACGCCCTCGCCTGTCATCTCCGGGCGGGTCTTGACGTAAAGTTCCTCGGTGTGGCTCTCGACCCCGGTGCGGCCCTCGATGTCCAAGGTCATGCGCTCGTAACCCGGAGGGGCGTCCTGCGGCGGGGCGATGAAAGGGTGCACCATCTTGAAGTCGAGGCGCGCGGGCTTGCGCAGGCTGCTGACGATCTCGGGATTATCCTTGGTGGAGACGCCGGGCAGCTGGACCTCGATCCGGTTGTCGCCGATGGCGCGGATGAGCGGCTCGGTGACGCCGAGCCCGTTGATGCGGTTGCCGATGATCTCGACGGCCTTGGTGAGCTTTTCCTGCCGGACATGCTCGGCGTCCGCGCTGATGGCGTTCTGGTCGACCTCCAGCGTGAAGGCTACGCCGCCCTTCAGGTCCAGCCCGAGTTGGAGCCGGCCCTTGGAGCGCCGCAGCAGCTCGTCCAGGAGGATGTTGTTGCGCTTCTCGACATTCTTGAGCGACTCCTCGAGACGGATCTCGGGGAAGAACTGCGACAGGTCGACCTTCTGCTCGACGCCGATCTGCTTGAGGGCGACGTAGAGGCTGGGGGCGCGGCCGGACGACACGCGGGTGGAGGCGTCGCCCATGAGTTTGGCGAACTCGGCGGGCTTGGCGGAGGCTTCCTGTTTGATGTAGTCGCCGAAGACCTGGTCTTTCAGCGGCATGAGGTTTGACACCGCCCACAGCACGAGGGCGGTGGACAGGATCAGTTTCCAGAGGTTGGCACGGAGCATGGGTATTGGTTGTTAAATTGGAGTAGGCGGCGGGGGTGGGCCTGGGGGTGGAACCCGGCCTCCGGCCGGGTTGATCGGGCGCGGACGCGCCCTCAGGCGGCGTCGGCTTTCTTCACGACGGTGCTGATGAAGCCCTTGCCCACCTCAACCTTGGCGTTGTTCTCGCCGATGCGGATGATGAACCGGTCGTCCTTCACGCTGGTGATGGTGCCGTAGATGCCGCCGGCCGTGACCACTTCGTCACCGGACTGAAGTTCGGTCAGCATCTTCTCGTGGGTCTTCTGCTTCTTGCGCTGCGGGGCGATGAGCAGGAAATACATGGCGGCAAACATGAGCACCAGGGGCGCCAGTTGCATGAGGGCGCCGACCCCTCCGGGGGCGGCGGGCGTGGCGGGAGCGGTCTGGGCGAGGAACAGGGCGAACTTAGTCATTGCGTCTTCGGGTGTTTTGAAAAATTGAAAAGGGCGAATAAGCCCAGCCGCATATCAAAAAGCAAGCCTAACCCCCCACCTTTCCGTTCCCGCAAATTGAAGACGAAATCCGCATCCAATTGGTCCGCCGCTCAGTCCGAAGAACACTACGGTTTTAAGCGCTGGGGCGCCAATCACTTCTCCGTGGACTCCGAGGGATTTGTGCAGGTCCAGCCCCTCGCCGACGACCGCAACATCCGCCTGATGGACGTCATTGACGAGGCTAAAAGCATGGGCCTCAAGGCCCCCCTCGTCATCCGCCTGCAGGACACCCTCCGCTACCGCGTCACCCAGATCAACCAGGCTTTCGCCAAGGCCATCAAGGAAGAGGGCTACAAGGGCGAATACCGCGGCGTTTTCCCCATCAAGGTCAACCAGCTCCGCGAGGTCGTCGACGAGGTCGTCTCGGCCGGCAAGGACTTCAACTACGGCCTTGAGGCCGGCTCCAAGCCCGAGCTGATGATCGCGCTCGCCATGCACGAGGGCGCCCAGCGGCTCATCATCTGCAACGGCTACAAGGACCACGACTACATGCGGCTCGCCCTCCTCGGCCGCAAGCTGGGCAAGAAGATCATCATCGTCATTGAACAGCTCTCCGAGGTCGACAGCGTCATCGCGATCTCGAAGGAGACCGGCGTGAAGCCCCTCATCGGCTTCCGCGTGAAGCTCCAGACCCGCGGCGAGGGCAAGTGGGCCATGTCCTCCGGCGACAACGCCAAGTTCGGCCTCAATACCGCCGAGATCCTCTTCGCCGTCGAGAAGCTCAGGGCCGCCAAGATGCAGGCCTGCCTCAAGCTCGTCCATTTCCACATCGGCTCACAGGTCCCCAACATCATCACGATCAAGGCCGCTGTCACGGAGGCCGCGCGTTTCTACTGCCAGCTCGCCAAGATGGGCTTCCCCATGGGCTACCTCGATGTCGGCGGCGGCCTCGGCGTCGACTACGACGGCTCGCGCACGAACTTCGAGTCCTCGATGAACTACACGCTGGGCGAATACGCCCGCGACGTCGTCTTCAACATCCGCGAGATCTGCGAGGCCTCCGGCGTCAAGGTCCCCGACATTGTCACCGAGTCCGGTCGCGCCGTCGCCGCCCCCCACTCCATGCTGGTCGTCGAGGTCTTCGAGCGCATCAACAAACATGAGTCCCTCGGCAAACAGCACCAGCCCAAGGCGCGCCACAAGATCGTCGACGACCTCGCCGTCCTGCTGAAGAACAAGGCCAAGCTCGGCCGCCTCGAGCGCTTCCACGACGCGCTCCAGAAGAAGGAGGAGGCCTTCTCCCTCTTCAACCTCGGCTACCTCGACCTCGAGAATCGCGCCGCCGCCGAGCAGATCTTCTGGCAAATCTGCGAAAAGATCGACCAGGAGGGCACCAAGTCCGGCTACCAGCCGGAGGAACTCCACGACCTCAAGAAGCTCCTCGCCGACCAATACGTCTGCAACTTCTCCGTCTTCCAGTCGCTTCTCGACAGCTGGGCGCTCAAGCAGTTGTTCCCCATCACACCGCTGCACCGGCTGAAGGAAAAACCCACGGTCAACGCCGTGCTCGTCGACATCACGTGCGACTCCGACGGCAAGGTCGACAGCTTCATCGACCTGCAGGACGTGAAGGACTACATCACGCTCCACCCGCTCAAGCACAACGAGCCTTACTATCTCGGCATCTATCTGACCGGCGCCTACCAGGACATCATGGGGGACCTCCACAATCTCTTCGGCCGCGTGAACGAGGTCCACGTGTTCCTCGAGGACGACGAGCCCAACGGCTTCTACATCGAGGAAGCGCTCGCCGGCTCGCGCATCGCCGACGTCATCGAGGGCGTCCAATACCAGTGGGAGGAGCTCTGCCGCCGCATCAAGCAGCAGATCGACCACGCCACCAAGAAGGATCTCATCAAGCCCCGCGAGGGCGTGCGGTTGGTCGAGTTCTACGAGTCCCAGATGCTCGCCAAGACCTACCTCAACATCGAGCAGACCGGGAAGAAGCCGCGGTAGCGGGCTGGAGCGACGGCGGCATCGTCGGCCGGCTCCTTGCCATCCCCTGCCCCGACAAGGTCCGGAAGCTCGCCATCATGGGCGCCAACCTCCGACCCGCCGGCGCCTACGTGTGGGCGGAAGACCCGGTCGCCAAACAGAACACCCTGGTAGACGGGATAATCACCAAGGGCGACAAAACCCAGCCGTGCGCCGTGCAGAAACAGTTGCTCGATTTGCTTGGCAAGCCGCCGAGCATCCCTGTCGCCGATCTGCGAAAAATCTCCGCCCCGGTGCTCGTAATGGCGAGCGACAAGGGCGTCATCAAAGATGAGCACACGCTCGATCTCTTCCCTCATCTCGCCAAGGCCCACCTGCGTATTTCCCCGGGGCGATGCACCTGATCGCGTGGGAAACCCCGCGCTGATCAACCAGACGCTGGCGGCTTTGTTCAGCCAGCCCTACCCCCGGCCCGACCCGAAGGATATTCTCCCGTAGACCGCCCTGAGGTTGACCCGGGACGGCAAGCGGCGGGCCCATTCAGATTTCCGCCGGGCGCAGCGTGCGGCCGGGATTCCAGATCCCCTCGATCATCACGGTCTGCGCCTGGGCCGGCAGGCCGGCTTCATTGCGCTCGAGCATGCTGATGACCATGTCGATGCCCGTGGCCCCGATCAGCCGGCCGTTTTGGTAGATCCCGCTGCGCTCATCACCGAGTTTCTCGCAGGCCAGCGACGCCAGACCGATATCCGCAGGAATGCGCCAGCCCTTGGCTTGGAGATAAACCTCGATGATCTTGGCAGCGGGCGAGATGATGACATCCGGCTTCACCCGGTTCATCCATTCAACCAGCGGCGCCAGATCGTCCCACGAGTTGAGCAGCAGCGTCCGCACCGGCTTCGTCCCGCGCAGGATGCTCCCGGCCGCCAGCAAGCCGCCGTTCCAGCGCCCCTGGAACCGCTCGGGATGGATGTCCAGCATCACGAGGCCCGGGCGACGGTAGCCCAGTTCCCAGCATTCCCGCATGACCTGGATGCTGGAAAAGAAATGGTCGTTGCAGACGGTGGTCAGGGTCAGCGCCGCCAGCGGCACGCCCAACCGCACGGCAGAGAAACGCTCCCACTTCAGCCGCGGCGTCGGCAAACCCGTCGCCATCGGCCCGAGCAGAAGGCCGTGGATGCCGCGGGCGTGCAGCACATCGCTGAACCGCTCCCCCGACATGCCATCCCGTCCCAGCCAGAACTCCTCCGCCCGGTAACCGCGCTCCGTCGCGCGCTCGATCGCGCCCTCGCGCATTTGCCGGACCGTCACGGCCGCGGAATTACGCCAGGCCGCGGCGGAGTCCAGCCCGTTGACCAGAGCGATGAGCGGCCGGAGGCGGGGAGTATTCCCTTGCCGGCGCACCCGCATCAAGGCCGAGATGTAGGGATTGCGCCGGTAGCCGAGCTGGTCGGCGATGGCCTGGATGCGCGTGCGCGTCGCCAACGGGATCCGCGGGTTGTTGGCCAGGCACATGGAGACCGTCGCCTGCGTGACCCGAGCCTCGGTCGCCACCGTCTTCATCGTGACTGGCGTGCTCATCGTTTGTTTAAGTATATAAACAGCGCCACCCTTCCTTCTGGCAAGGCGAATCCCGATTGATATTGGCAGTACCTTCCCCCCGTGCACCCCAACCTCGCGGGTGCTCGCCACCCCACCAACGCAATGAACCACCTGACCAAACTGCCTTGCTATGTCCGGATGCTGACCGCTGTGGTCTCCCTGCCCTTGATGCTCAGCCTCACCGCCCTGGCGCAAACCGCTCCGGCCGAGACGGCCGAGACCGTTGAACTCTCCCCGTTCCAGGTGAGCGGCACGCCGAATCGCGGCTACGGGGTCTCCGAGACCATGACCGGCAGCCGGGTGAAGACCCAGATCATCGACCTGCCCTACGCCGTCAATGTAATGACCAGCGAGTTTCTCCAGGATTTCGGCATCTTCGAACTCGCCGACAACGTGACCCAGATCAGCAGCTTCACGGGTCTGGATGTGGGCGGTAATTTTGTGCTGCGCGGCTTCATCTCGACGAACCAGCTGCGCGACGGCTTCTTCCGGCTGGGCCGCTACGGCTCGAGCAACATCGACCGCATGGAGATCATCAAGGGCTCCAGCGCCGCCATCTACGGCCGTTCCTCCCCAGGCGGCATGATGAACATGATTTCCAAGCAGCCCAAGCCCCAGGCCAAGCAGAGTCTTTCCTTCAACTATGGCGACTACAACACCCAGCGGGTTACTTTCGAGTCCACCGGACCGCTCCTGGCCAGCAAGCTCGGCCAGACCAACTACGTCCTCACCCTCAGCAACTACAAGCGCGAGTTCGGTGATGACCTCGCGAAATTCCGCAACGAGGAATATTACCTCGCCGTCGACCATTTCTTTGCCGACGGCTCCAAGCTGACCCTGATGGCCGAAAGCTTTGCCCAGAACCGCATCTCCCCCCTCGCTCCCGCGCCGGTGATCGTGGACCAGAAGGGCACGGTCGACGTGACCGACGACCGGGCGATCGGCTTCGCCCTCGAACTCGGCAAGCTCAATAACTACGGCCCGAACAGCCAGCTGGATCGCGGCAACACCTCCTACACGGCGATCTACGACAAGAAGCTCAACTCGACCTTCAGTGCCCGCGTCTCCGGCAACCTCTACATGGCCCGCCGCGATGACTACAACTCCAACCAGAGCTGGCAGACGATCAACATCAACCGCTCCACCGGAGCCGCGCCCACCGTGGGGCGTGGGAGCAGCACCTCGGTCCCGCAATGGGGCCGGATCACCGAAGACGGCGGCGGCCTGCAGGCCGACTTGCTGGCCCACTACTGGACCAACGACCGGAAGATGGAACACCGCACGCTGCTCACTTTCGACTTCAATGACTATCACCGCTGGGATCCGACCATCGGCTATGCCGCGGCCACGCATCCGGACATCGTCGCCTGGAACCTGGTGCGCACGGTCACGCTGAATCCGGTCACCCTGCTGCCCGTCGCGCCGCTCACCTATTTCACGAAGAAACAAGACCCGAGTAACGGGTACGTTTCCTCCCGCAAAATGAAACGCCGCACCACGGTGACCGGCGGCCTCCTGCGTCAGCAAACCGCCCTCTTCGACGGCCGGCTGCTCGCCTACGCCGGCGCCCGCTACGATTCAGTGCACTTCCGCCACCGCGACTACCTGACGTCCGCCGCGGGTTTCCAGTCGTTCATTCCCGGCTACGTCGCCGGTGACCTGATCGACAAGACGGTCACGGCGCTCAAGCCCAACGTGGGCGTCAATTTCAAGATCAAGGATAACTTCCGCGTCTTCGCCAATTACAGCCAGAGCTACTTCATCGCTCAGGGCGACAATCCCATCGAAATCGCCGACCCAACCTACAAGGCGGAAACCGCGGATGGCTGGGACTACGGCTTCAAGGGTTCGGTCCTGGACGGGCGCCTCAACTACACGATCAGCGGCTTCGATATCAACCGGCAGAACGTCGTCGTCGCCGACATCGATCCGATCACCGGTCTCAGTGTCAACCGCCGGGACGGCGACCAGAAGGTCAAGGGCTTTGAGCTCGACCTGAACTGGCTCATCACCGACGATGTGTCGCTGCTGGTCAGCTACGGCAAGGTGGACTCGAAATATACCGACTTCGGCGGGGTCAATCCCCAGGCCATCGGTCGCAAGGTCCAGTATGTGGCGCCCTACAACGGCAGTTTGTCGGTCAAGTATAGCCCGAATCGCGGCTCCCTGAAGGGCTTCTCCGTCAACGCCGGGGTCACCTTCGTTGGTGAGACCCCGACCGAGACCCCGATCGCCGGTGACACCGTGGTCATCACGGCTGGCGTCCCCACCGTCACCCGCTCCACCGAGCAATGGAAGCTCATGGCCCCCGGCTACAAGCTCTGGAGCCTCGGTCTGCGCTACACCCTGTCCGGCAAATCCAGCTTCTCCCACACCTTCGCTCTCAACGTGAACAACGCCCTCGACAAGGCCTACTTCAAACCCGGCTCGGGCGGCGCCAACCGCATCCTCGAGGGTGATCACCGCTCGGTGTTCTTCACTTACACGATCGGTCACAAAGGCACCAAGCTGTGATGATGGGCCGTCCCGAAGAACTTCTACTCCACCGGTCAGGTGGAGTGTTTAGGTCAGGCTAATGAACTGGCCCGGCTCCAGGGGTGGAGCCGGGCTTTCATTTTTCCGTCGCCGCCCGGCCACCTCACCCTGATCCTGTCGCTGCAACTTCTCCATGGACTCGACCATACTCCCGCACTTTTCCAGATTTTCCCGACTGCTCCTGCTCGGCGTCGGCCTGACCACCTGCACCAGCCTGGCTGCGGAGAGACCGCTCGCGGCTGTCATCAACGAGGCGCTCGCCACTTCCGCCCGGCAATACGAGTGGATGCTCGCCCACCTGCCGGCCGACCCGGCGAAGCCGCTCCCCCGCACCTTTGAGCACGGCAAGCTGGTCACCATCCCCACCCGCGACTGGACCAGCGGCTTCTTCCCGGGCTCGATGTGGTATCTGTTCGAGGCCACCGGTGACGCAAAATGGCGCGCCTCCGCCGAGAAATTCACCGCCCTGCTCGAGCCCGAGCAGCACAACACCCGGACGCACGACGTCGGCTTCATCCTCTATTGCAGCTACGGCAACGGCCTGCGCCTGACCGGCAACGAGGCTTACAAGGCGGTCCTGCTCAACGGCGCCAAGTCGCTCAGCACGCGCTTCAATACCACCGTCGGCAGCATCAAGTCGTGGGACCACGGCGTCGGGAAATACACCTTCCCCGTCATCATCGACAACATGATGAACCTTGAGCTGATGTTCTGGGCCGCCCGCGAGGGCCCGGCGGAACGCTACCGCGACATCGCCCTCCGCCACGCCGACACCACGATCAAAAATCACTTCCGGGCGGACAACAGCTCCGTCCACGTCGTCGATTACGACCCGGTCACCGGCAAGGTTCTCCAGCGCATCACCCACCAGGGCACGGCGGACGACTCCGCCTGGGCCCGCGGCCAGGCTTGGGGCCTCTACGGTTATACCTTCATGTATCGCGAGACCAAGGACCCGCGCTACCTTGCGCAGGCGCAGAAGATCGCCGCCTTCGTCATGCACCATCCGCGCCTGCCCGCCGACAAGGTGCCCTACTGGGATTTCGACGACGTCAAGATTCCGAACGCCCCGCGTGACTCATCCGCGGCCGCGATCATCTGTTCGGCCTTGCTGGAACTTCGCGGCTACGTCGATGCCTCCACCGCCGCCGGCTACACCACCTTTGCCGAGGCCCAGCTCCGCAGCCTCGCCTCGCCCGCCTACCTGGCCGAGCCGGGCACGAACGGTGGTTTCCTGTTGAAACACGCCACCGGCAACCATCCCAAGAACAGCGAGATCGATACTCCGCTCAACTACGCCGACTACTACTTCCTCGAGGCTTTGCTGCGCGCCCGCGCGAAGAAGTAACTGTAGGAGGGCTTTATGCCCCGACCGAAGCGCACCCAAGCTCGACTGATCGGGGCATAAAGCCTCTCCTGCAGTACGGACCCCTCCTTCCCCATGAGATTACCCCTGGCCGCCCTGCTGGCGCTTTTCGCCGCCGCCAACGTCCTGGCTGATCGCCAGACCATCAACTTCAACCCCGACTGGAAGTTCGTGAAGGCCGACCCGGCCGGCGCCGAGGCTTCAGGTTTCGACGACGCTTCGTGGACCACCGTCTCCGCCCCGCATACCTTCAACGACACGGACACCTTCGACAACTGGTCGCTGCCGGGTCACCGCGGCGAGCAGGAACAGTGGAGCGGCCGCACGTGGTATCGGAAAACCTTCACCGCCCCGACGGAATGGCTGGGCAAGAAAATATTCATCGAGTTTGAAGCGGTGCGCCAGGTCGCCGAGGTTTACCTCAACGGCATCAAGCTCGGTACGGCCAAGGGCGGCTTCACGCCTTTCGGCTTCGACCTGACACCTCATCTCCAGACCGGCACCGTCAACGTGCTGGCCGTCATGGTGGACAACCGGTTCATGAAGGATCCGCTCGATCCCAAGACCGCGCCGCAAGCCGCCACCACCTCCGCCACTCACCCCAATCTAGCTCAGCTTGCCAAGCAGCTCATGGAGCAGATCCCCGCCACCCTCGAGGAACTGCAGGCCGACCAAATCCCCTGGAACAATCCGCATTGGCACCCCGCGCACGGCGGCATCTACCGCAATGTCCGGCTGATCGTCACCGATCCACTGCATATTACTCTTCCCCTTTACAGCTTCCTCGAGACCGAGGGGCCCTACGTCTGCGCCTCAGCGATCACGGAGGAATCCGCCAAAATCAGCCTGACGGTCCCGGTGCGCAACGATGGCGCCAAGCGCAACTCGGCCGAGTTGCGCGCCTATGTGCGCGACGCCGAGGGTTATGTCGCCTTGGTCCTCCACACCCGCGTGGAGCTTGAGGCCGGCACAACCCAAAAAATCGCGCTGACCGGCCTGATTGAACGGCCGCGGCTTTGGGAGCCAGCTTACCCGCATCTTTACCGGGTCAGTGTGCAGTTGCTTTTCCGCGGCCAGGAAATCGACGGCACGGAAATCCCCCTCGGCATCCGCCACCTCCGCTGGTCCGCCGACGCCGGCCTCTTTGTCAACGGCGCCCATCTGAAGCTCCATGGCTGGGGCCAGAAAGCCACCAACGAGTGGCCCGGCCTCGGCGCCGCCCTGCCCGACTGGCTGCAATTTTATACGATGGAACTCATGCGCGACGCCGGCGGCAATTTTGTCCGCTGGGGCCATGTCCCGGGTGGTCCGGCGCAAATCACCGCCGGCGACCGGCTCGGCCTCATCAGTCTCCAGCCGGGCGGCGACGGCGAGCACGATACCGTCGGCGGCGCATGGGCGCTGCGCGTGGCGAATTTCCGCGACGTTCTCATCTACTACCGCAACAATCCCTCCATTTTCATCTGGGAGGGTGGCAACCAGAAGGTTTCCCGCGAACATGCCAAGGAGCTGCGCGACCTGATGGACCAATACGACCCGCATGGTGGACGCGCCTACGCCCACCGTCGCGCCGACGCTATCACGGCCGAGTTTATGGATGTCGGCATTGGCACCGAGGGCGGCCGCGAGATCGCCCGCCTCGCCGTCGTCGAGGGCGAATACAACCGTGAGGAGTCCCCGCGCCGCGTCTGGGACGGCGCCTCGCCGCCGAACTTCGGCTACCCCGAGGCCAAAGGTCAGACCTACCAGCTCACCTCCGAGCAGTTCGCCGTCAACCAGGTCGGCCACTACGTCAAAAAACTCGGGGCCCCCGAGCACGCCGGCGGCGCCAACTGGATTTTCTCCGACAGCACCAGCGGCGGCCGCGTGGCGGTCGAGGTCGCCCGCACCAGCGGCGAGGTGGACGGCGTCCGCCTGCCCAAGGAGGCGTATTACGTCACCGCCGCGATGTTCCGTGACGACCCGCAGGTCCACATCATCGGGCACTGGTCCTATCCCGCCGGCACCAAGAAGAACGTCTACGTCGCGTCTAATGGCGACGCCGTCGAACTCTTCCTCAATGGCGCCTCGCTCGGCCGCGGCCAGGTTGCCCATGGCTATCTCTTCACCTTTCCCGATGTGCCCTTTGCCCCCGGCGAACTCAAGGCCGTCGCCACCCGTGAAGGCAAGATTATCGCCACCATGAGCAAGCGCACCACCGGCCCGGCAGTCGCCCTGCGCTTGACGCCCATCGTCGATGCCGCCGGCCTCGTCGCCGACGGCTCCGATGTCGCGCTTTTCGATGTCGAGGCCGTGGATGCAAAGGGAGACCGCGTCCCGACCTTCCAACAGCGCGTGGACTTCGAACTGGCCGGCCCCGGCACCTGGCGCGGTGGCTACAACAGCGGCAAGATCGATTCCATCAACCACCCCTTCCTCGATCTTGAGGCCGGCATCAACCGCGTCGCCATCCGCGCCGGCCGCACGCCGGGCAAACTCACGCTGCAGGCCCGCGCCGAAGGCCTGACCACCGCCACGATCAGTATCGCGTCAGTCCCCTTCAGCGGCGAACTCCCCGCCCTGCCCGAGGTCAAGCTCGGACCCGCCCCCGCCCGCATGATCGTCGCCAGCGCCGCGACCGGCACCCAGATCGCCGGACCGGCCATGCTCGGAAAGTTTATCAAAACGCTCAACTACACCGGCCCCAACGCCTCGATCGTCCATGTCGAGATCGCCGCCCGCGACGGCAAGAACGCCTACGTGAACATCGACTCGCCCTTCACGGCCCTGCCGGCCGCGCTCCAGGGCGCCGACTGGGTGCAGGTCGACAACCGCGACGCCCTCTACAGCGCCGTCGACCTGATCGAACTGTCCGTTACCGGCAACACCGTCGTCTGGATCGCCCACGACAATCGCCTGCCCCGTCCGGCTTGGCTGACGAAACAGTTCAAACCGTCGGATCTGGCGCTCACCGTCGCTGGCCAATCGATGACCCTCTTCCGCCGTGAGGTGATGAACGGTGAAAGTCTCACCCTCGGCGCGAACACGGAGGATACCAGCATCAAGGAAGGGAACCTCTACTTGGTTTTTGCGAACGCGGCGAACCGGTAGGGCGGTGATTCCGGCACCGCCGCGGCGCGGAACTGAGTCCGCGCCCTACCTGGGGCCATCCACACCGCCCGCGGCGAAATGCCCCGTTGATTTCAGGGAGCTTTGTCGCTGTATCACTGTCAGTTGCCCCCTCGAAACACACCGATTGTCGGACGCGCCTGGTTGATCCTGCTGCTTACCGGCGTGGCCGGCATGCTCTTCTACGTTGATCGGCAAACCCTTTCCGTGCTCAAGAGCACCCTGAAGGCGGAGGAGGGCTGGACGGACATCCAGTATTCGTGGCTCGTGACCGCTTTCATGGTGCCCTACACGCTCTGCTACTTTGTCACGGGCCAACTGATCGACCGGTGGGGCACCCGATTGATGATGCCGGTCTTTCTCGGCGCCATGTCGCTGGCCACTCTCATCAGCGGACTGGCGGACAACCTCCTCGTGTTCGGGGCCAGCCGCTTCCTCCTCGGGGCGGCGGAAGCCGGCATCGTGCCGGCCGTGCTGGTGGCCATCGTCACTTGGTTCCCCAACGACCGGCGGGGTATGGCGAACACCTTCAACAAGCCCCTGACCGTGGCCGGCCAGGTGCTGGTCGCACCGTGGGCGGCATGGATCACGCTGGAGTTTGGCTGGCGCTGGGCCTTCGTGCTGCCCGCGCTGCTCGGGCTCGTCGCCGCCGTCCTTTGGTTCGGGCTGGACCGGGCCCCGCCCTATGCCACCGGGGAGCAGGCGCCGGTCCGTATTCGGGAGATCCTGCGCTCGCCCATTATCCGCGGGGTGCTGCTCGCCCGCCTCATCAGCGACCCCCTGTGGTTTTTTCTCATCTTCTGGCAGCCCGGTTTCCTGCAGGAGGAACTCGGCATGTCGCTGGAAAGGTTCGGCCACATCGGCTGGATTCCCGCCGCCGCCTCCCTGGGCTTCATCATGCTCACGGGGGTGATGTCCGACTGGTTGATCGTCCGGGGCTGGACCCCGGTCGCCAGCCGGCTCAGGATTCTCACGCTGACTGCGGGCCTGTCCCCGGCCCTGCTCGCGCTGCTCTGGGTGCACGGACACGGGCCGGCGCTGGCCCTGCTCACCGTGGTGCAGATCATGACCGCCACCTGGCTGAGCATGACGGGTCTGCTGCTGAGCGACCTCGTGCCCCGCCGCACGATCGGAACTTCCGTGGCCGTGGTGAGCGCCGTCGGGGCGGCGGCCGGCGGTCTGGTCAACTTGACGGCGGGCCCGCTGATCGAGGCAATAGGCTACTCCACCCTGCTGGTGCTGGGCTGCCTGCTACATCCGCTGGCCGCCGGAATCCTGTGGTGGCACTATGGGAGACGCCCGCCGGCGTCCGTCGATCCGCGAACCCAGCCGTGAAACGAAACGGGGGCGAGTCCCTCAGGCCGATCCATTCCTGCGCGTGCGGAGGGCGCGCAAGGTGGGGCCATCCACCCACACCCCCTCGACGAGCAACTGGCGCGGGGAGGCCTGCAGGTTGCGTTCATTGGCGAGCAGGCGGCCGACCACCATGTCGACCGCTGCGGCCCCCACTTCGCGCGGCTTCTGGTCGATGCCGGCGAAATTCCCCAACTCGGTGCAGCGGTCGAGGTGCACAAAGCCGACGTCTTCCGGCACCTTGCGCCCGAGCCGGGCCAGCCAAGTGATCAACTCGCTCCGCAGGCCGATGACGATCTCGGGGCGGTGCGCCCGATACCAGCGGGCGAAGTCCGCTTCCCGCCATTTGCTCAGCACCAGCGGCGCGACGCGTTCGTTCGGCCGCAAGTGTTGTTCATAATAAGCCAGCGGCGCCAGCCACAGGCCCGAGGTTTTGATGTTCTGATGCTCTTGCAGCACCAGGCCGAACCGGCGATAACCCAGGGCCTTCAGCTGCTCGATCACCCGGAGCATGCCCCGGTAATGGTTGGAAACCGCGCAAGGCAGCGGCAGTTCCGGAAAGGGCACGCCGATCTTCACCGGGGCAAAGTCCGACCAATCGAGAAGAGGCGTCTTGGGCAGCCCCGGGGAAGGACCGACAATCACGCCGGTGATGCCACGCGTCCGCAGGATTTGCGCCAGCCGGGTGGGGCTGATGGCCGGGTCGTCCGCCCAAAAGTGGTCGAGTCGGAAACCCAACTCCTCCGCCCGGGCGCGCGCGCCCTCGAAAAAGCCGACGAAGGTCAGGTGCTGCTGCCACTCACCCGCCGCGTCGCCAAAGACCAGATAACCCAAAGTGCCCCGCGGCTGAGCCACCTGCGAGCCGCGCAGGTGGCTCATGACCTGCGTCACCAGCGGATTGGAGCGATAGCCGAGGCGGCGCGCCAGCCGCTGGATCCGCACGATGGTCTGCTCCGGGAGGAGCCGGCTGCCGCGCAAGGCCCGCGAGACCGTCGCAACCGAGCAGCCCGCGGCGGCGGCAATCGTGGCGAGCGTGGGCTTGGGCCGTCTGGGCATGGGGTCGTTCATGGGAGGAAGGGCGGGGGTCCCCTGCTGGCGAGGATACGATCCGGGCAACATCATGCAACCCTTGCATGAACGCCGGCCTCGGCCTCCGGCGCTTCCCGGTGCATGATCCTCTCAGTAATAACCCCACGGCCATTGGTTGTTTGCGTGGCCGCAACCCCGTCCCTACCCATGCATCCCATCCGCACCCTTGTCCGATCCTGCACCACGTCGCTGTTTTGCGGCATGGTTTTTGCGGCCGTCCTTCCTTCCGCGGCCCAGACTGCCCCAGCCGCCCCGGCGGTGACCGAGCCCGCGCCCGAGAGTGTCTTCGAACTCCCCCAATTCACCGTCGTCAGCGACGGTGACCAAGGCTGGACCGCCGCCAGTTCCATGTCCGGCACCCGCACCAACGTGGCAATCAAGGATCTGCCCCGTTCCGTGCAGGTGTTGACCAGCGAGTTTCTCTCCGACATCGGCGCCGACACGATGTCCGATGCCGCCGCGTTCATGACCGGTGTAACCTCCCAGGGCAAACAAGACGCCGTGTTCGACAACAACACCCTCACGATCCGCGGCATGCGCCAGAACCGGCATTACCGCGATGGGGTCAAGGAGGGGTTTGTCGGCATGATCAGCGACAACGCTTCCATCGACCGCATCGAAGCCCTGCGCGGCCCAAGTTCATTGCTCGCCGGTGTGTCCGAGCCGGGCGGCATGATCAACCAGATCTCCAAGCGCCCGAAGACCAAAGACCAGACCAGTGTCAAATTCTCCCTAGGCAACTGGAATTATTACCGGGCCGAACTCGATGTCTCGAAAAACGTCACCAAGAAATTCGCCGTGCGCGCCGTCGGCGCAATCCAGAGCACGGACACGTGGCGCGACTGGGAAGGCAGCGACCGCATGGTCGGCTACCTGGCCGCCACCTACAAGCTGAGCCGCTCGACCATCATCAACGCCCGCGCCGAGGCGATTGATTACGACGCCACCGTCGCCCCCGCCGGTCTCGGCCTGCGCATCCCGACCAGCACGTCCGCCACCAGTGCGACCGCCTCACCCAGCGTCGGCCAATACGGCTTCGGCTACGTGCCTGAGAGCATTGCCCCGTGGGATTTCAGCCCGTTTGGTCCTAACAACCTGCGCAACCACGAGGTTTATCGCGCCAGCGGCGACATCCAGCATCAGTTCAACCCGACGTTCTCGGCCCGCGTTTTCACCAGCTGGTCCCAGAGCGTCCGTCGCGACCAGCGACTCTCGGGTTCCGCCTCCACCATCATCGCCCGCTTCGTTGATCCCGCCCGCGGCAGTGTCGCAGGCAACGTGGTGGGGGATGAAATCCGCTGGGCCGCGACGAAGGATGACGAAAAATGGGACATCTGGACCTATCAGACCGATTTTCGCGGCGCTTTCGAATACTGGGGCCTGAAGCACGAGGCCATCCTCGGGGCGGAACGCATTGAATCACATAACTGGCGCGACCGCAGCGATACCCCCAACTCCACCAGCACCGCCCTGGGGGCCGCCGTCTCCACCAATCCGAACGCCCTCCCCCGTTACAAATTTCCCACCTCCTCCGTCGGAGCCATTCCCGCCGGTGGTTTGCAGCCGGCATGGACGGAGATGCTTGATCTGAGCAAATACTCGTCCCCGAACTCCTACATCGACCAGTCTCTCACACGCTACGCTTTCTCGTTCACCAATGTGATCAGCACCCAGAACGAAAAGTGGCACGCGCTGCTCGGAGTTCGCCGGGATCACGGCGAAAACACCGCGCTCCAAGGCACGACCATTGGCAATGCCCTGCCGCAAGCTCTCCCGGTTGAGAAGGCCACCTCGGAAACCATCGGCCTGCTCTACCGTCCCTGGGCCAACTTCGGCGTCTACGCTTCCTATAGCAGCTCTTTCTCCGGCGTGCCCACCGGCATCGACGTCTTCGGCAACCTCCTGACCAAACCCGAATCCGGCGACAGTCTCGAGGCCGGCATCAAGGCCACCTTCTTCGACGACAAGCTGAGTGTCGAAGCCGCCGTGTTCGAACTCAACCGCGAGAACGCCCGCCGCCAGCTCGCGGACTCGGAAATCCTCGCCATTCTCGGCAGCGTTCCCTCCGGCGCCCGCAGCACGCAGGATCGCGGCGAGGCCTCGCAGGGTTATGAGACCTCGATCCTGTATCGTCCGATCAAGGCCTATCAGGTCGCCATCAGCTACTCCTACATCGACACGACCCTCGTGCAGCCCGAGAACCCGGTCAGTAACGGCGGGCCGATCAGCGGTCGGCCGCGTTCCAATGGCAGTATTTTCCAGAAATACACCTTCCAGAATGGCCCGTTGAAGAAGCTCTCCGTCACCAACGCTGTCGTCTGGGTCGACGGCGCGCGCCCGGACAGCGTCAGCAGCGGCGTGGTGACAAACTACATGCCGAGCTATATCCGGCTGGATTTCGGTCTGGGCTATCAGGCCAAGTTGTTTGGGCGCCAGATGAACTTCACGGCCAACGTGCGCAACGCCACCAACGAGAAATACTGGGAAGGATTACAATCCAAGGGTGACCTGCGCAGCTACCGCTTCGCTCTCAGCACCAAATTCTAAGACAAGTCTCCAACCACTCGCCGAACCGGCCCAATCGCCTGCCCGGATTTCCCTCATGCACTTCAAGTTTCACCACTGGGTCGCCGCCGGTCTGGCCGTGCTGGCCTCCCTGCCGACATCGCACGCCGAAACACTGGGCTATCTTCGGCCCCGGCCCTCCCGGGAAATTGCCTCTTCCTTCTGGGGCATCCAATCCGGCGACATCGAGCGGGTCACCGTCTTCGAACGCGCCGGCGAACTGGGCGTGAAGTGGACGCGCTTCCTCGCCGTCTGGCCCGCGATTGAAAAGGAAAAGGGCCGCTACGATTTCTCCTCAGTCGATGAGCCGGTGAATGCCGCGCGGGCCCAAAGCATCACGCCCTTTGTCTGCCTCTCCAACGGCAACAAACTCTACTCCGCCGCCATTCCCAATCCTGATCCGAATTGGCGCCTGATCTATGGCGTCAAGCCTGCGCCGCCCATCCTGGATGAGGCGGCCATGACCGCATGGTTGAACTACGTCGAGGCCGTGGTGGCCCACACCAAGGATCGCATCACCCATTGGGAGATCTGGAACGAGCCCAATCATTACGCCTACTGGGGCGCGCCGCCCAGTGCGGCCGACTACGGCCGGCTGGTCCGCCTCACCGCGGCGCGCATCCGCGCCGTCCAGCCGGACGCCGTGATTATCGCCGGCGCGCTGGCGGGCCTCGATCCGAAATTCGTCGCCGGCTTCCTCGCCGAGGACACGGCGCGCGCCGTCGATATTGTTTCCTTCCACAACTACGCCGCGCTGCCCGAGGCGCGCATCTACTTCGCCGACGACACCTGGGCCGCGCTCCGCGCGCACAACCCCAAGCTGAAACTCTGGCAGGGCGAATGCGGCTACGGCTCGGCGAGCAGCACGAAGGACTTCCGCGGCACCAGCCCATGGGGGGAGATGGTCCAGGCCAAGTGGCTGCTCCGGCAGGCCTTCGTCGACACCTATTTCATGCGCGCTTCGCTCAGCATTTATTTCAAGCTCTTCGACGGGGGTGACCGCGCGGCCCGGCAGGCCCGGCCCGAACTCAAGCCCGTCGACGCCATTCTCGGCTTCCCCGCCGAGGCCACCGGCCGGCGTGTGCGGGGCGTGGGCGTCAATGAGAAGTGCCTGCTCAGCAACCCCGACCTGACGCCCAAACCGGCCTTCCACGCCTACAAGAACCTCACCGCGCTGATGGACGGCCGCTACCAGCCGATCGATTTCGACGGGCGCAAGGCCGTCACGGTGACCGCGCCGGGCCAGTTTGCCGGCATCGGCGAAGCCGACGACGCGTATCCGTCGATTCCCTTGGTGGCGGCCTACCGCGATTCCGCCGGCGCCACGCTGCTGGCCTATTGGCTCCCGTGGCAGCCGCAGGAATACACGCCCAAGCCGGCGACCGTCACCCTGCGCGTGCCGGGTGCGCACTTCACCGAACCGGTGCTGGTCAACCTGCTCGACGGCTCCGTACATGCGCTGTCGGCACCGCGGGAGGAAAAAGGCGTGGCGATTTTCGCCGGCCTGCCTCTGTTCGACTTTCCCCTCATCATCATCGAACGGGCGCAAACTGCCTTGAGCCCGCAGCGCTCGACGCCCAGCAACGACGCGATTCCTCAACTATGAAAGCCCGCCTCATCGCCGGGTTCGCGTTCGCTGTCACCCTGCTGGTCTGCGCCCGGGCCCAAACCGAAGCGCCGCCGCCCAGCGCCAAGCCGGTCGTCTGGCCCACCGATGTCCGCATCGAACACGACGTGGCTTACCTCCCCGAGGGCCGCACGGAAAAGGCCGACCTCTATTTTCCCATCGATCCGCCCAAGGGCAGGCTGCTGCCGGTCGTCGTGATCATCCATGGCGGCGGTTTCAACGACGGCGACAAGGGCCGTCCGCGGGAAATCAACATCGGCCAAACCCTCGCGCGGCACGGCTATGTCGGCATGAGCATCAACTACAAACTCGCGAAGGAGAAGGGCGTGGCCACCTGGCCGCAGCCCGTCTATGATGCCAAGGCGTCGGTCCGCTGGCTGCGCCTGAACGCCGCCCGGCTCGGACTCGATCCGGACCGCATTGCCGTCATCGGCTGCTCCGCCGGAGGCAACCTGGCCGCCATGCTCGCGCTCACCGGGCCGGCTGACGAATTTGATTCCGCCAGTCCTTACCCCGAGGTTTCCGCCGCGGTCCGGTGCGCGATCGATTTCTACGGGGTCGTGGAATTGCTCGACTATCATGATATGAAGATGTTCGCCAAGACCCGGGCCGAGGCGCCCGAACTCTATCACCGGGGCTCCCCCAACCGCTACGCCGACGCGAAGGACGCGCCCATGCTGATCGTGCACGGCACGGCCGACGGGACGGTGAAGGTCAGCCACAGCGAGGTCCTCGCGGCCGCCCTGGCCAAGGCAGGCGTGGAGCATCAGCTCGTCCTCATTCCCGGCGCACCGCACACCTTCGACCTCCAGCCGAAGGAGCGCGACCTCCGCCCGCTGGTCTTGGAATTTCTCGACAAGCACATGGGATCGGCTTCGAGTGGCCGCTAGCCCATGAACGCCCGCCGCCAACCTCTGGCCACGCTTTTCGCGCTCGGGTTGATGCTGGTGCTCCCGCTGCAGGCAGCGGAGTCCGCTGCAGTTGCACCAAGCCGCTTTCAGGAGGCCATCGATGCGTTCCAGACGGCCGACCGCGCCCAGCCTCCGCCGCAGGGTGGCATCCTCTTTGTCGGCAGCAGCATCTTCCGGCAGTGGACGACCGTGACGGAACAGATGGCCCCCCTGCCGGTGAGCAACCGGGCCTTTGGCGGCTCCCGCACTCAGGACCAGCTTGACCGGTTCGCGCAGGTCGTCCTGCCCTGCGCCCCCCGGGTCATCGTCTATTACTGCGGCAGCAACGATCTCAAGGCAGGCGCCTCCCCTGAGGACCCGGCGGCGATCTTCGCCCGCTTCCGCCAGTTTTCCGAGCGGGTGCGGGCGACCCTGCCGGCCACCCGTCTCGTTTTTGTTTCCAGCACCCGCTCACCGGACCGCGTGGCCCGCTGGGCCCAGGTCGACCACTACAACGCTCTGGCCCGCGCCTACTGTGCGGCAACACCGGGCCATGCTTTCATCGATCTCAATCCCGTCCTCGTTGACGCCGCCGGGCAGCCCCGCCTCGAGTTCTACAAGGCGGACAAGCTTCATTTTCATCCGCCCGCCTACGTCGAGTTCACCAAGCTCATCCGGCCGGTGCTCGAGCAAACCTGGCGGGAGGTCGCATCGGGTGCGCCGGCCGGCGCCGCCGACCGCGCCCAATGGATCCGCTGGCTGGATAAAATTGCCCGCCCCGTGCTCACCGCCGGCGCCCAGCGCCGGCTGCATGCCGACCTGCCGATGGCCGCAGGGACCGACCAGCGGACGCCATTTGCCCGCCTCGAGGCCGCGGGTCGCCTGCTCTGCGGCATGGCACCGTGGCTAGAGTCGGAGGCCCCGGTGCCGGCCGCAGAAGCCGCGCTGCGGACGGAATACCGCAGCCTAGCACTTCAAACCATATCTTCCCTGGTCGATCCCGGCTCACCCGACGTGATTGATCCCGCAGCGGGCTCTCAGATTTTGGTCGATACTGCGTTTCTTGCCGAAGCCTTCCTGCGCGCGCCCCGGCAATTGTGGGACAAACTTCCCGACACCACCCAAACCCGGGTGGAGCAACTCATGCGGGCCACGCGCCAGATCAAGCCGGGGCAGAATAACTGGGTTCTGTTCTCCGCTAGCGTCGAGGCCTTCCTCGGCCATCAAGGCCTGGCGTGGGAGCCGGCGCGGGTGGACTACGCCCTCCGGCAACTCGACCAATGGTATAAAGGCGACGGCTACTATGGGGACGGACCCGAGTTTCATTTCGACTATTACAGCAGCATCGTGATGCATCCGATGCTGCTGGACGTGCTGGCCGCGGTCGGTGCCCGGGAAAACTGGGCGGCGGAGGATTTTCCCGCCCGCATGATGGTCCGGGCCCAACGCCACGCCGCGTTGCTGGAACGGCAAATCTCCCCGGAGGGCGCTATCCCGCCCGTCGGTCGCTCCCTCGCCTACCGCTGCGGCGTCCTGCACGGCCTGGCCCAGGTGGCCCTGCTCGAAAAACTCCCGTCCGCCCTGCCGCCGGCGCAAGTACGCAGCGCCATGACGGCAGTCATGCGCCGCCTGCTGGAAGCCCCAGGCGTCTTCGATGGGGCTGGCTGGCTGCGCATCGGCTTCGCGGGGGCTCAGCCGGCTATCGGCGAGAATTACATCTCAACCGGCAGCCTTTATCTCTGCGCCGCCGCATTTCTGCCCTTGGGCCTGCCGCCCGAAAACCCCTTCTGGCACGAACCCGCCACCCCTTGGACTTCCCAGCAGGCTTACAGCGGGCAGGATCTGCCCGCCGACAAGGCCCTGCGCTCTCCTGCCACCGCCAAGTGACTTCCGTGCCTTGACATGAACAATTTCTCCAACCTGAACTTTCGTTGCTGGCTGCCGTGGCGCGCCGCATTGCTGGCCCTGCCCGTCGTGGCCGCGTGCGCCGCGGAAATCGCTCCTCGAACCACGATCCCGCTCCGGGAAAACTGGCGCTTCTCCCTGACGGCCACGGATGAATCACCGTCCGGGACGGGCTATGATGATTCCACGTGGGAGACCGTGTCACTGCCTCACACCTGGAACAATTTCGACGGGCAGGATGGCGGTAACAATTACCACCGTGGAACCGGCTGGTACCGCACTCATTTCCGCCTGCCGGCCCTGCAGCCGGGCCAGCGGGTCCTGATCGAGTTCGACGCCGCCTGCAAGGTGGCGGACGTCTTCCTGAATGGTCGGGCCGTCGGATCCCACACCGGAGCCTTTGCCCGCTTCCGGTTTGACCTTACTGACCTGATCGACCTTCAGGCTGACAATATCCTCGCCGTGCGGGTCGACAACTCCCCTTCGCCGATCATCCCGATCAGCGGCGACTTTACCCAATTCGGTGGCCTCTACCGACCCGTGCGCTTGCTGCTGACGGCGCCCGTCCATATCGCGACCCTTGATCACGCCTCGCCCGGCGTATACCTTGTCCAGCGTCAGGTCACCGCTGAGCGGGCCGAGATCGACGCCCGGATCCAAGTCGTCAACGAGTCAGCGCACCCCTTCGCGGGCACGCTCAGTGTGCAGGTGCAGGATGCGGCGGGCGGGCAGGTCGCCGCCGCCAGCCAGCCGCTGCAACTGAAGACCGGGGAGAACGTGACGGCCGTGGTTCCCCTGAGCATCACGCAACCGCAGCGCTGGAACGGGGTGAGCCATCCCTACCTCTATCGCACGACCATTTCCGTGCTGGCGGGCGACCGGACGATCGACGCCATTGCCCAGCCCCTCGGCCTGCGCGCCTTCGAGGTCAGGGCGGACACGGGCTTCGTGCTGAACGGCCAGATGGTCCCGCTGCGCGGGGTCAACCGCCATCAGGACAGGCCGGACAAGGGCTGGGCCATCAGCGAGCCGGATCACCGGCAGGACATGGATATCATCCGCGAGTTGGGCGCCAACGCGGTCCGCCTCGCCCATTACCAGCACGACCAGTATTTCTACGACCTGTGCGACGCCAACGGCCTGGCGGTCTGGGCGGAACTTTGCTTTGTCAACGAACCGCCGGCCACCGAAGCGGCGCGGGCTAATGCCGTGCAACAGCTGCGCGAACTGATCCGCCAGAACTATAACCATCCCTCCATCTTCTTCTGGAGCATTGGCAACGAGACCCGTGGCAGGAACGACGAGCCCGAGGCCAGACTGGCCGCCTCCCTGCTGACTGAACTCGCGGCCGTGGCCCAGAGCGAGGATCCCTCGCGACCTTCGGTCTACGCTTCGCATCATAGCCTGACCGATCCGCGCAACACCCTGACCGGGGTGCTGGCTTTCAACAAATACTTCGGCTGGTATGGCGGCAACTACCCTGAACTCGGCATATTCCTCGACAAGTTCCATGCCGCGCACCCCGCCCTGCCGATTGGCATCAGTGAATACGGGGCCGGCGCCAGCCTCTACCAGCACGAGGTGAATCCGCCGCCGCGCAAGCACATGGCCAAGGCGGGCTGGCATCCCGAGGAGTGGCAGACCACCTTTCACGAGGAGAGCTGGCTCCAGATCAAGGACCGCCCCTGGCTCTGGGGCACTTTCGTCTGGAACATGTTCGATTTCTCAGCCGACCAACGCACGGAGGGCGACCAGTTCGGGCGCAATGACAAGGGCCTCGTCACCTACGACCGCCAGACCCGCAAGGACGCCTTCTACTGGTATCAGGCCAATTGGACGACGAAGCCCATGGTGCATATTGTGGGCAAGAGATTCTGGGAACGCCGCGATTCGGTGAACGAGGTCAAGGTCTACTCGAACGCCGACGAAGTGGAACTGAAGCTAAACGGCGTGTCACTCGGCAAGGCCCGCTCCTCTGACCGCCGCTTCATCTGGCCCAAGGTCGAACTCGTGCCCGGACCCAATCGCCTTGAGGCGTATGCCTATCAAGCCGGTAAAATCGTCACCGCTGACTGGAGCGGCCTGACCTGGCGCGCCGACGGGGATCCGCTGCCCAACAAGGCCGTGGCCGACGCCGATGCCGCCGCCAAGGCTCAGCCGAAGTGATTGTTGGCCTCAGGCTGGCGGTGGAAAACCGCCGGCCGTGGGAAATTCTCCCTAGCCCCATTACTGTTCACTTAGTGATTGACCCCCTCGTTCTCCACCCACAATGGTTTGGGCCATGGCACGAAGCACCATGACGATGGCGACGGGCGGAAAAATTGCCGAGCACCTGAGTATTGGGGTGCTGGCCCAAATCTATCCGTGGGCGACGCTCACGAGCGCCCTGAAGCAGACCGGCCGCGAAAGCGAGCGAGTGAGAGACCTGCCCGCCGAAGTGGTAACGTATTATGTGATGTCGTTGGGTTTGTTCATGGCCGTATCGACGCGCGAGGTGCTGCGCGTGCTGGTCGAGGGTCTCCAGTGGATGGGGGCCACCGGGCAGCCGCAGCCGCTCCGGGTGGCGAGCAAGGCCGCCATTTCGCAGGCCCGGACCCGACTCGGGGTCGCCCCGCTCAAGCGACTCTGGGAGCAGACCGCCCAGCCGCTGGCCCAACCGCAGGCGGCGGGAGCGTTTTATCGCGGGCTCCGGCTCATGGCGATCGACGGCACGACCTTGGATGTGCCCGACACGCAGGCCAATGTCGGGCGCTTCGGCAAACCCGGTGCCAGCCGCGGCAAGGCGGCGTTTCCCCAGGTCCGTTTGGTCGGCTTGGTGGAAACGGGCGCGCATGCGATGCTGGCGGTGGCGATGGCACCGTATAAAACGGGTGAACACACGCTGGCGAGAGCCGTGGTGCCCAAACTTTCCGCCGGCATGCTCTGCCTGGCGGACCGGCTCTTTGCGAGCTTCAGCCTCTGGCAGCTGGCCGTGAAAAGTGGCGCCGAGCTGCTGTGGCGGGTGCGCGCCAATTATCGCCTGCCGGTGGAAACCGTGCTCTCCGACGGTTCCTATCTGTCCACCTTCTATGCGTCGACTGCCGACCAGCGTCACCGGACGAACGGAGTGAGAGTCCGCGTGATCGAATACACTTTGGAAAACCATCCCAAAGGGGAAACTTACCGACTGATGACGACCCTGCTCGATGCCGACCAAGCGCCGGCGAGCGAACTGGCGGCGCTTTACCCTGAGCGGTGGGAGATGGAGGGCGTGTTTGATGAGCTCAAGACCCACCTGCGCGGCGGCCAGCAAGTTGTCTTGCGCAGCAAAACACCGGACCTGGTCGAGCAGGAGATTTACGGCCTGCTGCTCGCGCACCGGGCGGTTCGTTCCTTGATGTGCCGCGCCGCACACCGCGAGAAAATCGACCCGGACCGACTCTCCTTCACTCACACCGTCCGAGTGCTCCGACGCAAACTGGCCCACCCGCCAGTCTTTCCCCCCTCGGCAGGCGGAGATCTGGCTCCATAGTATCCTCCGGGAAATCCTGCAGGAGCGATCCGTGAGCAGCCGCGGGCGACACATCCCGCGCGGACTCAAACGCAAGATGTCCGGCTATCCTTTGCGCCGCACCGGCGGTCCCTCGGCCCCCATCTTCTACCGCGCCATCGTCGCGATAATATCTAAGTGAACAGTATTGTCCCTAGCCCGTGTTCTTCAACCCGCCGGCGATGCCGTTGACGGTCAGTTCCAGCACGGCGCGGATGCCTTCGCGGTCGGTCTTCTTCAGGCGGCTGCCGCGGCGGCGCTTGATCATCTCGACCTGCAGGTAATTAAGCGGGTCCACATAGGGATTGCGCAGCTTGATGGAGCGGGCGAGCACGGGCTCGTTCTCGAGCAGTTCGCTTTGCTCTGTCACCGCCAGCACGGCCTTCTCGGTCAGCTTGAACTCGTCGAGAATGCGCCCCAGCACCCGTTCGCGGATACCTTCGTCCTCCACCATCGAGGCGTAGACCTTGGCGATGGACATGTCGGCCTTGCACATCGTGAGCTGGGCATTGGCGATGGCGGTCTGGAAGAACGGCCAGCGCTGATACATCTCGCGCAGCAGCTGCTCCCCCGCCGGCCCGCGCCGCAAGATCGCGTCAAGGCCGCGCCCCAGACCATACCAGCCGGGAAAATTGAACCGACTCTGCATCCAGGAAAAAACCCAGGGAATGGCACGCAGGTCCGCCACGCTCACGCTGCCCTTGCGCCGGTAGGTCGGGCGCGAACCGAAGTTCAATTCGCCGATCTCGTCAATCGGCGTGGCCTGCCGCCAGAAGGTCAGGAACTCCGGGTCGTCGTGCACACACTCGCGGTAGGCCGCCAGCGACGCCGCGCTCATCTCCTCCATGGCCTGCACCCAGCGCTTGGGCAGCTTGCGCGCGCCCTTCTGCGCCTCATTGGCGCCGAGCAACACGCCGTAGGCCATCTGCTCGAGCACGCGGTGCGCGAGGTCCACGTCGTGGTAGCGGGTCGAGAGCACCTCGCCCTGCTCCGTCACGCGGATGCCGCCGTCCTTCAGGCCGACGGGCTGCGCGAGGATGGCCTTGGCTGCGGGGCCGCCACCGCGCGCGATGCTGCCGCCGCGTCCATGGAAAAGTGTGATGCGCACCTGGTGCCGCTTGCAAACCGCCATGATGGCGTCCTGCGCCTGGTAGAGCGCCCAGTTGGCCGTCAGGTACCCGCAGTCCTTGTTGCTGTCGGAATAACCGAGCATGACGTGCTGGTGCCGGCCGTGCTGCGCCAGGGCCGGTGCGTAGGCCTTGTTCTCATACAGCGCGGCCAGGATCGCCGGCGCCCGCTGCAAGTCGTCCAGGGTTTCGAACAGCGGTGCGATGGGCAACCGCACCCCGGCCAGGGCCTGCAGCAGCTGCACCTCCAGCACGTCCGACACCTCGTTCGTCATGCTGATGATGTAGATGCCCAGCGCGTCGGTGCCGTAGTCGGTCTGCGCCCGCACGGCCAGCCGCAGCGGGTCGAGCACCACGCGCACATCGTTGGGCAGACCCGCGGCCTGCTCGGCGCTCAATTCCTTCGCCTCGCCCAGCGCACCGGTCAGCAGCGCCTGCTTCTCGGCCTCGGGCAGCTGTTCGTAGTCCGGCCGGTCCAGAATCTCGGCCACCGCCTTGGCATGCCAGGCGGAATGCTGCCGGAGATCCAGCCGCGCCATGCTGAGCCCGAAAATGTCCACCGCGGTTAACGCCCCCTTGAGTTCGCCGTCGGCGAGCGGCGCGGCCCGGGCGCACCGCAAGTCGGCCTCGATGGCCGCGAGGGTTTCCCGGACGTCGGTCGCTGTGACCCGGCCCGCCTTCGGGTCGGCGGGCTCCACCAAGCCGGCCTCAGCCTGCGCCATCAGCTGCTCGCGCAGGCTGCTCAGGATGATGCGATACGGCTCCCGCGGATACCGCTGCCCCACCCGCGCCATCAACTCCGACGAGTCGCGGCACTCGTCCGCCATGCGCCGGATGACCGGGGCGAACTTCGCGCGCCGGTCGGACACCGTGAGCGAGCCGGCCAGGTTGTAGAGGATCTCGGAGAGCTTCTTGATGGCCATGCGACGGTTCATGCGCAGCACCTGCGCGGTGACTTCGGCCGTAACGCCGGGGTTGCCGTCGCGATCGCCACCGATCCATGAGCCGAACGACAACCAGCGCCGCGGCGCCTTGACGCCCGGGTAATGCCGGTCGAGCGCAGACTGGAGATCCTCATGCAGGCGCGGCAGCAGCTGGAAGAGCGTCCGGTCGAAATACCACAGCCCGGTGCGCGCCTCGTCGGCCACCTCGGGCCGCTCCGTGCGGCTGCGGTCGGTCAGCCAGAGCGACACGATCTCGCGCTTGATGTCCTCCGGCGCGTGCTGGATTTCCTCGAGCGTGTGCCGGCGCAGGATGTCGCCGAGCGTCGCGAGCTTCTCCAGCATGGTGCGGCGCTTGGACTCGGTCGGGTGCGCCGTGAAGACGAGCTCGATGGCCAGCTGGCGGACGAGCTTGGCGATCCGGGCCTTCGGCACGCCGGCCTCCTTAAGCTCAAGCACGGCGGCCTCGATGGACTCGCGCATCGGCTCGCTGGCCGTGCCGGCGGCGAGGGCGTTGCGGTGCTTCTGGTTGCGTTCGCGAAGAAGGCGGATGCGGAAGTTCTCCTCGGCCAGGTTGACCAGCTCGAAATAAAGCGTGAAGGCCATCGCCTGGTTGAGGGCCTCCGCCGGGGTCAGGCGGCTGACCGTCTGGGCCAGGCTACGGGCGGCGGCAGCCTCGCCGGCACGGCTGCTCTTGGCCAGCGTGCGGAGCGTCTCGACGGTCTCGAGGGTCTTTTCGCCCTCGAGGGCCGCGATGGTCCGGCCGAGCGTGGCGCCGAGGCTGCGGACTTCCGCCCGCAGGTTGTTGAGCTGATCGAGAGCCTTGTTGGGTGCCGCCATCGCCCCTGAAATACGCAGGTATTATGCCGGCACTAAAGCGAAATTATCCGCGTCGGGCTGTCATAACAGCTACGAAGGGTGAGGTAGGGTCGCCGCTTGTCGGCGGACCGGGCTTTTAACCCAATCGCGGCACGGCGACAAGCGCCGGCCCTACAACCTCAGCGCCACTCATGGCGCGGGTAGCGGCGGGACAGCTCGGGCTTGATCTTCGGGTATTGCTCGCGCCAGAAATTGCTCAGGTCGTCAGTCACCTGGATGGGCCGCTGATTGGGCGCGAGTACTTCGATCTTCACCGGCACGCGGCCATGGCCGAGCGTAAACTTGGAATTGACGCCGTAGAGCTCTTGGATGCGCGCGCTGAGAACCGGCGGACCGTCCTTGTTGTAGGTCAGGCGGGCCTTGCGGCCGTTGGCCATGATGAGCCGCTCGGGCAGGTAGTCGTCGAGCACGGCCAGCTGCTCGGCCAGCAGCCAGTCGTGCAAAACGGGCATGACCGGCTTGTCCTTCAACTCGCGGGCCCCGAGGCTGCCGTAGCAGATCTGCTCGATCAGCGTGGTGCGGTCGGCGTCGGTGATCGGATTGACCTCCAGCTCCGGCCACCATTTCGCGAGGCAGTTTACGCGGATGATCCACTGTTCCACCGCTTCGTTCCACTCGGTGAGCACGATCCGGCCGGCCCTGACCTCGCGGGCGAGCAGCGCAGCCGCCTCACCCTCAGGCGGCTCCTCGGCGGTCTGCTTCGTCTCCAGGACGAGGTCACGGAAACGCCGCTCTTTGCGGGCCAACACGCGGCGGGCGGTCTCGTCGTAAAGCACGCCCCCGGCGTCCTGAAAGTCGTCCGGGAATACCTCCTTGAGCCAAGCCTCTTCCACCGCGGTGCAGAGGTTAAGCAGCACATTTACTTCGCCGCGGCTCTCGATCTCGGTGATCTCCGCCGCCACGAGCAGCGGCGCCTCGTCGATGCAGCTCTCGCGGGCGAGCACGCCCTTGCGCTTGTGCACGAGCTCGCACCGCAGCGTGCCTTGGTCGAGCCGCCGGGCCAGCTGGTCGCTGAAACCGACCAGCACGCACTTGCGGACGGCCACGCCGTCGATGCGCTTCTCCGCGATGTCGAGCCCCTCGGCTTCGGCGATGCCCAAAAACTGTTCGAAAAGCGGTCCGACCTGCCGCACGCCCTGCACGTGAATACCCAGCCGGCGGCAGGCATCGGGATTGTAGTTGGCCTTATCGGCATATCGCCAGGCCCGCATCAGCAGGAAGAAGTCGGACTCGTGCTCCTCGCCGAAGAGGTCGTCGCGCGACTCCTGCGTGCGCTTGTCGACGTTGCGCAGCAGGAAGTTCCGACCCTGCGTCAGCGCCGCCATCAGCGCCACTGAGCGGACGCAGCCGTATTCCTGCGCGGCGAGAAACATCCGGGCGTAGCGTGGATGCATCGGGAAGCGCAGCATCTTCCGGCCAAGCTCGGTGATCGTCGAATTGTTCCTTTGTAGGTCGGGCTTTATGCCCGACGTGTCGGGGGTAAACCCCGACCTACAGGCCAAGGCTCCGAGGTCCGTAAGCAATGTCTCCGCCCGCTCCAGCGCCTTGGGCTCGGGTTTCTCCAGCCACGGGAAATTGTAGATGTCGTCGATGCCGGCGGCCTTGAGCGTCAGCACCACCTCGGCGAGGTCGAGCCGCTTGACCTCGGGCAGCTCCTGCAACGGGCGCTTGGCGTGCTCGCGTTCGGTCCACAGCCGGACGCACACGCCCGGCGCGGTGCGGCCGGCGCGGCCGGCGCGCTGGTCGGACGAGGCTACGCTTATTTTCTCAATGAGCAGGGTGTTGATGCCGCGATGCGGGTCGAACCGGGCCACGCGGGCCAGGCCACAGTCGACCACCGCCATGACTCCGTCGATGGTCAGCGAGGTTTCGGCGACATTGGTCGAGACAATGATCTTGCGCGTGTCGTAGCGCGCCACGGCACGGTCCTGTTGCTCGGGCGGCAGTTCACCATGCAGCGGGAAGCAGATGAAGCCGCGCAGCGCGTGCGAACCCTGCACATCCTGCACCGTCCGGCTGATCTCATGCGCGCCGGGCATGAAGACGAGAATGTCGCCACTGGTCTGCGCGGCGATGCGCTCGCACTCGCGGGTCGCCACGACCCAGACCGGATCGTGCTCGAAGTCCACGGCCTTGGGCAGGTATTCGATCTGCACCGGGAAGGTGCGGCCTTGCGAGGTCAGCACCTCGCACGGTGCGAGGTAATTTTTCAACAACGCCGCGTCGAGCGTGGCCGACATGACGATCAGTTTCAGGTCGGGCCGGGTGGACTGCTGGATCTGGAGGGCGCGCGCGAGGGAGATGTCGCCGTAGAGGTGGCGCTCGTGGAATTCGTCGAAGATGATGGCGCTGATGCCCCGCAACGACTCGTCAAACGACATCTGCCGTAGTAGGATGCCCTCGGTCACGAAACGAATGCGCGTCGCCTTCGAAACCCGCGAATCCAGCCGGATCTGGTAGCCGACGACCTCGCCCAGCCTCGTGCCGACCTCCTCGGCCACGCGCTTCGCCAGCATGCGGGCGGCCAGCCGGCGGGGCTGGAGGACGACCACCTCACCCTGCCCCAGCAGCCCATGGTTGAGCAGCATTTGCGGCACCTGGGTGGATTTGCCCGACCCGGTCGGCGCCTGCACGATGAGCCGGCCGGGCCCCCTGACCGCCGCGATTAGGCGGTCTTCGAGTTCGTAGATGGGCAGTTCATGCGGTTGCATCGGATTGCCGAACCTGCGAGCGTCCACGCCGAGGGCAAATCCTTTTCGTTCAGGAATAATGTCCCGCCCCGATGTCTCTACCCCTTGTGCCCAAAACTGTTGCCATCGCCCTGCTCGGTCTGCTGGGGGCGGTTTCGGGCAGTGGTGCGGCCGACCTCTTTGACGGGTTCAAGGACGGCTGGCGGCAAGGCTGGCGTGAGGAACAACTATCCAGTCGGCCCACGATCTATACTGTCACCGTGGGCGAAGCGGGTCGTCCGGTGCTGCGCGCGAACAGCCGGTCCGCCCATGCCGGTCTGCTGCGTCCGCTGACGCTGGCTTCGCCCGCCAAGGCCACGCTGCGCTGGCGCTGGAAAGTACGTGGTTCGTTGACCGGCAATGACCGGGAACGGACCCGCGGCGGCGACGATTACGCCGCAAGGATCATGGTGATTTTCGAAACCTCCACCTGGCCTCTGCGCACCCGGGCCCTCAACTACGTATGGGCCGCCCACGAGTCCGTCGGAGCGATTTTCCCCAGTCCCTATACCCGCAATGTCGGCATGATCGTCGTGCGCTCCGGCGAGGCTGAAGCCGGAATCTGGCAACAGGAAAGCCGCGATGTGCTGGCGGACTACCGGAGTTTCTTCGGCGAGCCGGCCACCCGCATCTCTGCCGTCGCCGTGCTCGTCGATACTGACAACACCGGCCGGACCGCAGAGGCTTGGTTTGCCGACCTGAACCTGGAAAGCCCGCCGTGAAAATCTCCGTCATCATTCCCACCCTCAACGAAGGGGCGCGACTGGCGGCCACGCTGGACCAGGTCCGGGCCGTCCTGCCCGCTGCCGAACTCATCGTCGCGGACGGCGGTAGCGCGGATGACACCCCGGCCATCGCCCGGGCGGCCGGGGCGCTGACCGTGATGGCGCCTCGCGGACGCGGCCCGCAGCTTGCCGCCGGCGCTGAAGCGGCGCACGGCCACCTGCTGTTGTTTCTTCACGCCGACACGACCCTCCCGGCCGATGCGGCCGAGGTGCTGGACCGCGCGTTCGCCGATCGGCGGACACTCATCGGCACCTTCCGTCTCGGATTTGATGTGGGTGGCCGCTTTTTGAAGACCTGCGCCTGGTTCACGCGCATCGATTCGGTGTTCACGCGCTTTGGTGACCAAGGCATCGCGGTGCGCCGCGACTTCTATGCGCAACTCGGCGGATTTCCTGCCTGGCCGCTGTTTGAGGACGTGGAACTGCTGCGCCGCGCACGGCGAATCACCCGGGTGGCGAGTTTTCCCGCCAGCGTCATCACTTCCGCCCGACGCTTCGAGCGCAGAGGCCACCTGCGGCAGCAATGCCGCAACGGCTGGCTGCTCTGCCGCTTCCTCACCGGCGCATGCCCCCACCGGCTGGCCGCCGAGTATGCCGTGGAAACGGCCGTCTCTATCTCTCCATGAAAACATTGCCGCTCCTCCTTTGCCTATCCGCCGTCACCGCCAGCGCCGCGCCGGCCAGCCATGCTTTGCTGACCGCCATCCTCGCCGACCACGTGAAGGGCGGTTTGGTGGATTATCGCGCGCTCAAGACTGATGCCCGCCTCCCCCGTTACCTCGGGCAACTGGCGGCCACCGCCCCGGCCGCGCTACCTACCGATCAGGACCGGCTGGCGCTCTGGCTCAATGCCTATAACGCCTACACACTCAAACTCATCATCGACCGCGAGCCGGCCAAAAGCATCACGGAGATCGGCACCGGTGGCATCGTGATCGGCTCGCTCCTCAAGACCACCGCGTGGGATATCCGCTTCGCCGACATCGGCGGCAAAAAATATACCCTCAACGAAATCGAGCACGAGGTGATCCGCGCCCAGTTCAAGGACGCTCGCGCCCATTTCGCGCTCAACTGCGCGTCCGGTTCCTGTCCAATCCTCCGGACCGAGGCTTACGAGGCAGCACAACTCGACTCCCAGCTTGACGAGCAGGGCCGTCTCTTCCTGCGCGACAGCACCCGCAACCGCTTCGACCTCCCCGCCAAAACCGCGCATCTCTCGAGCATCTTCAAATGGTATGGGAAGGACTTTGGTAGTGACGACCGCGCCGCGCTGCTCGCCGCAGCGAAATACGCTGCGCCGGAAATCCGCGCCGCCCTCGAGGCCGATCCGGCCGCGTGGAAGGTCCAGTTCATTGCTTATGACTGGTCGCTGAACAGCGTGAAACCGTGAGGCTGCGTCCGCCGCGCATCGCCCTGCTGCTCAAGGCACCAAGTCTCGGGGCGGTAAAAACCCGGCTGGCGGCGACCGTAGGCGAAAAAAGGGCCCTCGCGATCTACCGGCAACTTACCGAGCGCCAGGTGCTCGCCCTGCCGTCCGGCTGGTCCGTCACCATCTATTTCGACCCGCCGGAAGCCCGGGAGCAGATGGCACGGTGGCTCGATCCGCTGCGCGAGGGGCTGAATTATACGGCGCAAGGTGCCGGCGATCTCGGCGCACGGCTGACCGCCGCCTTCGCGGCGGAGTTTGCCCGCGCGCCGGGACCGGTGCTCGCCATCGGTGGCGACTGCCCGGGGTTGGACGGGGCAATGCTAGAGTCCGGCCTTCGTGCGCTCACATCCCACGACGTGGTCCTCGGGCCCGCGACCGATGGCGGCTACTATCTGATTGGCCTGCAGCAAGCCTGCCCCGAACTGTTCACGGACATCGCCTGGAGCACACCCGAAGTCTTGACTCAAACCCGCGCCAGAATCGCCACCGCGGCTTTCACGTCGGCCGAGTTGCCGCCATTGGACGACGTGGACGACGAAGCCGGCTGGCACCGCGCCCACTCCGGCGGCCTGCCGCCGGCAGCCCGGGGGTTGTCGCACCGCCTGGGCGAATGGCGGCAGGAGCACCCGGGCGCTTTCCTGCTCGATGCAGCCGATCCGGTCGGACTGGCCGCCTGGCTGCGCGGAGCCGGTGTCTTGACCCCGGACGAAACCGTGTGCTCGGCGACCAAAGCGGGCGACGGCAACATGAATTGCACGCTGCGTGTCGTCACTTCGCACCGGTCGCTGGTCGTCAAGCAGGCGCGCCCGTGGGTGGAAAAATACCCGCAGTTTGATGCGCCCTGGGACCGGGCCTTGCGCGAGATGGAGTTTTATTCCCTGGTGGCCGGTTCGGCGCCGGTCGCCGCCGGCCTGCCCCGGTTGCTGCATGGGGACCGGCTGGCCCGCCTCCTCGTGCTCGAGGACTTGGGCGCTGAGGGCGATTATTCCGATGTCTATCGCGGCGGCCGGCTGACGATGGCTGAAATCGCCGCCCTCGCGGTGTGGTTGTCCGACTTGCATGGCGCCTTTCACGGTTGGACGATGCGACACGGTCTGGCGAATCACGACATGCGGGCCCTGAACTGTCAGCATATCTTCATCCTTCCATTCCAGGCGGACAACGGGCTGGACTTGAAGGCCATCACCCCGGGCCTCGAGGTGGTGGCGGCGAAACTGCAGCAGGATCGTGCCCTGCTTGCGCGCGTGCGCACACTCGCTGAGATCTATCTCGCGGATGGCGACTGCCTGTTGCACGGCGACTATTTCCCAGGGAGCTTTCTGCGCACGCTCGCAGGGCCACGGATCATTGATCCGGAATTCGCCTTCTTTGGCCGCGCCGAATTTGATCCGGCCGTCTTCGTCGCCCATCTGCTGCTCGCGGGCCAGCCCGACGCGATGGCGCAGCATTTCCTCCAAACCTACCGACGGCCCGCCGGTTTCGAAGAGGCCCTGCGGCGTCGGCTGACCGGGATCGAGATTATCCGCCGCTTGATCGGCTATGCCCAGTTGCCCTTGGTCCATGACCTCGCCACCAAAACCCGTCTGCTCGAACAAGCCCGCGAGCTGATTTTGCAACCCTAGATGTTCCCGGCACCCGGAGCCGCTGTGAACAACCGGGGAGCAAGCGGTTGGGCACAAGTTATTCACGGGGCCAGATGCAAAATCCCGGCGCGAGTGCGGTGAACAAGATGGGAGGAACAAGCCCGTGACTTTCGTCGAAGGAGGCGCATCTTTTTCACTGTTCCTTGATAGAACAGTCGCAGCGCGGCGGCATGAAAAACCCGCCGAGAGCGCGACTGGGATAATCCCGGGCAACCGGGGAAAGGAGAGCGTTAATTGGTGACGCCCTCCCCTCAGCGGCGCGAGCCGCAGGCAGGCAAATATCACCAGTTCCTCTGGACGGCGTCGCAGCCGATCCAGTTATGCGACAAAGGAGCTGTGCGGCGAGGCGCGACATCAGAAACCGCGTTCGAGTCGAGTCAGGTCCAGGGCCAGTTTCGGGCCTTGCACCGATGCAGTTACCCAGAGGGTTGTGGTTGCTACTGTATGACCAGGACGCAGCGCAGTGTTCCGGTGGGTCCACCCCACCAAAAGGCCCGGCCCAAAAGGCGGGGCGCGAAAGGGACGCGGCGCAGCGGGGAGCGGGCGAGTCTGGCAAAGCTCGCAAAACCTCCTAATTGGGGCGGCGCGTAAAACCGCGTCACCCAACTGCAAATCGAAAGCAACCTGAGAGATAAGAGGTCAGACCCGTTACACGGGGCCAACGCCCGGCCAAAAGCCGGGGCCGTCCCTGTGGCAAGGTGCTGGTGCGAAATGCACTGTTGCAGGCGTGCCAACACCCGTCCGGCGAGTTCACCATCGGCAGATGGAACCGAACCGGGCGCAGAGGCCTCACTCGAAAAATTCCGGAGCTGAAAAGGCCGGGACGGTCCCGCTATGAGACCGACAGCAGCGCATGCCGCGTTGAGTAGCGTCGGGAAGCACACGGCCCGCGAAAGCGAGGCGCCCAATGTTGTGCGAATGGGAAAGAGTGCGTGGCGAGCACCCACCCCCGATTTTGGCCCGGGTTCCGCAAGGAGCCCGGGCCTTTATCTTTAGTAGACACCCTTTGTCAGCGCGCTGGGCTTGTGTGTTGTCCGGAACCTTGGCTTCATCCCGGCCCGGCGCGCTGACCGTTAGGGTGTCTTTTTTATTGTCGGTCTCCCCGCGCATCAGCGACTTAGGCAGATCGCGGGTTTGGCGGTTATTCGCGGCTTTAAAGGGCCAAGTTCTGCTTGCCATGCTCCGGGCCGGGACGCACCTTGACCGTTTTCCCCCTTTAAATAGGTCCGCCCGAACATGAACCAGAACATCCGTAATATCGCCATCATCGCTCACGTTGACCACGGCAAAACCACGCTCGTCGACAAACTTCTCAAGGAAGGCGGCGTCTACCGTGCCAATCAGCGCGTCGAGGAACGCGCCATGGATTCCATGGACCTCGAGAAGGAAAAGGGCATCACGATCAAGGCCAAGAACACTTCCGTCCACTGGCAGGACAAGACCGTCAACATCGTCGACACCCCCGGCCACGCCGACTTCGGCGGCGAGGTCGAGCGCGCCCTCCGCATGGTCGATGGCGTACTCCTCGTCATCGACGCCTACGACGGGCCCCAGGCCCAGACCCGCTTCGTGCTCCGCAAGGCGCTGACCCATGGCCTCAAGGTCGTCATCGTCATCAACAAGATCGACCGCGAGAACGCCGAGCCCGCCAAGATGTACGACAAGGTGCTCGAGCTCCTCATGGAACTCAACGCCACCGAGGAGCAGTTTGATGCCCCCGTCGTCTACGGCTCGGGCCGCGACGGCTACATGATGTATCACCTCGGCGAAGAGAAGAAGGACATGTCCCCCCTCTTCCAGACCATCCTCGACCATATCCCGCCGCCGTTTGCCAAGCCGAACGAGCCCTTCCACATGCTCGTCTCCAACATTGACTGGAGTGACTACGTCGGCCGCATCGCGGTCGGCAAGATCCTTGGCGGCGAGGCCCGGGTCGGCGAGACCGTGTTCGTCGTCCGCCACGAGGACGGCAAGCGCATCCGCGCCAAGATCACCAAGGTCTTCGAGTTCACCGGCCTCGGCACCCGCGAGACGGATATCGCCGTCGCCGGTAACATCGTCGGCATCTCGGGCTTCGAGGACATCGACATCGGCGACACCCTCACGGCCGACGAGGCCGGCCACGCCCTCCCCTTCACGCAGATCGACCCGCCGACCCTCGAGATGCAGTTCTGCGTCAACGACGGCCCGCTCGTCGGCCAGGAAGGCAAGCTCGTCACCTCGCGCCAGCTGCGCGAGCGTCTGATGCGCGAGCTGAAGACCAATGTCTCCATCTATATCGAGGACACCGACAAGGCCGGCATCTTCAACGTCAAGGCCCGCGGCGCCATGCAGGTCGCCGTGCTCGTCGAGACGATGCGCCGCGAGGGCTTCGAGCTCCTCGTCTCCCGCCCGACCGTCATCGAGAAGAAGGGCCCCGACGGCGAGCGCCAGGAGCCGTACGAGACCGTTTGGATCGAGGTGCCCGACGAGTGCGTCGGCGCCATCATGCAGAACATGGCCAACCGTAAGGGCCGCCTGACCAACATGGAGAAGCTCCCGCACACCACGATGCTCGAGGCCACCATCACCACGCGCGGCCTGATCGGCATGGAAATCGACGTCGTCAACGCCACCAGCGGCCGCGGTGTGCTCAGCCATCTCTTCAAGGAATACGGCCCCTACGCCGGCGAGGTCCTCACCCGCATCACCGGCACGCTCATCGCGACCGAGGCCGGCGAGACGACCGGCTACGCCCTGGTCATGTGCCAGGAGCGCGGCAAGATGTTCGTCAATCCCGGCGAGCAGGTCTACGAGGGCATGATCGTCGGCGAGAATCCCCGCAACGAGGACATCGCCATCAATGCCGTGCGCGAGAAGCAGCTCACGAACTTCCGTTCCCAGGGTTCGGGCGTCGCCACCGGCCTTACCCCGGCGTCGAAGCTGTCCTTGGAGCGCGCGATCGAATACATCGCCTCCGACGAGCTCGTCGAGGTCACGCCCAAGAGCCTGCGGCTCCGCAAACGCATCCTGAACAACGGCTCCCGCCAGAAGGCCGCCAAGCAGGGCAAGTAATCCCCTTCGCCCCCTCATCTTCGTCGCCGCACCCTACAAGGTGCGGCGATTTTTTTGCCACCCATCAAGGTGGAACCTGGCCTCCGGACAGGTTGGGAAAATCCTGTGGCCTGTTCGAACTGTAGCCGGGGTCGTGGACCCCGGTGCCAGGGAGCATTCCTCACTTACCCGGGGTCAACGACCCCGGCTACAGTTTGGGATTATGCAGTCGGTTCCACCCCGGCGTCTCAGTCGCCGGTATGGAAATCAGCGACCACCTTTACTTCTTCTCCAGCGCCGAGATCTGGGCGGCAATCTCCTGCATCTTCGGGTGATTGGCGTCATAGCGTCCGCCGTAATATTCCTGCATGGCCCGGGCCATCCGCAGCTCGGCCCTGGCCGCGCCGGGCGCCAGCAGGTGCTGGCGCAGGGCGGCCACCTTGCGCGCCTGGTCCAGGTATTTCGGATGTTTTTCCGCCAGGTGCGTGCCCCGCGCCGCGAGTTCACCCACGGCCTCCAGCAGTTCCTCCGGGCTGGTCGGGGCGCTGCGCAGCTGCTGTTCCATGGCGGCGACCCGCGCCTGCTGGGCGACAATATCGGGATGCTTCTCGAGGTAGCGCCGCTGGAGCAGGTCTCGCTCAACCCAGGCATGCTGCAAGGCCAGCGGTTCCTGGCGGCCTTCCTTCTCGAGGCGCTGCCAGACACTGACCCGCAGCCGCGCCTCGGTCAGCCGGGGATGCAGGTCACCATAACGCGCCCCCAGGGCCGCCAACTCGTCCTGGGCCTGCTTGAGCTCATCCGCCCGCGTGGCGGGCACACTCGCGGCCATGCCGGTGACCGCGGCGAGCAACACCAGTCCGGCCAACAGGCGGCGCAGGAACCCCGGCTTCATTTGGCGTGAGCCGGTTCGGGAGACGCGCCGGCCGTTTCGCGCTCGATTTCCGCGGCCTTGATCAAACCGTGGGCGCTGGATTTTCCAGTGAAAATCACGCAGAGCTTGTCCATGATGATGTAGACGATCGGGATCACGTAGAGCGTGATGACCGTCGAAAGCATGAGGCCACCCACGACCACAATGCCCATCGGGTTGCGGGTTTCGGCGCCGGCACCCGTGGCGAAGGCGATCGGCACCGCGCCGAGCACGGTCGAGATGGAGGTCATCAGGATCGGCCGGAAGCGGATCGTCGCCGCCTCAAAGGCCGCCTCGGTCGCGCTCTCACCCTTCGTCACCTGCAGTTGGTTGGCGAACTCGACGATCAGGATGCCGTTCTTGGCCACGAGGCCGATCAGCATGATCAGGCCGAAACGGGAGAAGAGATTGTCCGTCATGGCGACGCCCCAATAGCGGGTGCAATAAAGCACCATCAGGCCGCCGGCGACAGCGATGAAGACGCCGGTGAAGATCGTGACCGGATGGATCCACGACTCGAATTGCGCCGCGAGGATCAGGAAGGTGAACAGAAGGGCGAGGCCGAAGAGGATGAAGGTGTCGTTGCCGCTCTCGACGAAATCGCGGGTCTCGCCGTCCCACGCATAGGTGTAGCCCGGCGGCAGCTTGTCCTGGCTGATGCCGCTCAGGAAAGCCACGCCGTCGCCGATGGTGCGGCCTTCCGCCAGCTGGGCGGAGACGGTCACGGAGCGCAGGCGGTTGAAGTGCGGGTAGCTCTCGGGCACGGTGTTCTCGGACCAGGTGACCACGTTGCTAAGCTGGACCAGGGCACCGTCGGTCGAGCGCACGTAAAGCCGGGACAGGTCGCTCGGCGTCGCCCGGTTCTCATCGGTCACCTGGACGATGGCGTAATACTGCTGGTTGCCGCGCTGGAACTCGGTCACGCGCCGGCCGCCGAGGAGGGACTCCAGGGTGGTGGCCACCGAGCTGACCGGCACGCGCAGGTCGGCCGCCTTGGCGCGGTCGATCTTCACGTCGAGTTGCGGCTTGGTCGGCGACGGATCAACGCGTGGCTGGATGAACTGGCCGCTTTCGCGCATGGCCTTGAGGTATTCGCCGCCCAGGCGCTGCAGCTCGTTGAAATCGCTGCCGAGCAGGACCATCTGGACACCGCCACCGCCGCCGCCGCGGCCGCTGCTGAAGGGACGCACGGGATTCGCCACCGCCTGGCCGCCGGTGACCTGCTTCTGGAAATTGCGCCGCAACTCGGCGGTGATCTCCTGCGTCTTGCGCGTGCGCTCCTCCCAAGGCTTGAGCGTGGCGAAGACAAAGGCCCGGCCGCCGTCACCCGTGCGATGGAAGGTGCGGTCGATCTCCGGGATTTTCAGGATCATCTGCTCCATGTCCACGGAGTAGAGCCGGAGGTATTCCGGCGTGGCTCCGATGGGGGCGATCAGATTGGCCGTGAAGATGCCGCGGTCCTCCAGCGGGGTGAGCTCGCGCTGCAGCTGGGTGTAGAGCGCCATGCCGCCCAGGGTGAACAGCAACGCCCCCAGCAGCACGAGGGGCTTGATCCGGAAGGTGCCCCGGAGCGTGCGTTCGAATCGGCCGTTCAGCCAGACGAAGAACGGTTCGGTCTTGGTGTAGAACCAGCCGTGTTGCGTCCGGCCGGCGACCATCATGGGCTTGAGCACGCGCGAACACATCATGGGCGTCAGCGTCAGCGCCACAAAGGCCGACACCAGCACCGCCACGGCCAAGGTGATGCCGAACTCGAAGAACAGCCGCCCGGTCTGGCCGGACTGGAAGGCCACGGGCAGGAACACCGCCGCCAGCGTGAGCGTGGTGGCGATGACCGCAAAGGCCACCTGACGGGCGCCGAAGATGGCGGCGTGGATCGGGCCCTCCCCTTCCTCGATCCGGCGGTAGATGTTCTCGAGCATCACGATCGCGTCATCGACCACGAGGCCCACCGCCAGCACGAGGGCGAGCAGCGTGAGCGTGTTGAGGGTGAAACCCATCCAGCTCATGATGGCGAAGGACCCGATGATCGAGACGGGGATGGCCACGAGCGGCACCAGCGTGGCGCGCCAGTCGCGCAGGAAGAGGAAGATCATCAGCACGACGAGGACGGAAGCTTCCCAGAGCGTCTTGTAGACCTCGCGCACGGAGCGCTCGACGAAGACCGAGCTGTCGAAGCCGATGTCCACGTTGATGCCGTCGGGCAGGTCGGCCTTGATGAGCGGGATCATGGCCTTCACGCCGTTGGCCAGGTCGAGCACGTTGGCCTGCGCCTGCCGCAGGATCTGCACGCCGACCGTGGGCTTGCCCTTGAAATAGGACTCGGAGCGGTATTCCTCCGCGCCCAGCTCGACGCGGCCGATGTCGTTGAACTTCACCTGGGTGTTGCCCCGGGTGGCGAGCACGAGATTTTCGAACTCGGACACCTGCGTCATGCGGCCCTCGATGCGCACCGGGAACTCGCGGGACCTGGACTCGATGCGACCGCCGGGAATCTCGACGTTCTGCTGGCGCAGGGCACTCTCCACGTCGCCAACGGTCAGCTCGTGGGCTGCGAGCTTGTCGCTATCCACCCACAGGCGCATGGCATAGCGCGGGCCGCGTACGTTCACGGAGCCGACGCCGGGGATGGTCTGCAGCCGCTGGATGGCGATGCGCTCGACCAGCTCGACGAGTTCCAGGCGGTTGTAGCGGTCGGAATTAAAGGCCAGGGTGATCACCGGATTGGAGTCGGGGTCAGCCTTGGTGATGACCGGCTCGTTGATCTCATCCGGCAGCCGGCCGCGGGCGCGGCTCACACGGTCGCGCACATCGTTGGCCACCTCGTCGATGTTGCGGCTCAAACCGAACTCGATTGAAATACGGGATGATTCCTCCTGGGAGCTGGACCGGATCACGCGGATGCCGTCGATCGAGGCGATTTCCTTCTCGAGGGGCTCGGTGATCTTGGCCTCGACCACCTCGGCGGAGGCGCCGCGGTAGTTGGTCTCGACTGAGACGATGGGCGAGTCGATGAGGGGATACTCGCGCACCGGCAGGCGGGCGAAGCTAATTAGGCCGATGAGGACGACCACGATGGACGCCACGACGGCGACCACCGGGCGTTTGATGGAAACGTCCGAAAGCAGCATGGCGTCACTCCCCCAGGCGGAATTCCGCCCGCAACGGGCGGGGTTCCAGTTTGATCCCGGGATAAAGCACCAAGGCGCCCACGCCGGAAGCCACGACGGAATTCAGCTCATTGAGCACGGCGGGCGCCACGGGCGTGACCTCGACGAGGCCCTTTTCCCGCAGGCCCAGCACCACCGGCACAAACTCGGCCACTTTTTCTGCCCCCTGCTCGCGGACGATGATCAACTGGGGGCCGGCGGAAGTGGTGAGAATGGCGCCCTCCGGCACCGTCAGAACGCCGCGCCGGATATCCAACACCAGCTCAATGCCGGCGAACATGCCGGGCTGGAAGCCCGCCGGATTTTCCCGGACATAGCCTTTCACCTGGCTGGAGCGGGTGCTGCGGTCGATAACCGAGGAGATGAAATAGACCTCGCCCGTGGCCCGCCCCTCACCGACCGGCGTCTGCGCCCGGACGGTGAAAGTGGTGCCGGCCTTGACCTTGGAGGTGAAGCGCTCGGGCACCTGGAAGTCGATCTTGAGCCGGCTCAGGTCGTCGAGGGTCGTGATGACCGTGGCGGCGGTGATGTAGTCACCGGGGGAAATCGTGCGCGCACCCACGACGCCATCGAAGGGCGCTTTGATCTCGGTCTTGGCCACGCGGACCCGCAGCAACGAGAGTGCCGCCTGTGCGGAAGCATGCTCGGAGCGGACGCGATCGGCCTCGGCCTGCGACATGGAGCGGGCCTCGGTGAGGTTTTCGCTGCGCTTGAGGTTCAGTTCGGCCAGGTGGAACGAGGCCTCGGCCTGGGCCAGCTGGGCCCGCAGCTCGGCGTCGTCAATTTTGACCAGCACCTGGTCCTTGGTGACGCGGTCGCCTTCCTGAAATTGCACCGAGCGCACCTGGCCGGAGATTTCCGCGCGCAGCTGTGCACTTTCATTGGCGGCAAGCGAACCGACGAGGGAAAGCGATTCGACCAGGTCACGGCGGGCGATATTGATCACCTCGACCGGCTGCCTAGCGGCAGAAACGGCGGGACCGGAGGCCGTGGTTTTTTTGCCGCACCCGGCCGTCAGGCCGAGGGCGAAAAGACTGCCGAGCAGAAATACATGACGGACAGAGATTTGCATCCAATGAAGGGGACATTATTATGACTGGCGAAGCGTGTCCCGGAATGACGCCGGCTCAGGCCGTAAGTTTCCCATAATCTTCCGCACTAAGCAGTCCCGCGGCATCAGCCGGGTTGGCCAGTTTGAGCTTCATGATCCAGGCATCCGTGTAGGGCGCCTGGTTGAGCTTCTCCGGGTTGGTATCGAGGGCCTTGTTGACCTCGAGCACGGTGCCGGCGACGGGCGCATAGACATCGGAAGCCGCCTTGACGGATTCAACCACGCCAAAGGTCTCACCGGCCTTGAGCGCCGCGCCGACCTTGGGCAGCTGAGCAAAAGTAATGTCGCCCAGGCTGTTTTGGGCATAATCGGTGATGCCAACGAGGGCGGTGCCGTCGGCGGCGACCTTGAGCCATTCGTGGGATTTGGCGTAGCGGAGATCAGCGGGGATGTTGCTCATGGGAGATTGGTTGGCTGCAGGAGCGGGTTTATCCCGCGATTTGACCGGGCGGGATCGGGGCATAAAGCCCCGCCTCCAGTTCAAGATCAGTTTTTCTTTAGCGCGATGAAGGGGGGCTTGACGAGGTGCAAATTGAGCTTGGTGCCGCGGATGTCGACCGCGAGCGTCTCCTTGGCGACCGCCGCCTCGACGAGGGCCGACCCGATGGCTTCGTTAAGCATGGGCGACAACGTGCCGGAGACGACGACCCCGACGACCACCCCGGCGGCATTCAGCACGGGTGACTCGGCGCGCACGATGCGGCGGTCGCCAGTCTTGAAGAACACGATTTTCTTGGCCGAACCCTTTTCTTTCTCCGCCTTGAGCACGTCGGAGCCGATGAACGGCCCCTTGTCGAACTTCACGACCCAGCCCAGGCCGGCCGTGATGGGCGTGATCTTGTCCGTGATCTCATGGCCATAAAGAGGGAACCCCGCCTCGAGGCGCAGCGAATCGCGGGCGCCCAAGCCGGTCAGTTCGAGCCCAAACGGACCGCCGGTCGCGATGACGGCCTCGGCCAGCCGCACACCGTCGGCGGCTGCGCAGTAAAGCTCCACGCCGTCCTCGCCGGTGTACCCGGTCCGGCTGATGAGGCACTTCACGCCGGCGACCTCACCGTCGGCAAAATGATAATATTTGATGCCGGCCAGGTCGGTCTTGGTCAGCGACTGGACCAGCGCGGCGGCGGTCGGTCCCTGGATGGCCAGCTGGGCATAATCGGGCGAGCAATCAACGACACGGCAGTTGAAGTTCTTGGCCTGTTCCTGCATCCACGCGATGTCCTTGGCGATGTTGCCGGCATTGATACATAGCAGGTAATCGCCCTCGCCGCGCATGTAGACCAAGAGGTCGTCCACCACCCCGCCGTGCGGATAGCACATGACGGTGTAGAGCACACGACCCGGGAAAAGTTTGCTGCAGTCGTTGGTGACCAGGTGCTGGAGGAACTTGAGGGCCTCGGGGCCCTTCACGTCGGCCTCGCCCATGTGGCTCACGTCGAAGAGCCCGCAGCGCGTGCGCACGGCCTTGTGCTCCTCGAGGATGCTCTTGTATTGGACGGGCATGTCCCAGCCGGCGAAGTCCACCATGCGGCCGCCATGGGAACGGTGGAAGGCGTTGAGCGGGGTGACCTGGGGAAGACTCATGTCATAACTAAGCGCCCGGCCGGTGGGCCGGGCAAGGAAACATTGCCCGCCGGACGAGGCATTACGCGGCGGTTTGGCCGCTAAAAGAATTTGTGTTCACCTCTCCCTTTCCGCCTAGTGGAGAATCACCGTGCTTTTCGCCTACTGGACCCACGACCTCAGCCCGTTTCTCCTCCGCTTCGGGGAGAATTTCGGCATCCGCTGGTATGGCCTAGCCTATCTGACGGGTTTCGTCGGCGCCGCCTGGCTGCTGCGGCGCTATTTGCGGGCAGGCCGCAGCACCTTGGACATGAACGCCATCTTCGACCTGATGACCGCCTTGGTGGCCGGCGTCATCGTGGGTGGACGCCTCGGCTATTTCCTATTCTACCAACCAGCGAGCCTGTTTCGCGACCCGCTGATGCTGTTGCGGGTCTGGGAGGGTGGCATGGCGAGCCATGGCGGGTTCATCGGCGTGACCGTCGCGCTGTGGTGGTTCACCCGGAAGCGGGCCGAGAGCATGCTCCAGGTCGGCGACTTGGTGGCCACGACGGTGCCCGTCGGGCTGTTTTTCGGCCGCGTGGCCAATTTCATCAACGGCGAACTCTGGGGCAAGACCGCCGGGGTGCCGTGGGCGGTGATCTTTCAAAACACCGGTGGCGGCGCCCTGCCCCGCCATCCCTCCCAGCTCTACGAGGCCGCCCTGGAGGGATTGGTGCTGTTCGCCTTCGTGCAGTGGCGGTTCTGGAAAAGCGCCGTGGCGCGGACCCAGCCGGGCCGCATCGCGGGCGAGTTCCTCATCGCCTACTCCGTGGCGCGCGCGTTGGGCGAAATCTTCCGCGAGCCGGACGCCGGGCTGATCCTCGGGCTCAACCGCGGCACCTTTTACTCGGTCTTCCTCGTGGCGGCCGGCGCCCTCCTCATCGCGCTCGCGACGCGGCGCTCACAGCACAAAGCCTGACGGAATCTCGGCCCCCTTGGTCACACAGAGGATACCATCGCGGATGACAACGCCGTGAGCGTAGTCGCCGTCGGGTTTACCTTCCGGTGAGAGGATGACGCCGTCGCCGATGCGGGCGTTCTTGTCGATGATCGAGTGCTGGATGCGGCAGTTGCGGCCGACGCCGATGGGCGGGCGCCCCTTGGTCTTGTCCGCCAGGACCTGCTGCTCCGTCTGGTAATAATCCGCCCCCATCATGACGACGTCCGCGAAATTCGAGTTCTCGCCCAGAATCGAGCGGATGCCGATGACGCAGCGCTTGAGGGTCGAGTCCGTCACGAGGCAGCCGTCGCCGATGATGACATGGTCGATGCTGCATTTGTTGACCTTGGAGGCGGGCAGGTAGCCTTGGTGCGTGTAGATGGGCGCGCTCGCGTCGAAGAAGTTGAACGGGGGCAGCGGCTGCGCGAGCGCGAGGTTGGCGTCGAAGAACGCCTTCACCGTGCCGATGTCTTCCCAGTAGCCCTCGAAGATATAGCTGCAGAGCTTCGACTTGCCCAGGAGGCCGGGGATGACTTCCTTGCCGAAATCCTTCATGCCGTTGTCGAGGCTGCGGCGAAGCACCTCGCGACTGAACACGTAGATGCCCATGGAGGCGAGGCAGCGCTTCTCCGGGGACGGGGCCAGAGTCTTTTCGAGCGCCGGACTGATGGTCAGGCCGTTGATGATCGCCGGATCCTTCGGCTTCTCGACGAACTCCGAAATGGTCAGGTCGTCGGCCACGCGCATGAGGCCCAGGCCCTCCACCTTGGACACGGGGAACGGGATGGCCGCGATGGTGACGTCGGCGCCGGTGGCGATGTGCTGGTTGATGATCTTGGTGAAATCCATCCGATACAGCTGGTCGCCCGAGAGGATCAGGATGAAGTCGTGCGGGTGACTGTTGAAATGCACGAGATTGCGGCGCACGGCGTCGGCCGTGCCCTCATACCACGCGCTGCTTTTCTCGGTCTGCTCGGCCGAGAGGATGTCGATGAAGCCCGCACCGAACGGGTCGAACTGGAAACTCTTCTGGATGTGCCGGTGCAGCGAGGCCGTGAGGAACTGCGAGAGCAGGAAGATCCGGTTGAAGCCGGAGTTCAGGCAGTTGCTGATCGGAATGTCGACGAGCCGGTATTTGCCGGCGAGCGGCACGGCGGGTTTGCAACGCTCCTTGGTCAGCGGGAAGAGCCGCGTGCCGCGACCGCCGCCCATAATCACGGACAAAACTTTCTTGGATTCAGCCATGGGAAAGAGGGGATAGGAGATGACGTTCTAATTCCTTGCGGTATGATTTGAAGGCAGTCAGAAATCGCCAGCTTAAACCTCCCTATGTGCGGCATCGTCGGCTATATCGGCAAACAAAAGGCTTCGGCCATCATCCTCGAGGGCCTCAAACGCCTCGAGTATCGCGGCTATGACTCCGCCGGCATCGCCATCCAACAGGGCGATCGCTTCGAGGTCGCCAAGAAGATCGGCCGCGTCGAGGGCCTGATCAAGGGCACGCCGGCGCAGAAAATCGCCGGCACCGCGGGCATCGGCCACACCCGCTGGGCCACCCACGGCGGCGTCACCGACGCCAACGCTCATCCGCACATCAGCAGCGACGGCAAGATCGCGCTGATCCACAACGGCGTCATCGAGAACTACGCCAGCATCAAGAAATTTCTGCTGACGAAGGGCTACACTTTCCTCTCCGAGACGGACACCGAGGTGCTCTGCAACCTCATCGCCTACCACTACCAGAAAGAGCCCGAGGCGAAAGACGCCAGCCGCTTCCTCGAGTCTGTCCGCAAGAGCCTCCGCCATGTCGAGGGCACCTACGGCATCGCGGTCATGTGCGGCGACTGCCCGGCGGAGATTGTCTCGGCGCGCAAGGGCTCGCCCCTCATCCTCGGCGTGGGCGACGGCGAGCTGATGCTCGCCAGCGACGTCTCCGCCATCATCAGCCGCACGCAGAACGTCGTCTACCTCAAGGACGGCGAGGTCCTGCACATGACGGCAAAGAATTTCTCCATCACCACCCTCGACGCCGAGGACGTGTCGCCGGTCGTCGACAAGATCACCTGGAAGATCGAGGACTCCGAGCTCAACGGCTACGCGCACTTCATGGAGAAGGAGATCTTTGAGCAGCCCGCGGCGCTCGAGAACACCATGCGCGGCCGCTTCTCCGAGGACGGCAGCACGGCCCAGTTCGGCGGTCTCAACGTCTCCGCCGTGGACCTGCGCCAAGTCGACCGTTTCCACTTCCTCGCCTGCGGCAGTGCCTGGCACGCCTGTCTCGTGGCCGAGCACCTGATCGAGCGTTTTGCCCGCGTACCGGTCGAGGTCGACTACGCCTCGGAGTTCCGCTACCGGAACATGCCGCTCGGCAACAACACCCTCTTTTTCACCGTCAGCCAGTCGGGCGAGACGATCGACACCCTCGCCGCCATGCGCGAGGCCAAGCGCAAGGGCTACAAGGTCCTCGCGATCAACAATGTCGTCGGCTCCTCCATCGCCCGCGAGGCCGACGGCGGCGTCTACCAGCACGTCGGCCCCGAGATCGGCGTGGCTTCGACCAAGGCGTTCACCTCCCAGTTGCTCGTCGGCGCCATGCTCGCGCTCTACATCGGCCGCATGCGCGACATGAACTTCAGCGACGGCGCCGAATACGTGCAGGCCCTCAAGGGCGTGCCCGACCTCGTGCGCAAGGTGCTGGAGCAAGCCCCGGCCATCAAGGCCATCGCCCAGCGCTACGCCCACTACCACGACTTCCTCTTCCTCGGGCGGCTGTCCCTCTTCCCGGTCGCCCTCGAGGGCGCGCTCAAGCTCAAGGAGATTTCCTACATCCACGCCGAAGGTTACCCCGCGGCCGAGATGAAGCACGGCCCCATCGCCCTCATCAGCGAGCAGTGCCCGTCGGTGTTCTTCGTGCCCTCGGGCGAGATGTTCAACAAGGTCGTCTCCTCCATGCAGGAAATCAAGGCGCGCAAGGGTAAGATCATCGCCGTCGCCACCGAGAAGTGTGACCTGCCCGCCGGCCTGGCCGACGAGGTCATCCGCATTCCCGAGTGTCACGAGGCTGTGCTGCCGATCGTCGCCACCGTGCCTGTCCAGCTGCTGAGCTATTACATCGCGGTGGAGCTGAAGCGCGACGTGGACAAGCCGCGCAACCTGGCCAAGTCCGTCACCGTCGAGTAGCCATGCAAGTTGTCCCGACGCGCGAGGAATTCCTGCGCCTGAGCCGGCAAGGCAACGTTGTCCCGGTCCGGGCCGACCTGCTCGCCGATTTGGAGACACCCGTCTCCGCCTACGCCAAGCTCCGCGGCCCCGGACCGGCTTTCCTGCTGGAGTCCGTCGAGGGCGGCGAAAACGTGTCGCGCTACAGCTTCATCGGCTGCAACCCGCGCAAGATTTTCCGGGCCCGACCGGGCGAGGCGGATCCCCTCGCGGCCCTGCAGGCCGAGCTGGCGCACCACCGTCCCGTCAGCGTGCCGGGCCTGCCGCCTTTTACCGGCGGTGCGGTTGGCTACCTCGGCTACGAATTCATCCACAGCGTCGAGAAGACGGTGCCGCTCGCGGCCAAGGACGAACTCGGCGTGCCCATGATGTGGTTCATGCTGTGCGACTCGGTCCTGGCGTTCGACCGCGCCCACCAGACCATGCGCCTCATCGTCAACGCCCACGTCGGCACCGATGCCGGCGCCGCCTATGACGCCGCCTGCGCCGAACTGCGGCGCATGCAGGCCGCCCTTGCCCAGCCCTGCCCGCTTGCCTCCGCCACGCTCGGCGACACCGGACCCGTGCAGGTGCCCGCGGGCAACTTCACCAAGGCTGCGTTCGAGCAGATGGTCGATGCCTCCAAGGAGTTCATCCGCGCCGGCGACATCTTTCAGATCGTGCTCTCGCAGCGCTTCTCGCGGGAATTCACCAAGTCGCCGCTCGATCTCTACCGGGCGCTCCGCACGGTGAATCCGTCGCCCTACATGTTCTTGCTCGAGACCGGCGACTTCGCGCTGGTCGGCGCGTCCCCCGAGGTGCATGTGCGCCTCACCGGCCGCAAGGTCGAGATCCGCCCCATCGCCGGCACCCGCCCCCGCGGCAAGACCACGGCGGAGGATATCGCCTTTGAAAAGGACCTGCTCGCCGACGAGAAGGAACTTGCCGAACACCTCATGCTGGTTGACTTGGCCCGGAACGATATCGGCCGCGTCTGCGCCTTCGGCACAATCAAGGTGCCCGAGTTCAAAACCATCGAGCGCTACTCCCACGTGATGCACATTGTGTCACAGGTGGAGGGACAACTTGCGCCAGAACGTTCCGCTTTTGACCTGATGCGCGCCACTTTTCCCGCCGGCACCGTCAGCGGCGCCCCGAAAGTCCGCGCCATGCAGCTTATTTCACAAATGGAGGCCACGCAGCGAGGCAGTTACGCCGGCGCTCTCGGTTATTTCAGCTACGACGGCAATTTGGACTCCTGCATAACCCTCCGCACGGCATTGGTTAAGGACGGCATGGTGCACATCCAGGCCGGGGCGGGTATTGTGGCCGATTCGGTGCCGGCCGCCGAATACCAAGAGACGATCAACAAGGCTTCCGCCCTGTTTAAGGCCATTACACTGGCCGATAACATTTCTAGTTAGGGCGTCCACGCGGCACACAACCGCGTATTAATGGTCAGAATACAGCAGCCGGGAATTTCCTGCGGCACTTCGGCATCCAATATGCGAAGAGCCTGAGAGAAACATCCCAGTTGGCTCAAATTTCAGACCCTTAATCAATATGCCAAACCGCAAAAAGACTCTTCGCTCCACGCCGGTTGCAGTCGCGACGCCTGCGGATCGCACCTCGGCTTCCGTGAGCATCCCTTCCCCCGAGGTAGGTCTCTCCCTCCGACCGGAAATCAAGCCCGCCGCCGAGCCCTCCCAGTTCGACCAGGCTTCCCCGGTCGACCGCCGCGACGAGCGCTCGAACCTCCAGCTCTATCTCAACGAGATCCGCCAGACTCCCCTCCTCACCATCGCCGAGGAGATCCAGCTCGCGGCCCGCATCAAGAAGGGCGACAAGGCCGCCCGCGACCACATGATCAAGGCCAACCTGCGCCTCGTCGTGAAGATCGCCTACGACTATAACCAGATGGGCCTTCCGCTCATGGATCTCATCAGCGAGGGCAACCTCGGCCTCATCAAGGCCGTCGAGCGCTTCGACCCCGCCAAGGGCGGCAAGCTCTCCACCTACGCCGCGTGGTGGATCAAGCAGTCGATGAAGCGCGCCCTGGCCAACCAGTCCAAGACCATCCGCCTCCCCGTCCACCTCGTGGACAAAATCTCCCGCATGCGGAAGATGATCGCCAAGCTCACCGACGAGCTCGGCCGCGAGCCCGAGAACGAGGAGATCGCCGCGGAGTTGCAGATCCCGACCGCCAAGGTCGCCCTGCTGAAGACCGTCAGCGTCCGCCCGGCCTCCCTCGACGCCCCCGTCGGCGAGGACGACAGCTCCGCGACGCTCGGCGATCTCGTCGGCGACGAGGCCGCCGTCAGCCCCTACGAGGGCCTGGGCGACAAGAACCTCAAGGAGGACCTCAGCGCCATGGTCAATTCCCTCGACCCCCGCGAGGCCAGCATCATCAAGCTGCGCTTCGGCCTTGAGGGCCAGAAGGAGCTTACCCTCGAGGAGGTCGGCAAGAAGTTCAAGGTCACCCGCGAGCGTATCCGCCAACTCGAGTATCTCGCGCTCGCCAAGATCCGCCGACAGATGCAGAGCCATAACAAGATCCGCACCGCCGACGAGGTCGAGGAGGAGCGCCATGCCGAGGAGCGCGCCGAGGTCATCCGCGAGTTCGTTTCGAAGACCACGGCGGTTGCGCAATAATTCTAGCCACCTAAATCAAGGCGCCCATATCACCTGGGCGCTTTTTTAGTTTTCGGTTGAACCGTCCCCGGGCGGAGACATCGTTTCTGTCGTGTCCATCCCAGTGTCACCCAAAACGAAACCTTCGTCACCGGCCCGAATCACCTCGGCCAACAAGGTTTTCTGGGCACGCCCGGCCAATGCGGAGCTTGACCGTTCCGGCGATTGGCTGCTGAAGAATCTAACCACCACACGGGCCAGAGTTGCGACCCGTGCCGGCCCTGTTTGACACCGGCGCACTGGAGCTCCTCCGACGGCGCAGTCGCCGCGTGGAAACTCTTGCCCTGAAACTCTACCCGCCCGTGGTGTGCGCCCACGTGGTGAGCGAATACCTCTACGGCCAGTTGCATAACAAGGTCCCGGACCCGTCCCTCCTGGCCGCCCGGATCTTCCTGGCGCCTTTCGAGATGCTCATCCCCTCCGACCGCACACCTGATCTGTGCGCCATGCTGCGCGCCGGCCTGCACGCCAGAGACCTCACCGTTCCGGATCCGGTCTGCTGGATCGCCGCCCACGCCATGGAACAGGGACTGCCCGTCGTCACCACGGACCGCAACTTCCGCCTTCTCCCCGAACTGCAGGTACATCTCGTGACCGTGCCGAAGGAGTGAGGGGCGGACGGGCTCCGGGGTGCCACCCGGCCCGATCCGGCCAAGAAAAAAGGCGCCCCGCTTGCGCGGGACGCCTTTGAAGTGTTTCGACCGAAGGGAGCTTACTCCTTCTTGGAGGCCTCGTCGAAGATGTCGCCGAGGTTCGTCAGGTCGGAAGCGCCGGTGCTCTTCGCGAACTGGTCGTAGGTCGCCGTCTCCTGCGCCAATTGCTCGGCGGAGTAGTTGGCGGCCTTGATCGAGAGGCCGATGCGGCGCTGCTCGCGGTCGATCTTGATGACGCGGGCGGTGACTTCCTGGCCGGGCTTGAGCACGTCCTTGATCTTGTCCACGCGGTCTTCCTGGATCTGCGAGATGTGCACCAGGCCGTCGATGCCGTCCTTCAGTTCGATGAAGGCGCCGAAGGTCGTGACCTTGGAGATCACGCCCGGGACGACATCGCCGATGCGGAAGAAGGAGTCGATGTCGGTCCACGGATCCGTCGCGAGCTGCTTCATGCCGAGGCTGATGCGCTGCTGGTTCGGATCGACGTCGAGGACGATGGCGTCCACTTCGTCGCCCTTCTTGAGCATCTCGGACGGGTGGTTGATCTTGCGGGTCCAGGACATGTCGGAGACATGCACCATGCCGTCGATGCCTTCCTCGAGTTCGACGAAGGCGCCGTAGGTGGTCATGTTGCGGACCTTGCCGCGGACGCGGGCGCCCACCGGGTAGTTGTGGCGGACCATGTCCCACGGATTCGGCTCCAGCTGGCGGAGGCCGAGGGAGATCTTCTGCTCTTCCTTCTGGATGCCGAGCACGACCGCATCGAGCTCCTGGCCGACCTTGAGCAGCTCGGAGGGTTTGCTGATGCGCTTGGTCCAGGACATCTCGGTGATGTGGACGAGGCCCTCGACGCCCGGCTCGAGTTCGATGAACGCGCCGTAGGGGACGAGGTTGACGACCTTGCCGTGGATCTTGGAGCCGACCGGGAACTTGTGGTCGATGTTGTCCCAGGGATTGTTCTTGGTCTGCTTGAGACCGAGCGACACGCGCTCTTTCTCGCGGTTGATGTCGATGATCATCACTTCGATCTCCTCGCCCTGCTTCAGCAGCTCGGACGGGTGGCCGATGCGGCCCCAGCTCATGTCGGTGATGTGCAGCAGGCCGTCCATGCCGTCCAGGTCGATGAACGCGCCGAAATCGGTGATGTTCTTGACCACGCCCTTGCGGATCTGGCCGGGCTGCAACTTCTCGAGGAGGTCGCGGCGCTTGTTGATGCGCTGCTCTTCGATCAGCTCGCGGCGCGACAGGACGATGTTCTGGCGCTCGTGGTTGATCTTGAGGACCTTGAAATCGTAGGTCTGGCCGACATATTGATCCAGGTTCTTGGGGGGCTGGATGTCGATGTGCGAGGCGGGCAGGAAGGAGTCGACGCCGATCGAGACGATCAGGCCGCCCTTGACCTTGGCCTTGACGCGGCCGGGGATGATGGAGCCCTCCTGGCACTTAACGAGGATGTTCTCCCAGTTCTTCTTCTGTTGGGCCTGCTCATAGGAGAGGATGGGGTTGCCCTCCTTGTCCTCGAGCTTTTCGAGGATGACCTCGATGGTGGAGCCGATCTGGAGCTCGCCGAGGTCGGCGAATTCATTGGCGGAGATGACGCCTTCCGCTTTGCCGCCGATGTCGACGACGACTTCATTGGCGCGGATTTCGGTGATGACGCCCGAGACAATGGAGCCTTCCTTCAGCTTGTCGAAGGAGCTCTGGGCGAGCAGGTCTTGCATTAACGAACTCATATTAACTGTGTGTCGGAATGACGGCCGCTTACTTCGGGGCGGACGGCTTCCGGCGTGGATCCTTGCGGATCCGTTGGTTGAGGGTTGGACTGTCGGACAAACCGGTGGAAGTGTCGCGGCAACACCGGCTTGACTTAAGAACGCCGCAGAATGTCCAAAGTCCCTTATCCCCCCACCACCGGCAAGAGCAAAAATCAGTTTTTATCGGCCGGCTTGGTCGTCGCATTCTCATCCAGAAATTGCTGCAGCGTAGCGAAATAGAGTTGAAAGAAACCATGCTCCCGCATCGCCATCTGGCTGGTGCCGCCCATCCGCTCGCTCTGCACCTGCTCGGTCACCGTCAGTCCGACCTCGGTTTTGCCGGGGCCGGCGTCGTTCAGGTGCAGTTTCACCGACAGCTGGCGTGAGTCAGCAAAGGCCACGCTGGTATGGATGCGGCTCACCGCCTCGATGTCCCCGGCCTTGGACCGGGTCACCAGGAAATCCAGCCGCTTGAAGGCCTGCAACGCCGCCGTGTTCACCGCAAACTGGTCGCCATTGAACACCTGTACCTTGGGCGCCACCGGGCTGAAGCGGTCGGTCACCGATTCGCAACCGGTGAGCAGGACGGCGCAAAGGGTAATGAGCAGGTAGGCGCGCATGGGATTTAGACCGGCTGTTGCTGCGAGAGGCAGTGGAGCGTGCCGAGGCCCCAGATCAGGTGATAGCAGTCGACCGGGATGATCTCCCGGCCCGGGAAACAGCCGCCGAGGATCTCGCACACCTCGGCGTCGCGCTGTTTCTGCCGGAATTGCGGCACCAGCACGGCGCCGTTGATGATAAGGAAATTCGCGTAGCTCGCCGGCACCTGCTGGCCGCGGAAACCAAACGGCTTCGGCATCGGCAGCTTCACGAGGTCGAACTTCTTGCCCGCCGGCGTGCGGAAGCCCTTCAGCCGCTCCAGGTTTTCCTCGAGCCGCTTGTGGTTGGGGTCGCGCCGGTTCGACTCCACCACGGTCACGAAACCGTCGGGCTTGTAGAAGCGCGTGATGTCGTCGATGTGGCCGTCGGTGTCGTCGCCGACGATCCCCTCGCCCACCCACAGCACCTTGGTCACGCCGAGGTAGTCCTGCAGGTTGCGCTCGATCTCCTCGCGGAAAAGGTGCGGGTTGCGGTTCTTGTTGAGCAGGCACTGCTCGCTCGTGAGCAGCAGGCCCTGCCCGTTCACCTCGATCGAGCCGCCCTCGAGCACCATGTCGTTCTCGAAGCGGCGCAGGCCGAGCTTCGCCGCGATGCTTGGCGGGATCTTGTTGTCGAGGTCGAAGGGCGGGTATTTGCCGCCCCAGGCATTGTGCACCCAGTCGGTCACAGCGACCTCGCCGGACTTCGCATTCTTCACAAAGATCGGGCCGTGGTCGCGGCACCAGGCGTCGTTCGTGGGGTGGTTGTAGAAGGTGACCCGCGTCATGTCGGCGCCGGCCTGCTCGCATCGGCGCTTCGCCCGCGGCTGCAGCGCAGCGGCGCAGTTGATGCGCACCGGCTCAAACCGGCTGATCTGGGCCACGATCCCGGCGAACACACCGGGGATCGGCCGGAACTGGCCGGGCCAGGTCGCGAGGTTGTGCGGCCACGACAGCCAGAGGGCGGCCTGGGGCTCCCATTCGGCCGGCATGCGGAAGCCGAGTGCGGCGGGCGTGTGTTTGAAAGATTTCTGGGACATGTGGGAGGGGCCGTTGCCCTCAACCGCCTTGGGGAATAGAGCAGGCGCTTGAGGGCAAGCGCCCCTACCTCAATCGATATACCTTTTCGTGATGTCGCCGTAGGCGTCGATGCGCCGGTCGCGCAGGAACGGCCAGTGCGTGCGGGTGACGTCCACCTTGCCGAGGTCGATCGGCACGAGGAGGATCTCCTCCTTGTTCACGCTGGCCTTGGCGAGGATCTGCCCGCTCGTGCCCGCCACAAAGCTCTGGCCCCAGAACTCGAGGCCGTCGCCGCCGATCGGCTGCTCCCGACCGATGCGGTTGACGGCCGCCACGAAGCAGCCGTTGGCCACGGCGTGTGAACGCTGGATCGTTTCCCACGCGCCGTGCTGATTGGAGCCGAATTCCTTCTTCTCACTGGGGTGCCAGCCGATCGCCGTCGGGTAGAACAAAATCTCCGCCCCCTGCAGCGCCGTGAGCCGCGCGCCCTCGGGATACCATTGGTCCCAGCAGATGAGGACGCCGATCTTGCCATACTTCGTCTGCCAGGCTTTGAAGCCGGTGTCGCCCGGGGTGAAATAGAATTTCTCGTAGAACAACGGGTCATCCGGGATGTGCATCTTCCGGTAGATCCCGAGCAGCTTGCCGTCGGCGTCAATGATGACCGCCGTGTTGTGGTAAAGGCCGCCGGCCCGCTTCTCGAAGAGCGAGGCGATGATCACGACCTTGTATTTCTTGGCCAGCTTCTGGAAGGCCGCGGTGCTCGGGCCGGGAATGCTCTCCGCCAGCTGGAAATAGTCGTGGTTCTCGCTTTGGCAGAAATACTGCGAGCGGAAGAGTTCCTGCGTGCAGATGATCTTGGCCCCCTTCTTCGCGGCTTGCTCGGCCAGCGTGAGGGTTTTCTTGAGATTTTCCGCCGGCGACGCGCCGCAGGCGTGTTGAAGCAGCCCTAAAGTGACTTTCATCAGCCACGAGCGAACGCCTCCGGGCCGGAATGACAAGAACTCTCTAGGCTGCAACTGCCTGCAACAAGGCTTTGACAAGCCGGCGCTTAATTGTAAAAGGAACCTCGACACCCCTCTGTCCCCTTAACATGTGCGCCGAACCCCGCCCCCTGATTGTAGTCGTCGAAGATGAGGATGAGCTGTCTCACCTGATCTGCCAGCACCTCGAGGAAGCCGGTATGAACTACCAGGCTTACAACCGCATCGCCCCGGCGTTCCGGTTCCTCCAGCACAATTTCGCCAACCTGGCCCTCCTGGACGTGAACATGCCGGACGGCTCCGGTTTTGACCTGCTAAAGCAGCTCAAGGAAAATGACATCAGCACGCCGACCATCTTCCTCACCGCCAACTCGCTGGACGAGGACAAGATCAAGGGCCTCAACCTGGGCGGCGATGACTACATCACGAAGCCCTTCAGCTACACCGAGCTTATCGCACGCATCAACGCCGTCCTCCGCCGTGCCGAGGGCAAGACCGACTTCAACGTCACGAAGAACGTCCGCACCACGGACGGCCCGTTCGAGTTCCTCGGCACCAAGATCCATCCCGACCGCCTCGAGATCGAGTTCCCCAACGGCGTCATCCACAAGACCGGCCGCAAGGAGCTCGGTATCCTCGCCTACCTGCACAGCCACGCCGGGGTCGTCATCACCCGCAAGGAACTGATCCATTCCGTCTGGGGCATCCACGCCGACATCCGCAGCCGCTCGCTCGACCAATATATCGTCAAGGTGCGCGCCGCCTTCGCGAAGAACGGCCTCTCGCTCGACTGCTTCAAGACCGTCCACGGCATCGGCTACATCTTCGAGCCGCCGGCGAAGTGACGGCGCACTTGGAGGCGGGACCATCGGTCCCGCCGGGATGCTACGCCAGCTCGCAGACCTCCAGCACGCGCTTGAGCGCCGCCTCCAGATGGTCGCGCCGCTTGTAGGCGCCGATCATCTTGGATTTGCCCTCCTCGAGCCGGTTCAGGAGTGTGGTCATCAGCTCCGGGTCGTAGGCCTTCATGACCATGTCGATGGCCTTCTCCCGGCCGACCCGGGCGATGATATCTTTCATGGCGGCTTTCTTGTCCATGAAGGATCCTTTGCCTGCGATGCTTTTTCTTTCGGTCCGGTTGGCAAGTTTAGAACAGCTCCTGCTGCGCTGAATATCTTGCTCTGGCCTCCGTCAGGCTCGCCCTCATCTCGAGTTTTTCCAGCAGCGCAAACAAGGCTCCGGCCTGCGGCTCGCCCGGCGGCACAGACGGCAGCGGCGACTCGGACGGCAGCGTCGTCAGCTTGAGGTTCATCCGCAGCTTGTCGGCCTCCTTCGCCACCACTTCCCGGAAACGTTCGGGCTTCAGCTCCGCCGCATGCGCGATGATGCCCTCCAGGGTCTGGAATTCCCCGAACCACTTCACCGCCGTCTTTGGGCCGACGCCGCTGATGCCGGGGATGTTGTCCGAGGTGTCGCCGATCAGTGCCAGATACTCGGCGATCTGCGCCGGGGGCACGCCGAACTTCTCCACCACCCCGGCCGGGTCGAGCACGCGCCAGCCGAGTTTCGGGTTGGCGGTCGGCGGCGGCAGCAAGATCTTGATCCTTTCGTCCACGCACTGGGCAAAATCCTTGTCGGCGCTCACGATGAGCACGTCGTGCCCGTCCTTCGCCAGCCGCCGGGCCTGGGCGGCGAGCAGGTCGTCCGACTCGACGCCGTCCAGTTCCACGCCGACGAGGCCCATCGCCCGCGTCAGCTCCTTGATGACGGGAATCTGCTGCTCCAGCGGTTCGGGGGTCTCCTTGCGCTGCGCCTTGTATTCCGGATGCAGCGCGAGCCGGTCCTGCGAGCCGCCGAGGTCGAAGAACACCAGCATGGCGTCGGGCTTCTCCTGGTCCTGCAGCCGCCACATGGTCTTCACCCAGCCGTGCAACGCTCCAGTGGGGAAGCCATCCGCGCGGGTCAGCTCGGGCATCCCGTAGAACGCCCGGAACGCCATGTTAAAGCCATCAACCAGCAGCCATTTCGCCATCGCGCGACGCAAACCGCAAACCCCCGGCGCGTAAATGCAAATTCCTCGTTGGCCCGCTCCGCCTACTTCTTCCGCGGCGCCAGGCCCGCCGGGGTCACAATCGTGGGGTTCTGGTACAACGTGCCGGGCGTCACGCCGGACACGGTCTGCTTCTTGAGCGACCCGCCGGGACTCACGAGGTTGGCCGTGACGAAGATCAGCAGGTTCCGCTTCGTCGAGCTCTCGCCTTGACTGCGGAACAACCGGCCCACGACCGGCAGGCTGCCGAGCACGGGCACCTTGTCGCTCACCTTCTTTACGTCCTCGCGGGTCAGCCCGCCCATCACGAGCGTGGCGCCGTCCCAGATCGTCACCTTGGTCGTCACCTCGCGCACCGCGAAGATCGGCTGGTAGAAACCGGGCGGCACCGTGACCGTCGTCCCGCCGGAGATGGCGACGCTCGGGCCGCCGTATTCGACGAAGCCCTCGAACTCGGTAACCTTGGGATTCAGGTCGAGGCTCACGCTGTGGTCGTCTTCCTCGACGGTCGGGGTCACCTTGAGCTCCACGCCGACGTTGCGCGTCGTGAACTCCTGCGGCGTGCCTGACGTGATCGACACGCCGGCCGAGCCGCCGCCCGACACGCTGCCCGTGCCGACCTGCGACTGGATCTGGCCGTAACTCTGCGGATAGCGCAGCTCCTGCGCCACGGTGATGGTCGCCGGGTTGCCCGAAAGCACCGTGAGCTTGGGCGCGCTCAACAACTCCGTGCCGCTCTTCTGCGAAAGCGCCCGGATCACCGCCTGGACATCAAACTCACCTACTATGCCCGAGATGTTGGCCAGCGGCCCGGCCGCCGCCCCCAGCAGCACCCCGCCGGGAATGCTCGGGGCCGGGGTCGGGATGTTGAGTCCGCTGTCGGACTGGCCGGTGCCGGAGATGGAAATCTGCTGCGAACTTGTCGCATTGCGGAAGGCATCGGCCAGCGTGCGGTTGCCGCCATTGCCCGTGGTGTAGGTGGCCTGCGCGGCGTTGCGCTGCGTGGCCTTGGTCGCGAGGTTCCACTGGACCCCCAGCTCCTCCAGCGCGCCCTGCTGCACCTCCATGAACTTAGCCTCGATCTCGACCTGTCGCACCTCTTTGTAGCGGTTCAGGATGTTCCGGATGCGCTCCAGATTGCGCGGGGTCTGCGTCGCGATGAGCTGCGAGCCGTCGAAGGCCAACGTACTGCCGGTCACCCCCTCGAAGCTGACGCCGGCCAGTTGCAGGAAGTTCCGGATCGCCTGCCCCTCGCTCTCGCCACTCGCCGGCGGCGCGGGCAGCGGGGTCCCGGTCAACGGATCGATCCCGCCGGCCGGCGCCGATCCCCTCCCTGTCAGGCGCAGCACGGTCGAGCGCGACACCGGAAAGAACGCCGTCTCCATGGTCGACTGCTCGCCGCCGGGGCGCACGACGACCGCGTCGGCCTGCACCTCATACTGGTAGCCGACTGCAGCCGTGATGAAATCGAGCACGCGTTTGAGCGGCAGGTTGCGCAGCGTGATGCTCACGACCGGGTTGGTATTGCCCGGGTCGAGGAGGACGAGGTTCACGCCCTTGGGGCTGCCCCCGGTGCGGTCGAATTCCTCCGAGATGACACTGAGGGTGTTGACCACCCGGTTCAGCTCCATGCCGCTGAAGTTCACGCTCGGCAGCACGATCGAGTTGAGCTTTTCCAGCAGCGGCGACGGCCCGCTGGCCGCAGCCTCGCCGGCGGGTTTCGGCTCGCTCAGGCTGGGCCGCTCCCAGGCCTGGTCGACCTCGCTCAACATCTGGCTGCTGGAGCGCGTCCGCGCAGAGCTTGCCGCGGTCTCGCCGGCGATGCGTTTCAGGAAATAGCGGGCATCGGTATTACCGGGATCCTGCGCCTCGGCCTGCCGGAAGGTCTCGGCCGCCGCGACGGATTCGCCGGCCAGATACTGACCGCGGCCGCGGGCCACCAGGGTGGCCGGATCGTCGGCCACCGCCGGAGGTGACGGTGCGGCCGGCTCCGCCGTCGGAGCGGGTGCCGGGGAAGGCAGCAGATAATTCTTCCGCGCTGCCACGATCTCCGCTTTGGCGAGGTCAAGTTCGGCCACGGCGCCCTGCGTCAGGTTATTCGCCGGCAACGTGCCGTGCGCCCGGTCGATCACCTCGAGCGCGACCGAATATTGGTTCTGCCGGGCCAGGGCCCGGGCTTCCTTGACGGCGATGCCCGCCGCCTCCACCAGCCGGCTCAGGCGCTCCTCCTCAGCGCGGGCCATCTGGTCGGCCTCGGCCAGTGTGCCGGTAACCGTCGCCGCCGGGGTTAAGGTGCCGCCCGCCACGCTGACTGTTTTCTGCGTCATCCTGTCCAGACTGGTGAGCAGGCGTTTCACCGTCTCATCGTTCGGACTCAGCGCGAGCAGTTCCTCAAGGTTGCGGCGGGCCGTCGCGACGTCGCCCGTGTCACGGGCATGCAGGGCCGCTGATAACAGGCGGATTTTGCTGGCGGCCGCATCCGGCGCGGCCGGGGCGCCGGCCTGCCCGCGCAACCAGACGAGACCGACGAAGACCAGCAGACTGACGCAGTGACGAAGGAGGCGGTTCATGTAGGGAAAATCAGTGGCCGGGCGGAACGGGGCCCGTTGCGGAACTGGCCGTCGGTTCGCCGGGGCTGCTGCCCGGGCGGACCGGCTGGAGGCGACGCGTTTCCGGCAAGGAGAGCCCCTCGGCCTGCCGGACCACGACAACTTGCGGGGGATCGGCCTGGATATGCTGGATGCGATAGCTGGCTCCGCCCTGCGCGATCAACTCCTCTGCCTTGAGGGTTTGTGGCTGGTTGCCAGGCGACCACCGCAACCCGGCCTGGGCTGGGCCGGTGAGTTTCCGTCTGCTGTCGAGCACGACTTCGGCGCCGGTTTTCTCGTCCTCCAGCACGGCGAATCCGGCCACCTCGTAAACCGGCCATGTGTCGCCGTGGGCGACCGCGACTTTCCTCACCTCGAAATGCTGCAGCGTGAGCCCGTGCTGCGCGAAACGGTGGCCGCGACGCGCCAGCAGGGTCTCCGGCTGGCCGGCGCTGCGGAAAGCCACCAGGTAGTCGCCTGGTTCGCCGAGGTAGCCCGCCAGTTGGAGCGGGAAAGGTTCAGTTTTCACGCCGAGCAGTTCCAACTCGAAAGGCCTTTCCTCGCCGGCACGGCTCGCCGCGGGCGCCGGCGCGGACGTTTCGGCCGCGCGTGGCGCCTCTTCGCGCCGGATGACAGGGGCGGTGCGCCCGGTCTCAGCCGCAGGAGGGCGATAATCCACGAGTGGCCCCAAGGCCGCCGCCACCACCAGCGCGGCTGCGGCCAGCCAGAGTCGGCGGCGGCGGTTCGCCTGCTGCCGCAGCGAAGGCGGCAGCAGATTCAGCACCGTTTGCCGCGGTAGCAGCTGCGTCGCCGCGGCCCCGGCGAGGTCAGCGAGCGTCAGGGCGTGCCCGGCCGCGTCGTTGCCCGCCAGGCCGCGGCCGATCTCGATGCGCCCCGACAAATCAAGGTAGTCGACCGGTATCTTGAGCTTTGCCGCCAGCGCCTCGCCCATCCCGCTCAACCGGGCCCCGCCGCCCGCCAGGCAAACCCGGACGGGATTTTCCAGGCTGCCCTGGCGCCGGAAATGCAGCACCGACCGCGTGATCTCCTGCGCCAGCCGGGTGGCGATGACTTCCAAGGCGACGGGATCCTGCTGCTCCGCCGTTTTCCACACGATGTTCCTTGTGCCCAAGGCCAAGGATCGCACCGCGAACCGTTGAGCCGTCACCTGCAACAGTGTGGTAGACCGGGATCCGAGGTTGAGCACCAGCGTCGGTTCCACAGGTGCGGTGTGCGCCAGACGGAACGCCGCCAATGTCGCGAGGGATGAAGGCAGGATCAGCTGCGGCGCAAAGCCGGCCGTCCGCACGGCAGCGCAAAGCGCCACGATGGCCTCGAGCTTGGCCGCCGCCAGCAGCATCTCCAGTTCATGTTCGTGCCCGGCAGCGACAACCGTGTCCCACACCACTTCGGTGGGCGCGTAGGGGATGCTCTGCTCGGCCTCAAAGCGCAGGATCTGCTCGCGCTTGGCGGGTTCGACCCGCGGCGTCTTGATGAGCTTGGTCAACGTCAGGTGCGGCGGCAGCACCAGCACGACGGGACCTCCGATGCCCGTCCGGTTTCGCAACCGGGCCAGCGCCGCCCGGGTTTGCTCCAGCCACTCGGCCTCTCCGCCGGATTGCCCGGGAAATATCTCCATCGCAAAGTTTTCCAGCCGCAGGCGGTCGTGGGCCCGGCGGAACACCCCCAGCGCCGTCCGGCTGGAGCCAAGGTCCACTATCACTGTCTTGCGCGAAAACACGGGCATGAGTATCGGGGGCCCGTGCGGCGAACCTAGCCATCCCGTGGAACGGCTTCCGGATCATAAAGCACCTAAACTGAGGCGGCGTTTTGCGCCCGCTCCCGGCCTACACCGTCGCCGGCGCGTCCTGCCGCCAGCGGCGGTAGGCGGAAAAATCCGTCTGCGTGCGGTCGTAGATCTCGCGGCGACGGGCATACTCCGCGTAGTCGGTCACGCGTTCCGGCGTCCGCTTGCTGGCGACCAGGAAGTCGGCCTCTGGCGGATAACAGGCGACGCTCACCTTCTCATAAAACGCCTCGTCGGCCCGGCCGGCCTGGTTCAGCACCGCCGGCTCGAGGCCGACGTTGCTCGGGGTCTCGGCGGACTGGAAGCGCAGGTCGATACTCCAACGGATGTGGTCGGAGGTGTTCGGCGTCGAGCAGTGGGGCGTGCGGTTGGTCATGAAGACCACGCCGCCCCGCGGGCAGGCGGCCGTGATCGCCTTGTGCGGGTCGTCGGGCAGGTCCTCATCCTTGATGACGAGGAAGCCGGCGTTGCCGCCGGTGTGGTGCTTCGCGACCTTGCCGCGGTGCACCCGCGGCAGGATCTGCATGCAGCCATTTTCCACCGTGGCGTTAACGAGCGGCACCCAGCACGTGATGATGAGTTGCGTGTCGCAATGCTCCGCGAAATAACCGCTGTCCTGGTGCCACGGCACAATGCCCCGGCCGGAATTCGGCAGCTTGGGCCGGATGCGATACACGGAGGAGGCCACGATCTCGTCGGTCGCAAGCAGCGCACCGACCTTCGCGAGCAGCTTCGGGTGGGCGATGACCTCGAACAGCTCGCGGGCGTGGAAACCGCCGCCGCGCAGGCCCTCGAGATGGCGGATGATCGCCTCGCCGTTTTCCTTCGAGTCCTGCTGGATCGCCGCCAAGCGCTGGTCGAAAGCCAGGTCCTCGTGGAGATTCGTCAGCTTGCCATCGCGCTTCAGCTCGGCGGCCTTCTTCGCGATCTCGCGGTGCAGCGCCTCCCGCACGGGCTCGAGATCGGTGGGGTCGAATACATCGGGGACGATCAGGTAACCCTCCTCCTTGAAGAAAGCAGATTGTTCAGCGGACAACGGCCGGGGTGAGCTCATGGGGGGATTCGGAAGAATTATTTGGCGCGGCGCAACCGCCGAGGCGATGAATATTCAGCGCGCCAAGCTTGAGTCCCGCGCGGAAGTTTCGTGAGGTCATCGCATGAGTCTGCGCGCCACGGCACCCCTCTCCCCCTTCACCTGGCCGGCGGTGCTCGTCGAGCCGTCGACTAAGCAGCGTCCGCGCAACGTTGACCTGATGAACGACTGGCAATACGTGGAGCGCTGCATCCACCGCCTGCTCGCCGCGTGGGGGCGCGATCTGCCCGAGTGGGAAAACAAGAGCGCGCTGCATCGCCACATCTGGGACCAGGCCGAGTGCGTCCGCCGCCTGCGCGAGCGCATCGAGCAGTTCCCCGGCGGCAAAGCCGACGCCCCGGTCTCCGCCCGCCTCGAGCATCTCGCCAACGCCGTGCTGCTCGCCCCTGCCCTCCAGGACGCCATCGACGGCATCTACGAACTCCTGCTCAAGACCCTCGTCGGTGCCTACGGCGAATATATCGGCCTCGTCCACCCGATCCACGATGCCCCGACCATCGCGTTGCTCCATGAGATCAACCAGATCAAGAGCCAGCAGTGGCTCTGGTATCGCGACTACCGCCGCCGCGTGCCGCACACGACCGACGCCCCCTACCGCGCCCGCGTCACCGCCCTGCTGGAGGACTGCGGACAGTTTCGCATCCCGCTGCCCGTCGCACCCGGCGCCGAGGCGCAGCCCGCCGGCGTGGCCACGAACTTCCGCCTGAGCAAATTCAGCGCCCGCCACGTGCCCATCCGGCCGCGTCAGCCGTTTATGGATTACGTGCGCGCCGACTTCGCCACCAACCTCGAGGCGCGCCGTCTCTTCTGGGCCTTTGGCTATATGCTCGAGAAGAATCTGCCCGACGACCAGCTTGCCTGGCTCTACTGGGGTCACTACATGCCGTGGGCGTGGCAGCATATCATCTCCCGTCACCTGTGGGACGAGTCCCGCCACGGTGACTCCGGCTACTCGCGCCTGCGCGACTTTGGCCTCAGCCTCGAGGAGGTCGGTTTCTCGGGCTACGATCAGCTGATGCGCGACACCGAGCTCAAGGAACAAGCCGCCGAACGGGGCCTTACGCTCGACGAGGCCTATGCCCGCCAGCAGGAGCTGCTCGCCCCGCTCAAAGCCGAGCCGCTGACCAAGGCGCAGATTTACGAGAACGTGTTCATGATCGGCCTCGTCGCCGAGACCGGCCACTTCGTCGTGAAGAACGAGGGCTACGTGGACTTTAAGGAGGGCCAGGACCTGCAGTCGGCCGAGATGATGCTCTTCGACATCATTGACGAGACAGCCCACGTCCAATACGCGCACCAGTGGCTGCCGCTGCTCGCCGAGTTCGCCGGCGTGGACAACACCGGTTACCGCGAGCGCGGCGTGAAGATCCGCGAGGAGTCGCAGGCCCGCGCCATCGCGCTGGCCCAGGAGCTCGACCGCCAGCTGCCGCGCACCCCCGGTGACCCGTGCTTCGATTTCTACCAGGACCTGCTCGCGCGGATCCGCGCGTCCTGCCCGCTCACGAACGCCGCCACCTGCCCGCCCCGCTCGCCGAAACCGATGTGAGTGCGCTGGGCGGTTGAGGTGGAGCCCGGCCTCCGGACGGGTTGATTGGAGTGCCCAGCTCCAGCCGTCGCCCAGCCTATGGCTGGCAGGCCAGTTGGGCCGCAGCTCATCTGGAGGGTTGGCCTGCCGACCAACCGCGACCCGTCAGGAGACCGGCCCTCCCACTCAGGTTTCAGGTCTCGAATTTCAGGTTTCGGTTTTTACGCCCGCGCCCAAGCACGGCCGAGCTCGTGGCGCAGGATGACGGCATCCGGCCACGCCGGCGGCAGCCCGGAAATGTTGTAGCCCGCGCCGCCGGGCGCATACGGCCCAAGCTCCGGGCACGCGAACATGGTCTTGTTCTTGTTTCCGCGGCCTTTCTTCCAGAGGCGCATCAGCGCCTCGACGAACCCGAGGTAACTCTTCACCTCGGGCGACAGCGCGCCCTTGTAGGTGACCGGCACCTGGCAATGGTGGCCGTTGAACGGCCGGAAATGCACCTGCTCGCTGTGCTGCACGAGCTCCGGGTGGTCGAGCAGGCGCTCGATGTAGTTGTCGGGATTGAGATGCTTGACGCTCGCGAGGTGCGAGAAATCGAAGTTCATCTTGATGAGCCGGCCCGTGGCGCGGTGGTAGCGGTCGGCGATTTCATAGGTCTTCTCGGGCGTCTCGGTGCAGGTGTCACGGTGCACCTCAAGCGAGACGACCACCCCGCCGATCTTCTCAGCGGCGCGCTCCAGCTGGATCCAGTGTTTGGTCGCCAGTGCGGGCGGCGTGTCGTGGTCGTCGAGCTGCACGTTGATGTGCACCGCCCCGCCCTCCTTCTGCCCGCGGATCAGCCGCGGGAAGTCGGCGGGATTCTGCGACGAGATAAAACCGAGGAGATGCCGCAGGTTGTATTTCTCCGCGAGCCGGCGGTGCTCGGGCGTCAGGGCCGTCGTGATGCCGTCGAAGCCGGCGGCGGCCGCGGCCTTGATTTTCTTTTCCAACGACCACTCGGTGGCGGCAGAGGGATGGCGGACGAGGGACCAGAGGTTGGCGATGTGGGCGATATGGGGCATGGCGGGTTTTATACGGAAGCCAGGAAGCCGTAAACCTGGAATCCAGCTGGTTGGATTTCTGGTTTCATGGCTTTTGAATCATTGCAGTTTGGGGCGCGAGAATTGCGCCGCCTCCAAGGATTTGTTTGCCCGACCTGACGCAAAGGTCACGCTCATTTGCCACATGGCCTCCGTCCTGCCCTACAAGATCAGTGTCCTCGTTTTCATTGAAAACGCCGCCGGCGAACAATTGCTCCTCCTGCGGGCCAAGCAGCCCAATCTCGGTGTCTGGACCCCCATCGGCGGCAAGCTCGAGATGACCACCGGCGAGTCGCCCTTCGAGTGCGCGGTGCGCGAGACTGCGGAGGAGACAGGCCTCGTCGTCACGCCGGATCAACTCCACCTCTTCGCCATGATCGCGGAAAAGGCCTATCAGGGTGACACGCACTGGCTGATGTTTCTGTTCCGCTGCAAGCAGCCCATCACCGCGCTGCCGCCCGACATCGCGGAAGGGAAGTTCGCCTTCTTCTCCCGCGAGCAGATCAAGACCCTGCCGATCCCCGAAACCGACAAAGCCGCGCTCTGGCCAATCTTTGATCCATATCGCGACAGCTTCGTCGCCCTGAAGGCCGACTGTGCCCGCTCGCCCATCCAGATCACCGTCGAGCAGATCACAGTCGGAAAAACCCGACAGTTTCCAGCCAGGCTGGCTTGAGGTGGAACCCGGCCTCCGGACGGGTTGATTGGAGTGCCCAGTTCCAGCCGTCGCCAAGCCTATGGCTGGCAGGCCAGCTGGGCCGCAGCTCATCTGGAGGGTTGGCCTCCCGGCCAACCGCGGCCGGTCAGGAGACCGGCCCTCCAACTCAGTTGTCAGGTCTCTCGGCTAACTTTTCCCTTGTGTTCACCCGCGCCGCCCTAAGAACAAACTTCTGCGTCCGGATATTGCTTCAAACTCAAACCATTTCCCTGTGACCAAGAAACCCGCTCCCTCCAAAAAGCCCGAAGTCGCTGGCTATAATGCACGGCAGGCCCCCATCAACGCCAAGCTCGGCCAGGACGAGCTGATCGCTCTCTACCGCGACATGGTGCGCATCCGCCGCTTCGAGGAGCGCTGTCTGCGCAGCTACCAGCAGGGCAAGATCGGCGGTTTCCTCCATCTCTATATTGGCCAGGAGTCCATCGCCGTCGGCGTCGTCTCCGTCATGGGCAAGAACGACCACATCATCACCGCCTACCGCGACCACGGCCATGCGCTCGCCGTCGGCATGGGCATGAACGAGATGATGGCCGAGAACTACGGCAAATACACCGGCTGCTCCAAGGGCAAGGGCGGCTCGATGCACTACTTCGATCCCTCGCGCAATTTCTGGGGTGGCCACGGCATCGTCGGCGGCCAGATCCCGCTCGGCACCGGCCTCGCCTATGCCCTCAAATACAAGGGCCTCAAGGGCTGCGCCCTCGCCTTCATGGGCGACGGTGCCGTCAACCAGGGCGCCGTCCACGAATCCTACAACCTCGCGGCCCTCTGGTCGCTGCCCGTCATCTTCGTCATCGAGAACAACGGCTACTCGATGGGCACCTCGCAGGAACGTTCCTCCGCCGGCCCGAGCCTCGCCCAGCGCGCCGAGGGCTACGGCATGAACTGGGACATCATCGAAAATGGCCACGACGTCCTCGAGGTCCGTGACAAGGTCGCCGCCGCCATCAAGCTCGCGCACGATAAGTCCCTGCCCTCCGTCCTCGAGATCCGCACCTGTCGCTACCGCGGCCACTCGGTCGCCGACCCGGACACCACCTACCGCGACAAGAAGGAGATCGAGGAATACAAGGCCACCAAGGACCCGCTCATGGTGTTCCAGCACCAGCTCCTCGCGGAGAAGACGCTCACCGACGAAGTCATCGCCAAGATCGACGAGGCCGCCCGCGCCGAGGCCGAGACCTCCGCGCAGTTCGCCGAGGCGAGCCCCTTCCCCACCTTCGAGGACATCCAGAAGGACGTCTATTGGGAGGCCGACAATCCCGCCGACCGCAAGTCCCAGGGCACCCTCTTCTTCAACTAAGAGTCCGGCGCTCAACTCTCAGCTCTCAACTCTCAACTTTTAAGAAAATGCCCGTCATCACCTACCGCGAAGCCCTCCGGCACGCCATGTCCGAGGAAATCGAACGCGACCCGAATGTCGTCCTCATGGGCGAGGAAGTCGCCCAGTTCAACGGCGCCTACAAGATCTCCGATGGCATGCTGGCCAAATACGGCCCCAAGCGCATCGTCGACACCCCGATCTCCGAGGCCGGCTTCATCGGCCTGGGCGTCGGCGCCGCCATGCTCGGCCTGCGCCCCGTCATGGAGCTGATGTTCTTCAGCTTCTACTCCGTCGCCTTCGACCAGATCTTCAACAACGCGGCCAACATCCGCTACATGTCCGGCGGCCTCATCAACTGCCCGATCGTCATCCGTGGCCCCGCCAACGGTGGCACCAACGTCGGCGCCACCCACTCGCACACCCCCGAGTCCATCGCCGCCTACCACCCGGGCATCAAGGTCGTCGTCCCCTCCAACGCCTACGACGCCAAGGGCCTCATGAAGTCCGCCATCCGGGACAACGACCCTGTCATGTTCCTGGAAAACACCATTCTCTACGGCGAGTCCATGGAGGTCCCCGACGGCGAATACCTCGTGCCGCTTGGCCAGGCCAGCATCCTCCGCGAGGGCAAGGATCTCTCCATCATCGGCCACGGCCGCGCCATCCAGATGGCCCTCAAGGCCGCCGACCTCCTCAAGGAGAAACACAACATCTCCGCCGAGGTCATCGACCTCCGCTCCATCCGCCCGCTCGACGAGGAGACGATCCTGAACTCCGTCAAGAAGACCAACCGCGCCCTCTACGTCGAGGAGTCCAAGCCCTTCTGCTCGGTTGGCGCGATGGTCGCCGCCATCATCTCGGACAAGGCCTTCGATTACCTCGATGCTCCGGTCAAGCGCCTCAACTCGATCGATGCTCCCGCCATCTACAGCATGCCGCTCGAGAAGCTCCAGCTCCCCAATGTCGACCGCATCTATCAAGCCGCGCTCGAAACGCTGAAATAATCGTTCTCGTTCTCTTACTCTTTCTTATTCTCATCCTGCAAAACCCGAGAGAACGATTAGGATTATGAGAAAGAGAACGATTTCCCCGGACCCAGAACCTAAAACCTAGAACCTTTTCCTCCTCCATGCCCGACATCATTGAAATGCCCAAGCTCAGCGACACCATGACGGTGGGCACGCTGGTCAAGTGGCTCCGCCAGGAAGGTGACGCCGTCAAGGCCGGCGACATCCTCGCCGAGGTCGAGACCGACAAGGCGACGATGGAGCTCGAGTCCTTCTTCAACGGCACGCTGATCAAGATCTACACGCCGGCCGGCGCCCAGGTCGCCATCGGCGCCCCCCTCTGCGCCGTCGGCAAGGCCGGCGAAGCCGCCCCCGACCTCGGCGGCGCGACCCCCGCGCCGGCTCCGGCCCCTGCCGCTGCTCCGGACCCTTTGCCGGAAGTTGCGAAGCAGACTTCCGGACAAACACCGGGCGGCCAGCAGTCCGCAACGGTGCAGAATTCCTCGCCGGTGGCCCCTGCTCCGGCGGCCTCTGCTCCGGCCCCTCAGGTTTCCTCGTCCGCCGTAGGCCAGGCGAAGGCGGAAGCTTTCAGCTCTCAGGTTTCTGATGCGCGTCTGCGCATCTCCCCCCTCGCGAAGAAGATCGCCGCAAACGAGAAGATCGACGCCTCGCGCCTGACCGGCTCCGGCCCGCACGGCCGCATCGTCAAGGCCGACGTCCTCGCCGCGGTCGCCAATCCGGCGCTGCTCAAGTCTGCTTCCAGTTCGGCTTCCGCCCCTTCAGGTCTCAGGTCTCAGGTCTCAGGTTTCTCAGGATCGGGCAGCCCGATCCAGCAGGACCGCGCCGTCCCCGTCTCCACCATGCGCGCCGTCATCGCCAAGCGCATGGTCGAGTCCACGACGACCATCCCCTACATCTACCTCGACATCGAGATCGACGCCGAGCCGCTGCTGGCCATCCGCGCCCAGCTGAACACCGGGCTCGAGAAGGACGGCGTGAAACTTTCCGTGAACGACTTCGTGCTCAAAGCCTGCGCCGAGGCCCTGCGCCGCGTGCCGGCCGTCAACAGTTCCTGGGAAGGCAACCAGATCCGCTACCACGGCGCCGCGCATGTCGCCTTCGCCGTGGCCCTCGAGGACGGGCTCATCACGCCGGTCGTCCGCGACTGCCACCTCAAGAGCATCTTCCAGATCAGCACCGAGGCCAAGGCCCTTGGCAAAAAGGCCAAGGACAAGAAGCTCGCCCCGAACGAATACACGGGCGGCACTTTCTGCGTCTCCAACCTCGGCATGATGGGCATCCCGAAGTTTACCGCCATCATCAACCCGCCCAATTCCGCCATCCTCGCCGTCGGCACCACGGTCGCCAAACCCGTCGTGAAAAACGGCCAGATCGTGGCCGGCCAGACGATGACCGTGACCCTGAGCGCCGACCACCGCGTCTTCGACGGCGCCGTCGGCGCCCAATATCTCGGCGCCTTCAAGGACCTGCTGGAAAAGCCGGCCCTGCTGTTGGTGTGATGGAGGGCCCGCGTCCCTGCGGGCTGTTTTCTTCGAAAGCGCGCTTACTCAAGCGCCTTTTTTTGGTCACTTCTCCCGCGCCCCCGACGAAAATCAGACAGCGGGTGTAGCCGGGGGGGCGCTGACCCGGTTTGCGAAAAATGCCCAAGCCCCGGGGTCAGCGACCCCAGCTACAGTGCGTCCCTCTCAGGGATTTCCCTAGGCCGCAGGTATTCGCGTTATCGCAAGGATTGGGCGTTGCTAAGACCCGGCCGACGCCGTTCGTTCAGGCGTCACCTTACGCGATGCACTTTGGTCCCCGCATCGTCCTGCCACACTGATTGCCGCATCCATGGATTTTTGCGCCGAAATCCGACGCCACCGCCACACCCTTGCTGAGGCGGCTCTTGTTATCGCCCGAGATTTGGAAGCCGGCCGCGCGGTCACTCCGTTTCAGGAAAAACTCACCCAGCTCACCACGAATCCGGCGCTGCCGGTGCGCGCCGCCGTCATCGCCGCCCAGCCCGAGGCGCTGCACGCCCTGCTGTCCGAAATCATCGGTCACGACTACAACGTCTGCAAGGTCGTCGTGCCCTCGCGCCTCGGCTTCAGCGAGGTCCTCCTGCAGGAGCGCGGCTTCCTGCTCGATACCGGGACGGGGTCTCGCGAGTTCGACGACGCCGGCAGTTTTCTCGCCGCTCTCCAGCAGGCGCACGCCCTGCAGCCGGGCGACACGGATTCGCTCGAGCCGCTCCGCGTCAAGCTGAAGGGGCCCGCCCATCTCAATGGGCTCTGCCTTCTGGTGCCGCACAGTCTCGACGCCCTGCACCGCAAACCCGCCCTCCTCTCTACCCTCGCCGACCAGGCCGACTGGGTCTTCCTCGCGGGCAACCACGAGACTACCCTCGCCCCCGAGCAGCGCGCCACCATCCAGCTCGTCCTCGAACATGTCACCGGCCTGCAGAACGTCATGCAGCCCTCGCCCGCCGGCGCCGCCGCGCCGGCCGCCCCCGGCGAGGAATGGTGGAAAAACTGGAAGGTCACCCTGAGCCTCGGCCTTGTCCGCATCGGCACCGATTTGCTCCGCACCCGCCTCGGCCTGCTCACCGCCCCCTCGAGCGAACTCCGCCAGTATCTCGTCGAGTCCCGCCTCCTCCGCCAGCTTGACATGGCCCTCGCTCTCATGGTCGAGGAGACCGCCGCGGTGCAGCGGCAGCTGGGCAACCGCCTCAACCTCGCGCGCGAGGGTCTCACCGACCGCGAGGGCCAGCCCGAGCTGCGCAAGGCCGCCGAGACCATCCGCACCAAGTTCACCGAAGAACTCGACAGCCTGCTCAAGGCCGCCGAGCGCGACGCCAAGGCCGCCTTCCAGGCTGACGGCGAGACCAACCGCCAGCTGCGCGAGGCCAGCGCATCCGTCACCGTCGACGACATCGACCAGACCGAGGGCGAGGTCACCATCAAGCTCACGCTCGCCCCCGCCGCCACCGCCCGCCTCACGGCCGCCGTCCTCGGCCTCGCCCGCCAGCGCCTCGCCACGGACCTGCGCCAGCTCTCCGAGGGCGTCGAGTGTTCCGTGCGCGACGCCAAGCGCGCCATCGAGGCCGCCACCGGCGCGCGGCCCGCGGTTTCCCTTGAGCTGCCCGATGAGCACTCCCTGTGGGAGACGATCTCGAGCCTCGCCCGCCCCGAGATCCGCTACCGCGGCGAGATGCCCCGCGCGACCCTCGGCGCCCGTTTCAACGCCGCCCGCCAAATCATCATGGGCATGATGATCCTCGGCACCATCCTCGGCGGCGCCGTCGTGCTCACCGGCGACCAGAGCGGCGGCCAAGGCCTCCGCACCTACCTCGCCGCCTTCATGATCCCGATGCTCATCATCGGCTTCCTCTGGACCTACGTCAGCTTCCGCAAGCGCGAGACCCACACCCTCGAGAAGGAGGTCGAGAAGCTCCAGGACGGCGTCCTCAGCGAACTCCGCCGCGTGCTCCAGGACCTCCATCGCGAGCAGATGACCCTGCTCAGCGGCACCCTGCAGAAGGCCCAGCGCGCTGTGCAGTTGCAGCTCGAGGGCACCTTCGAAAAGCTCGACAAGCAGCGCCAGCGCGAGGCTGACGAGGACCGCCGCCGCCAGACGGAGCAGTCCCGCTCCATGGACCAGCGCATCGCCCACATGCGGCAGTTCGCCGGCCAGCTCACCACTTTGCAGTCCAACCTCAAGGAGGCCGAACGCGTCCGGGCCCAATGGCTCGCGGCCTGGATCGACCGCTTCAATCAAGGAAAAGTCTAACCCACCACGCCCATGCCCACCGAAGCTGAAATCGCGGCCGCCGCCCAACAGAGTGCCACCGAAGCCGAGGCCGCGAAAATCCGCGCCGAAACCGCCGCCGATGCCGCGGAAAACTCCTCCACCCAGGCCGCCACCTCGGCGCAACAGGCCGACTTCCAGTCCGACCAGGCCGCTGCCGCCGCCACGGCCGCCCAGCAACAGGCCGCCGCCGCAGCCGATGCTTCCGCCCAGACGCTGGCCACCGCCCAGCAAGCCGCCGATGCCTCGGCGCGCGTCCTCGCCGACGCCCAGGAGACAGCCGATGCCTCCGCCAGCGCCGGCACCAGCGCCCAGTCCGCCAGTGCCGCCAGCGATCGCGCCATCGCCGAAGCCGCGGAAACCCATCAGGCGAACCTGCGCACCCTCGCTGACGCTGAGGCGGCGCATGACGCCGCCGTCCGCGCCCAGACGGAACTCGCCGAGGCCACCTCGGCCAGCGACCGCGCCCAGTCCGAAGCCACCGAAGCCGAGCAGGCCTCCACCCGCGCCCAAGCCGAGGCCCAGGAAGCCCAGCAATCCAGCGTCCGCGCCGCCGGCTTCGCCACCGATGCCGAAAAATCCGCCGGCACTGCCAAGGCCGAGGCCGATGAGGCCACCAAGGAAAGCAACCGGGCGAAAGCTGAGGCCGACGAGGCCGACACCGAAAGCAAGCGCGCCAAACTGGAGGCCGACGAAGCCACCAAGGAGCATGCGCGGGCCAAGACCGAGGCCGATGAGGCTGATACCGAAAGTAAACGCGCCAAGGCCGAGGCCGACGAGGCGGACAAGGAAAGCCAGCGTTCCAAGCAGGAGGCCGATGAAGCCACCCGCGCCAGCGACAAGGCGCAGCGCGAGGCCGAGGAGGCCGACGTTGCGAGTAACCGGGCCAAGGCCGAGGCCAGCGAGGCCGAGCAGGCCAGCAACGTGGCCCAGCGCGAAGCCGGCGAAGCCACGAGCGCCAGCAACCGAGCCGAGCAGGAGGCCCGGGAGGCCGAGTCCGCCAGTTCGCGCGCGCAGCGCGAAGCCACTGAGGCGGAATCCGCTAGCAACATCGCCCAGCGCGAGGCGGGCGAAGCGACCACTTCCTCCGCCACCGCGAAAAGCGAGGCTGACGAGGCGACCGCCGCCAGCGGCCGCGCCCAGTCCGCCGACTCCGCGGCCCAAACGGCCATGTCCGCCGCCATCGGGGCCAAGAGCACGGCCGCCGGCGCTGCCTCGGAAGCCATCACCGAGAAGGGCCGGGCCAAGGACGCCGCCGACGCGGCCGAGGTCTACGCCGAGAACACCGCCAAGAAGACCGAGCAGATCATCGCAGACCTCATCGCCAGGTTGAACAAGACGGTGAGTGATGCGGAGGCCGCGGTGAAAAAAATCCAGACCGAGATCACCAGCGAGGCCAACAAAGCCGTCGACAAGATCGAGAACGAGATCACCAACGAGGCCAAGGCCGCCGTCCAATTCATCAAGGTCGACGTCACCCGCGACGCCGAGCAGGCGCTGAACTTCATCCGCGTGGACGTGATGAACGATGCCAAGCGCGCCGCCGACTTCATCAAGAACGAAGTGACCCAGGATGCGGAAAAGGCGGTCAACCACATTCGGGTCGACCTGCTCAACGAAGCCAGGGAGGCGAAAAATGACGCCGCTGAAGCAGCCCGCCAGGCGCAAAGCCACGAACGCGTGGCGGAAACCGCCGCCGATGCCGCCGTCCGCGCCGCCGCCCGGGCCGGCAGCGTGCCATACAACTGATCCATCCCATGACCCGCGACGAAGCCTCGGAAATTCTGGAATTATCCCCCCACGCTGCTCCCAACGAACGCACGGCGCAATACGACACCCTGCGCCGGCAGCTCGAGGACAAGCTCGCCAAGGCCCCCACCCCCGGCCTGCGCGAAAAATACCGCACCAGCCTCAAGCAATTGGAGGAGGCCTACGCCCTCCTCTCCCAAACCGACGACAGCGCAGCGCTGCCGGTCCTGCAACGGCAGAGGTCTGAGGCGGGAGGCATGAGGCCTGAGGGAAAACCGCAGCCCGAAGGCTCCACCCCGCACTCCACCCCTTCCCCCTCCAGCCTCCCGCCTCAAGCCTCTCCGGCCCGACGCAAGTCGGGCGGGAAGGAATTCACCCTCGTCGCCATCATCGCGTTCGCCGTCCTCGCCGCCGGGGGTTGGTTCGTGATGAAGACCCGCGCCGACAACGCCGAACAGGCTCGCCTGGCCGCGGAGGCCTTGCACCAGCGGGAGGCGGGCCAAAAAACCGAGGCCAATCGCGTCAACACACTCAAGACCTCCCTGCGCACCAGGCTCGCCGAAGCCCGCGTGGACTGGGAGGCCCACGAGAGCGAACTGCAGGATGCCGAGCGGCGGACCAGCGAGTTGAAATCGGAATTGCGCGGCCTGCGGGATATCCTGCCCGAAAAAAAGGCCGAGCTCTCCGCGCAGGTCTCGGCCCAGGAAATCTATTCCAAGTGGCTCAAAAACCACCTCCTCCGCCATCCCGCCAAACTGGCCCGCGTGCGGGCGGAAGAGTTGCTCCAAGCCGGCGCCCTCGACGAGGCCGCGGGCGTCGTCGATGAAATCTCCACCGCGCTGGCCGCGCTGACCAGAGACATCGCCGACCGGCGGACCTATTTCTTCGAGACGACAACCGGGCTACGCATCCATTCGAAGCCGGAGGGCATCAAATGGTTCCTGACCGACACCTACGGCCGGATACAGGAAGGCACCACTCCCGCCATGCTGGAAGACCTGACCTTGACCCATCTCGTCGGCAACGGCATCACCGTGGCGCCGTTTTCTAGCGTCGAAAAACGCGGCGAATTCACCACCGGCAAGATCTCCGTCCGTTACATCCGGCCCGGCTGGGCGGACGTGGTCAAGGAAGCCACCGCATTCTATGAAGACAACGAGGTGCTCGAGGCAGTGTATGCCGAGGGCTCGCTGACCGTCACTTCCCTGCCGGCCGGCGTGCCGTTCAAGGTCACGCAGACCTTGACGGATCTCGGCTGGACGGCCACTGGAACCACGCCCGCCACCCTCACCGGCGTGCCCGTGGGCCGCGTGACGGTCCGGCTCTCGCGGGCTGGTTATAGCGATATCTCGCAGAACCTGGACGTCGAGGCGGGCAAGACCGCCAAAACTCTCGACCTCGACCACCGCAGCCAGCCGGTCCGCATCAAGGTGGCCGAAACCCCTGCCCGCATCACTGTGGACGGCAAGGCGAACAATGGATCGGAGATCGAGCTTTCCACACTCCCGCCAGGCGAGCACACCCTGCTGCTCGAAACCAACGGCTACCAGCCTTACCGCACGAAGTTCACCACCGAACAAAAGCCCGCACCGCTCACGCTTTCGTTCAGCTTCAAACAGCTGGCGGTGGAGAACATTACCTGCAGTTCTTGCAGCGGCGCGGGCAGCATCCAGCACCAAGGTCGGTGCAACCAGTGCAACGGCACGGGCCGGCGCGACTGTCCCGACTGCCGGAACGGCGTCGCCGGCTATGTCGACGGTGACTACGGCGGCGGAGTCATCGGGCAGAAAATGGTCATGTGCACCGCCTGCAATCGGAAGGGATACTTCGTTTGCGAGTCGTGCACCAACGGCACCGCCTACTGGAAGTCGACCTGCACCACCTGCGGCGGCGATGGCAAAGTGAGCAAGCTCCAGCTCTCGCCTTAAACGGTCCTCCCTTTCCTCCGCCGCCCAATCCCTTTCCGTCATGTCTCCCACCGAAGCCGCCAAACTCCTCGACCTCCCGCCCGACGCCACGCCCGAACAACTCGAAACCCGTTTCCTCGAACTGCGTCGCAAGCTGGAGGATAAGATCGCCAAAGCCCCCACGCCCGGCCTTAAGGCCAAATACCGCGACTCGCTCTCCGAGATCA